>Ga0194058_10002061_pt1 | contig 9912 bp, 6 predicted proteins | sample SepL4417m_MetaG_FD_155490 | JGI IMG/M metagenome (GOLD analysis project Ga0194058, IMG submission 155490) | Anoxic zone freshwater microbial communities from boreal shield lake in IISD Experimental Lakes Area, Ontario, Canada - Sep2016-L442-17m | ecosystem: Environmental > Aquatic > Freshwater >... | reverse complement strand
CTTCAGCCACACGTTTGCGGCGGATGTGGCAAAGCTCGTCAAGCGGATGCAGGCCGACGGGGACTTGCGCAAAAAGGAAGCTGCAGCAGTGGCGTGTGGACGGGGAATGGTGAACTTCCGAAAGGTTTTCTATTCCTTCCAGCGTGTGCGCTATTGTGCTTCCCCTGTGCGTGTTATGCAAGTGAAAAAAAGCGCCTTTTGCTCAGGAAGGCACAAAAAGGAAATCCGTTGTCATGCTTTTGTCATGCGTTTTCCGGACGGTGCCGCCGTGTGCGGGGGGCGGGCCGAATCTGGGAAATACTGTTGGGGTAGGACAGTCTTTGTCTCGCCGTTGTGATAAACGCATGGGGATGAACGCGGAAATCCCGAAATCCTCTCGCCCGGTTGAGCGGGAACGGCTATACCGTCAGCCCATCAGCGTATGGCTCCGAGAGCAGCCCATGTTCGGCTCGTCATCCACGCAAATCATCTGAAATGGATCAAGCCACCCACAACAAAATCGTTTCCTTCATCTGGGGCATCGCCGACGACGTGCTCCGTGACTTGTTCAAGCGGGGCAAATATCCCGACGTCATCCTCCCCATGTGTGTGCTGCGGCGCATGGACGCGGTGCTGGAGCCGACGAAGAAAGCCGTCCTCGAAACCAAGGTGATGCTGGACAAGGCGGGCATCACCGAACAGCGCGCCGCCCTTGCCGCTGCCGCTGCCCAGTCATTCTACAATACGTCGAAGTTCACCCTGCGCGATCTCAAATCCCGTGGCAGCCAGCAGCAGCTTCTGGCCGATTTTGAAGATTACCTGAATGGCTTTTCTGAGAATGTTCAGGACATCCTGGAGAATTTCAAATTCCGCAACCAGCTCTCCACGCTTTCCAAGTCCGACTCCCTCGGCACGCTGATCGGCAAATTCCTCGATCCCGAGGTCAACCTCAGCCCGGATCCCGTCCTCAATACAGACCGCACGGTGAAGCATCCCGGCATGGACAATCATTCCATGGGCACGGTCTTCGAGGAACTCGTCCGCAAATTCAACGAGGAGAACAACGAAGAGGCCGGCGAGCACTGGACGCCCCGGGATGCCGTGCGCCTGATGACGATGCTGATCTTCCTCCCGATTGCCGACGCGATCCGTTCGGGCTCGTATCTTCTATACGACGGTGCCGTGGGCACGGGCGGAATGCTGACCGTCGCGGAGGAAACCCTGCTCAAGCTAGCGACCGAGCGCGGGCAGCAAATCACCACCCACCTCTACGGCCAGGAGATCAACCCCGAGACCTACGCCATCTGCAAGGCCGACATGCTTCTCAAGGGCGAGGGCGAAAATGCCGACCACATCGTCGGCGGCGCGGAATGGTCCACCCTCGTCCGGGATGCCTTCGTCTCCATGCTGTTCGATTTCATGTTGTCGAACCCGCCCTACGGCAAGAGCTGGAAGAAGGATCTCGAAAACATGGGCGGCAAAGACGGCATGCGCGATCCGCGGTTCAAGGTCATGCACAACGGCGAGGAACTTTCCCTTGTCACCCGCTCCAGCGACGGCCAGATGCTCTTCCTCGCCAATATGGCGGCAAAGATGAACCACGATACGCCGCTGGGCAGCCGCATCGCCGAGGTTCACAACGGCTCGTCGCTTTTCACCGGCGACGCAGGCCAAGGCGAGAGCAACATCCGCCGTTGGATCATCGAAAACGACTGGCTGGAGGCCATCGTCGCCCTGCCGCTGAACCTTTTCTACAATACCGGCATCGCCACCTACATCTGGGTGCTGACGAACCGCAAGCCTGACCACCGCAAGGGCAAGGTCCAGCTCATCGACGCATCACAGTGGTTCAAGCCGCTCCGCAAAAACCTCGGCAAGAAAAATTGCGAACTTGCCCCCGATGACATCCAGGGCATCTGCGATGCCTACCTCGCGTTCAAGGAAACCCCGCAGTCGAAGATTTTCCCCAACGCCGCCTTCGGCTACTGGAAGGTCACAGTCGAACGCCCGCTCCGGCTCCACAGCCAGCTTTCGGTGAAAGCCATCGAGTCCCTCCGCTTCGCCTCCGGCGACGAAGATCTGCGGTCGGTTCTTTATGACGAGTTCGGCGACAAGCTGGTGAAAAACTTCACCGGCATCGCCGACGAACTGGAGAAGCGCCTTGCCGAATGGGGCAGCGAGGACGAGGAGGAGGAATCCGAGGATGGCCCCGCCAAGAAGGGCCTGTCCGAGAAAAAGAAGAAAAAGCTCCTCGACCCGAAGTCGTGGGAACGCGACGCCCGACTCGTCGAAACCGCCACCGCCCTGCGCCAGGAACTCGGCGGCGACCTGTTTGAAGACCACAACATTTTCCGCGACCGCGTGGACGCCGCACTGAAGAAACTCGCCATCAAACTCGCCGCGCCCGAGCTCAAACTCATCCTCCGCGCCGTGAGCTGGCGTGTCGAGACCGCCGCGCCGGTCATCGCCAAATTCCACCGCCCCGGCAAAGCGACGGTTGATCCCATGCATGGCCGCTATGCCTCGCCAGCCGGCGACAAAAAGATCGTGCTCGAATACGAACCCGACCCCGACCTGCGCGATACCGAGCAAATCCCGCTCCTCGAACCCGGCGGCATCGAGGCATTCATCACCCGCGAGGTGCTGCCCTATACGCCGGACGCGTGGATCAAGGACGACGCCACGAAGATCGGCTACGAAATCAGTTTCACCCGCCACTTCTACCAGCCGCAGCCGCTCCGCACACTGGCCGAGATCCGCGCCGACATCCTCGCCGAGGAAAAGGAAGCCGGGGGCTTGCTGGATGAATTGCTCCAGGCAGACACGGCATGAAAAAGAAGACGCTTAAAATTGTGTCACCAGCGGCGGCACAAATAGTCGCACCACCGGCGCGACAATTACCGCAGGCAGCAGATGAGAGCGCCTTCGCCGAGGTCCTCCACCTCATTCAGTCCGCCAAGCAACGGGCGTATCAGGCGGTCAATACCGAACTGGTCTCTCTCTACTGGCAGATTGGGGAGTATATCAGCCGGAAGTTGGAGTCCGCCGAATGGGGGGACGGCGTTGTTGATCAACTCGCCCGATTCCTCGCCCGGACGCAGCCGGGAAAGAGGGGATTCACCCGAGCCAACCTGTTCAGGATGCGCCAATTTTATGGTTTGTATCGCCACCAACAAATTGTCGCACCACTGGTGCGACAATTACCGTGGTCCCAGCATATGATCATTATGGGCCGGTGCAAGAGGGAGGAGGAACGCGAATTCTACCTCCGCATGTCCATCCGGGAAAAATGGGGAAAACGCGAGCTGGAGCGTCAGTTGCGAGCAGGGCTTTTTGCCAAAGCCGTCCTCAACCCGCCAAAACTCTCAGCAGCGTTGAGAGAATTGCATCCCCAAGCCGCAGAGCTTTTCAAGGATGCCTACTCGCTGGAATTCCTCGGCCTCGCCGACACCCACTCCGAAGCCGATTTGCACGGGGCGCTTCTTCGCAACCTCGGACGCTTCATCACGGAACTGGGTCGCGACTTCTGCTTCGTCGGCTCCCAGTATCCCGTCCAGGTCGGCGGTCAGGATTTTGCGCTCGACCTGCTCTTCTACCATCGCGGCCTCAACTGCCTCGTCGCCATCGAACTCAAGTCGGGCCGATTCCAGCCGGAGCATCTGGGCAAGCTCAATTTCTATCTCGAAGCCCTCGACCGCGACCACCGCAAGCCGCACGAAAAGCCCTCCGTGGGCCTGCTCCTCTGCGCCACCAAGGACAGCGAGGTCGTCGAGTATGCCCTCAGCCGCTCCCTCTCCCCGGCTCTCATCGCCGAATACCAGACCATGCTCCCCGATAAACGTCTGCTCCAGGCCAAACTCCATGAGTTTTACCAGCTTCTCGCCCCGAGCGATGCGAGGGCAGCGACCCGGAATGGCTGACGCAAAATGATCGCCAACCTCCAACCTTACCCGGAATACAAGGAGTTGGCGTTGCCTTGGCTGGGGCGCCTTCCATCGCACTGGGGCTTGCGCCGCAATGGCGGTCTTTTTCTTCAGCGGAACGAGACGGACTTTCCCGATCTGCCGATCTTGGAGGTGGCCATCAAATCGGGAGTAAAGGTTCGAGATCTGGAAAATGGTGCGCGGAAACAGGTCATGACCGACCGCCGGAAATACAAGCGGGCGCTCTGCGGAGACATTGCATACAACATGATGCGGATGTGGCAGGGAGCAACCGGGCGTGTGCCGGTCGATGGTCTGGTCAGTCCCGCCTATGTAGTCGCCCGGCCTTTATCCGGCACTGAGAGCCGCTACTTCGAACTTCTGTTCCGCACGCCAACTTACCAGTCGGAAGTGAATAATGCCTCCCGCGGAATCGTGTCCGACCGCAACCGGCTTTATTGGCCTGACTTCAAGCAGCTATTCTCACCACTGCCCCCGCCCGAGGAGCAATCGGCGATCGTTCGGTTTCTGAACTACGCAAACGGGCGGTTGGAGCGGGCGATCCGGTCGAAACGGAAGGTGATCGCGCTGCTCCACGAGCAGAAGCAGGCCATCATCCACCGCGCCGTCACCCGCGGCATCGACCCCACCGTCCCCCTCAAACCCACCGGCATCCCCTGGCTCGGAGACATCCCGACGCATTGGGAGGTGATGCCGGTCAAACGAGCATGCAGTTTGATTCGCGACGGAACACATTTGCCGCCGCCCCGCACTGCAACCGGATTTCCTCTGCTGAGTGTTCGGAATATCATCAACGGTCGCCTTGTTCGCAGGCCGGATGACAGTCTTGTTTCCAAAGAGAACTTCGACAAACTCAATGCGTCCTTCGTCGTGCGCCCGAACGATGTGCTTATGGCAATCGTTGGAGCGACACTCGGCAAGGTTGCCGTCGTCGAAGACATCGGCCCATTTCAAATCCAAAGAAGCGTAGCAATTTTTCGTCCACGCCCGGCAATCTTGGCCCATGATTTCTTCGCGACATTTCTTCGCAGTCCAAGATTGCAGCAGCATCTTTGGCAATCAGTTGCTTTTTCAGCCCAGCCTGGAATTTACCTCGGCTTCGTTGCCAACATTCCAGTTCCGGTGCCTCCAACCACTGTTGAACAAGTTTCGATCTGCGAAAGACTCAAAGAGGAGGTCTCCCCCGTGAACACCGCCATCAATCACCTCGAACGCGAAATCTCGCTGCTGCGGGAATACCGGACGCGGCTGGTGGCTGACGTGGTAACAGGCAAGCTGGACGTGCGCACTGCCGCCCGCCACCTCCCCGCCGAGTCCCTTGTCCCGGAGGCTGCTGTCCCGGAGGAAATCACTGAACCTGAACTTGAGGAGATTGAAGCATGAACAAAACACAGATCGGAATTCTGGAGCGCGTGGCCTTGCGCGAAGTCTGGAAGCATGAGGCGCACAACTTCACGCAGTGGTTAGAGAATAACATCACCGTCTTGAATGACGCCCTCGACCTGAATCTGTTGAATGTGGATCGCGAGCAGGCAGCCGGGACATTCAGTATAGATCTTGTGGCCGAGGATGAAGGCGGCGGAACTGTCATCATCGAAAACCAGCTCGAAAAGAGCAACCACGACCACCTTGGTAAACTGATAACCTATCTGACGGCAATGAGCGCCAAAGCTGCCGTCTGGATTGTCTCCGATCCCAGACCCGAACATGTAGCGGCGGTGGCCTGGCTCAACGAATCCAGCAGCGCAGCCTTTTACATGGTCAAGGTGGAGGCAGTGAAAATTGGCGACTCCCCTCCCGCGCCCCTGTTCACGCTGATCGTTGGGCCATCCGAGGAATCGAAGGATGTCGGGCACGCCAAGAAGGAATTTGCCGAACGCTACAGCATCCGCAAACGTTGGTGGACATCCCTCATCGAAAGGTCCGCAAAAGTTAACAAGTTGCACGCTCACATCACCCCTGGCGAATATTCATGGATCGGTGCAAGTTCGGGAATACGCGGGCTCAATCTAAATTATGTGATTGCCCAGGACGGATGCGGCGCTGAGCTATACATTGATCGGGGCAAGGACTCGCAGAATGAGAATAAGTCCATCTTTGACCAACTGTTCGCCCACAAATCCGAGATTGAAACCGCGTTCGGAGGCCCTCTGAGTTGGGAACGGCTGGAAAGCAAACGCGCCTGCCGCATAAAATATTATCAGAGTGGCGGCGGTTATCGCTCCCCCGAAGAACAGTGGCCTACGATGCAGGAGACCATCATCAAGCACATGGACCTTCTGGAAAAGTCACTCCGCCCGCACTTAAAGCAACTGAAGCTGAACGCATGAGCACCACCGACACCACCGAAAAAGGCCTCGAAACCCTGATCATGCTCCACATGGCCGGTGTGGATGGTTTCTTTTCCGATGGAACAATCCCGGTGGCGGAAACCCCGGATGAAATTGCGGCGCACCTGGCCGGGGGGAGCGGGTGGTTTGCAGGCAACCCGAAAGACTTCGACAGGGCGCACGCACTCGACGTGCCGCAGTTGTTCCAGTTCCTCAACTTCACCCAGCCGGAAGCGGTCAAGAAACTCGGGATCGCGAACTACCGGGACGCCAAGGACATCAACCGGCAGAAGTTCCTTGCCCGGCTCTCCAACGAGATCGGCAAGCGGGGTGTCATCGATGTGATCCGCAAGGGAGTGGACCACGGGCCGCAGCATTTCGATCTGTTCTACGGCACGCCCTCGCCCGGCAACGCGAAGGCGGCGGCGCTGTATGCCAGGAACCGGTTCAGCGTCACCCGCCAGTTGCGTTACAGCACGGACGAGACGCGCCGGGCACTCGATCTCTGCCTGTTTATCAACGGCCTGCCGGTCTCGACGTTTGAACTCAAGAACAGCCTCACCAAGCAGACGGTCGAGGATGCCGTCGAGCAATACCGCCGCGACCGAGACCCGCGAGAGAAGCTGTTCGAGTTCGGGCGCTGCGTGGTGCATTTCGCCGTGGACGACGCGGAGGCGCGGATGTGCACGGAGTTGCGAGGCAAATCCTCGTGGTTTCTGCCATTCAACCAGGGCTGGAATGACGGCGCGGGCAACCCGCCAAACCCGGCTGGCCTGAAAACAGATTATCTCTGGAAGGAAATCCTCACGCCGGAAGGGTTGACGGACATCCTCGAAAACTACGCGCAGGTGGTCGAATCCAAGACCGGGAAGAAGGCCCGGAAGAAACGCACGCAGGTGTTCCCGCGCTTTCACCAACTCGGGGTGGTCCGCCAGGTGCTCGTGCATGTCTCCGCGAACGGCGCGGGCTCGCGCTATCTCATCCAGCACTCGGCCGGCAGCGGGAAATCCAATTCCATCGCCTGGCTGGCGCATCAGCTCATCGCGCTGAAAAAAGATGAGAAGGAGATTTTCGATTCCGTGATCGTGGTGACCGACCGCCGGATCCTCGATGACCAGATCCAGAAGACGGTCAAACAATTCATGCAGGTCGGGGCGACAGTCGGCCATGCGGAACATTCCGGCGACCTGCGGAAGTTCATCGAGGAGGGGAAGAAGATCATCATCACCACGGTGCAGAAATTCCCGTTCATCCTCGCCGAGATCGAAAAAGAGGAGAAAGCGAAGACGTTCGCCATCATCATTGACGAAGCCCACAGCAGCCAGGGCGGCAAAACCTCCTCGGCCATGAGCGCGGCCCTCGCCGACCCGGAGGACACCATCAATGATGCGCTGGAGAAGCGGATGCAGGCGCGGAAGATGCTCACCAACGCCAGCTACTTCGCATTCACCGCCACACCGAAGAACAAGACGCTGGAAATGTTCGGGAAGCCACGGCTGCCGGATGCTGAGGGCAAGGTGAAGCACGACCCGTTTCACAGCTACACGATGAAGCAGGCCATCCAGGAGGGCTTCATCCTCGACGTGCTCAGGAGCTACACGCCGGTGGACAGCTATTACAAGCTGGTCAAAAAGATCGAGGGCGACCCGGAATTCGACACCAAGCGGGCACAGAAAAAACTGCGCAAGTATGTCGAGAGCCACGACCACGCAATCCGGCTCAAATCGGAAATCATGGTGGACCATTTCCACGAGCAGGTCATGTCGCTCAACAAAATCGGCGGCAAGGCCCGCGCCATGCTCGTGTGCAACGGCATCGAGCGGGCGGTCCAGTATTACCATGCGTTCACGGCCTATCTCGCCGAACGCAAGAGCCCGTATCAGGCCATCGTCTCATTTTCGGGCGAGCATGAATTCGGAGGAGTGAAGGTCACGGAGTCGTCGCTCAACGGATTCCCCAGCGGCGACATCGCCGAGAAAATCCAGGAAGACCCGTATCGCTTCCTCATCTGCGCGGACAAATTCCAGACCGGCTACGATGAACCTCTCCTCCATACGATGTATGTGGACAAGCCGCTCGCCGGCATCAAGGCGGTGCAAACCCTCTCGCGCCTGAACCGCGCCCACCCGGAGAAACACGACGTGTTCGTGCTCGATTTCCAGAACAACACCGAGACGATCACGATGGCCTTCTCGGATTACTACCGCACGACCGTCCTGAGCGAGGAAACCGATCCCAACAAGCTGCACGATTTGAAGACGGCTCTGGACAGTGCGCAGGTTTATTCGCCCGAGCAGGTGCAAACACTGGTGGATCTGTTCCTCTCCGGTGTCCCCCGCGACCAGCTCGACCCCATCCTCGACGCCTGCGTGGGCGTTTACCTGGCAAACTTGGACGAAGACGGCCAGGTGGAATTCAAAGGCAAGGCCAAGAGCTTCGCCCGCACCTACGATTTCCTCGCGTCGATCATTCCCTACACAAAACCCGAGTGGGAAAAGCTGTCCATCCTGCTCAACCTCCTGATCCCCAAGCTGCCCTCCCCGGAGGATCCCGAGCCGATCAGGGGGCTGATCGAATCCATCGACATGGACAGCTACCGGACGGAAAAGAAGGCAGCCATGAAAATTGCCCTCCCCGACGACAATGCGGAGATCGGACCGGTGCCGGTGGATATTCCCGGCGGCAGATACGTGCCCGATGTGGATCGCCTGAGCAACATTCTCAAAGCCTTCAACGACCATTTCGGCACCCTCTTCACCGACGCAGACCGCGTTTCCCGTCGCATCCGTGAAGACATTGCCCCGAAGGTCGCCGCCGACCAAGCCTATCAGAACGCGAGAAAGAACACGCCCAACTCGGCCCGGATCGAGCACGACAAAGCCCTCGCCAAAGTCATGCTCACGCTGCTCAAAGACGACACGCAGGTTTACAAGCAGTTCGTCGAAAACGAATCGTTCAAGCGTTTCGTGACCGATATGGTTTATACGATCACGAACGAGTGATCGGATTCAGAAACGCAAAAACCCCGCTGCCGTTTCCAGCAGTGGGGCGACTTGGGCTCGAAGTCTGTCAGCAATCTTTCAGGATCGCGCAGATGCCGTCAAACTTGTCGCGGGCAATGGCGCGGACGCTGAGAAGGGCGTCTATCTTTCCAGATTTCTTGTCCCGGTAGTGGATCTGCCCGACGACGCAGAGCAGGCCGCAGTCGGAATCGGCGATCAGCTTCCGGCTCGCCTCGATCTCCCCCGCGATCCGCTTGACCTGGCCGGGTGTGAGGGCGAGCCGCACGGGGGGAGTCTGGACCACGGGCTCGGCAGGGGTGGAGGATTTCTTCTTCACAGGGAGAGGATCGGGGCTGCCAGCTCCATCGGGGTGAGCTCGCTTTTCCGTTCGGTCGCCCACCGCAGATGGACTTCCATGCGAGCTATCACTTCAAGCACAGCCCGGCACTCCACCACCGCAGGGTCTTTGGATTGAAAATGTGGATCCACCCGCTTGAGTTCAGCACGCAGGGCTGCACCGATTTGCGCGCAAAACGGTTGCAGGAGGTCGCCTGCTTTTCCGGCGACCAACCGGCGCCGTTCCGCCAGTGCGTCCCGCACGGCAGCAAATTGCGTTGCAGTCAGATCTTGATCGGCCAGTTCCCCAACCAACATATG
>Ga0194058_10002060_pt1 | contig 9914 bp, 6 predicted proteins | sample SepL4417m_MetaG_FD_155490 | JGI IMG/M metagenome (GOLD analysis project Ga0194058, IMG submission 155490) | Anoxic zone freshwater microbial communities from boreal shield lake in IISD Experimental Lakes Area, Ontario, Canada - Sep2016-L442-17m | ecosystem: Environmental > Aquatic > Freshwater >... | reverse complement strand
ACGCAAGGTCGACACACGTCCGCACGTGCAGCGGCTCGCTGCCCTGCGCGGTGAGTAGCCGCGCTCCCCCGCCGAGGGTGCCAACGAACGTTTCTCCGAGCATGGGCGCATGCACCACTCCGACAAAGGCCTCACCGTCGAGTTCGAGCCCGATCGACACCGCCCAGTTGGGCAGTCCATAGAGGTAATTCACCGTGCCATCGAGAGGGTCGACCACCCAGCGCAGTCCGGACGTTCCCTCAACCGAGGAGCCTTCCTCGCCCAGGATTCCATCCTGCGGCCGCGCACCAAGCAGAATCTCATTGAGCAGCGCCTCTGACGCATGGTCCATTTCGGAAACCACATCCGTCGGCGACGACTTGGTTTCGACCTTGAGCGTGCGCAGTTGCCCATCGAGGAGCAACTCTCCGGCCGCCTGCGCAGCCGAGAGTGCCAGTTCGAGAAGGGACTCGTTTGACGGTGCTGTCACCTGCTCATCATCGCGCATCCGCGAGCCGCGCCCGGAGCCGATAGCGTCGGGGTGTGCTGACTCCCTACGTCGACGTTCTGCGCCGACCCGGTGCACTGGCATTCAGCGCTGTCGGACTTCTTGGCCGTCTGCCCATGTCGATGGAGGGCCTTGGCGTCATCCTGCTGGTCAGCATCACCCAGGGCGCCTACGCCCTGGCCGGCGTTCTCTCAAGCATCTTGGCCCTGAGCGCAGCATTCATCAGCCCACTCACCAGTCGCTGGTCCGACCGGTTCGGCCAGGCTGTGATTCTGCGCGTCATCGCACCAGCGCAAGCTGTGGCCCTCACGCTGATCGTGGTTGCCGTTCGAGCCGATGCACCGACGGCAGTTCTGGTTCTTCTCGCGATTCTGGGTGGGGCCTTTCAGCCCAACGTCGGATCGATGGTGCGAGCCAGGTGGGCAGCGATGCTCTCGGGAACTCCCCAATTGGGTATCGCCTTCGCACTCGAGAGTGTGCTTGACGAGGTGATCTTCATTCTTGGACCGGTTCTGGCAACCGGGCTCGCAATCGGCGTGAGTCCCGGTGCCGGCCTCATTGCGGCCGCTGTACTCGTGATCATCGGCGGACTCTCCCTCGCCGCCCAACATCGCACGCAACCAGAACCGGTATCGGCTGCCCAAGCGCACCTTAACCGCGATCGGATGGGCACCGCAGTTCCGATCGTTGGGCTGATCTTCTTGTGTCTTGGAATCTGCTTCGGCGGTTTGGAAGTCGGTGTCGTGGCTTTCAGTACCGAAGCGGGTATCCCCTGGGCCAGTGGCGTACTTCTCGCTCTGTTTTCGGTGGGTTCGGCGTTTGGCGGCATTGTGTTCGGGCCGCGGGTCGCAGGTCGCGATTTGCCTCGTCAACTTCTGTTGGTGCTCGCCATCAGTATCCTCGCCGTCATTCCGATCACATTGGTACGCACCCCGGCGCAACTTGCGGTCGTTGCGCTGATCGGCGGCGTCATCATTGCACCGTCGTTGATTTGCGGCTTCACCATCGTTGAAAACCTCGTTCCCTCCTCCCGGCTCACCGAATCGATTACCTGGGTCTCGGCGGGCATCGGAGTGGGTTTTGCCATCGCCGCCGGCGTTTGTGGGGTTCTGATCGACGCACATGGAGCGACCGCGGGTCTTGCCGTTTCCGTGGTGGGAGTCGCCCTCGCCGCCCTTGCTTCCCTGTCGACTTTCCCCGCCCTCGAACGGCTGTGGCGCGCCCGTCCGGCCGCCCTTGACCCCGCCGCCCATGACTTCATCGAGTGACATCCGCGCCGAATCGCCACGGCAACCACGCTCACGGCCTTGGATGTGAGACGGTAGGAGCATCAATACGACGGAGACGCAGGAGGCACCGATGGACGAGGGGCTGCGACCCCGCGACATCCAGTCGCGCATCCGTTCCGGGCAGAGCTCGGCACAGATCGCGGCGGCCACCGGAATGCCGCTTGACAAGGTCGTTCGATTCGAGGCACCGGTGCTCGCCGAGCGCGCCCACGTGGCCGACAAGGCACGCCGCATTGAGGTGCGCAGCGCTGGTGGCGGCCGTACGGTCGAAGAACTCGTACGCCTGTCGTTGCGCGAACGAGGAATCGATCCCGACACGCTCGAATGGGACTCGTGGCGCCGCGACGACGGTCGCTGGACCGTCTCGGCTGAATTCGGCCCTGAGGATGCACGCCGGTCCGGACAGTGGACCTATGACATGGTCGCCCGGGCCGTCATTGCTGATGACGATTCCTCGCGAGCGTTACTTGACCCCTCATCGCCCATTCCGGCCGAAGAGCGCCCTCGCTTGGTCTCAGTACCCGTGGGTCCCGATGAGGTATTCGACCTTGAAGCAGTGGAAGACAGTGCCACGGTCACCAGTTTCGATCCCGACGATGACGTGGTCGTTGACTTCCCCGTCGAGAGCCCGGTTCAGTTGGTGGAGAAACCCGAACCTGAATTGCTGCCTGAGCCAGAGGTCGTCACTCCCCCGGCACCTCGCGCGAAGCCAGCCCGAGGCAAGCGGGCCAGTGTGCCGAGTTGGGACGAGATCTTGTTCGGCGGCAAAGAAGGCGAATAGCCCGACTAGGCCTGCCACTGCAGTAGCGGAATCGCGAGTTCGTCTTCGGTGAGGGCCCCGTGTTGGCCTACGAGGGCTGAACTGCGCGCATCGACCGACTGACTGGCCAGCACCGTCGATCCGCGGGCCACGACCACCACATCGCCGATGCGGTCGGCCAGATCTGGATCAACCTCACCAAATAGTCCTGCTGTCGTGGCCTCCTCACGCCCGACGACCGTGGCACGGTTGCCGAGAGCGGCCTTCCAGGCGGCAGCCACGTCGTCGGAAGCCCCCGGACGGGTGTAGATGTGGCGCACCCGCGGTTCACCCGCAATATGCGTCACCGACCGATGTAGATCACGGTGATCGTCAATCTCAAACCGATCGTGAACCGCGGTATCGAGCATTCCGTGGTCAGCCGTCAGCAGCACGGTCGTGCCCGTAGGAGCCACCTCGACAATGCGGCTCACGAGCAGGTCGACCAGTTCGAGCTCGGCCCGCCACTCCATGGAATCGACTCCGTGCACGTGGCCGGTCTTGTCGAGGTCGCCCCAGTACACATACGTCAGGGATCGCGCCGATCGCCTCAGTGCTCGCGCCGTCTGACCTACTCGCTCGCCGAATGAGTCAGCACCGACATACTCGCCACCGCGCAACACGGCGCGGGTCAGCCCTGATTTCTCATAGGCGCGCGGCGAGATACTGGTGACCTGCACACCTGCTGCGGCAGCGTCTTCAAGGACGGTCGGTTCTGGTTGAACGGCTGTGGGATGGGGGTCGTCGCGCCAGGAAAGGGGCCACAGCACTCGCCCCGTCTCGGGAAGAACGAACGACGCACCGACGAGTCCGTGGCACCCGGTCGACAATCCGGTGCCCAGTGACGCCAGCCCAGCGGGAGTGGTCGACGGAAAAGGCGACGTAATCACTCGACCAGTACCACGACCCGCTGCCAGCGTGGGCACGTTGACGTCAGCGTGAGCGATCGCCGCATCGAGTGGAACAACTCCGAGCCCATCGACAAGCAACACCACCACGCGGTCGGTGCGGTCGAACGACAGGGAGTTGTCAAAGCCCGCGACCTCAAGCGCTGCAACCGCGCTCGGCATCACGTCTTTCAATGCCCCACCAGACGGCGGGACCCAACGCTTCATGATCAGTGCGGCCGTGTGGAGGTCGCTTGAGACAACGATGCAGCAAATGTCAGCGCCTGTGCGACAACGTCGGCCCCGTCGGCAACTTCAGAGACGCGAAGTGAGAGATCGTCATTGCTCGACGTACCGGTGTACCCGTGGTCGGCGTCGCATTCGGGGTCAGCACATGCGGCTGGTTCGAGATCAATACGGCTGACCGCGCCCCAACCGATCGTCAAGACGACTTCATGCACCGGCCCGCCGCTGAGGTGCTTGGCGGGCTCACCCACCACGCGAGTGACCACCACTGAATCAACCCGCTCGAGCCGCACAGCTTCGGTCGAGGATGTGGCGTACGGGCGGTTACTGCTCTCATCCGGCGGGTGCTCGTCGGTATGGCCCACCACCAACCGTGAGGGGGTGAGAGCAAGCACCGTGATGTGACGACGCAATTCATCGCGCCCGTCAAACGTCGCCTCGTGGTGAACGACGTACGCGAGCACCACCTCAGAGGCCAAGGCAGTCGAGAGCGAATCGAACACCAGCGCCGGGTAATACCCGGTGCGTTCGATGTCGGACCGGAGGTTGGCCTCCAGGCTGCGCGACGAGATCTCCGTCATAACTGTGATCCTCCCATGCCGCTGCCCGCTGTGGCACGACCATCCTCAACCGAAGTCAACAGCGAGCGCAACGTGAGAGCACAAGCCGCCCCTGCCAGACACCCGACCAGCAGGAGCGCGACCCACACCCCACCGAGTTTGGCGCCAATGAGCACACCCGCAACGGCAGGTCCGATGGCGCTCCCCAGACTCCACGACCACGCGCTGACAGCGTTGTACCGCCCTCGCAGATGATCAGGTGCCAAGTGGTTGAGCAGAGCGGGAGCGACCGGTGACCACAGAGTCTCCCCCAGCGCGAAGATGAGCATTCCCGAGCAGAGCCCCACAATGGCCACGCCACCGGCAAGAAGCGCCGACCCGCCCATGACGGTCCACGACACACCCCACATCACGCCAACGACCGCCATCAACGTCGACCGTGACCGACCCTGAGCAAACTTCAGCACCCACCACTGAGCAACGACGATCACGCCGGTGTTGACTGCGAACACGATGCCCACAATACGTACCGGCATGTCCGCGATTTGCGTGATGTAGGCCGCTAACCCTCCGTCAAGGCTGCCGTAGCCGAAGGTCACGAGAATCACCGATGTCAGCGCCAACCGACGCAGTCGACGATCCGAGAGCACTTCGCGGTAGCCCGCTTGAGCCTCATCGGCGGTGAGTTCGGTGCGCGACACAGTGGGGGGTCGAATCATGAGCAACACGACCACGTACGAGAGGTAGGAGAACGCATCAAGCAAATACAAACGCACAAAGGTCGAGGGATCGCCGAGATCAACCATCGATGCTGCGATCAGGCCACCGATTCCGAGTCCGAGATTGAGCAGCATGAACTGAATTCCGAAGACCCGCTGTCGGTCATTTTCGTCGGTGAGTTCAGCGATGATCGTTGACTGCGCTGGCCAGATCATTGCTCCGCCAGCCGCCGTCAACGTGGCGACCGCGAAGGCCATCGGAGCCGACGTGACGAGGGCGAACATTCCGACCCCAATGCCCTCAACCGTGAGTGCGCCAATCAAGACCCACCTCGCCCCGAAACGATCGATGAGCCAGCCTCCGACCGGACCGAGAGCCAGACTCACCACCGCAATCCACGACAACACCAAACCAGCGATGGCGGTCGGAATTCCGCGCACTGAACTGAGGTAGACGATCAACAGCGACAGCGTCAGACCGCTTCCGATCGAACTGAGCAACATGCCCGCTAAGAGCAATCGCACCTGTCCGCTAAACGCCGCCCGAGCAGACGGTGGTGAACTCACTGCCACCTCACATCGTTCGCCGATCCGACGATGCAACGTTTGCGGCCGTGCCCACCACCACGGCGCCGTCAACAATCGACAGCCCTGATCGGTGTGCAAGGACGGTCAAATCAAGACCCTCAAGGAGTGCCACCGCGTCGGCAGCCGCAGCTACCGCAAGCAGGAACTCCTCAATCGCAGCCATGTCGACGCGACTTCCTCCGTGCTCACCGGTGAGAAGCGGCGCCGCTTTCGGTGTGCGGGCTAAGTCGGCGGCTTCACCCTCGGTTAGTGGTGCACTCGCGTACGCGACGTCAGCGAGCAATTCAGGGATGTCGCCCGCCAATCCAAACGCGATGACCGGCCCGAACAGTGGATCGGTCAGCACGCGCACCCGGCAGGCAACGGATGATTCGGTGTCGACGTGCGACAGCGCGGTAACCGGAGCGAGGCCGAGAGCCACGAACAACTCGCCGGCATCCTTCGCCGCCACCGTGACTCGTTCAGCTGAATCGCCGAGGATGCGCGCGCAATAGGCGAGCGCTCGCTCTTGCGCATCATCGTCAAGGCGACGCGGCTCGACCTGGTGCACGCGTTTCCAACGGCTGTGCCCTTCAACGGACGCCAGGGCTTTCACCGCTTCTTCGACCGTGCCGAACAAGGGGACGGCGCCCGGTGAGGAGACGCCTGCCCCTTCGATTCCACCAATCCACGGACCATGCACTGTCGCGTGCCACCCGGGCTTCATGACCTCGTCACCGGCGATGGCCAGCGACACCGCCACGACCGGTCGGCTCAAGTGGGGTACAGCGTCGGCAAGTGCCTGCCGGAAAGGTTCGATATCTCCGGAAAGCGGCGGCACATGCACGACGAGCACCGATCCCGTCGTCGTCGTTGCTCCCGCCGCCAAGATCGCCGCACTCAACTCGGCAGCCGAAAGCGGCAGCGACACAATCGCACCCGCAGTACCCACATTCAGACCGGCGGCCAGTACTGCATCTTCGGCCAGAACCGCGAGTGACTGCGCTGTCGTAATCACGGCAACCTCGGAACTCGTGGGCTCGGGCTGCATGGAGACCAACGCAGCGACGTCGAGCATTGCGCGCACCGAGTCGGTTTGAATCACCCCGCACTGATCGAACAGGGCATCAACCGCGGCCGAAGGCAACTCGGTCGTGCGGACACGGTGTCCGAGTGGCACCGACTGTGACGTACGGCCCGACCGAACCGCGATGACCGGCTTACGGCGCGCCAACTTACGCACGATGCGGGTGAATTTGCGCGGGTTGCCCACGCTCTCGAGGTACAGCAACACGGCGTCGGTCGCTTCATCCTCGTCCCAGAACTGCAGCAAGTCGTTGCCCGAAACGTCCGATCGGTTTCCGGCTGAAACAAACGTCGACAGTCCCAACCCGCGCTCAACCATATCGGCGAGAATCACACTTCCCAAACCACCGGACTGGCAGAAGAACCCGAGCCGGCCGCGGGCAGGCATTACCGGTGACAGCGACGCGTTGAGCAGGGTGTGCGGGTCGGTATTCATCATGCCCAGAGCCGCCGGTCCGACCACTCGCATGCCTTGCCCGGTAGAGCGGTTGACCAACTCCCGTTGTCGGGCGACATCCTGCGGGATTCCTGTTTCAGCGAAACCGGTGCCCACCACCACTAATCCGCGCACACGCGCTTTCGCACATTCGTCGATGACCTCGAGGACCACTTCGGCACGAACGGCCACGATGGCCAAATCGACAGGCGCCGGCGCGTCGGTGATGTGCGCGATACACGGGAATCCCAGAATCGATTCGGCCTCGGGATGAACGGCGTAGACGTCACCCGGGAAACCAGCGTCACGCAGGTGCCGGAGCAGTTCGTGGCCGGCCGTTCCCTGGGTTCGACTGGCGCCAATCACCGCCACTGAGTGCGGCGTGAGCATGCGGCGAATCGACCGCGCCTCGCTGACCCGTTCTCGCGCCTCCATCACCTCGCGAATGGCTTTTGTGGGTTCAATATCGAATTCGAGCACGAGATACCCGTCAGTGAACTCACGGGCCGTGTGGAACCCCGCCGCTTCAAAGGTCGCCTGCATCCGGCGGTTCTGCGGCAACACGTCTGCAACGAATCGCACAATCCCACGCTCGCGCGCCGCTGCGGCAAGGTGCTCGAGGAGCACCGATCCGAGTCCACGACCCTGATGGTCGTCACGGATTGTGAAGGCAACTTCCGCGTGATCGGCACCCATTCGGTCGTATCGACCGACCCCAATGATGTCTTCTCCCACCGTGGCAACGAGCGCGACTCGGTCGACGTAGTCGACGATCGTGAAGCGCTCGACGTCGGCATCGGTCAATTGCGGGTACGGGGCAAAGAACCGCAAATACACCGTCTCGGCCGAAAGTGACGCGTGGAAAGCGCGCAGCCGCGGTCCATCGTCGGGCCGGATCGGCCGCACGTGACACGGCCGGCCGTCACGCAAGATGACGTCGGCGGCCCAGTGAGCGGGTCCATTCACGGGCGTCGGCTGTTTCACAGACTTAACGCTAGTGCGCTTCACCTAATCCGCCCGAGCGCCGGGGCGAGTCGCATCCGGACCCTGTGGGTCGACCTTGGCAGAATGGGCCACAGCCGGGATTCCGGCTTTACGATCACCCAAGGAGCATCAGCACCGAATGGCCCGCCGCACCGCAACTCCACCGCCTCCGGACATTCCCGAGCGCATCATCGACATCGACGTTTCCGATGAGATGCGTGGCTCCTTCCTCGAATACGCCTACTCGGTCATCTACAGTCGCGCCCTGCCCGACGCGCGCGACGGTCTCAAGCCCGTACAGCGCCGCATTCTGTACACGATGGCTGAAATGGGCCTGCGCCCTGATCGCGGGCATGTGAAATCGGCCCGTGTGGTCGGCGAGGTCATGGGCAAGCTGCACCCGCATGGCGACAACGCCATCTACGACGCCCTTGTGCGCATGGCTCAGCCCTTTTCGCTGAGGCTGCCCCTCATTGACGGACACGGCAACTTCGGCAGTCTCGACGACGGCCCAGCCGCTTACCGCTACACCGAGGCGCGCCTGGCCACCTCAGCGTTGCTGATGACCGACTCCCTCGACGAAGACGTCGTCGATTTTGCACCCAACTACGACGGGCGCGAGACCGAGCCCACGGTGCTGCCGGCGGCGTTTCCGAATCTCTTGGTCAACGGGGCAGCGGGTATTGCGGTCGGTATGGCCACCAACCTGGCGCCACACAACTTGGCCGAAGTGGTGGCCGCGGCCCGTCACCTGCTCGATCACCCCGATGCCTCACTTGACGACATCATGCGATTCGTACCCGGACCTGACCTACCCACCGGCGGAACGATCATCGGTCTCGACGGTGTTCGTGAGGCGTACGAAACCGGTCGAGGAACATTCCGAGTCAGGGCGACAACGCGCGTCGACTCCGTAACCGCCCGACGCCAGGCGATTGTGGTCACCGAACTTCCGTACACCATCGGCCCCGAGAAGGTCGTCGAGCGAATCACCGAACTCGTTCATGCCAAGAAGCTTCTCGGAATCGCCGCGGTCGACGACTACACCGACGGTGAGACCGGACTGCAACTCGTGATCGAACTCAAGGCGGGCTTCAATCCCGATGTCGTGCTCGAGCACCTCTACCGCCTCACCCCCATGGAAGACACCTTCGCTGTCAACGCTGTGGCTCTCGTTGACGGTCGACCGCAGACACTCGGATTGCGCGAACTACTGCGCGTCTTCCTCGACCACCGACTCGACGTCGTGCGTCGTCGCAGTGAATTCCGGCGTACCAAGGCCAGCAACCGACTGCACCTTGTCGAAGGTCTCCTGGTTGCGATCATCGACATCGACGAGGTCATTGCAGTCATTCGCTCAAGTGACGACACAGCAATGGCACGGCAACGACTCATCGACGTGTTTGATCTTTCTGAGACGCAGACCAACTACATCCTCGAAATGCCCTTGCGTCGACTCACCAAGTTCAGTCGTATCGAACTTGAAACTGAGGCCGACGAACTGCGTGCCACCATCGCGGCGCTCACCGAGATACTCGACGATCCGGCTCGACTTCGCGGCGTGGTGTCTGATGAATTGGCCGAGGTTGCGCGTCAACACGCAACACCACGACGCACCGTGTTGCTCGAATCTGCCGGAGTTCCGGTGGGCTTGAGTTCACCACTTGAGCTCTCTGACGACCCGTGCTGGGTGTTGCTCTCAAGTTCAGGCCGCTTGGCGCGCACCTCAAGTGACGAACCGCTGCCATCGGAAGGTGCACGAACTCGACATGACGTGCTGTTGTCGGCGGTGCGCGCCACGGTGCGCGGCGATGTTGGTCTGGTCACCTCAACGGGTGACCAGACCAACATCGC
>Ga0194058_10002059_pt1 | contig 9919 bp, 14 predicted proteins | sample SepL4417m_MetaG_FD_155490 | JGI IMG/M metagenome (GOLD analysis project Ga0194058, IMG submission 155490) | Anoxic zone freshwater microbial communities from boreal shield lake in IISD Experimental Lakes Area, Ontario, Canada - Sep2016-L442-17m | ecosystem: Environmental > Aquatic > Freshwater >... | reverse complement strand
AGGAATAAGATAACAAACAGCTGAAGCTGTTTTATGGGAATAAGATCCACCCACCACTTCCGCCACTTTCAAACCGCCACAAATCCGCCACTTTCATTTCGCCGTCCGCAGTCGATCCGCCAATCCGCCCATGGGTGCTTGGGGTTGTTGATCCGGCAGAAATGACGCAAGCCGAGCGCAGGGCCGAAATCATCATGCTTCTCGCAAAAGGAGCCTTGAGGTTTTGGGCTGCAAAGCGGATGCAGGCCGAGAATAGCTCCAACTAAAACCCCTTGCAAAACGTATCGTCTGTGATACGTTTTTGTCGTGGCAGGCTCTCCACGATGTTTGAAAAGAAAAAATGAGCACACCCAAGCAGACTAAGAACAGGAATCCCCACGAAGGCAGCAGCCTTGACGATTTCCTCCGCGAAGAGGGAATTTACGAGGAAGTCGAAGCCGCCGCTCTCAAGCGTGCGGTTGCCATGAAGCTCGCGGACATCATGGAGAAAGAGCGGGTCAAAAAGACGACGATGGCCAAACGCATGCGGACATCTCGTGCGGCGCTCGACCGGCTGTTGGACCCGTCCAACCCCTCCGTAACTCTCGCAACCCTGAGCCGTGCCGCCCGTTCGCTCGGAAGAAAGGTGAGCATTGAATTGCTCCCAGCTTGAAGGATCAGAGCCCGAGGGACCGAGGCCAGGACGGTCATGTCCCCCGTGCCATTCACCTGTCCGAGGACTGTCAGGCCGCCCTTTTCAGCAAAATGGAAGGCGTCTGCCCCAGAGCGGCCGCGAGTTTAGCGAGAGTCCCCAACGTCATGTTCGATGGCTTTCGCTCCCAACGGCACACATTGCTGCGGGCCGTGCCAACACGACGCGCCAATTCCGCCTGGGTTATGCCTTCGCTCTCGCGAAGAGCGGCCAGCATGGCCCCAAGTCGGAAAACCTCCCACCCCTCATTAAACCCTTCCGCAAACCGGGAATCTCTTCCCTTGCGGGCGGCAATATACTTTTCCACATCACTTCCTGGATCGTTTTTCATACTCGTGCTTTCTATTTTCCGTGATCGCGATTTCCCTTGAGGGAGTCGCCTGCGTTTTCTTTGTAAAACCGTGTGCCAACATCAATTTTCCACCTAGTGCCACCCACCCCAGCAGGCGAAATATATTCCCCGCATGGCTGATGCGAACCTCCCAGAGATCATCAGTGTTGACCATTTTCTGAAGGTAGCTTGCAGGCACAGGCGAAAGGGTCTCAACAGCTCGCAACGTCCACATGACCTTCTGGGCCTGCTTGGCATTCAAACCGTCCAAATACTCCACAACCGGGCATTTCCCTTCGCTCGTGCGGTAAAAATCCACCTTCATTACATCAGTGATCGTTATATTATATGATAACGCTGTCAAGAGAAAACGTCTTCATCGGCGCACGTATTTTGCGGAGGCAAAGCGATCATCTGTATTTCTCGATCCACCGGCAGGCGATTTCCCGGATCGGTGCGGGATTGAGGCGGTGAAGCTTTTCACGCCCCCGCCACTCCGTGGCGATCAATTTTGCCGACTCCAACCGGACGAGATGCTTGGTGACCGCCTGGCGCGACATGGCAAGGTGATCGCTGAGGGCTCCGAGTGATTGCCCATCCTTTTTGTGGAGGATGTCGAGCAGTTTTCGGCGGCTCTCATCGGCTAGGGCTTTGAAGATTTTGTCCATCCTGCGTGATCATTATTATGCAACCTATACGTTGCATATCAAAGCCTTTTCGATATACAAAGACGCGGTGCAGGTCATTTTCCAGTTCGCTGGTGACCCGGAATCTTACATCGCTGGCGGCTGTCATGCGAAAGTGATGCCGCCACCGATTTGCCCCCATTGTGGATTGCTTGATTGCTTGGAGCCCCACGGATATTACCCCCGAGGAATCACTGCGGCGGAAGCTGCTGACATATTGCGCCTCCAGATTCGAAGGTTCCTGTGCTGGGCAACCGGCAGAACGGTCAGCATGTTGCCAGATTTCGCTCAGCCTTACCGGCTTGTGCGGAATTCGACTGTCCAGAAATTTTTCTCCGGCGAATGTGGGGAAATTGATGTGATTCGCTGGACTCCTTTGCTCAAACGATACTGGAGACGTTTCACTGCGTGGTTTCCAGTGCTCTTGGAAAAGACGACGGCGCATTCAGGGACATCGCCTCCGATGACTGGACAGATTTGGATGTTCTTTGAATCCGCATGGGGAGAAATGCCGCGTGCCACCCACCATCTGGTTGGTGTCTTTCGCCTCACGGCATTCGGCAGATATCGCTGCCATCAAGTTCCCGAAAGCGTCCAAGAATGAGCGACCAATCGCTCTAAACGCATCCACATAACTTGTTTGTTCCATTCGGTAAGAGGGCAAGGAAAGCTGCCGCCTATTGAATGAGAACAGCCAAATGGACCAATGCCAAGGCGCGGGCATACCTGCCAAAGGAGTCGGATTCCAGCAGGAGGGCCTCCGCAGAGCATGATTTCTCTCTGAGCACTTCTGGAGCAACGAGGGCTTCCCGGGAGGTGTGCCCGAAACACCGAAAGATCCGCCGTGAAAACCTGCGGGTGCGACCGATCTCTGGTGGCAACGGTTTTGTTCGTTCTGGCCATGTCGCCCCTACCACCAATTTTTATGAGTGATGCCGAGAAACCCGAGATGATCCGCGCCGCCGCCTACGTGCGCATGTCCACGGAGCACCAGCAGTACTCCACAAACAACCAGATGGACGTGATCCTGGATTACGCCGCCCGCCGGGGCATGGAAATCGTGCGGAAGTATTCCGACGAGGGAAAGAGTGGGCTCAACATCCAAGGCCGGGATTCGCTCGGGCTGATGATCTCCGATGTGCAGGACAAGAAGGCCGACTTCGCATGCATACTGGTTTATGACGTGAGCCGGTGGGGCCGGTTTCAGGACGCGGACGAAAGCGCCTATTACGAGTATATCTGCCGCAGGGCTGGCATCTCGGTCCACTACTGTGCCGAGCAGTTCGAGAACGACGGCAGCCCGGTCTCCACGATCGTCAAGGGGGTTAAACGGGCGATGGCCGGTGAATACAGCCGCGAGCTGTCGTCAAAAGTTTTTCAGGGTGCCTGCCGCCTCATCCAGATGGGATTCAAGCAGGGCGGCACCGCCGGGTATGGCCTGCGCCGGATGCTCATCGACCAGAATGGCCAGCACAAAGGTGTTCTCAAAATCGGCGAGCAGAAGAGCCTTCAAACCGACCGGGTCATCCTGGTGCGCGGTCCCGAGGAAGAAATCGCCGCAGTCCAGTGGATGTACGATGCCTTCGTCCAGCAGAGCCTCCCGGAATCCGAAATCGCAAAATCCCTCAACGCACGCGGATTGATCACGGACTTCGGCCGCGAGTGGAGCCGCGCAACTGTCCATCAGGTCCTGACGAACGAGAAATACATCGGGAACAACGTCTACCACCGGACGTCATTCAAACTGAAGAAGAAGCACGTCAACAATCCCCCGGATCGATGGATTCGCACGGAGGGGGCTTTCGAGGGGATCGTGGATCCGAGCATTTTTTTTGCGGCGCAGGGCATTATCATTGAGCGCAGCCGGAAGTTCACCAACGAGGAGATGCTCGAAAAGCTCAGGGGCGTGCTGCAACAGCGCGGGCGTATTTCTGGCATCCTCATCGATGAGTGCGATGACATGCCATCAAGTGCCGCGTTCAGGCACCGGTTCGGCAGCCTCGTGGCCGCCTATTCGCTGATCGGCTACACCCCGCAGACGGATTATGGTTTCATTGAGGTCAACCGGCGTCTCCGCAGCCAGCACCCGGCCATTGTCGCTGAAGTCATCGCGCAGATCGGAGCGATGGGAGGCAGCGTCACCACCCACGAACAGACCGATCTTCTCATTGTGAACCGGGAGTTTCGGGCCTCGATTGTGCTCTGCCGCCACCAGACCACCATGCGTGGTTCGTCACGCTGGGTCATCCGTCTCGACGATTCCCTGCGCCCAGACATCACGGTCGCCGTGCGCATGGATACGACGAACGAACGCATCCAGGACTACTACCTTCTCCCGTCCATCGATATGACCTGGGAGAAACTCAGGATCGCGGAGGACAACGGCATCTATCTCGACGCCTACCGGTTCCAAACGCTCGATTTCTTTTTCCATATGACAGCAAGAACAACCATCCAGCAAACCGTATGAACGAATCCGTCATACTCATCCCCATCGAACGCATCCGAATTCTGAACCCGCGACTCCGGGACCGAAAAAAATTTGAGAAAGTTGTCAATAGCATCCGAAACCTCGGCTTGAAAAAGCCGATCAAGGTAAGCAGTCGGATCGTCAAAGACGGCGAGGAGCCCGGATACGATCTTGTCTGCGGCCAGGGCCGCATTGAGGCATGCCAGGCGCTGGGGTACACCGAAATCCCTGCGGTGGTTGTCGAAGTTCCGAAGGAGGACCGCCTTCTGATGAGCCTTGTGGAAAATATGGCGCGGCGTTTCCCGTCACCGATGGACCTGATCTACGAGATCGAGCGGCTCACGGAGGCGGGATACAGCAAATTGGCCATCGGCAAGAAACTGGATATTTCCGACAGCCTTGTCGGCGGGCTGCTGGCGCTGAAAAAGGCGGGCGAAGAACGCCTGCTCGATGCCGCTCTTAAGGGAAAGATTCCATTGGGCGTGGCCATCGAGATTGCAAAAACCGAATGCATTGAGGCTCAGCGCGAACTGCTCAAAGCATATGAGAGCAAGCAGCTCAACCAAGCCGCGATCAGGACGGTGAAGCGCGTCATCGAGCAACGGAAGTTTCTCGGAAAGCGCCTTCGCAATGGCCGGCAACGAGGAAAAACCCCCCGCACGACTGCTGATGGGCTCGTCAACGCCTTCCGCAAGGAAACCCAGCGCCAAAAGATCATGGTCAAAAAAGCCAAGCACTGCGAAGCAAACCTAATATTTCTCGTAACCGGATTCAAACGTCTGCTTGATGATGAGAACTTTGTGAACCTGCTCCGCGCCGAAGATTTCGGCACCATCCCCAAGTGCCTGTCGCAACACATGAACTCAGCCCCCCGGAGGGCGGCATGAAAAACCCCGTCGTCGGATTCCAGTTCGAGCGCCTCATGCTCCCGATTTCGCAGTTGCTCCCAGTGCGGCATCTGACCGATCCAGAGAAGAAGGTCAGCCGGTATAGCGCCATCGTTTCTTCGATCAAGGAGGTCGGCGTTATCGAGCCTCTGATGGTTTATCCGCAAACCGGAAAAACCGGGGCATACCTGATCATGGACGGACATCTGCGTTTGCACGCGTTGCGCGAGATCGGGATAAAAGAGGTCGAGTGCCTCATATCCACCGAGGACGAGAGTTTCACCTATAACGCTCGGATCAATCGGCTGTCCCCGATTCAGGAACACGCTATGATCACCCGCGCGGTGAAAAACGGTGTCGCGGTCGAGCGGATCGCCGCAGCGCTCGACATGGAAGTGAAAGAGATCAGGTCACGCCTGAATATGCTCAGGGGAATTCACCAGGAGGCGGTCGAACTTCTCAAGGACAAGCAGCTAAGTCCGGCTGTCTTCCGAATTCTCAAACGCGTGTCGGCGGTAAGGCAGATAGAGATGGCCGAACTGTTGGTTGGCGCAAACAATTTTACGAGAGGGTATGCGGAAGGCCTGTTCATGGTGACGGCAAAAGACCAGATGCTTGATCCGCAAAAACCGAAGGCCAAATCAATCTCGCCGGAGGATCTCGCAAAAATGGAGGCTGAAATGGAAGTGCTTGAGCGCAACTTCAAATCCATCGAGGACACCTACGCCGAAAATATGCTCAACTTCACCGTGATTCGCGGATACCTGAAACGACTTCTGGAAAATTCGAAAGTTGTTCGCTTCATCTCAACAAAGCATGAGGATCTATTTCCCGAATTCGAACGGATCGTCGCCGCAGAGACCATCTGATAACGGCGGTGACGTTACTGATAACCTTTCATCAAACCCGCCCCAAAAACCGCAGAACCGCGACAACGGCCACGACTACGCCCGGCAGCGATGTGCCGACCGCGATCCAGCGGATGGCTTTCTTCTCGAAGGCATCGAACCGTTCGCAGAGTCCGGTGAGCTGAGCCTTCATCCCGTTGCGCCCGTCCTCGCCCCGGACGATGATTTCCAAGGCGAGGAGGCGGCGGTCGAAGGCGGCGAGGCGGTCGCGGACGGATTCACGGCACATGTCGCAGCGATCCGCCAAGTCATGAAGTGGATCACTCACCGTCCGTTGGAATTCAGCGCACGCTGGCGCTGGAGCATGAGGTAGCGGCTGTCGGCAACCGAGTTCAGAAACTCCACGACCGACTTGGCGTTGGCACTATCCACCGCCTCCAAACTGGCAGCTTGGGCGATAGCGATGTCGTAGGTCTCCTGGGCGGATTTTCCGGCGATCTTCTGTGCAAACCATGTCCGGTAGGCAAGAGCAGTGTTCCCGTTTGCCCAGAAGCTGGGTTCGGTGCCGGTTTCCGTGAAAATACGATCCGCTTCCGACCAGTCACGGAACTTCGTCGCGTGGGTGAATCGCAGGTAAGCTTGCGCAATGGGCAACCCATTTACAACCCAGTCGTCGGCTTTGAGATCTGCGTATTGGGCAGCAGTTTGGACTGCGATGTCGAGCATTTGACCTTGCAAGTTAAAACGGCGGAGCAACTCGATGCTCTCCGGGGTATTTGCGGATTTGAGACCGTAATAATACCAGACTCCACCCAGCGTGCCCTCCTGGGGGCTGACTTTCCGCTCCGGCTGCGCCAGCAGTGCCGATACAGCAGCCTGCACAGATGGGAGATTGGCTTTCCAAAATGCGGCATTCGCAGGGTCTGTTGAATAGGTGCCCGGCTTGGGGGCTTGGCGGATGAGATCAACCCCGTCGGAAAGGGCGTCGGCACGGAGGCCGGAGGTTGCGACGAGGATGGCGATGGCAGTAGTGGCGATGGTTTTCATGTTCATGGGTTGGTGAGTGTCAACTTCAGCGTGGATTGTTGGCGTCGAGCCAGGCGCGAATGTCGCGCAGGAAGGATTCAAAATCGGACCGCACGGCGTCGAATCCAAGTGCCGCTTCCCGCCTGCCGATGCGGGAGAGACGCATGCCGAACTCGGTCGCCGGATGCGGGGCGATGTCGGCGAATGGCCCGAGGATTTCCAGACGCAGGCGGCGTTTGATGTCTGCGAGGTCTTCGGCGGGCAACTGCGGAGCGGGCCGGTTGAAAAGTGCGGGATTACCCGGGATCACCTCGGCGTGGGATTCAATCGTGGCCCGTTCGAGGGCGAGATCAAATCGGCTCTGTTCCTGTGCAAAGCCTGCGGTGGCGGTCAAAATGAGGATGGGGAGTAGTGGTTTCATGGGAGCGGGCGCTGCCTGCGCCATTCGGTGGGGATGATCGGGTGCCAAACCTCACGGCCTTGGGAATCGGTTTCCACAGACATGGCGGTCTTGCGGCGGAAGGTCCATTTGAGGGCGGTGTTCCCGGAAAACATCCAGTTCGTGGAACCCGAGATCTTGGAGGGGGATACAACGACGAGAAGCGGCGTCTCCTGCCCGGTCATCAATTGGTCGGAAATCGGCTGGGCTGGGTTGATGCGGAACCACGCACGAAAAGTCGAGTCGGGCCGGATGATGAAAATGAGCGGGTATAGGTCGGCGGAATCCCATGCGGCGGCGGCGCTGTTGAACCAGTAAACGAGCGAATCAAAATTATCGGTGGACGCCTTCAGATCGAAATCGGTGAACGGGCCGTTGCCCGAATTGTTGAGCGGGATCACGAAGACCGGGAACAGCCGTAGAGCCTCCAGCTTCGCGGCGAACGCATCGGACTGGCTGTCCGTGAGCCCTGAAACCCCCTGCGTCCAGAAATTTGTTGGCGCGACAACGGTTCCCGCCGAGTTGACCGACACGGAGGATGTGCGGCTGGCGGGCAGTGTTTGACCAAGGGCGGCGAGAGCCCCGGCGAGCAAAAGAACGATGGTGGTGCGGAGGATCATGTTTCTCCCGAGGATGCGAAAGTCAACTGCGCGGCCCCGTCCGGGCCGGTGAGGAAAACCGTATGCCATCTGGAAGTCGTCTCGTTCCAGATCTGGAGCGTCGTGCCGTCCTTGAAACGGAAATTGGCGGAAGCGGGAGCGCGCTGGACGTAGCTGCCGAGCGAACTGGCGTTGACTTTCGCGTTGAGAGCGGTTTGCAGGCCCGTCACTTCCTCGATGCCGTGGCCGTGGGAGATATTCGCCTTGCCGTCGATGGCCGATTGATGGGAGTTGAGCGCGGGGCCAACCCACGTGACATCGGCTTTGGCGTCGAAGAGCGCCTGGAGTTCGGCAGGCGTCGGATAAAGCGTTGGATCGGCGGGAGGTGTGATCGTCGTGTCGAGGAGCGGGGCCTCGACCACGACCGAGAACGTGGACGAGCGAAACCGCTGGCCTGAGATGTTCCAGACGACTTCGGCGGCGGCCTCGATTTGTGGCACGTCGTTGGCGGGGGCGTTGTCGGTGAGGCCGAGGACAGAGAGAAGTTCCGCCGTGGCGAAATTGGCGGTCCCCACGTAAAGCCCACCAGCTCCCGTAGCGAAGGCGGAATGATAAACGAGCAGCCCGCCCGTCCAGGTGTTCTTCGGCTTGAGGACGAACTCCATAGTGGAGCCCGCCGGGAGCATAACCGCCTGGGTGCCTCGGGTGAAGGCGATCTCGACCGGCACGAAGCCGCCCGCCTTGGCACGAGCGGGCGATGGCTGGGTGACGACGGCTTGGGTATCGAGGCTGACGGTGATCCTCACGGCGACGGGATCATGTCAACGCGGGCCACTTGTTTTCCGGGCATCGCTGCGTGCGGAAACCAGCCTTCGCATCCACCCAGCACCCGCATTTTGAGCACCGCCGGTCGGTGCTGACGAAGAAATCACAACCTTGGCAGACCACAATGCGCCGGGCCTTTTCCTCCTCGCTGACCGGAGACTCGCCACTCAGTGCGGCCACACATTCGGAGGCGACCGCAGCGGCAAGTGATCTGACCTGCGTAGTGCGCGGAGGCGGCGAGAACTGTGCCCGCAGCTCGGCAAATGCTCGCTCGGATAACTCCAGGCTGTCGCCGACCACGGTTCCGGCGGCGAGGCAGGCGGCATAGTACCCCTGCGGCTTGGAAGTCGCAGCGGACTGGAGAGTTGTCAGCGGGATCGAGATCATGGTGCGGAAAGCGAATCGAGGTGGGCTTGGGTGACGGGAAAAGTGAACGGCCCGCGGTCGCCGCCATCGTCGCCGTTGTTGAGGTTCGCGGTGCCGAGGACGACATGACCGCTGCCGCTGGCCAGTTCGACCCGGAACACGGCCGCATCGCATGAATGGCCGCCGGGGCACGGCCCGTTGCTGTTGCTGTATTGGATCGAAATGTCGGTCCCTGCAGTGATCGAAGTGTTCCCCATCCCGAGGGTGCCTTGGCTCGGGCATCCCTCGTAGAGAACCGTGCCTCCGGGCGAGCGGACCGTCACCCAGCCGACGCCCTCGTGGCATCCGCCCCCGGTCGCGCACCAGAACTGGAACTCAAACTGGCACCACGGTTGCATGGTCTTGGAAGCCTTATCGGTGATGTCCCCGCAGTTGGAGTTGGGCAGGTGGGCGCGAACTTCAAAAGAGAACGAACTTTGCCCTGGAAAACCCAGACCCACTTCGTAGATGCCGTAGTCCCGGCTGTCACCGGGCCAGAGGATTCCATGCCAGAGGACCTTGTTGCCGTAGCGGACGGAAACGAAATAGCCGCCCGCAGCGGGTTTCCCTGCGGCGGTATCGGGCGTGGTGCCGAGCGAAACCGTTCCACCGAATTTTGCCATTTTCGTGCTGGTGCCGTCTGGCGGGTAACACGGGTGCGGGTCCGTCCAGTCGTCCATCGTGATCGAGACGGTCGGCCATTGGATGGACG
>Ga0194058_10002058_pt1 | contig 9922 bp, 9 predicted proteins | sample SepL4417m_MetaG_FD_155490 | JGI IMG/M metagenome (GOLD analysis project Ga0194058, IMG submission 155490) | Anoxic zone freshwater microbial communities from boreal shield lake in IISD Experimental Lakes Area, Ontario, Canada - Sep2016-L442-17m | ecosystem: Environmental > Aquatic > Freshwater >... | reverse complement strand
ATTTTGTTTCCGAACGTATAGTGGAAGGATGTCTTGACATGGCGAGATAGACGTACATCTTTCTATTTCCTTAAAAGGCGACATGCAAGAAAAACCTGATAATTCCGCGAGCGCGGCGGTCTGGGATAGCCGGTGGGTGCGATTCCGGATGGCTTTGACGGCTGCGGGGGTGGATCCGAGGATGCATGATTACTGCCGTGGGTGGGTTTGGGGTTTTCTCGGATTCATCAAGCCTGCAAGGTTTTCCCAAGCGGAGCTGTCCAGCGTTGAAGGATATTTGCAGAAGCTGGCCGAGGCGGGCAAGGAAATCTGGCAGGTGAAGCAGGCGGAGGAATCGCTGAGGATATTTTATCAGGACGTTGAGCCAAGCACCTGGGCGAAACGCTGGCCCGATGGCTTGATTCGGGATTTGGCTTTTCGGGAGGGAGGAAGTTCACACGGAGGCACGGAGAGCACGAAGGGGAAGCGGAATGTTTTGGTGAGTCGGACGGACGGAGGCTCGCACGGAGGTGCGGAGAGCACGGAGGGGGAACGGAATGATGCCGGGCCTCGGAGGGAAGGAGGCTCACGCGGAGGCGCGGAGAACGCGGAGAGGATTGCCCGGACACCCAAGCTGGAAGGCTTGCCATCGTGGGAGCCGGCGGCCGTGGCGAGGCCGCCGACGGCTCGCGGTGCGGCAGATTTTTCTGGCCGCGCGGATACGGGCGACCTGCCTGCGAAGTATCGGAGTTTTTACGATTTGGTGGAGGAGACGCTCCGCAGCGAGCGGTATGCTTACCGGACGGAGCAGACGTATTTGGACTGGGTCCGGAGGTTTCTGATTTTTTCGGCGCCGGCCTCGCGCCGCGAACTGGAGTGGGGGGATGCCAAGGAGTATCTGGATTATTTGACGGTGATCCGGAGGGTGTCTGCATCAACGCAGAACCAGGCGCTGAGCGCGCTGCAGTTTTTATTTGCGAAGGTGCTGAAGCGGCAGGCTGGGGGAAAGCAGGGGCTGCAGCGCGCGCAGCAGACGCGCCGGGTTCCGACGGTCCTGACGCGCGACGAGGTTCGGCAATTGCTGGAGCTGATGGAGGGGCAAGGGAAGCTGATGGCGGAGCTGATGTATGGGGCGGGACTGCGGGTGATGGAGTGCGTGCGGCTGCGGGTCAAGGATGTCGATTTTGGGAATGGAACGATCGTCGTTCGAGGGGGCAAGGGAGACAAAGATCGGCTGACCCCTCTGCCCCGGAAACTCGTGGACCCGCTCAACGTACAGCTTTCTCAGGCGAAGGCGAGGTGGGAGCGGGACCGGAAGCTGGGCCTCGAAGGGGTTTTTATGCCTGAGGCTCTGTCTGTGAAATACGTGAGCGCCGCCAAGGAGTGGTCGTGGTTCTGGCTGTTTCCATCAGAGGTCCTGTCCATTGATCCCTGGGCCGAAGTCGAGCGCCGGCACCACATGGATGCCAACGGCGTGCAGAAGCTGGTGAAGCGGTGCGCGCTGAAGGCTGGGCTGACAAAGCCTGTGACCCCGCACACGCTGAGGCATTCGTTTGCGACGCACCTCCTCGAAAGCGGCGCCGATATCCGGACGGTCCAAGAGCTTCTCGGGCATTCGGATGTGAGCACGACGATGATCTATACGCATGTGCTCAACCGCCCTGGCCTGCCAGTGACGAGCCCGCTGGATTCGATGTAGCCGGCGGGAATAGGCGCCAGGGATCTTGGTGGCAAAGAGATCAAATAATTCTTTTGGGGGCATCGCCGGCAGGGTAAGGTTCTGATTGTCATGCGCTGGCTGACGCGGCGGCAGGCAAGCATTTCAATAATGAAAGGGCGGATCATAATATGAACGAAACCGATTTGTTGACACCTGATAGCTCCGACGCAAGGCCGGCGCCAATAACATGGATCCTGGTGGAGAGCCTGGTTGGCGCAGGGATCATCAATTCGCTCAGGGAGACCCCATCGATCCGGGTCGTGACTAAGGAAGAGCTCCAGGCCAGTCCGGATTTGCGGATCAAAGCCGGGGATAAAGTCATCATTGCCACCGAGACGGTGCTCGACGAAGCCCTGAAAAAACTGGAGGACGATGAGAAAAAAGAGCTGATTTCGCGCCTGAAGAACAAGGTTGCCTGCCGGGAGATGCTGACCTCGATCTTCCCGGATTTTTTCTTTCGTGAAATCTCTGTCCAGGATCTTCCGAAGATCGATCTGGCGCCTGATGGAAAGTATTTTGTCAAGCCGATCAAGGGGTATTGGGGGAGCGCGGCCTTTCCTCTTGATGGGAAGTCAGACCGGGTCGGCCTGATGCATGAGATCGAGGCACAGCTCGCCAAGAGGACCGCGATTTTCTCCGAGCAGGTGGTGGCGAAAGACCGGCTGATCGTGGAAGAGTTCCTTGAGGGCGAGGAATATGCGGTGGATATGTTCTTCAACGGGTCCGGGCAGCCGGTGATCACCAATGTCTGCCACCATCCCCTGCCGAAGAAGCTCGATTACCTGCATGTCGTTTACTACACGAGCTATCAGGTTTACCGGGACCTCTACCCCAAGTTTATCGAGTTCTTCAACGTGCTCAACCAGTCCCTGCATGCGCGCTCGATCCCGATCCACGGCGAGTTTAAGCTCCACAAGGGCAGGCTGACGCCGATCGAGCTGAACCCGCTGCGCTTCGGCAGCGACGGGTTTGCCGACCTCAGCTTCCACGCCTTCGGATTCAATCCGTTTTTGTATTTTGCTGAGGATCGCGCCCCCGATTGGGAGGCCCTCTGGAAAGGCCGCGAGGAGAAAATCTTCGCCTTCTACCTGGGCTACAACGGGAGCGATCTGGATGCCGGCCGGTACCGGCCGGACTTCCGCAATTTCAGGCTGCTATTCTCCCATATCCTCTGCGATATGGCGATGAATTACCAGGATACCCTGGGCTTTGCGATCATGTATATCGAAGAGGACAGCCTGGAGCGGATTCACGAGCTGCTGGAGATCGAGTTCAACGAGTATTTTGTCGACCTGAAACAATACTCGCAAAAATCCTACCAGGAACTCTATCGCGCCGGGACCGAGATGAAGCTCTCCCCGGGGCAGATTCTTTGGAGCGTGGATGACCCCGGCGATTACCTCGTGCTGATTTTGCAGGGGGAGCTCGAGGTTTTTCTGCCATCTGGCGAGGGGGAAATCCTGCTGGAAACCTATGGCCCGGGAGCGGCGGTGGGCGAGCTTTCCGCGATTGACGGCCTGCCGCGCTCGGCTGCCGTGCGCGCCAAAACCCGGGGCAAAGCGATAAGGATTGCCGGCAGCGTTTTCCGCAGCCTGATTCAGCGCACGCCGGATATCCTCGAAGATCTCTTCTGGCAGCAGGTCAACCGGGTCAGAAAGCTCAACCATGAGCTGGCGAACAAAACAACAAGCACGCCGACTAATCCCGCCAATCCGGTAGAAAGCCCATCGGGCAATGAGCTGGAGAACGAGTAATTCGCGAGCGGAGGCACAAATGCCGGTGCAGACGCGTGGAGAAAGCCGAGCTCTTCAGCCACCCATTCCAAGCCGTCCGGAAACCGGCAGGCAAACGGACTGAGTATCAGGGCAATTAAAATCGCTGCTGCAGCCGGTGCCAGAGCCGTCTTGCGGGAAGCCGTCGTCGGAACATAAAAGAGAGAGAACGCGACCACCGTAATGAAGGCTTCCACGATCCCGATCACTGCATGGGTGCCCAGCATCATCGGAGCAGAGGTTGAGAAGGGCACTGCACCCGCAAGCGCCAGCTCTATCGAGCAGCTGAGAGCAGAAAAAACAACCGAGAGCCATGCAGCAAAACCAAGCCGGGCGTAGGATAATGGCGAGCCGCCCTTGAGATGGCCTTTTAATAATCCTCCAACGCCCGCTCCGAGCAACGACAGGTTCAAAATATTCGCTCCCAGAACCGATAACCCGCCATCGGAGAAGAGCAGGCATTGGACCGAAAGAACCAGAGCGATCGCCAGCACACCAAATGGAGTGCCAAGAAGCGCGGAGGCAAGCACCCCGCCGAGCAGATGACCGGAAGTGCCGTCCCGGATGGGGAAATTCATCATTTGCGCGGCAAAGATCAATGCGGTGACTGAGGCGAACCTTGCCGGGGTTGGTTTGCTTTCGCTCTTGAATGCAGCCCACGTGACTCCCGCAATTCCTGTAGCGGCTGCGACGGCAGTCACCGGGCATACCGCCCCGTTCATCATTCCAGTAGGGATATGCATAATATCCGGGATTGAAACGCATCCATTTGGCTGCGTCTATAAATATCTATTCAAGAGGGAATCGATCTCTGCTTGGATTTGGAGGGCGATCTCCCCGGGGGATCCCGAGGCGTCGAGAACGCGGATTCTCTGTGGCTCGCGGGCGGCCAGCTCGAGGTATCCGCTGCGGACCGCCGCGAAGAACTCCTCGGGCTCGCGCTCGATCCGGTCGGCGGCCTGGCCGCGCCCGCTCATCCTGGCGAGGGCAACGTCCCGGTCGAGATCCAGGAGAAACGTGATGCCGGGCAGGCAGCTCCCGACGGCGAACGCATTGATCCGGGCGGTCTCCTTGGGAGGGATCCTGCGGGCGATCCCTTGGTATACGGTCGTCGAGTCGAGGAAGCGGTCGCAGATCACGGTGCGCCCGGCCTGAAGCGCGGGGAGAACCACCTCCCGCACAAGCTGTGCCCGGCTTGCGGCAAAGAGCAGGAGCTCGGCTTCAGGCGTGAGCGATTCGCCCTCGGGCGCATGCTGGAGAAGGTTCCTGATCGCCTCGCCCGCGGCCGTGCCCCCAGGCTCGCGCAGGAGCAGAGGATCGAGGCCGCGAGCTCGAAAAAACTCCGCCAGCAGTCGGATCTGGGTGGATTTTCCACACCCTTCCGAGCCCTCAAACGAAATAAACAGACCATTTTCCCCGGTGCGCGCTTTCATCTCTGCCCTAGTCATACCCGGAGAATACTTTCAGAAAACAGATTTTTCTACTGGATGTCGGGATGTGCATGCGCGAAGGTGGTTTTTTAAGATGTCCGAGCCGCATTTTGCTGTAGCCTCCACGTTTTCCCCGCGATTCCGGGCGGTTATCGCGGAGGCGGATCGAATTGCCCGGAAGTTTGGCGCGCGGCTCAGCGTGCTGCACGCCGGCGAGCGTTCGGACGAGAAGGTCGGGATGTTTCATGAGGCGTTCGGGGATCTCGGCCGCGACGAGGTCGACATCTATTGGTGTGAGGGGGAGACCCCTGGGGAGGCGCTTGTCGATGCTGCGGCCAGCGAGTATTTCGACCTTGTGATCGCCGGCGCGATCGACCGGCCGAACGACTTTCGCAATTTTACGGGCGGGGTCGTTCGGGCGCTTCTCCATCGCGCTCCCTGCGAGCTTCTCCTGATCCCGGCACCTTTGGAAAATCATCCGGGCGAGAAGATTTCCGCATGCCTGCTGGTCGAGTCCCATCGTCCGCGCTGGCGGGCAGCGAGTGCCGCCCTCGCCTCGATCGCTCCGGAAAGCATTGCCGTCCTCGCTGCGGACAGCCCGTTTGCCCATGCCCGGGAGGCCGCGCTCGGCCACGAGCCGAACCACTCGGAAATGGATGAGCTCTGCGAGGCCCTGGAAAAGATTGCGCCGGACGTCGATCTGCGGACGGTGCAGTCGAATACGGGGTTCACGCTCTGTGACATTGTTCAGAATGCGGCGCCGGATTTTCTGCTGGTGGAAGCCGAGTGGAAAAACCAAAAACGATTTCTGCCTCCGCATTTCGATTGGTTGAACCAGATCATCCCCGCCCGGCTTTTCCTTCTTGGCAAGCCCCCTCGCGAGGAAAATGGCGAGCTCTAAAGAGTGGGAGATGTCAGGGGGGCAGGAGCCCAAAGGCCTCGCCCACCCGGGGATTCTTGACGCCTTCGCGTACGATGCCCGCCGCGACACCCTTGTGCTGGCGATGTTTGAAACCCGCGAGTGGGACGGCGGAGAAAGCCAGCTCCTGCAGCTTCAGGAAAAGCTGAACGCGTACGCCTCGTTCATCCTCGACGGGGAAATGGCCGGGGCGTTCCCGCAGCATGCCGGCAAGGCGGTCGAGATCCAGCTCCGGACCATGCACGAGCCCGGCGAGGTCGCCCTCCGGCTCCTCGCGATGGCCCGCGAACAGCTTGCCCTGCAGGAGATCGGCTTGGAAACCATCCTGATCGAGGCGCACGGGTGCGCGTGCGGCGGCGGAAAATAGGGCGCCTCTTTGGAGTGGCGGGCACGCCGCCGGGGAGGTAGTTTTCACGGATGCCTCTTGAATTGCTCGCTCCTGCCGGCGATTGGGATTGCCTCCGGGCGGCTGTCGCGAACGGGGCGGATTCCGTCTATTTCGGGATGCCCCGGTTTAACGCGCGGATGCGGGCGGACAACTTCCGGGACGACGAGCTTCCGGGCGTCGTCGCATTTCTCCACAACCATGGGGTGAAAGCCTGCGTCGCGCTCAACGTCCTCATCTTTCCCGACGAGCTTCCCGATGCGGTCGCCGAGCTGCAGGCGCTCCACCAGGCCGGCGTGGATGCCGTGATCATCCAGGACGTCGGCCTCGCCGATATTTCGCGGCAGATGTTCCCGGGCCTGCGCGTGCATGCTTCGACCCAGATGACGATCGCCTCGCCCGAGGGGGTTCGCTTTGCCGAGGCGCTCGGGATCCGGCAGGTCGTCCTCGCCCGCGAGATCTCGCTTCGCGAGCTCGAAAAGTTTCCCTCGATCCTGCCGCTGGAGGCGTTTGTTCACGGTGCGCTCTGCGTGGCGTATTCCGGCCAGTGCCTGACGAGCGAGGCGCTCGGCCGGCGGAGCGCAAACCGGGGCGAGTGTGCTCAGGCGTGCCGGATGCCTTACGATCTGGTCATGGACGGGGTGCTGCAGGATCTTGGAGGCAGGCGCTACCTGCTCTCCCCGCGCGATCTTTCCGCCATCCGGGAGATTCCTGCCCTCGTTGCGCGCGGGGTGGTCAGCTTCAAAATCGAAGGGCGCCTGAAGTCGCCGGAATACGTCGCGGCGGTCACCTCGGCCTACCGCAAGGCCCTGGATGCCGTTTTGCGCGGGCAGCCGCACGAGGTTTCCGCCTCCGACGAATACCGGCTCGAAATGGCGTTTTCTCGCGGGCTTTCCACCGGATGGATCCACGGGGTCAACCACCAGGAGCTGGTCGGCGCCCGCTACGGAAAAAAGCGCGGCGCGTTCGCCGGACGTGTCGTCAGCGCCGGCAGCGACCATGTCGCGCTCGACGACCCGGCCGTCCACCTCAAGCCGGGCGACGGGCTCGCCTTCGATACCGGAGGCGATCCCGACCAGGAGCAGGGTGGACGGATCTTCGAGATCCGGGGGGCTCGGCTCTTTTTTGAGCATGGCAAGCTGGACTTCTCCGCTATCCCGCCTGGAACCAGGGTCTGGAAAACAGATGACCCGGCCCTCGACCGCGAGCTGCGAAAATCGTTTGCCGGGAACCTTCCGGTCCGCCCCGGAAAAAAGGAGGCCTTGGATTTTGTTGTGAGCGGATCGGCGGCGGGCCCGCTCACCCTCGAGTGCCGCGGTGTCCGGCTGGCCTCGTCCATCCTGCTCGAGCCCGCCCGCACGCGCCCGCTGACCGGCGACGTGCTTGCCGCCCAGCTTTCCAAGCTCGGAGGCACGCCATATGCTCTTGGAGCCGTCACCAACCGCTTGGAAGGGGACGTCATTCTCCCGCTCTCCGAGATCAACCGGCTCCGCCGGGAAATTATCCGGCAGCTCGCTTCGTGCGACGCCTCTCCGCTCGTCACGCTGGCATCGATCTGCTCTGCGGAATCTCTCGCCAGCCAGGCTTCTCCGGTGCCTGGATCTGCCGCCCCCGGCCTCGCCGTCCTCTGCCGCTCGCTCGAGCAGCTCCGCGCCGCCCTCGACGCCGGGATCGCGGAGGTCATCGCCGACTTCGAGGACGTCCGCACGTATCAGGAGGCCGTCGCCATGGCCCGCAAATCCGGCAGCGCGCAAATCCTCCTCGCCACCCCACGCATCCAGAAGCCCGGGGAGGAGGGGATCTTCCAGCTCATCGAAAATGCCGGGCCCGACGGCGTGCTCATCCGGAATGTCGGCGGGCTTGCCTTCTGCCGCGCGCTACGGCGGGTCGGCGACTCCTCGCTCAACGTCGCGAATCCGGCCGCCGCTGCCGTCTTTCGCCGCTTCGGGCTCGAGCGGCTTACAATCTCGCACGACCTCAACGTTTCTCAAATCCTTGCGCTGCTCCGCCAGGCCCCGCCGGATTGGTTTGAGCTCACGATCCACCACCACATGCCGATGTTTCACATGGAGCACTGCGTGTTCGCCGCCTTCCTGTCCGGCGGAACCGGCCCGGCGAGCTGCGGGCGGCCGTGCGAAAGGCATCGCGTCCATCTTCGCGATCGCGTCGGCATGGACCACCCGCTCCGCGCGGATGCCGGATGCCGGAACACGCTCTTTCATGCCGTCCCGCAATCCGGCGCGGGCTTTTTTCGCGAGTTCCTGGAGGCAGGCCTGCGGCGGTTTCGCATCGAGCTCCTCGATGAGCCCCCCGGAGAAGCCGCCCGGATCATCGCCGCCTATCAGGCTCTGCTCGCCGGAGAAGCCGATGGAGCCAGGGTTTGGCAGGACCTCAAGGCAAGCTCCCAGGTCGGGGTGACCCTGGGAACCTACGAGGCATGATGCGGCCCGGCGGGAGGCGCGCCAGATCCCGGCTAAAAGAAGAGCGATCCCGCATAAGAATACAGGAGAAAAATTGCCGCGGCGATTGCGACTCCTGTCGTCCTTGCCGTTTTTTCATTCAGCAAGGCATTGTTCCAGCGGGTGCAGGCCGTGGCGAGGCACACCCAGGCGAGCGGCACGCAAAACAGCCAGAGCCCCTGGTGCGCGAGCGCGAGCGCCAGCGGAGGGAATGAGCCCGACACGTTGGGGGCATACCCGCCCGCCTTCAGGAGCACGTTCATGGCAAGCATCCCGAGTGCGAGAAAGACAAGCTGCGTGCTGGCGATCGAGAGAATCATGCGGCCTCCATCAGCGCGTGCCGCATCACATCGAGCGGTGCCGGGCGGTTGAACCAGATTTCAAAGGAAAGCGCGCCCTGGTGCAAAAGCATGCTGAGCCCGTTCGCGCAGCGGGCCCCTGCTGCCGATGCGTCCTCAAGAAGCCTCGACCTGCCAGCCGCGTAGACCGTGTCATAGACCATCAGGTTCGGGGTGAGCAGCGATGGCGGGATCAGCGGAGCATCGGTCCGCCGCATCCCGACCGAGGTCGCATTGATCACGAGATCCGCATGGGCAAGCTGCTCGCGAAGGTCCTTCTCCTCAAAGGCGATCGCCTGCAGCCGCTCGGACGGCCCCTGCAAGCGGTCGCTGCGAAATGACGGTGCCAGCTCGGCTGCCAGCGCCCGCGCTTTTTCTGCCGTCCGGTTCACAAGCACCAGCCGCTCGCATCGCTCCATCGCGCACTGGACGGCAATCGCCCGCCCCGCCCCGCCGCCCGCCCCGAGCAGCACGACGCGCAGGTCGCGGAGGTCGACAAAAAACTCTTCGCGGATCGCGCGCACAAGCCCCGGGCCGTCCGTGTTGAACCCCAGGAGCCTCTCTCCCTGGACGACAACCGTGTTCACGCTGCCGGACCGCCGCGCATATTCGTCCGCCTCATCCATGGCGGACAGGGCGGCGGCCTTGTGCGGGATCGTCACGTTCGCCCCGATGAATCCGGCCCCCGGAAGCGCGCGGAACGCCGCTGCCGCCTTCCCTTCCGGAACATGAATCTTCGCGTAAGCCGCGCAGATCCCCTCCGCCTTCAGCGCCGCATTATGAAATGCCGGCGACTTCGAGTGCGCGACAGGGTCCCCAAAAACCCCAAGGCGCACCGGCGGAGACATCCGCGCGAAAATCTCCCCGCCCGCGATCAAATCGTCCGCCGAATAAATTGCGCTCATTCCTTCCCTCCGAGA
>Ga0194058_10002049_pt1 | contig 9965 bp, 14 predicted proteins | sample SepL4417m_MetaG_FD_155490 | JGI IMG/M metagenome (GOLD analysis project Ga0194058, IMG submission 155490) | Anoxic zone freshwater microbial communities from boreal shield lake in IISD Experimental Lakes Area, Ontario, Canada - Sep2016-L442-17m | ecosystem: Environmental > Aquatic > Freshwater >... | reverse complement strand
TTATCAGTCAGGGGACAAGCACAAGCGGTGCGGGCGCTCGACTTGCTCGTCAAGCATGGCCCCGCATTGCGGATGCCGCACAGTAGGAAGCTCGATAACCAGCTATGGGAATTGAGGTTTCGATGCGAGCGAGTCAATCAGCGCATTACCTATACCGTCGAATCGGAACGTCGCATCATCACACTCACAACCTTCCGCAAACAACGCGACAACGAACGCAGAGAAGTCCAGCGAGCGCGCAATATCCTGCGGCGGCATCGAAACCGGGGAGATGACTGATGAGCGACTACAACAGGCGACGGCAGCAGATCATCGATGAGCTGCCCCCCGCCGAACAGAAAGTGTTCGACGAGGCCTATGCAACAGCGGGGCTGGCGATGGAGCTCGCCGAGACTGTCTTCCGGGCCCGCGAAACAGCCGGACTGACCCAGGCCGAACTGGCCCGGCGGATGGGAACCACCCAATCGGCCATTGCGGCAATCGAATCGGGGGCGCGTACCCCTACCGTCGAACTCCTCGACCGGCTGGCCCGTGCCTGCGGCGGGCGACTGACGATCAGGATCGGCGCGGCCTGAGCGGAACTGCACGGTAGGTTCGTGAGGTGCCCACCACCCGCCGCCGCCGCGTTGCGCTGATCCTTTTGGTGATCGTCGCGGCTGCTGGCTGCCTGGCCCTGGGCTGGTGGCAGTGGACCCGGTTCGAGTCGACCTCGGGCAGCTTTCAGAACCTCGGATACGCGTTGCAATGGCCGTTCTTCGCCGGCTTCTGCGTGTACGCCTACCGCAAATTCGTGCGTTACGAAGAAACTCCGCCCGAACACAATGCACGCGGGGAAGTGACCGAGATTCCGACCGGCCTGCTGCCCGAGCGACCCACAGCTCCACCACAATCCACCGATGACGACCCCGTGCTACGGGAGTACAACGCCTACCTTGCCGAACTGGCCAAGTCAGACCGCGCCAAGTCCGACCGTGCCGCCGAGACGAACCAGAACAGGACGACAGCATGACCGGAAGCCCCGAAACGCACCCGCTCACGCCGATCGAGAAGATCCGCTCCGCGCTGACCGGCTACCGGGTGATGGCGTGGTTGACCGGCGTCTGGCTGATCGCGCTGTGCTACGAGATCATCCTCAAATACGTGGTGAAGGTGGATGATCCCCCGAGTTGGATCGGCGTCGTGCACGGCTGGGTCTACTTCGTCTATCTGCTGTTCACCGCCAACCTCGCGGTCAAGGTGCGCTGGCCGATCGCCAAGACCATCGGGGTGCTGCTGGCCGGCACTATTCCGCTGCTGGGCATCATCGTCGAGCAGGTTCAAACCCGCGAAATCAGGGAACGGTTCAACCTGTAGCCGTCAACCGACGAATCGGTACTCGACCTGAAGTGAGCGGTAGGTGCGTTCGGCGCGTCGGTCCCGAGTGAGCAAGGTACGGCCGTTGGCCACCGAAGCCTGACCAACCAGCGCGTCGTATACCGATCCGCCGACGATGTCGAGGACGGCGAGCCGTTCCCGAAGTTCGCGCATTCCGGCCGGGTCGAGCCAGCAGTCCCCCGGGAACGCTGCCGCTAAGACTGAGACTGCCTGGTCCGCGCTGAGACGCAGTGGAATGGGCATTCGGGTCAGCACCGAGTACGTCTCGAACGCGGCATGCCCGGCAAGCACCGGGCGGAGGTCAACCAGGGCCCGGCGGCAGGCGGGATGGGCTTCGTGCGCCGGGTCGAGAGCGGCGACGGCAACACTGGTATCGCACGCCCACCGTTCATCGCTGGAGGTCATCGCGAAGCCGTCGAACGTGGTCATCAGTCAGCACAGCACCCTCGACCGTGCCCAGTATCGGCAGCCCATCGCTGATCTGGACCGAGCGCAGGTCTCGTCGCACGGGTTCGATTCGGATTCCGGTGCCGTCGGGAATCAATTCCAGCTGGGTGTCGGACGTGATACCCAGCGCAACCCGCAGAGCTTTCGGGATGACAACCCGTCCCACCCGATCAATTGCCACAAACATGGCACAAGATTACCAATTAATTGGCAAATTGGTAGCTGCCGACCAATGAGACGATGAGCGTCAACGCACAGCCAGCGCCCGAAGCGTCGGCACCAACAACGTCAGCGCCCGTCCGCGATGCGACACCGCGTCTTTCTCAACCGAACTCAGCTGCGCCGCGCTGCGCTTCTCACCCTCGGGGATGAACACCGGATCATAACCGAAACCGTTGTTGCCCAACGGTCCTCGCGCGATCAAACCCGGCCAGACCCCGCGCACCACAGTCACATCATCGGGCCCGGCGACCAGTACGCAGGCCGAAACGAATGCCGCGCCGCGCCGGAAGTCCGGAACGTCACGCATCTGAGCCAACAGCAGCGAATAGTTCGCGGCGTCATCGCCGTGGCTCCCGGACCACCGTGCCGAGAGCACGCCCGGCATCCCGTTCAGCGCCGCCACCTCCAGGCCGGAATCATCGGCCAGCGTAGGTAATCCAGTCGCGGTGAAAGCGTCGCGCGCCTTGGCCGCAGCGTTCTCCTCGAAGGTGGCCCCGGTTTCGGGCGCCTCGTCGAACGCGTCGACGTCATCGAGTGACACCAACTCCAGGCCCGATATTCCGGCGGCGTCGAGCACCCGGCGCAACTCGGCCAGCTTCTTGGCGTTGCGGCTGGCGACCAGCAGCGTGGTCATGCGGCAGGGCTCAGCTTCCGAAAGCCTTCTTCGGCGCCGGGCCCTCCGGCAGAACGCCTGGGTACGGCAGCGCCAGGGCCTCGCGCTGGAGTGCGAACAGGGTGTCGCAGGCCCCCAATGCGGCGTCGATCATCTTGTCCAGGGTGGAGCGCGCGAACGTCGCACCCTCGCCGGTGCCCTGGATCTCCACCAGCGTTCCGGTGTCGGTGGCCACCACATTCATATCGACCTCGGCGCGCGAATCCTCCTCGTAGGGAAGGTCGACGCGCACCCGGCCATCGACCACACCGACACTGATCGCCGCGATCGCGCACGACAGCGGCTTCGGATCGGTCAACTTGCCGCCCGCGGCCAGATAGGTCACGGCATCCGAGAGCGCTACATAGGCGCCGGTGATGGCGGCGGTGCGGGTGCCGCCGTCGGCCTGCAGCACATCGCAGTCGATCGCGATGGTGTTCTCCCCCAGCGCCGCCAGGTCGATACAGGCGCGCAGCGACCGCCCGACGAGACGGCTGATCTCGTGGGTGCGCCCGCCGACGCGACCCTTGACCGATTCACGATCGGAGCGGGTGTGGGTTGCCGACGGCAGCATCGCGTACTCGGCGGTCAGCCAGCCCAACCCGGAGCCCTTGCGCCAGCGCGGCACCCCCTCGGTGACACTCGCGGTGCACATCACGCGGGTTCCGCCGAACTCGATGAGGACCGATCCGGCCGGATGGGAGGTGAAGCCTCGGGTGATGACGACGGGTCGTAGTTCGTCGTCGAGTCTGCCGTCTTGTCGTGCTGCCACGGACAAACCCTAACCCGCGGCCAACCCGCGGCTTAGCCCCGCCGAACCTCGAAGCTCTCCCCCGCGACGACGGCGTGCACCGGGCCGTCGAATTCGGCCTTGGCCTCGCTGATGACGGCCTCGCGCGAGGTCCACGGCGGAATGTGGGTCAGCAGTAACTCACCCACGCCGGCCCGGGTCGCGACCCGTCCCGCCTCCGCGCCGGACATGTGCAGGTGCCGCGGCCGATCGGGTGAGTCGGTCCAGGACGCCTCACACAGGAACACATCCGCCCCGGCGGCGAGTTCGACAAGTGATTCGCAGATGCCGGTGTCGCCGCTGAAGGCCAGGGTCGCGCCGTTGGCATTGGTGATCCGCATCCCGAAGGACTCGGTGGGATGGTTAACCAGTCGAGGTAGCACGGTCAGGCTGCCGAACGAGACCGGATCCCCGTCGACCCAGGTTCGCACCTCGAAGATGTCGGAGAAGTCGTCAAGTTCGCCGCCGACCGGTGAGGACGCCGCGGCCAGTCGCGTCCAGGTGTCGCCGGGGCCGTACATGATTCCGCGCATGGTGGCCGGCACCGGGTGATAGCGCCGCCAGACGAACAGGCCGGGAAGGTCCAGACAGTGATCCGCGTGCAGGTGCGATAGCAGCACGTGCACCTCGTTGGGATCGGCGTGGCGTTGCAACGCCCCGAGGACTCCGCCGCCGAAGTCCACCACCAGCGGCGGGCTGTCGGGCGCGATCAGCAGGTAGCCCGATGCCGGCGAATCAGGCCCGACAACACTGCCGGAGCAGCCGAGCACGGTGATTCGCACTACGCAAGCTTGCCATGCGCGGCAGGCGAGCGACTCAATTCCGGACGCCGACGTGCCGTCGCACTCCGGTGACCACCGGGCCGAGGAACCGGGTCGCCAGTGCGGTGAACGCCGCCGGGTCGCCGGTGGACTCGAACACACGCGACGCGGGCGGGGCGTCGTGTGGCCGCAACTCATCACGTTCGGTGAGTACCCGCAGCAGATCCTTGGCGGTCTCCTCCGCGCTGGAGACCAGCGTCACGGCATCACCCATCGTCAACTGGATCACCCCGGACAGCAGTGGGTAGTGCGTGCAGCCCAGCACCAGGGTGTCGACCTCGGCTCGCCGCAGCGGCTCAAGATAGCCCTGCGCCAGACCCATCACCTCCCGGCCGCTGGTGATGCCGCGTTCGACGAAGTCGACGAACTGCGGACACGCGACGGCGGTGACCTCAACATCGCGCGCGGCGATGAAGGCGTCCTGATAGGCGCCCGAGGCGATCGTGGCCTCGGTCCCGATGACACCGATGCACCCCGTGCGGGTGGTCGCCACCGCGTGCCGGACGGCCGGCAGGATCACCTCGACGACCGGCACCTCATAGCGTTCCCGGGCGTCGCGCAGGAAAGCCGCCGACGCGGTGTTGCAGGCGATCACGAGTGCTTTGACACCGCGCGCCACCAGATCGTCACCGATGGCAAGCGCGTGCGCACGCACCTCGGGCATGGTCAGTGGCCCGTAAGGCCCGTGCGCGGTGTCGCCGACGTAGATGATCTTCTCGTCGGGCAACTGGTCGATGATCGAGCGGGTCACCGTCAGCCCGCCGACGCCGGAGTCGAAGATGCCAACCGGCGCGGAAACATCGCTCATGAAGATCCGGGTAAAGCGTTGTGCTGCAGTCGTTTTTGGGAGCGAGCCTCGCGCTCCGGGCCGGACAACCAGTAGGCGGCCAGCACGCCCGCGATCGCGCCGCACAGGTGGCCCTGCCACGACACGCCGCCGCAGCGGTCGAGCACCGGAACCGCACCCAGCAGCACACCGCCGTAGACGAACATCACCACCAGGCCGATGACGATCTGCCAGATGTGCCGGGTGAGCCACCCGAACACCAGCAGAAATGTCAGCCACCCGAAAATCAGCCCGGAGGCGCCGATGTGATTCGTGGGCAGCCGGCAACTGCCCAGACCGCCGATCAGCCAGGTACCCAGGCCGCCGAGGATCCAGATGATCGCCGTCGCCCAGACGAACCTCGACATCCCGGCCAGTGTCACCAGGAATCCGAGCACCAGTGCGGGCACCGTATTGGCCACCAGGTGGGCCCAGTTGGCGTGCAGCAGTGGAGAGAAGACGATGCCCCACAGCCCGTCGGTCTGAAGCGGACGGATGCCGTTGCGGTCCAGCGAATGTCCGGTGAGTTGATCAACGAGTTCGATGAGGTAGAGCAGCGCGACGAAGGACAGGATCGTCGCACCGCCGACCTTGGCGCCCGACCATCTGCCAGGTGACGTCTCGGTGGGCGGCGGGCTCATAGTCACCAAACTACCGGCGCTTTATCCAAACGCCCCGGGCACCATGCCGCGGTAGGTCGGCACTCCGGCCACCGATTCCGCGGCCAGCACGCCAACCAGTACGGCGCGGGCGAGGCAATCCGCCGCCGCCGCGCCGATCGCCGTGGCCAGCGCGGTCTCCGGGCTCATGGCAGCAGGGGTTTCCGCCGACGGGGCCACCTCAACCGCGCCGGTGGCCAGGGCGAAGACGGTGTCGCCGTCCATCGGGGTGTGCACCGGCCGGATCGCCCGGGCCAAGCCGTCCTGTGCAGCGACGGCGACGCGGTGGCAGCCCGCCTTGCTCAGCGCGGCGTCGGTGGCGATCACCGCGATAGTCGTATTGAGCGGGCTCAGTTCGCGTTCGCGCGCGGCGTAGGCGGCGATCTGTTCAGCCGGCGGCGCGCGCAGCCCGAACTCGGCGGCGAACTCCGCCAGCCACGGCAGGCCGGTCCCGGTGTCGAATACTTCACCGGCCGAGTTGACCACCACGATCGCCCCGACTGTCACACCGGACTCCAACGCGATCGAGGCGGTGCCGACGCCGCCCTTGAGCACCCCGGCCCGCGCGCCCACGCCGGCGCCCGCACTGCCCAGTGCGAACTCGGCGCCGGCGGCCTCTGCGGCGGCGTACCCGAACTCAGCGGTCGGTCGATGAGCCCAGGCCCCCACCGGGAGGTCGAAGATCACCGCGGCCGGAACGATCGGGACCGTGCCGCCCTTCATCTGCACGCCGCGGCCGCGCTCCTCCAGCCACCGCATGACGCCGTCGGCGGCGGCCAGACCGAAGGCGCTTCCGCCGGTGAGTACGACGGCGTCGACGTGTCGGACGCTTGCCGACACCGCCAGCAACTCGGTCTCCCGACTGCCCGGGGCGCCGCCGCGAACATCGACTGCGCCGACAGTTCCCGGTGGGGCGAGTACGACAGTCGTGCCGCAGGCCCACCCGGTGCCCGGCGACGGGTGGTCGGCCGACCACCCGGTGCCCGGCGACGGGTGCTCGGCTGAGGAGAAATCCCCCACAGTCGCATCCGGATCGCAGCGATGGTGATGACCGACGGCAATGCCGGCGACGTCGGTGATGGAACCGAATCCGGCGGTCACCGGATGGTCTTGCCCATCAAACCGAGCACCAAATACTCCTGCAGCACGGTCAGCCACCCGTAGACCTCCAGGTGGGTGGCCATCGGATGGCCGGCCGGCAGCCGCTCCGGGCCGTCCGGACCGATGTCGAGAATGGTTCCCAGCGCAAGCCGGATGTCGTTGACGGCCCCAATCCAGGCGTGCGCGTCATCCTCGGTCAGCTCCAGCCGACCGCCGCCGTCGGGTAATGTGTCCAGAAGTCGTTGTGCCGCAGCGATTTTGGCGTCGATGATCTGTGGCTCATGCAAGCTGCGCAGCGCCCCATTGGAGTCGTTTCGCCCTTCGGGGCCGGCATTATCGTCCTTGACAAAATCAGGCAGCATGCGACGCATGGTGGCGTCATCCGGCGGCTTTGGATTGCCGGTGCGAATGCCGGTGATCTGTTCAAGTGGGTCCGACGGTGCCGCGGACTGACGGTCGTCAAGCATCTCCTGAACCGACGTGGCCATGTTCTTCAGCAACGCCACCTCATGCGGTTCCAGCGCGGAGACGAACCGGGCACCGTCCGCGGTCTGCACCCGCTTCCACTTACGCACGGCCGGATGCGCCTCAGCGGTCCTGCTGCATGGTGGCCCACAGTCCGGCCGCGTGCAGTTTGGTCACGTCGACCTCCATGGCCTCTCGGCTACCCGACGACACCACCGCCTTGCCGTCGTTGTGAACCTGCAGCATCAGCTTGGTGGCATGCGGTTCGCTGTAGCCGAAGAGTTTCTGGAAGACGTAGGTCACGTAGTTCATCAGGTTGACCGGGTCATCCCAGACCAGTGTTATCCACGGGGCATCCGTGGCCTCGAGTTCATCGGTCTCCCGGACCGCCGTAGTTCCCGGGCGGGTCGGAGCTGATGGGGCGCCCATGGCACAAGGATAGCGAGCCACTGCCATACCCCGCCCACGTTCACCCCAGCCGCTACCGTTGCGGAGTGACCGGGTCCGTAACGCAGGCTCTGAGAACCGATAAATACGAGCTGACCATGGTGTCGGCCGCACTGCGCGACGGCACCGCCGGCCGCCGGACCACCTTTGAGTTGTTCGCCCGCCGCCTGCCCGATGGCCGCCGCTACGGAGTGGTCGCCGGGACGGGCCGGCTTCTGGAAGCGTTGGGCGACTTCATCTTCGATGAGTCCGCGCTGGCGACGGTGGCCGGTTTCCTGGATGCGGCGACGGTGGATTACCTGCGCGATTTCCGTTTCGGTGGGGATATCGACGGCTACGCCGAAGGTGAGCTGTACTTCCCGGGCTCCCCGGTGCTGTCGGTCACCGGCACCTTCGCCGAGTGCGTTCTGCTGGAGACCCTCGCACTGTCGATTCTCAACCACGACTCCGCGGTGGCCTCGGCCGCAGCCAGGATGGTCAGCGTGGCCGACGGCCGCCCACTGATCGAGATGGGCTCCCGGCGCACCCATGAGCAGGCCGCCGTCGCCGCCGCGCGGGCCGCCTACATCGCGGGCTTCACCGGCAGTTCCAACCTCGCGGCGGCGGACCGCTACGGCGTTCCCGCGCTGGGTACCTCCGCGCACGCCTTCACGATGCTGCATGCGCGCGCCGACGGAACAACCGACGACTGGGAGCGGGCAGCTTTTCGCGCCCAGGTCGCCACACTGGGGGTTTCGACGACGTTGCTGGTCGACACCTATGACGTGCGCAGCGGGGTGGCCAATGCGATCGCCTCGGCCGGAACCGAACTGGGCGCAGTGCGCATCGACTCCGGTGATCTCGGCGTGCTGGCCCGGCAGGTCCGCCGCCAACTCGACTCCCTCGGTGCCACCGGCACAAAGATCGTGGTGTCCGGTGATATGGACGAACACGCGATCGCGTCGCTGCGCGCCGATCCCGTCGACAGCTTCGGTGTCGGCACCTCGGTCGTCACCGGTTCGGGCGCCCCGACAGCGGGCATGGTCTACAAACTCGTCGAGGTCGACGGGATTCCGGTGGAAAAACGCAGCAGCCATAAACAATCCCACGGCGGGCGCAAGGCCGCGACGCGGTTGTCGCGGCCGTCGGGAACCATCATCGAGGAGGTGGTGCACCCCGTCGGTTCGCCGCCGGACAGTGCGCGACTGACCGGCGCGCCACCGGACAGTGCGCGACTCCTGACGGTTCCTCTGGTGCGGGCCGGCGAGTTGCTGGTGGCGCCGGATTTGGATGCGGCGCGCGCACTGGTCGCCCGCGGGCTGGGCAGCCTGCCGTGGGAGGGCCTGGCCCTATCCCGCGGCGAGCCCGCCATCCCCACCCGGCAGGTGGCGGTGCGTTGAGTGCCACGGAGCTGCCGCCGGTCACCGATCTGCTCGCCCGCGCCGTCGACGCACTCGGCGGCACTGAACGCTCGGGGCAGGTCGAGATGGCCGAGGCGGTGGCGCATGCGTTCGCCTCCGGAGAGCATCTGGCGGTGCAGGCCGGAACCGGCACCGGCAAGTCGCTGGCCTACCTCGTCCCGGCGATCGCGCGGGCGTTGAGCGAACAGTCGCCGGTGGTGGTGTCCACCGCGACGATCGCGCTGCAACGCCAACTCGTCGACCGCGACCTGCCTCGGCTGGCGGATGCGTTGGCCGATGTTCTGCCCCGGAGACCGCGTTTCGCTCTTCTCAAAGGACGACGAAACTATTTGTGCCTCAACAAGATTCATAACGGAGCCAATGAGGAGGCATCGGATATTCCGCAGGAGGAACTCTTCTCGCCGGTGGCCGCCAGCGCACTGGGCCGGGACGTGGTGCGGCTGACAAAGTGGGCGTCGGTTACCGAGACCGGTGACCGCGACGATGTGAGCCCCGGTGTGCCAGAACGGTCCTGGTCACAGGTGAGCGTCTCGGCACGGGAGTGCCTGGGCATGGCGCGCTGCCCGTACGGCACCGACTGTTTCGCCGAGAAGGCACGCGGCGAGGCCGGCCGCGCCGATGTGGTCGTCACCAATCACGCGCTTCTGGCCATCGATGCAATCGCGGAGGCGTCGGTGCTGCCCGAGCATCACCTCCTCGTCATCGACGAGGCCCACGAACTCGTCGACCGGGTGACCTCGGCGGCCACCGCCGAACTGACG
>Ga0194058_10002048_pt1 | contig 9967 bp, 10 predicted proteins | sample SepL4417m_MetaG_FD_155490 | JGI IMG/M metagenome (GOLD analysis project Ga0194058, IMG submission 155490) | Anoxic zone freshwater microbial communities from boreal shield lake in IISD Experimental Lakes Area, Ontario, Canada - Sep2016-L442-17m | ecosystem: Environmental > Aquatic > Freshwater >... | reverse complement strand
TACGTCGAGCGCAGTACTGGAATCTTGAGGCTTTCATAGAAAGAGTGCTAAAAGATGCAAATTTGTTGAAAAAGTGGTTTGGCATGGAAAGAAACAATCTGGACAGGAAGCGGAAAACTTCTAACATACTGATTGATTTGGAAGATTGTACCACAACTTGCACATAAGCCAGTTTTTATAAGCCAATTTAAGCAAATAGAATGCTAATGAACTATTTTTTCAATGAACTATTTTTCGAAAACTCAAGTATATACTCTCAGGCGGTCATAAACAACTTTTTAAAATAATTTACATGGCCAGTCTTATCTTTTGGCCAGGATGGACAGGATTACTGAAAACATCCAGCCCTGGTCACCGGCATTGATTGGATATTTCCTCAATTTGAGATACTGATATGCACTTGAATTCAACAGCAATCCCAGGAAGCCGCATGGATTTACCCCATTTGACAACATTGCGTATTTGCCCACAGATCAGTTCACTATTCTTTAATTCCTTGATCTGTATCCACACATCATTACCTTCTTCCCAATCACGGGTTGAAAATATAAAGCAGCCACCCTTGCTGATGTTTATGGTGGCCGAAAATTCGGGTTGAATCTTGTCTTTGCGTTTATAGAGAATGACGTTAAAATGAATTTCTTTTCTCGTATCGGAGCGAATCATTCGAGGAACAATATACCTGCATTCATTGTTAATGAAGTCAAGCATTGTGCCTCCGAATTTCTGGCTGTCATGGATGCAGTTAATCTCTCCGGTTTGATCATTAATCTTGAGCTGACAAACAGGAAAGTTTGCAACAAGGCCATAAACATAATTTTTGTTTGTTTTGATGGCCTTCATTTTGGTTTGCAAGTCCAAAAATATCCCATGATAGGACTGATTACATATTTCCGCACTTAAGTCTTGAAAGGATTCAGAGACAAAAACTTGAACATCGCATTTTTCGAGGGCAGTAAGATATTGTTGTCTGGCATTATCATTCTGAGCAATTAAAAGCACCCTGATATCCATTTATGTCAATCCTGTTGCTGGCAGATTAAAACAAAGATGGGCGCCACCGAAAACTTTTGCAACCTGTTTAAGGCGGTCGCCGCCGATCCTATCGTTTTTTCCATCGCTCAATTTTCGTGAAAGCATGCTCAGCCGCAGCCAATAAGTCCGCAAGAGTCGCTGGCTTGGTAAAACAATCCTCAAAACCTGCATCCCGACATTCGCTAAGTTCAAACAGCGAGGCATAACCAGTGACTGCAAAACATATTGACATGGGCCAGCCTTTGCGAATCCGTCGGCACAACTCGACACCGTTTAAACCTGGTAGATTCAGATCCAGAAAAAGAACCATGAAAGGGGTTTTGACCATGATTTCAAGCGCCTCTTCGGCGCTTTCTGCAGTCTTCACCGTGTAACCGGCTCGTGAAAAAACCTCTGAAAACAAATCGCGAATCCTTATCTCATCGTCAACCACCAAAATTCGTTTATCAGCCATCATAATCGTTTTCCTTTTTTATTTGGGATGCATATTCAATATCTATAATTCTGCTTTCGCCTGCATAGGGTTTGGATTGATACCGAGTTATTTTCATAATTTTTCGTGTTAGTTGAGCAACCCGATCCACTTGTGATTTAATTTTTTGCAGAGTCTGATATTTTGTATCATCCTCATTTATATCCAGCAAAAGCAACTCGCTATAGCCGGAAATGCTCTGCAGGGGTTGGTTCAGCTCATGACAAACCGCACCAGCCATTTCCAGTACGCCTTGAAGTTTTTCCCATTCCCGAAGTTCGTTCTGTATCGTGATCATTCGCCTTCCCACATGAACCCTGGCACGCAACTCTTCGTTGTTATATGGTTTGGCGATGTAGTCATCCGCACCGGCTTCAAGTCCCTGAATAATATCCCCTCGTTCGCTTTTTGATGTCAACAGAATCAGGTATACAGTGTCCCGGCGTTTCAGTTTTCTCAGTTCCTGACAGACGGCAAGACCATCCATTCCCGGCATCATCCAGTCCAGCAAGGCCAACTGTGGAGCATTTGGTTGTTTCATAGCCTCCAAAGCTGACTCACCATCGTCCGTGGCTACAACCTCAAAACCCCACTTGGTCAGGATAGCTTCAAGAATGGTTCTTGAAATAAATTCGTCTTCGGCAATCAACACTTTCATGGTTCGCTCGCTTCCATCAATTGTTTTAATAGCTCAAACTGTTTTTCCATTTCCGGCATCAGAGTGCGGAGCAGGTTAATTTCTTCAGCCTTTCCTGCCTGTTCCATGGCGTGGGCGATTTCCTGAAGCGCCAGACTTCCGATGTTACCCACTGCACCCCTGATTTTGTGGGCCTGCACACCAGCCTGTTTCGCATGGCCCTGCTCAACGGATTCCTTCATTAACATCAGTTGTTTGGACATTTCAACCAAAACTTTCCCAATAACATCCAGCACCAAATCATCCTGAACCTCGGACGGGCGCATGTCCCATGAGAAGAAGGCGGGTGGTGAGGATTTCGCGGTAGATGTCGTTATCATCCACGATCAGTACGCGCACCCCGCGCAGATCAGCAATCAGAATACTTTCAGAATACACTTCTCCTGCCTGTTTGTCAAAGCGCGCTGTAAACCAGAACTCCGATTAGATTTTGAAATCCTCGAATGTGATAATGTCTCCTACACATAATCTTTCGTGGCTGATTCCAGTAAATCAATTTGATATTTTATCAAAATTGATTTAGATAGCATCATGTAAGTTTTTACGTTCACTGCCCTGAAATGGGTTTCTGTTATTTCCTGGAGGAATTTATGGTGTTGCCTTTGCATGACAATCTTTCAAAACTTGAGGAGATGCGCCGGGAATCGATGCAAGGCGGGGGAGAGGATCGTATTGCCGCCCAGCATCAAAGAGGAAAGCTCACAGCCCGTGAACGCATCGACCTTTTACTGGACGCAGGCTCTTTTGAGGAGTTCGATATTTTGAAGACCGGAAGGGGCGGCTCTCTGGGAGAAGAAGCCGAGAAATCTTCCGGCCGTTACCCTGGAGATGGCGTGGTAACCGGTCATGGAACCATTGATGGCCGGGAGGTGTTTGTCTTCAGCCAGGACTTTACCGTAATTGGAGGTTCCCTGGGGGAGGCCCATTCCCAAAAAATCAGCAAGGTCATGGACCATGCGGTCCGGGTCGGCTCGCCCATCATTGGGCTGAACGACTCCGGCGGCGCCCGGATTCAGGAAGGCGTGGATGCGCTGGCTGCCTATGGAGAGATTTTCCATCGAAATGTTGAGGCCAGCGGTGTGGTCCCCCAGATTTCCTGTATCATGGGGCCGTGCGCCGGCGGCGCGGTTTACAGCCCGGCCATGACCGATTTTACCTTTATGGTAGAAAATTCCTCCAACATGTTTGTTACAGGCCCTAATGTCGTCAAAACTGTAATTCATCAAGATATCAGCGCGGAAGAACTGGGAGGCGCCCAGGTTCACGGAACAGTCAGCGGTGTCGCCCATTTTGTGATCCCAAACGACATTCTTTGCCTTCGGGAAGTTCGAAGGCTGATCAATTTTCTGCCTTCCAATAATCGTCTGAAGGCCCCTTTTCTCGATTTGAGAGATCCGCCCGAACGCTCTGATCCGGCCCTTGATTATCTGATTCCTCCAAATCCCAATCAAACTTATGACATGAATATCCTGATTCACAGCATTCTGGACGGTGCGGAATTTCTGGAAATTCATGCGGGTTTCGCCCGGAACATCATCTGCGGGTTTGGCAGGATGGGAGGGCAAACCATTGGTCTGGTGGCCAATCAACCCGCGGTCCTGGCAGGCGTTCTGGACAGCAATGCATCTACCAAGGCGGCCCGGTTTGTAAGGTTCTGCGACGCATTCAACATTCCGCTGATCTGCCTGGTGGATGTTCCAGGATTCATGCCGGGACCGGAGCAGGAACATGGGGGAATCATCAGGCATGGGGCCAAACTCCTGTATGCCTTTATCGAAGCAACAGTGCCGCGAATTACGGTCATTGTGAGAAAAGCTTATGGCGGTGCGTATCTCGTGATGAATTCCAAGCACATTCATTGCGATATCAATTATGCGTGGCCAACGGCCGAGATTGCCGTACTGGGGCCCCGTGGCGCGGTGGAAGTCATTTACCGCAAAGAAATCAAGGAGTCCAAAGATCCTGACGCCACAATGGCCGAAAAAATGGAACACTATCGAAAAGCATTTGTCAACCCGTTTCTGGCTGCCAAAAGAGGCTACATTGACGATGTGATTTTCCCCAGAGACACGCGGCATCGTCTCATTCGTACTCTTCAGTTCCTGGAAAGCAAAAAAACCCGCCAACCGGATCGCAAACACGGCAATATTCCCCTATGAGAGGTTGATGATGTTCAAGAAAATACTGATTGCCAATCGTGGAGAAATCGCTGTCCGGATCATCCGAACCTGCAAACGACTGGGTATTGAGACTGTTGCAGTATATTCCGAGGCGGATGCCAGAAGCCTTCATGTTCAGGAAGCAGACGAGGCGGTATTCGTCGGAAAAGCGCGTTCCGCGGAATCTTACCTGGTTGCTGAAAAAATCATTGATGCAGCGCTGAAAACAGGTTGTCAGGCGATTCATCCCGGTTATGGATTTCTATCCGAAAACGCCGGGTTCTGCGAAAAAGTATGCAAGTCCGGCATGGTGTTTATCGGCCCGTCGGCGGCGGCGATTGCTACCCTTGGGGATAAGATCGCCTCCAAAGCCCTGGCCATTAAATCTGGCGTACCCGTTGTTCCCGGACATATTGGAATGCTGTCCGGTTTGGAAGATGCCGAATCCATCGCAGAACAGATCGGCTTTCCCGTTCTTTTAAAACCCGCAGCCGGCGGGGGCGGAAAAGGCATGCGCATTGTCCACTGCAAGGAGGATATGGGACCAGCGTTTTCCGCCTGTCAGGAAGAAACCCGAAAAGCCTTTGGGGACCCTCATCTGTTTATCGAACGTTATATCGCCAATCCCCGTCATATCGAGATTCAAATTCTGGCGGACCGATATGGAAATGTTATTCACCTTGGCGAAAGAGAGTGTTCCATTCAACGCCGATATCAGAAGATCATCGAAGAGACTCCGTCGCCGGTAGTTGACCCTGCTTTGCGCCTGAAAATGGGAACAATGGCTTGCAGCCTGGCTAAGGAAGCGGGCTATACCAATGCCGGAACTGTTGAGTTCATTCTGGATGAAGACCGGAACATGTATTTTCTAGAAATGAACACCCGGCTTCAGGTGGAGCATCCTGTTACGGAGCTGGTGACCGGGCTGGATCTGGTCGAACTTCAATTAAAAATCGCTTACGGAGAAGTGCTTTCCATTCGCCAGGAAGATGTGTCCTTTAATGGTTCGGCCATAGAAGCCCGAATCTGCGCTGAAGATCCGTCCCGCAATTTTCTGCCGGCCGCCGGAATGATCACCCGTTATGCCCCGCCACAAGGCAAAAACATTCGGGTGGACAGCGGCATTGTGGCAGGAAGCGTGGTCAGCGTTTATTACGACTCCCTGCTGTCCAAAGTGATCAGTTGGGGAGAGACCAGGGAGGGGGCGCGAACTGCGCTCATCAATGCCCTTAACGGATACCATGTAGAAGGGGTGATCACCAATGTCGATTTTGTCAACCTGATCCTGAATCATCCGGCTTTTGCATCCGGAGAACTGTCAACCGGGTTTATCGAACAGCATTTTGACAGTGAAAAAGCAAAGATTCCGCCGTCAACTGAACGGCTCAGTCTTATGGCCATTGCAACCACGCTGGTGTATCACAACCGGCAAAAACTGGTCAGGGATTCCTTAAAGCCCATGTCGGCTCATGTTGGCAGGTCCGAAAAACCCATATCCTGGCATAATTACATGGTCAAGGGCGAATCGGATATTTTTGAGCTTAGGCTGCAGGGAAATCCTGATCTGCGAACCTGGACCATCTGGGCCAATGGCAATCAGTACCAGGTAATTACGCCGGAGCTGGAGTTTTACCGCAGACGCATCAAGCTAAATATCAATGGTCAGCCTCAGATGTTCCGCCTTCAGTTTCGAGGCAATTTTATCTGGGCGGCTTTTTGCGGCATCACCCGAGTTTTTGAGGTTTACAGTCCCCAGGAATGGGAACTGGCGCAATTTATGCCCAAAATAAAGAAGCTGGTTCTGGACAATGTTCTGGAATGCCCCATGCCAGGGCTTGTTGTGGATATCCGCGTTCAGAAAGGGGACCGGATTTACCGTGGTCAGGAACTGGTCATCGTGGAGTCCATGAAAATGGAAAGCGGCGTGGCATCTCCATGCGATGGCGAGGTGCTTGAGATACTGGTTGAAAGAGGCCAGGCTGTGGACACTGGCAATATCTTGATGCGGTTTAAACATTGATGGATCAGAGAGAGATGAGTCCATAATGGGGAACGTGTTGCTCAAAATTAATTTTCACAAATTCATAGGGTCCGCAGTATATACAGAAACTACATAATTACTTGTTAGATACATTCGGGAAATGACTATCTTTAGCCTATGAACAACATGATTTTGCGTAGAACTTTTTCTATGGAAGTAGATATCTTATGCCAAACAAAGCAAGTTTTGAAAAAGCATTAGTCAGATTCGTTGAGAGTCTTTCTGATCATGTTAGCACAGATGATGGTCAATGGACAGTAAAGGGTTTTATCGATATTTTCAAAAATGTTTATACAATCTCATCCGATACTAAAATTGCTTCAAAGATTCTGGAAATTCATTTATTTCCTAAGATTCTGTCATTTGCTCAAGAAAACGGATATCGCGTAGTTCTTGCAGACCACCAGAATTACTATCCTGACATTTCCTTTATTAAATCAGATGATGACTCTGTTCGGTTTGCTGTCGATTTCAAAACAACATATAGAAATCCAAGCAAACCTCATCTTTGTAATGGTTTCACTCTTGGTTCTCATGGGGAGTATTTTGAAAGGAGAACAAGTAAAAAAAACATCCAATATCCTTATAGCTCGTATAGCGGACATTTTTGTTTAGGAATTATATATGATCGTGTTGGAGGTGCTTCGATAGATGAGACAAAAACACATACGGTAGATGAACTGCATTCCATCGCTTCTGTTGTAGGCAATTTCAATTTCTTCGTTGTCGAGAAGTGGAAAATTGCAAGTGATAAAGGTGGGAGTGGAAATACCGCCAATATAGGGAGTATTAAAAATATCGCAGATATTGTTGCTGGGCGTGGAATGTTTTCTAAGCTTGGCGAATCATGGTTTGATGATTATTGGATGAACTTCAAAAAAATTACGGTAACAAACGGTACCGGTAGGACAAATAAGATTGACAATTTGATTAAGTTCGTTGAATATCGTGGCGGCGATATACAAGAAATCGTCAAAATGAACAACGAGGACTCAACAGACAATGATTGATAAAGTATTTGTACCTCCGATAAAATGCCAAGGCATTAAAACGAAACTTGTTCATACTATTTCTGGGATAGTGTCACAAGTTCAGTATAATAGATGGGTTGAACCATTCTTTGGTTCGGGTGTTGTTGGCTTCAACACTCGCCCGAATAAAGCCATCTTTTGTGATAGTAACCCTCATATAATTAAATTCTACTCAGCCTTGAAAGAGGGAATAATCACGCCAAAGAAAGCCATGTTTTTTTTAGAAGAAGAAGGTAAAAAGTTAGAAAAAAACGATGGAGAATATTATTATACTGTTAGAAATAGGTTTAATGAGAAAGGGGACTCGTTTGATTTTCTTTTTCTTAATCGCGCGTGTTTTAATGGAATGATGCGATTCAACCGTAAGGGTGGTTTTAATGTGCCATTCTGCAAAAAGCCAAATCGGTTTGCTCAATCATATATAACAAAAATTACAAACCAAATAAAACATATACAGGAAATAATTAACGAGCGAGAATATTCTTTTGTTTGCCAACCATTCCAAGAAACTCTATCATCGTTAATGCCTACCGACTTAATTTATTGTGATCCGCCCTACATTGGACGGCATGTTGACTATTTCGATTCTTGGTCAGAGTCCGATGAATTTGACTTACATCGTTTATTGGTAAATTCTGGAGCAAAATTCATTTTATCAACATGGCATAGTAACGACTATCGTAAAAATCAATACATAGAAACGCTTTGGAAAAATCTTAACGTAATGACTCGTAAACATTTTTATCATGTCGGTGGCAGTGAAGACAATCGCAATCCTGTACTTGAAGCATTAATCACTAATTTTGATGCCTCTATAAAGGAAATTCCAGGAATGGATATCACGCCAAAGCAGGATCAACGGGTGCATCAATATGCCCATAAACAGCGGTTGTTGACGATCTAACCAGTCGTTGCAGCGGACAAAGCCGCTGCAACTTGTTGTTACCCTCGTGGGTGGTTTGGATGTGAAAGAACATGCGGGAAGTTTAACAGCGACATTTTTTATGTGCATTTTGTTCAAACAAGATTAATTGAAACCATGTGAAAGGAAAACATTTTATGCTTTCATGTCAGGATGTTGCGAAATACTTCTTGGCTCTCACGGATGAAGATGCTGGCGATCTGATATCAAACCTGAAACTTCAAAAGCTGGTTTATTACGCGCAGGGCTTTCACCTGGCGTTGTTTGATACCCCGATGTTTAGTGAACCTATAGAAGCGTGGACACATGGGCCGGTTGTTCCAATCCTTTATCGTGAATACAAGTCTTGTGGATCAGGCCCGATAGCATCACCGGACAATATGGATTTTGGTGTTTACTCTGAAGATATAAGAGAATTGCTTAATGAGGTATATTCAGTATTCGGTCAGTTTTCAGCATGGAAATTGAGAAATATGACACATCAGGAACCGCCCTGGATTGACGCAGCCGGACAAGCTGGAATTATCTCACACGAATCAATGAAGGAATACTTTACCATGCAGGTAACAAAACAATGAGCAAAAAAGGGCTAAAAGCCTCCGATGATAAAGGCCGCCGTTTTTCAGCCAGACTAACAACCCAAGAATCCCCGGAGCAGCAACCGCCTTATTTCTCACTTCGATATGTTTCCAATCGGCATTGTATTTCGGATTGCCAATTACAGGACAGGGCCGCATTCGCCGATACCATCCGTAAACTGAGCCAACTTACATGGGTGGAAATAAAACAACGGCCCAGACATGCTTTGGGTTATGAAAAGATTTCAAGAACCAGTATAATCGCTGGAATCCCAAATCACATCAAAGACGATGTACAGTTTATTGCGTTCCGATTCAGTGGGCTTAAACCAATGGTCGGTTATCGCGATGGTGCAGTTTTTCATATCGTTTGGTTCGATGATAAATCGGATTTGTATGTAATCGCCAATATGGTTGTCTAAGTTTTTTCTTTTTACTATGTGTAATCGCTGTAACGATTAATATCGTGGTATCTTCGTTTAGTGATAAACCCGGCAAGGCACCAACTATACAACCAGATGAAAAGATATCCCAAAAACCAACGGGAAAAGAATTGAAAGCTCAGGCTCAAAAAGAAACAGAATCTCAATCTCAAGAAAACGCAAGCAATGATTATATCAGAAATTCTTTCAGTTCGTGGGATGGATCACATACCGGGCTTGAACGATTCATAAAGAAAAAAATGAATGCCCCATCATCTTATGAACACATAGAAACAAGATATATCATGAGTTTCGGGCAAATATAAATAACATTGAATTTAAATCAGACTGCCCCACTCACTATACCGATTGGAAGCTAAAAAGCTTGCCTGTTGGTCCAAGTATATTGAGATGATTCAGTTTATCTAATGAATGATACTAACATGTTATTTGCGATAAAACGCTAAAAATGCAATTCCAGCAACAGTTTTATGCGCTATTACTACACTCTACTGCAAGCATTTAACCCGAATTAGGCACTTATAAATAATATAATTTCAAGTGGTTATTGGTTTTTTAACTTTCAGTTGTGTTGCATAGAGCTAATTAG
>Ga0194058_10002045_pt1 | contig 9974 bp, 11 predicted proteins | sample SepL4417m_MetaG_FD_155490 | JGI IMG/M metagenome (GOLD analysis project Ga0194058, IMG submission 155490) | Anoxic zone freshwater microbial communities from boreal shield lake in IISD Experimental Lakes Area, Ontario, Canada - Sep2016-L442-17m | ecosystem: Environmental > Aquatic > Freshwater >... | reverse complement strand
GCGCCGGAACAGATCGTTGCCGATGTTCCGCGCCTCGCAGCATCGCTCGAACGTCGGCGCGATGGAATGGTCCTAATCGGCAGGCGCCACCTGAGGTCGAATAACTCTTGGATGCACAACATCGAAGGTCTTGTTCGTGGTCCAAAGCGCTGCACACTGCTGGTCAACCCTGTAGATGCAATCGCGCTTGGCCTCGAGGACGGTGGCGATGCCTTGGTTCGCTCGCGAGTTGGTCAAGTCACGGCTCCGGTCGAACTTTCAGATGAGATGTTGCCTGGCGTCGTCAGCCTCCCCCACGGATGGGGACATAGCGTCGAATCAACGACGACAGAGGTCGCCAAGGCCTACCCGGGGATTAACTCCAATCTCCTGACCGATGAGTCGGTCGTTGATGTCGTGAGCGGCAATGCTGTTCTCAACGGGATTCCCGTTGAGCTTGTGCCAGCCTGACTCGAGCTATTCGATTAGCGCGACTGAAGGCCCGGTCGCCCCAAAGCCAGCGCCTTTCAACCAGCCCAGAATCCGTGCCACGTAGTTACGCGTCTCCGTGTACGGAGGCACACAGCCGCAGCGCGCGACCGCGTTTGGACCGGCGTTATAAGCAGCCAGCGCAAGTGGAACCGAACCAAAGCGCGCCAGTAACTCACGCATCAGTTGCGCCTGCGCGCCGATCGCCTCGGCCGGATTGAACGGATCAACATGAAACCTCCCTGCCTCATAAGGCATTAGCTGTGCGATGCCCTGAGCGCCCGCTGACGAAACAACCACCGGATTGAAATCGCTCTCTGCCCTGATCTGCGCCGCAAGAACCGCAGCCGACACTCCCCAGCGGACCGCAGCGGCAAGGATCAGTGGCCGATATTTAGCTGGTACCCAAACTGGCAGGGCGCCAGCACGGGCTTCGGTCGGGCGACCCCAGCCAACCGAGCTACTACCGGGACTGCGCGTGTAGCCAAAGTGCCATGGCTCCCACGGATAGCGCTTGAGAAAACCGAACCGACCGCTATTGACAGCCAACCATTGGTAGGCCGCCGGAGGACCAATATCGAGCTCTGTTCCAAGCCGATGGAGCGACTGTCCAGGCCTAGCAACCCAACGAGGGTCTGGGTGAGCCGCAAAGAGTCGCGCTTGCTCCGTCGATGAGCGCCAAGCGCTAGCGATTAGCAATGCCAGCCCGGCACGGCTGGCTGCCGCCGCCATTCGATCAAAAGCAGTCGCAACATCCGGTCGCATCGGTTTGCCCTGACGGTAGAGAAACGGTCCTGGGTAGTCGCCAGGCCCGGGCGACTCGCCGCCCGCCAACCAACCCCTGACCTCAGCTACCGCAGTGCGAGTCAGCGGGATCGCAATTGCGGCCGCTCCAATACCCACGCGGAGCGGCTGCGAGACCGTCACTCGCATCCGCGGCGGCGCAAGTGGCGAACCACCAGGTGGTTGTTCGGCTGAGGCCCGGACACCGTTTGCTAGCGCCGTCCGCAGAGCCACCTTCCGGGCCGCGACCTGACTGCTTCCGATGCTCAGGGCCTTAGCACCAGCGAGTGCAGCAAGATCGGCTGCCGATTGCCGTTCGCCGATCCTGACGGCCGCCTCGGCAACGCCAAACAGGATTGCCGCAGACGCTGACACAACAGCGGCAACTGCCGTGAAGGCAGGTAGCGCCTGCGCATTTGCTGCCGCGAGTCTGGCTGCAAGATTCACTCGCCGCTGCGTCCTTCCGATTGCGGCGCTTCAGCAGACCTAACCTCCTCGCCAGCAAGGAAGCCATCGATCGCTCTGATCCAATTTGACGGGGCTGAAATCCCTGACTGTGCGAGCACTCCGCCGATCCCAGCCGAGTCAAGTTCTATGGCGCTCGCCTCTAGACCAAGTTGCAGGAGTGACTCAACGGCCGCTTTGCTGGCAATCGCGGCAGGCCCTCCACTCGCGACAACGAGCGCACGGCTGCAACTGGCTAGTAGCTGGTCAACCTCTTCGCAGCGTGGCATTCCGATCGTGATGATTGCGCCACCACATAGCTCAGAGAGCAGCACTGCTACTTCCCGCGCTTCGCTGGGATCGGCAACATCGCAACGGACCATCCGCCAACTTGCGCGTGCCGGGTGACCCGCATTACGTATCTGACCGGCGACCCTCGCCGCACCGTGTGTTGGAGGCGGCGTCGGTACCCGTAGCTCCTCAGGTGGTAGTGGCCTGAGCGTCACCAAGCCGCAAGGCCCGTTACGAGTTAGGCGCAGCGAGCAGGCGGCACCGGCCGTTGAAGCGATCGAATCAACAGCCAGAACCGCGATCACAGTGTTTTCAGAGTTTCCACCGCTCACCGATCTGGCCCTATCCAGAGCTCCGCTCGCCCCGCCAGCAAGCCAGCCAGTTGCGCTGGAAACCCAACCGGCAGCAGCGTCGTCTCAATCGATCGGCGTGTAACGCGAAGGCTGAGGCCGCTTCGCGCCCATCCGGGAATTGACCTTGCGGCTGCCACCCGTGGCGCTGATCCGTTAATCATTGCGATTGCTGCTGCCTCAGCCGCCTCACCTGAGGCGACCCTCGTGGCTATTGAGACTGCGGTGAGCCCAAACGCCAGCACCAGCGCGGCCACGATCGGGACGACCGCGATCGATTCAACAGTTGCCTGACCACTTTCGGACCTCATGGTGCTTGGGGCTCAAATCGTGCTCTTGCTTTAAGCCGGCCAAGCATTCCTCCGACGGCCACAAGAGGAACCTTCAACCCAACCGTTACCGATCCATCAGCACCCTTTACAAGGGTCGCACCTTTCGAGAATGGCGCTGGGACAACCCTGCGAAGTTCCTGTTGAGGGTTAGTCCCAACCGCGACTGCCCTCGCAGCAGCGCGCGCTGCGACTGCCGCAAGCGATGCTGTTTGGGCCGCGATCACCACCTGCCAGACGGCGAGACCGAGCAGAATTAGGACAGGAAGCAGAGCGACCAACTCGACGCTCGCCTGACCACTGCGGTGCGAGTAACTTGGCATGCGAACAGCCTGCTTGCTCACCTCTCAAATGTCTGCCCCATCCCGCAACAGAACTCCGCCGGAGCGGAGGCGAATCTACGCGGGAAGCTAAAGCTGCTGCCAGCTGCGCCAGCTGAGAAAGCCACCACCAACAGTGGCGCCAACCATCAGAAGCCAAACGACTGACCCTCCGACCGTTGACCAGAGCGAAACCCGCCCTGCCAGTACGAGCATTGCCAAACCGAGTGTGCCGTAGATGATTGCCCGCTCGCGGTCGTCAAGTCGCTCTAAGTCAAAACGGTGCCGCCGCCCGAAACTGTAAATCGACCAGATGATCGCCGCCGCCATGGCAGCCCCGAGCAGTTCCAGAACGACTGCTGCTCCCGCCCCACCGCCAGGCAACTTCCATACGACTGCGGCAACTATCAGTACAGCAGCTACTCGAGCGACAGGTGAATTCACTGACTACTTGGCTGCGCTAGCGCGAGCAGTCTGCTTTTCAGCGCCCTTCTCAGACTTACCAGGCTTCTTGAGGTCGTCCTCCGGCTTACCGATCCGAGGAGAGAACCGGTAACCGACACCGAAATGAGTGTGAATGTAAGTCCACGTCGGTGAGACTTGCGCCAGCTTGTGGCGCAGCTTCCTTACGAATACATCAACGGAACGATCGCCGTGGGCCATCTGGTAGCCCCAAACGCGCTGGTAGATGTCATCGCGTTCAATCACCTGTCCCTCATTGTCCGAAAGCAGGTGAAGGAGTTCGAACTCGCGGCGGGTTAGATCCATACTCTCACCGCAACAGAAGGCTTGGAACTGATCGGGACGCACGGCGATTTCACCGGCGAGGACAGGCTCGCGAACAAGCGCCCTCGCTGGACGACGACGGCGCAGTACAGCCTCACCACGCGCGATCAGCTCCTCCGGGTGACACGGCTTAGTCAGCCAGTCGTCGGCGCCGGCACGGAGGCCACGAACACGCTGACCGACGGAACTTGTACTGGTGCAGATAACCAAACCAAGCTCAGGAAGGTTGACCCGCGTGTACTCAATTGCCTCAGCCCACTGCGGCCCGAGCAGCGCAATGTCAATAATCAGCAGGTGCAGTCGCATCTCGACAAGCGCATCTATCGACGGGATTGAGGTCAGCTCACGCTGGTCCCACCCGAGCGTGCTCGACCGGCGGCGGAGAACGGTCAGGAAACCGCTGTCTCGGTCAACCAGCGCGATTCGAACGTTGCCGACCGAGTGCTGCGGGAGTGCAGCGAGACTTGGACTGCTTGGCGCGCTTGTCGTGACGGACATTTGAATCAAAGCCTACACACGGTGGCGCACATTGGCGACAATAAGTCGATCTCGTTCACAACTCGTTCACACGGAATTTGCAGGAATTTCGCATCGCCGTCGGACCTATCCACGGAACGCAAGTGTCTCCAGCGCATGGGCGACGCCCTCACAGGCGTCAACAGCAGCCTCGAGCGACTCGTAAACGTCCTTCCAGCGGATCACGACCATTGGGTCGATTCCGCCGGCAAACAGAGCGCCAAGCCCTTCTCTGCTGACCCGGTCACCCTCATTTTCAAGCCGGTGGAGCTCAACAATCCGAGAGGCGGTGTCATTGCCTCGGCGCAGATCGCCTAGCACGCCAGCGACCTCAGAGCCGGCTTCGGCGAGCAGTCGTCCAAGCTCGTTCGCCTGCTCCATTGGCCCTTCAATCCGATAACGGCCGATCGCATCGGCCGCCTCCTCAATGTGGTCAACGATGTCATCAACCGCCGATGCCAAGGTGTGAAACTCGCGGGCGTCGCGGAGCGGCTTACCGGGAGCATCGAGCCGGCGAAGAATCGCGTGTGTGATTCGGTCCCCCTCCTGCTCAGCCTCAACGATCTGTGCAGCTATCCCCTCCGAATCGGGGATCGAAACGAGCAACCTTGAGATAAGCGCAGCCGCCCGCTCAGCGTTAGCACCAGCCCGTTCAAAGAGCTTCAGCAGCCCACGATCTTCAGTTCCTTTGCGTGCCATTTCGGCGAACGCTACTAGCCGCGCGAAGGATCGCCACGCTCTGACTGCGAAGCGTCAGCAAACTCGCGGAACACGCCGGTTGATACGAAGGCGATCTGCTCGCCAATGTCAACCGCATTGTCCCCCACCCGTTCAAGGCAGCGCCCGACAAGGGTCATTGTCATCGCCCACTCGCGGAGGTCTGTGTCGCCACCTACCTCTAGCGCCCGGCGGAAGATCGACCTGTTCAACTGGTTGACGCGCTGATCGCGCTCAGCAAGGTCGAAGGCCATTGCCGGATCCTGCTGCTCAAGTGCCTTCATCGCCTGACGAACAATCTCGCGAACCGCGAGCCCCATCTCCTCAACCATTCGCAGAATTTCAGGATCGGTTGTTGGTTCGTGGCCGGTAACCGGAATCAACTTCGAAATGTTCACGCACTGATCCCCCATCCGCTCCATGTTGCGGATTACGTGCAAAAGAGCAGCGAGCAACCTCAGGTCCGCAGCCACCGGGGTTTGACGCGCCAAGAGTGAGAGCACGCCCTGGTGAATCTGCAGGTAACGGCCATCAATCTGGTCATCATCAGCAACTACAAGGTCGGCAAGCTCAATGTCATGGTGGGCGAGCGCCTCAAGCGAGCGGTCGAGCGCACCGACTACAAGTTCAAGCCCCTCAAGTGTGTCTCTCTGCAGGCGCTCGATTTCGCCGCGGTACTCAACACGGCGCGGCATATCTTTCTTCTGCTGCTCAATCCCCATTCCTCAAAGGTAGCGAACCAATGAGTCAATCGATCGACTTTGCTTGAAATGTTGCCTGTCGCAAGTTTGGTTGTTGATCGCTATCTGAGCGATTGATAGGTATCGTAGAAAGCCGATGGGCGGTCAGGGAGGCCGCCTCGCAATGAGAATCAGGAGAGACCGTTGAATAAGATTCGGATACCGCTCGCATCACTCGCAGCGCTTTCAGCAGTGATCGTCCCCGCCACAGCTTCAGCTGCACCACGGGAGGCCTACGTCAAGTATCCGACAACCGTTAAGTCGGGCCCCGCAGCCTGCAACTACGCAGGCACTCTGCAGGTTGGGCCTGCAAGCGCGAAGAACGTTCTTGTCTTAATCCCAGGCTATCTCGGCGGATCAGGCGACTTCCGTGTACTCGGTCGCAGGCTCTCCGCCAAGCTTCCAAACACTCAGATCTGGGGCGTTGACCGTCGCAGCCAGTGCCTTGAAGACACAAGCATCTTCGAGACAGGCACCCCCGCCCAGGACCTCAGCTACTACTTCTTCAATAACCGGATTGGCAGCAAGAAGTTTGCTGCTCCCGCAATTGGCAGCCCAGGAGTCGAAGCGGCACGCGGTTGGGGCCTCCCAACGACCCTCTCCGACATCAACGATGTCATTACCGCAGCACACGCAGTCGCAGATCCCAAGGGTGGCAAGGTTGTTCTGGGCGGTCACTCGCTCGGCGGCTCACTCACAGACCTGTATGCCGTGTCCGACTTTGGTGGCACGCCCGGCTACCAGCGCGTCAAGGGACTTGTACTGATTGACGGCGGCGCTCGCGGCACGTTCGGATCAGCACCAGAGGAGTCAAAGACGACCGCCGATATTGCAGCTAATGCAACCGGTACGCCGTTCTCAAGCCTCTTCCCAGGCATCGCATCGCACTACCAAGGGATCTTCGTAAGCCTGTCAGCCAAGTACGCACTCGCTTTCCCAACGGGCGCATCAGCTCTTCAGGGGCTGCTCAACAATGTTGGACTCAGCGCCTTCACGCGCAAGACGACGGCAGGCAAGCTGACTAACGATGCCGGCCTTGGCTTTGCGTTCGATGCGGACACATCACCAGCCGCAGCAGCGCTGCTGCGCTTCAACATGGGCGGGCTGAAGACACCGAAGCCAGCAAGTCCAAACACGCCACAGGGCTGGAAGGACGGCGGTCTGACAGACCTCAAGGATGTCAAGACGATGTTCGGCACTGACGTTCCGCGCGGCAACTTCGTCGAGTGGTACTTCCCGAAGCGTCTTGGAATTGATGTTGCTGCAGCTAACGGTCTAACGCAAACGGCCTTCACTGACAGCCTGGTTGATCAAAGTGGCAGCGGGATCAAACTTCGCCACTGGGCGAATGTAAATGTTCCGCTTTACGCCTTTGAGACGAACCTGACCTGCACCGGCAGCTTCACGAACTCGAGTTCAAAGTGCGGCGTACTTAGCGGTGCAAACTCATTCAAGAACGGATCGAAGATTGCCACGGCAAACTTTGTGGAGGCTAAGGATCACGCTCAGTACCACCTCGATCCGCTCGTGGCTCGACCAGCAACCGACAAGTTCACACAGACACTTGTTCCGTTCCTGAAGAACAAGGTTGGCATTAACTAGCGCTGCTGGACGCGGACGGCGCCGTGTGCGCCGTCCGCCCGTCCGCTAGCATCCGCCCTAATGCGCATCAAACGCCTCGCAACCCTGACGCTTCTGGCGATCACAGCATTGGCAGTACTTGCACCGATCGCGGGAGCTCGCGTCAACGGTGGCGAAGGAACATATGGTCCGACCACCGACCTGACGGTTACTTATTTCGGCTTTGGGATCATCATCATGTTTCCTCTGCTGACAATCGTGCTTAGCATCCTTCAGCGCCGCAAGGAGAACCGTGAAGAGGCCGCTCATGAAGCCATGGAGGGCCGCAAAGACCTCGCCGAGTGGCAGGGCGGCTGGTAGCCGAGCAGGTCCTGTACGAACGCCGCGGCGCTTCTGCCGTGGTGACCATCTCGCGGCCTGAGTGCCGCAATGCAGTTGACGGCCCGACGGCAGACTTGCTCGAAGCCGCATACGAACGCTGGTTAGCTGATGACGATGCGAAGGTGCTCGTTCTAACTGGCGCTGGCAGCGAAGCGTTCTGTGCCGGTGCCGACCTCAAGAACATCGCCAGCCTTGCCGGTCGAATTGGCTCAGATGGCGGCCCGCTTGGGTTCACACGACGGATCGCGCCAAAGCCGGTAATCGCCGCGATTGAGGGCTGGTGTGTTGCTGGCGGATTAGAGCTTGCGCTTTGGTGTGACCTTCGCATCGCCTCAAGTGAAGCTCGCTTTGGCTGCACGGAACGGCGCTTCGGTGTGCCACTCGTAGATGGTGGAACGCAGCGGCTCCCGCGGATCGTCGGCCTCGGTCGGGCACTTGACTTGATCCTGACCGGCAGGGTGATTGACGCCGATGAGGCCCACTCGATCGGGCTTACGAATCGAACCGTCAAACCAGGCAGCGCGCTCGAGCAGGCTCTCGCGTTGGCCGAACAGCTTGCCGGGTTCCCTTGGCCAACGCTGCTCGCCGATCGCGAGTCAGCGCTTGAGGCTCAGGGGCTACCACTGGCTGAAGGAATCAGGCTCGAAGCAACCCGAGGTGCTGCAACTGTCGAGATCGGTTCAGCGGGCGCAGAGTTGTTTAAAACCGGCGAGGGCCGTCACGGCGGTAGCATCATCCCACCGGCTACCTGAGAGACAGCCGGACAAAGCAAGCTGAACGGGAGGGCAGCGATGCAAACATATTTCGTTACCGGTGCAACTGGGTTCATTGGACGCAAGCTTGTCGAGCGCCTGCTCGAACGCGAAGGGACGGTTTATGCGCTCGTGCGCCCGGAATCGCTCGAGAAGCTCGAGCGCATCGCGGCGGAGCTTCCAGGTGGCGAAAGAATCGTTCCTGTCGAAGGTGACCTAGCTCAACCACTACTGGGGCTGCCTCAATCTGACATTGACAAACTCAGCGACCAGGTAACCGACCTCTTCCACCTCGCGGCCGTCTACGACATGACTGCCGACGAGGAACGCAACCGAATCGCAAATGTTGAAGCCACCCGCCATACCGTTGATCTCGCCAACCGACTCAACGCCCGCCTCCACCACATCTCCTCAGTCGCCGTAGCTGGCAACCACAAGGGCAACTTTCGCGAGGACATGTTTGACGAGGGTCAACCGCTCACCCACCCCTACCACCAGACCAAGTTCGAGGCCGAGAGGATCGTTCGCACCGACACAGTCGGACCGTGGCGCGTCTATCGCCCGGCGGTCGTTGTCGGCGACTCGCGCAATGGCGAGATGGACAAGATCGATGGCCCCTACTACTTCTTCAAGGCAATCCAGAAGGCGCGGGCAACCCTCCCCCAGTGGTTCCCACTTGTTGGCCCGGAGATGGGCGACACAAATGTTGTTCCCGTTGACTGGGTAGCAGCCGCAATCGACCACATCGCTCACGCCGATGGGCTTGATGGACGCGCCTTCCACCTCGCAAATCCAAAGCCGCAGGCATCGGGCGATGTACTGAACAGCTTCGCGCGCGCAGCACACGCTCCGCAACTAGCCCTGCGCGTAGATAGCGCCCTGCTTGAGGCCTTGCCAAAGGGGACTTTCTCAATGGCAATGCAGCTGCCCGCGCTTAAGGGCGTGCGCAAATCCGTGCTCGCCGACTTTGGTATCCCAGAGTCAGTTGTCGGCAATGTTGGCTTTACAGCGCAGTTCGACACGCGCGACTGCGAGCTAGCACTCGCCGGTTCAGGAATCGAACTGCCAGAGCTAGATTCGTATGCCTGGAAGCTCTGGGATTACTGGGAGCGCCAGCTTGATCCAGACCTTTTCAAGGACCGCTCATTCGAAGGGGCTGTAAGCGGACGAACAGTTTTGATTACTGGAGCGTCAAGTGGAATTGGTCGTGCCGCCGCTCTCAAAGTTGCGCAGGCTGGTGGAATCCCACTGCTTGTCGCCCGCTCACTCGACAAACTTGAGGAGCTCCGCGATGAGATAGTCGCTGCTGGTGGGTCGGCTTATGCCTACAGCGCCGACCTCTCGGAAATCGAGTCAATTGACGGCCTTGTAGAGCGTGTGCTCGCCGACCATGCTTCGGTTGACATTCTGATCAACAACGCAGGCCGCTCGATTCGACGCTCAATTGCACTGTCATCGGATCGCTTCCACGACTTTGAGCGGACAATCCAGCTCAACTACCTTGGAACGGTCAAAC
>Ga0194058_10002043_pt1 | contig 9979 bp, 5 predicted proteins | sample SepL4417m_MetaG_FD_155490 | JGI IMG/M metagenome (GOLD analysis project Ga0194058, IMG submission 155490) | Anoxic zone freshwater microbial communities from boreal shield lake in IISD Experimental Lakes Area, Ontario, Canada - Sep2016-L442-17m | ecosystem: Environmental > Aquatic > Freshwater >... | reverse complement strand
CTTGGCGAGTTCCACGAAACTCGCTCGCACCGAGTCATCGTAGAGTCCATGCGCGGCCCGTTCCGCGTTGACACGATGAACCTCGATCGCTCTTTCCTCGAACGGATATGCCTGCTCCTCGAGCAGCAAGTCGTACTGCTCGAGCTCCTCACCCTTGAGGCTCTTCGGGCGCTCGGACTTCAACAGGTCTGCGGCCAGGTGGCGATAGAGCTCCGCCATCTCGAAGGTCGCTCCAGTTGAAACCTCAGCTATCGCATAGGCGTCAGCGGCCTCGAGCGCCTTAAGCGCCTTCTGCATCGCCGAACGCTTACCCTCCAGCGACTTCTTGAGGGGCAGCACGAGGCGTACCGCGTTGAACGCATCGCGCGCCGGCAGCGCAAGCTCTAACGACGCCTTCGCAGCCAGATACCTGCTGCGATCAGTACGCCCGCCGCCGGCAGCCTGATCGACGTGGACGATCTCCTCCAGCAGCGCCGAGCGGCGCGCCTGATCACCGCGTTGGCCGGCGAAATCAGCCAGCTTCTGGCGCGCCTCGACGGCCGCATCGAACGGTGCCGGATAGCGCTTAAGGTACCGCTCGAGGGTCGCGACCGTACGCGCCAGGTCGCCGGCCTTCTCGTACAGAGCGGCCGCCTGCGCCAGCGCTTCGCGCTGCAGATCCGGTGCGGTACTCGCAGCCTCTGCCATGCGCTCAAACTCCGCCGCGGCGACACCCGGCCTATCGGCCTCGCTGTAGGCAACGGCGAGCTTCCGAGTCACCTCGGGCTGCAACTCACTCTTCGGGAAATTGCGGCGGAAATCCTCGAGAACAGCGATCGCCCGTGTCCAGTCCTTCAGGCCTATCAGCAACGCCGCGGCATCATAGTCAGCGGTAGAGCGAATCTTCGCGTTAGGCGCGAACTTCGCGACGCGCAGGAAGTCATCCACGGCCGCTGCGTTGTCGCCAGCCCCGCGCTTCGCTTCGCCCTGCTTGTAGACGGAAGCCGCGAGCCGCTCGTCGATAATCGGCCGCTGCAGATCCGCAGCCGGTAAAAGGGACTGCACCTGGAGGTAGGCCCCTTCAGCTTTGTCGAACTGGCCGAGCTCGAACTGTGAGTTTGCGATCACGGTCCAGGCAGTTCGCTGCTTCTCGACGTCGACCGCCGGCCGACGGGATAGAACGATGTCAGCGACGTCGATCGCCTTGGGGTAGTCCTTCGCGTCGAACACCTCGCGAGCGGTCCGCACGAGCACGGCGGCGCTCTCCGGATGATCCTGAAAGGTCGTCGCAAAACGCAGCGAGCTCTGCAGCCCAGCGAGATGCCAATTCAGGCGTGGCTCGCCTTCGAGCTCCGGCTCATGCTTGTCATAGGCGACGAGCGCAGCGTAACCGGCGACAGCAGACTTGGCGTCCTGCGGATAGTCGTAGGCAGTTCGCTCATACTCCGCCGCAGCCTCGCCGTACTGGTGGCTCTCGAACAGCGTATCGGCGAGCCGGTAGTTCGTTGCCGCGCCATCCTTGTCATCCGGAAAGGACTTCAGATAGGCGCGGTACCAACGAGCGGCCTCGTGATAGTCCACCACCTGCTTGGTCGTCTGCGCCTGCTCGTGATAGTAAGCGGCCAGATCCTGCAGATTGAGCTTGAGGTCCTGCACGACCAATGGTGCGTCAACCGCCTTGCGGTGAGCCCAGAAAGAGGAATCCAGGCCGTAGCGCTCCACGTACTCGCGCTTTCCATCGAGCACCAGTGACGTGAATCCACCGCGCTTGTAAGCGCCGATCGCCTGCGACTGAAGCATCGGCGAACGCTCGTGATCGCGCTCCCGCTTGGCGAAGGCGCGGTATGCGTTAGCAGCATCCGTCCAACGCTCCTTACTCATGTACAGGTCGCCCAGCGTCGCATAGAGCAAGTGCGCATAGGGCTTGGGCCCGTGCCGCTCGAGGAAGTGGTCGACTCCCTTGGCATCGTCCTCGAACGAAAACGAGATCGCACACACCCGCAGTGTGTCCTCGACCAGTTCACGCTGCGGACGGGTGAACCCTTCCAGATCCCGCTCCCGCCCTTGCCGATCCAGCAGCTTGCGATCAAGAAGCTTGGAGAACGAGTCGAGACCACCCTCGGTTTCACCACGCTTGAAACGCGCCCAACCATTCTTGTAGAGGCTCTGCTCGTAGAAATCGGAGGCGTCGCCAAACGCGATCACAGCGCCATAGGCGGACTCGGCTTCCGTCCAATTACGCGCCATGAAGAAAATTTCACCGCGCCGGAACTGCGCTTCGTCAACGTACTTGCTGCGCGGATAGCGGCCAACCATCAACCCCAGCGTCTCGAGCGCCTTGTCGGACTGCTGGTCCGCCTCGTAGGCACGCGCCAACTGGTACAGCACCGCGTCATTGCGCTCGTATGTCGGGTAGTTAGCCAGCAAGCGCGTGTAGAGAATGATCGCATCACGGGTGTCGAGCGGCGAGCCCTGCGCAAGATCCTGCTCGATACGGTCGAGCTCGCCAGCCTCCAGCTTAAGGTCGCCCAACCGCCGCATCGCCTCGGAGCGCAGCGACGAATCGCCGCCATCGAGGCTGAGGAACTGCTGGTAATTTTCACGCGCCCGGGCAGCACTGGGATCCACCGGGTCATCCGGCCGCACTTCGACCGCCCTGCCCTTCAGGTCAGCAATGGTCGATGGGCGCTTGGTTGCCGCAACGGCGTTCCCCGCGGCGAGCGTAGCGATCAGTATCGAGGTAATGACAATGCGGAGGTAGGTCACTTCGACCCCTCCGGATCTACCGCGGCTGCGGGAGGCACCGGACGACGCGATTCGTCGCCAGCCGCTGCGCGGTCGTAAATGGTGGCCAGCGAATAGCGCGCCTGCAGCAGGTAACTCGTCAGTCGTTCTTTCTGCGCCTGCAGCTCACGGATAGCGATATCAGCGAGGAAATCGCCCTGCTTTTGCCGCAGCGTGGCGAGCTTGTCGTGCGCCGACTCAATGCGCGGCCGTAGCGCGGCGACGCGGGCGGCGAATTCTTCCGTACGGGCTGGCGCCGACACGCGCGCTTCCTTGACCAGCGACCAGCGCTTGGTGGTCTCGTTCAGTCCCTGCGATACCTCACGCAGCCCCTTACGTGCGGCCCAGACGCGGGCCTTGAAGCCGTCACTGAGTTGCCAGTACAGGGCACCCTTCACCAGACGCAGCCGATCGCGAAGATTTTCTACGTCCTCTTCGTCTTCAGTACCCGCCTGCGCGACATTGGCGAGCGCGGCCTCCATCTGCTCTATCTGCCGCCACATTGCGCGCTCGCGCGGCGTTCCAAGAACACCGAAATCCGCGCCATTGTCGGCAGCCACCACGCGCGATGCGGCTTCGGTGCTGCGTCGCTGCAACTGTTCCACGTCAACGCCGTCCAGCTTGGCCAGAACAGCAGGCAACCTAGTACGAAACCGCTCGCGACGAGTCGCGAGCATGTCATCGAAGGCATCCACGCTCGACGTCCAGCCGTCCAGGTTGCCCTCGACCTGACGGAGGCTACGCAAGTTCTTCAAGCCTTCCTGAAATTCATTCTGCGCAAGCAGATGGTAGAGATAGCGGGATTCCGGCGCGTCTGGCAACGACGCCAGCTGCGATGTCCAGCCGATCTGGCCGGGCTTTTCGTTGCGCAGGACCGCCTCTAGCAGTCCACCGCTCCGTATCGCCGCGATCGACTCGTCCAGACGGCTGGTCTCCGCGCTGAATTCGCGGATTGCCGCCTCATACGCGTCAACTGCCTGCCGGTTGGCTGAAAGCTTCGCGTAGGCATACGGCACCGCGAGGTAGCTCTCCTGCACTGCCGGATCGAGCAGGTTACGGCCGTGCAGCTCCAACCAAGGCACCAGCGCCTCGCGATACTGATTTGCCGCACTGGCCGCCCAGCCGACACCGAGCAAGGCACGCGTCGACTGCGGGCCCTCAAGCCTGACGCGTTCGAGCGGCGCGCGTGCTTCCAACGGGCGGTTGGCCTGCAACAAGGCGTAGCCGAGTGCGAGGTTGGCCTTGTCCCGCAGCGCGTCGACCTCGCGATTGGTCGACTGCGTCTGGCCAAGCTTATCTAGCAATGCCGCACCGGCGTCCAACTGGCCGCTACGCACAAATGCAACGCCCAGATTGAACTGCGCGTAGGCCTGCCAAACGCCCGGGCCCTGCCAATGATCGAGGACCGAGATTGCCTCGGAATATTTTTTCTGTGCCAGCAACGACTGGGCGAGCAGCATCTGCCGCTCGGCATCCATAGCGGGCGTGAGGCCACCGCTGCCAGCGTTCTGCAACGCCTCACGGGCCTTGTCGAAATAGCCGCGCTGATACCAGATTTTGCCGAGAAAGAAGCGGGCCCGGTCGCGCACCGGCGCAGGCACATTCTTGCGCGCCAGAACCTCGGCGAAGATCTCCCCGGCTTCGCGATGCTGGCCCACCGACAGGTAGAGTCCGCCGAGGAGCAACTCGGCATCTTCGCCCTGATGAGCAATACGATTGGCAGCCTGCGCCGCCGTCAGGTGCAGCAGCGCGTTGAAGTAGTCGTCCTGGTAAAAATAGAACAGGACATCGCCGTAATACAGGTCACGTACGGGCGCTGGCGGCAGCGCTCCAGGTCCTGGCTTTGGGACCAGGGATTTCTCAGCGGTCGGCTTGGAGGTCGACGCCATAGGCACCAGCGCCAGAGCGAACGCCAGTACGCAGGCCCCTACCTTGATACGGCCGGGCGTCGCCATCGCGACTCGACTCACTCCCACTCCTTGACCGTGAACTCGGGCTGCTGTGCGCTCTGGCGATCGGAAATACGCAGTTCAAGGTACTTCGCCCCAACACCCTTCTCGAAGAGCAGGTTCGCGCCACGCTTGTAGTCGCGGGCATGCGGGCCCTTGCCAGTAAAGAAGGCGACTAGCTCGTGCTTGCCGGTCTTGAGATTACCCAGGTAGACGCGATGCACACCGCCACGGTTGAGCGCCGCAACCTCGCGCTCCGTATACAGGTAGTTAGCTACTTCCTTGTTATCGACCTTCAGCTGGATCGCATCCAGCTCGAAGAACTGGCCGACGTCTAGTGAAAGGAACACCGCCACCTGCGTATTGGCCGGGAACAGCAACTCCTCCTCAAGCGCGAACAGGTCACGATTCAGGTCTAGGACTTCCCTCTTGAGGCCCTGTACCTCACCGTCCAAGCTCTTGAAGTCGCCACTGACGACCGCAGCGGCTGGCACGGCGTCGGACGGCGGCGCCACCGGTTCGGCGGCGGTGACTTGTGTCGCCGACAGCGCAACTGCGAGCACGATTGCGGCGGCGCCTGCGACAACGCGCAGCAAAAATGGGGTCTTGCGGGAGATAGGCATCGTCAGAACCTTCTTTTTCATGTGCATATCCGCTGCACGCCAAACTTGGCATACCAACGCTGCTGAAAATTGCACCGGCAACGGACAGACGACGCGCGCCGCTCGGGGCATCGTCCGCCATGAGTCACTGCAACCGCGATGAGCGGACTATCCATGAATAACTCCGGAAGTCTATTCGTCTAGCAGCTGACGGATTTCCTTAAGGACCGCCGCATCGGCGGGCCCATCTAGCGCACCGTGCACGTAGCGCACGATGCCGTCACGATCAATCAACAGCGACAACGGCACATCGTCGACGGAAAAACGCTGACCGTAGGCCTTAGTAGCATCGACGCCATTGGCAAACTTGATGCCGGCGGAGCGCAATGCCGACACGGCACGTGCGGACTCGTCGTCAAGACTGACCCCAGCGACCACCAGCCCGGCGCGAGCATAGGTTTCATCAAGGCGACGCAGTTGACCCAGATAGTCACCGCAGCTCCCGCACCAGCTGGTCCAGAAACCCAGCAGCACAACCTCGCCACGGTGCTCGGAGAGCCGGAAGTTGGTGCCTTTGCCGCTAACCAGTCGCTGCAGCAGTTCGGGCGCAGGGCGGCCGAGCAACGGGTGGGTAGGCGTGCCGTCGCTCGCTAGCGCCGGCCACGACGGGCACAGCAGCGCCCCAGCCAAGGTGAAGGCCGCCATGAATCCCTGCACGAACGTACGTCGTAACACCGTCTCCACAAACCCCTTTTTCCATGCCCTGAGCGGCGCTGGCATGTCGCAAGACAACACGACGATGCACCGGCGATCGTGTAGTGGCCCCGGCCAGCGCTCGCGACAGCACCACTGTCCGCACTTTTGCGGACCGGTCGCTTTGCGCACCCATCTCACGACGGGTATGCCCTAGCAGATTCTGTAAAGCTCGCATGGGCGATTCGGACTGTCAACGCGCCAACGCACTGCAAAATGATTCTCTGCTCACAAATTCGCTCATCACGGGAAAACTTCGCCAATTCGTCGCCGTGTGGCGACATTTTCCGCTCCTAGCCAAACCACCAAGAGGCGGCCGTTTCGGACCGGAAGAACGCCGCGGCCAGACCTGTAGCCGCGGCAGCAGTTCGCCTCCCGCAGCGCCCCTTCAGCAATTGGCGTTGCCGCCAGACCGCGCAATTCGCCCGCACAGCGCGCGACACAGGCGCCACTCGTGGCGGGCCTGCCAGCAGCCTACTGCCACAACAAGCCGGGCTCACGGGCGGAAACCGCCCACAGAACCGCCACGCCCGCGCCCGCGCCCGCGCCCAGATTGACGCTCAACCGGAGATCGTGCCGTTGACGACAGGGGCGAACGCCGTGAGGGCATCGAGCTGACCCGCCGCGCCTAGCCCGTGATCGGGGAAAAGCTGCCCAAACTGGCCTTGCTGACCATGCAGAGCGAGGTAGTTAAGCAGCACCGTTTGCACCAGCAGCAGCACATTGTTGGCCGCAGGACTAGATGCCGCGTCGACCGAGCCGTCAATGGTAAATGAACCTATCTGCTGGTGCCGAGCGGCCGGCAAACCACCGCCACCGGCATTCAGCTGCGGCTGACCTTTCGGGTTGTAGACGAGAAAATAGCTAGCCGCCACTGACTCATTGTCACTGCTCCACATGAACTTACCGCGCCCGTCGACCGAAGAGTCGACCTCACCGCTCGCGGAGATGCCACCGTCGCTGAACACGTAAATCATGATCGGCTTCTGCAGTCGGGCCGCGTACTCCAGACACGCCCCGATACAGCGACCTGCCCGCAGATCACGCAATTCCCCTGTCGCACGCCCCTGGCCGTGATAATCGTAGCCACCGAGCGTAACGGTCCCCGCGCCCGCATAGCCGTTGACGACCATCTTGGCGACCGCCGCTGTCTTGCGGAACTCCGCGTCAGCCTGGTACTCGAGCTGACTGAAAATTCCCCCTCCACGCGTGGAACTCTGGTCGACGAGCAAGGCGTCGAGGTCGGGATTGAGCGCCGCGGGACTGGAGAAAGTCTCAGCAAGATATGCAGATTTAACGTAGTTGCAGTTAACCGCCGCCTTGACGGATGCATCCGCCGGCAGCTTGGTCGTGACGTTAGATAGCTTTTGACCACTGATCCTAGACATCGATTCGAGAACGGCCACCGCATCCGCGGGGCGGGCAAACAACTGGCCGAGAACGCCGGTATCAACCAGGCCCGTGACGTCACTCGCACGGGTTACCACCGTTGGCACGAGCGCCGCGTCCATCATGGACAGCGGGGCGATTGAATTGCCCCCGGACGCCGAAGCCTGCGACCCAATCAGCGTCAGCAGCTCGCCACGCGCACCGATGCGAGCGATGCCATACATCGGATTATGCGGATTGGTATTGGTATCGTTGTTAGACAGCGCCGGAATCACCGCGCCGTTCGTGAAGGCCTGCGTTGCAGGCGCGGTCCGCTCGAGAATTCCGCGCACATGGGCACTATCGGAATGGAACAGGAGTCCGAGCCGAGACTCAATGAAATTATTTGGCGTCCGTGTCGGGTTCGGCGAGTTCGGGGTCATGTTGCCTGGCAGCCCCATCTTCCCGTACGCCGATGTACTCAGGAAATCCTGCTGGCCACCTGGCCCACCGATCAAGACATTGGACCCGGCAATGTTGCCACCGCCAGCAAGATCGAAGCAGATGAAGGGGATTTTTCCAGCGCCGCCAGTAATGCCGCAGGCAAATTTCTGCGCGAGGATGTCCGCCGACAGGGCCCTTGCACCACCCGGCGCTAGCAGCATACCCAGACCGGCCGGCGCCACCAGGCTCGCAGCGCCCGTAAGGAAGCCTTGCGCCACAAAATCACGCCGAGTGACAGGACGGCTATGCGCCGCGGCGTGCCGCAGAGGCTCGTCGAGGCTAAGTGTGCGCGGGGGCTTGCGTCGGATGATCATGGGCCGGCCTCTGGGGTGCTCATTACTCGATCAGCATCGCGGCGCTGCCTGCGACAGCAGCGCAGGCAGCCTTCGCCACCGTCGCCGTACCGACCGCATCGCCGGGCACCGACCCGGCGAGACGATCTATCAGGGCATTGAGCTCGGTGCGGGTGGCCGTCGCCGAAGGTTGTGTGCGCAGGAATTTGCCGGCGCCGGTATTGGCACTTAGCATCTGGTTGACGAGCGGCGTGATCAGGGCATCGCGACCTGCGACATCAAAGGCCACCGCTGGTGCACTGGCAAAATTTACCGATGGGAAGTAGGCACCACGCAGCGAGCCATCATTCACCAGCGCATCGCAGTACTGGATCGCCAACTGCGCAATGGCCGTCTGGTGGGCAGCGCTGAAGCCCGGCAACGACCCGCTGGCCGGCAGGCCCTGCTGCAGCTTCTGGAACAGTGCGGCCACCACCGCGGTGGTGCGCGGCACACTCGTGATCGCCGATAGCGTCGCGTTAATTCGCTCGAATGTGCGGACTCCCAGGTCCGACGGGCGGGCCAGGTCCGCCGGAATGGGCGCAATCGCCGCGGCCTCGGTATGGACATTGGTTGCGCTGCCGAGCTGCTCAAACGTCAGGAAGAACTGGTCATAGGCAGGGCCCTTCTCGAGTGCGATCGTCGTGCCGACAGATGAGAGCGGCACCGCCGCCACCGCGCTGACGGCCGGATCAAAGCCGTGCGTCGTGACGCTGGCATTGACACTCGTATAAGCCTGCCCGACCCGTGCCTCGACACCATTGATTCCGATGCGCATCCCCTTGACCGTCAGGCCTGCCACATTGGTATTTGGGTTGAGGCTCAGGAAAGCCGGTTTGTTGAAAAGATAGGCGTAGCTGTCGTACTGGGAGACCTCGAACATCACGTAGGTCTGCGACTGACCGCTGTACTTGTCGACATTGAAGAGCAGGTAGTACCTCTCACCCACGCCAGCGTCGAAGTTCGCCTTGACGTCCTGTGGCTGCATCGCCTTGTTATACAACGCGACCATCCTGATCACGCCGGACCATGGCCTGTCGCCAGACACCTCGTTGCCAAGCACGAGCGCAAAGGTGTTGTCCCATTGCGAGAGCGCCCCCCCGCGCTGCGGGTCGCCGCCGGCCGCCAATACGCCGTTGACATAGACGCGACGGCCGTTCGTTGGGTCGTACGTCATCACCACGTGCTGCAGTGTCGCCTGCAAGACGCGCTGCGCCGACGGCGTCGACAGCTCTGGCTGTCCGTTGGCGTTGGTCGTGGTCGAACGCAGGAATGCGTCGTAGTTGTACATCGTCTGGCCAAGGGTCATGTTTCTCTGCGCGGGACCACCCGAGTACGAGACGATGTAGGCCATCGTCTGCGCGACGTTCGCCGGCGCCACCCAGGCCTCGACGCTGTACTCGCCGCTGGCCAGCACCAGGTCGTGCAGCTTGCGGCTACCCACCGAGGTCCCCTGCAGCTTGCCCTTGTTCTGGATCTGTACGCCCCACCCGCCGACCCACGAGACATCCCCCGACATATCGAGGTTCAGCGCAGGCTCAATCCCGCTGGTGTCGTAGGCGACCGTACCGGTACCGGTCTTGAATTCGAACTTGGCCATCAAGCCGGTCTCGACGCGCGAGCCGCCAGTGTCGACGACGCCGTCGTAGAGGGTCAAAGCGCGCGAAAGAACAAGCGATGAATCGATAGTTGTGACCTGGACCTGGCC
>Ga0194058_10002038_pt1 | contig 9991 bp, 7 predicted proteins | sample SepL4417m_MetaG_FD_155490 | JGI IMG/M metagenome (GOLD analysis project Ga0194058, IMG submission 155490) | Anoxic zone freshwater microbial communities from boreal shield lake in IISD Experimental Lakes Area, Ontario, Canada - Sep2016-L442-17m | ecosystem: Environmental > Aquatic > Freshwater >... | reverse complement strand
TAATAAAGGTGAGGTTATTTTGGAAGAAAAAGCAAAGGAGTAAATTCTGGAAGAAGCGGAGTAAAATGAAATTTAACTTAAAAATTTTATGAAAAAACAATTAAAAAATTTAGCGATTTTTGAAGAAAAGAATATTCGGCGGATTTGGGATGAAGAAAAAGAACTGTGGTATTTCTCAGTCGTGGATATTGTTCAAGCATTAATTCAACAAGCTGATTATCAGACCGCTAGAAAATACTGGAACAAGCTCAAGGAAAGGCTTAAAAAGGAAGGAAATCAGTCGGTGTCAAATTGTCACCAACTGAAATTTGAAGCCTCGGATGGAAAATTTTATCTTTCGGATGCGGCAGACGTTGAAACAATTTTGCGTTTAGTTCAATCAGTTCCATCGCCAAAAGCTGAGCCAATAAAATTATGGCTAGCTAGAGTTGGCTATGAGCGAGTGCAAGAAATTTCCGATCCTGAAAAAGCCTTGAATCGTAGCCGGGGTTATTGGCAAAGGATGGGACGCAGCGAAAAATGGATTCAGCAAAGAATGATGGGGCAAGAAATTAGAAACAAGCTGACAGATTATTGGAAAAATAATGAAGTTAAGGAACAAGATGAATATGCAATTTTAACAAACATAATTCACCAGGAATGGGCAGATCTTTCAATTAGAGAACATAAGAATCTGAAAAAACTCAAAACAGAAAATTTGCGTGATCATATGACTGATGCTGAATTGGTTTTTACTGCTCTCGCAGAATTGTCTACTCGACAAATTGCCGAAACAATGGAGGCAAAAGGCTTAGATAAAAATAAACTACCTGCCAAAAGAGGTGGACAAGTTGCTAAAAATGCTCGGATAGAATTAGAACAAAAAACTGGCAAAAAAGTTGTTAGTGGAAATAATTTTAAGTTTTTATCGGGACAAAAGAAACCGATAGAGAAATAATTTAATTTATAATCAACAAATTTTATGCGTATCATATTGACAGGCGGAGGAACGGGCGGACATTTGACACCGCTCGTGGCAGTGGCGAAAAAAATTCGGGAAAAAATGCCGGATGCTGAGTTTTGTTTTATCGGACCGAAAGGCAAATTGGAAAATGATATTATGGGGCAAGAAAATATTCCGATTAGAAATATTTTAACGGGAAAGCTACGGCGATATTTTTCTGTGCATAATATAATCGATTTTTTTAAAATTCCACTGGGAATTATGAAATCCATGTGGCTTTTATTAGTTTTAATGCCCGATGCAATTTTTTCTAAAGGTGGCTATGCATCATTTCCCGTTGTTGTGGTTGGTTGGCTTTATCGCATTCCAATTCTTATTCATGAATCAGATTCAAATCCTGGGTTGGCTAATTCAATGTTGGGAAAATTTTCTCGAAGAGTGGCCGTTGCTTATCCCGAAGCGGAAAAATATTTTCCAGCGGCGCAAGTTGTGCTGACTGGAAATCCATTGAGTGCTGTAATTGACAAGGGTGATGTCAACAGAGCACGACAAGCATTTAATCTTACAGAATCAAGAAAAGTTATTTATGTGACGGGCGGATCACAAGGATCGAAAAGTATCAATGATAAAGTTTTGCGTATTTTGCCACAGCTGATGCATAAATATCAAATTATTCATCAGACAGGAGAAAATAATTTTGAAGAAGTTTGCCATATGGCGGGAGAGTTGGGTTTTAAAGCGGGAAGAGATGGTTATTTTCCCGTGGCTTTTATTCGAGAAAATATTGAGGATGTTTTTGCTGTAGCTGATTTAGTGATCTCACGGGCTAGTGCCACAACTATTTCTGAAATTGCGGCCAATAAAAAACCGGCAATTCTTATTCCATTAGAAACTTCTGCGAGTGATCATCAAAGAATGAACGCTTATTCTTTGGCACGAATCGGCGGTTGTGTTGTGATGGAAGAAAGCAATATGGGCGGGAGCATGCTTTTGGAAAAAATTGACGAAATTATGGACAGTGAAATGCTACGCAATAAATTGGCTGAAAATATTGGAACATTTTATCACCCAGATGCAGCGAAAAAAATTGCAAATGGAATTTTGAGTATGATTAAAGAATAAATAAATTAAAACTATATGAAACTTGATTTGAAAAATATCAAAAAGATCTATGTCATCGGCATTAAAGGTTCTGGCGTGGTTGGCGTAGTAGAAATTTTGAAAGCCAAAGGCATTGAAGTTCTCGGTTCTGATACAGCGGAAAAATTTTTCACGGACGAAGTCTTGCAAAAAAATAAAATTAAATATTTTGAGAATTTTTCAGCGGAAAATATTCCTGATGATATTGACTTGGTAGTTTATTCTACGGCGTATAATGAAAAAAATAACATAGAATTTCAAGAAAGCATAAGGAGAAAGTTGCCAATGCTAAGCTATCCGGAAATACTTGCCGAACTATTTAATCAAAAATATGGTATTGCCATTTGCGGAACACATGGAAAGACGACGACTTCCGCGTGGCTAGCTAATACATTAAAAGAATTAGGTAAAGATCCGATAGCGGCAATTGGTAGTCGAGTAAAAAATTGGAATGGCAATGCATTAACTGGAGCGGGAGAAATTTTTGTAATGGAAGCTGATGAATATCAAAATAAACTGGCACGATATAATCCGCACGGAGTAATTTTGACTAATTGTGATTATGATCATCCGGATTTTTTTCCGGATTTTGAGGCGTATAAAAAAACTTTCAAAGATTTTGTAGCTAAAATTCCTAAAGTGGGTTTTCTAGTTGTCTGTGGTGATGCAATTTCCACTCTTGAAGTTGCGAAATCAGCCATCTGCACAGTTTTGACTTATGGTTTTTCTGCTGATTGCGATTATCGCATAATAAATTTAAAATTAAAACAAGAGCAAGAAGAAAAATATAGTCAAATATTTTCGGTGATGCAAGGTGAAAAAAGTTTGGGTAATTTTAAAATTGGTCTTTTTGGAAAACATAATGCGCTTAATGCATTGGCTGTTATTATAGTTTGTTACAAGCTTAATTTTAGTGTGGAAAAAATTCAAACTGCTCTTGAAAATTTTCAGGGAACAGCCAGAAGATTTGAATTGATTGGCTCGAGAAATGGCGCAATTTTAATTGATGATTATGCTCATCATCCAGATGAAATCCGCGCAACATTAAGTGCGGCACGAAGTTTGTATTCAGAAAAAAATATTTGGGCGGTTTTTCATCCGCATACTTTCACACGCACTAAAGCATTGCTCGCAGAATTTTCTCAAAGTTTTTCTGATGCGGACAAAGTGATTATTTTAGATATTTATGGAAGTGCTCGCGAAGCGCAAGGTGGTGTTCATTCAAAAGATTTAGTAGAATTAGTGAATAAATATGATCGTGAAAAAGCAGAATATATCGCCACGATTGACGAGACAGTGGAATTTCTGAAAGATAAAATTGGCACGGATGATGTTGTTATTGCGATTGGTGCAGGAAATGTTTGGGAGGTGGCGACTAAGTTGTCAGAAATATCGGAATTATAATTAGCTTGATTTTTTTAATAAATAAAGAAAATAAAATGCCCAAAAAAACAAAAAAACAAATTTATAATTTCACTCCAGAAGAAGCTTTGAAAAAGTTTAGTTCTATTCAGGCTGGCTTGAGCGTGGATCAGGCGAAAAAAAAGATTCTTGAGTTTGGGGAAAATAAAATTGCTAAAAAACAAAATTGGAAATGGTTGAAATTAATTTTGGCTCAATTTAATGATGCGCTGGTTTGGATTTTGCTGGTGGCAGCGGGATTGGCCGCGGCTTTTTCAGAATATCGCGATGCAACAATTATTGCCATCATTGTTTTGCTCAATGCGACAGTGGGATTTTTTCAAGAATTTAAAGCTGATCGAGTTCTGGAAAGCATTAAAAAATTAACAGCCAGTTATGCTTTAGTATTTCGTGACGGTGAAAAAAAACAACTCGACACAAAACTAATTGTGCCAGGTGATGTGATTTTTATTACAGCGGGGGATAATATTTCTGCCGATGGATATCTTTTGGAAAGTTATGATCTCAAAGTTAATAGTTTTATTTTCACTGGCGAATCAAAACCAAAAAGAAAAGAAGTAAAAATAATCAAAGAAAGTGGCATAGCTTTTTCTGACATTGATAATATGGTTTTTATGGGCGAGACAGTGGCGACTGGAGAAGCAAGATTTCTCGTCACAGGAACTGGCATGAATACTGAGCTGGGACGGATTGCTCATCTGACGCAAGAAGTTGAAAATGATTTGACGCCATTGCAAAAACAAATGCGAACACTTGGTAGAGATGTGACGATTCTGTCTGTGTTTATTGGAATCGTTGTGCTTATTGCTGGGCAATATTTCAAAATGTCACTCTATCAAAATTTCTTGTTTGCCCTAGCACTTTCCGTTTCAGTTGTGCCAGAAGGACTTCCGGCAGCGATTTCTGTGGCGTTGTCTTTTGGTATGAAGCGACTAATCAAAGAAAATGTTTTGGCGAAAAAATTAAATGCTGTGGAAACATTGGGATCAGTCTCAATGATTTGCACAGATAAAACTGGAACGATAACACGCAATGAATTAGCGGTGACAAAAGCTGTAATCAATGGAGAAATTTTGGAAATAGATGGTGCGGGCTATGCGCCAGTGGGAAATTTTTATCGCAAGCAAGAAAAAATTAATCCTCAAGAAGTTTCTAATCTCGAATTGCTATTTAAAATAGGAACACTGTGCAATGATGCGAGTCTCGCTGTGGATAAAAAAAATTATAAAATAATTGGCGATCCAACAGAAGGTGCGATTATTGTGGCGGGACAAAAATATAATAAAACTAAAAAGTTTTATGAGCGAGATGAGAAAAAAATTAATGAAAATCCTTTTTCTTCCGAGCGAATGAGAATGAGCGTAATCTATCAAAATGCTAAATTAATTTCTTATGTTAAAGGTTCGCCGGATGTGATGATTGATCTTTGTAATTTTATTAAAATCGGAGAAAGCATCTTGCCGTTCAATGAAGCAGAAAAAACTAAAGCGAAAATGTTGTATAATCAAATGTCTCAAGATGCTTTGCGTGTTTTGGCTTTTGCATATCGCGATCTCGGGGGATTTAATAAAGATCAATATTTGGTAGAAGCAGAGAAAGGTTTGGTCTGGGTGGGAATGATGGCGATGATTGATCCGCCACGAGAAAATGTGGCCAACGCCATTATGGAATGTAGAAATTTAGGTATTAGTGTCGTTATGATTACGGGAGATTACGAAATAACCGCACGAGCAATTGCAGAAAATGTTGGTCTGGTCAATAAAAATGAATTGGCAAAGAAAGAAATTGTGATCAATGGAAAAATGCTAGATAATTTAAAAGATAAAGATTTATATCAAAAAATAAAAAATGGCGTTTGTGTTTTTGCGCGAATTGCTCCAGAACAAAAATTGCGAATTGCTACTGTACTAAAAAAATATGGTGAGGTGATTGCGATGACTGGCGATGGAGTGAATGATGCACCAGCACTTAAAAAAGCTGACATTGGCGTAGCAATGGGGATTATTGGCACAGATGTTTCCAAAGAAGCGGCGAGTATGATTTTAATGGATGATAATTTTGCTTCAATTGTGAAAGGCGTAAGAGTCGGTCGCACAATTTTTCAAAATCTCAAAAAGTTTGTGCATTATGTCTTTACTTCTAACGCTAGTGAATTATTTCTTGTAATCTTTGGGGTGCTTTTGCAAATTCCTTCTCCAATTTCTGCTGTGCAAATTTTGGCAGTGGACTTAGGCACAGATATTTTTCCTTCTTTTGCGCTGGGACTTGAACCGGAAGAACCAGGAACTTCCAAAATTAAATTAAATTCCAAAAACAGTATTATGAGTTTTGGTGGCTTTCGAAGAATTATTTATTTGGGAATTATTATGGCGACAGGAGCAGTTGTGGCATTTCTTTGGTCAATGCTTCGTGGCGGTTGGCATTTTGGCGAAAGCTTCTCAGTTGATAGCATTTTATATCTCAAATCAACCACCGCCGCTTATGCTGTGCTTTCAATGACACAGATGGCAAATCTTTTACAAGCACGCAGTGAAACACTCTCACCGTTTCAGTTGGGATTTTTTAAAAATAAATATGCCATCGGGTCAATTGTTATTTCGCTTATAATTTTATTAGTATTTATGTATTTACCATTTTGCCAAACATATTTACGAATGTTGCCAATTGATGGGAAAGATTGGTTAGTTGTTTTAGGATCATTTTTAACGGTTTTTTTCTGGGAAGAAGTGCGAAAGGAGGATAGTAAAAAAAATGAATCAGTAGCTTGATAATATATTTTTTTATGCTAAACTGTTAGTATAAAGTATCAATATGTCCAAACTAACTATTCAAAAAAATATTCCCCTTGCAGATTTAACCACACTTAGAATTGGTGGATTGGCGAAGTTTTTTTGTGTGGCGAGCAATGAAACGGAACTTTTGGAAGCGCTGGATTTCGCTAGCGAAAAAAAAATAGATTTTTTCGTGCTTGGTGGTGGAAGCAATATTCTTTTTAGTGACAAGGGTTTTTCTGGTTTAGTTATTAAAATGCAAGGAGCACTTGAAATAAAACAAAAAGATAAATTTATAGAATGTTGGGCGGGAGAAAATCTCAATAGCATCGTCAATTTTTTTAAAAATAATAATTTTTCCGGAATGGAATGGGCAGTGGGAATTCCTGGCACAGTCGGTGGGGCAATTCGTGGCAATGCTGGAGCATATGGCGGACAGATGGAAAATAATATTTCTAGTGTGCGAGTTTTTAATCTTGAAAATAAAATAAGCGCTGATTATTCTTGCAAGGATTGTCAATTCGCTTATCGCACTAGTATTTTCAAAAAAAATCCGCAACTAATTGTTCTAGCGGTTAAACTTAAATTTAAAAAAAGTCAGCAAGAAATAATTAAACAAAAAATGCAAGAAATTATTACCAAAAGAAATACTGCTATGCCGAAAGGCTTTAGTGCTGGCAGTTTTTTTCAAAATCCTATCGTTAAAAATACAGAGTTGATTTTGCAATTTGAAAAAGATACGGGAAAAAAAAGTCAGGAGGGAAAAATTCCAGCTGGTTGGTTGATTGAAGAAATAGGCTTTCGAGGAAAAAAAATTGGCGGAGTGATGGTGAGCAAAAAACATGCTAATTTTTTTATTAACGATGGAACAGGAACAGCGGAAGATGTGGTGATTTTGGCAGGAATTATTAAACAAAAATTACGGAAAGAGTTCGATGTGCAAATAAAAGAAGAGATTGTTTATGTCGGATTTTGAATTAAGCTAAATTTAACACATTGGGCATACAAAGAAAATAAAAATTTCCTTGTCTGTTCAATAAAAAATTTATGGTAATCAAAAAAACACAAGCGTTGAGAGTGATGTTTAAGGGAATGGATTCGGACAAAAAAGCCCAGGAATATATTGAAAAAAAATTGCAAAAAGTCAATCGAATTATTAAGAATGTTTTGGAGTTTGAAGTGGAGGTTGATCTTAATAAAAAAAATCAATATCGTGTTGAGCTGATGGTGAAAACACCCCATGCACTTTATCGTGCGGAAGAAACTTCACAGAGCATTGAAGGTTCTGCCGATATTGCTTGTGAAGAATTAACAATGCAGATCGTCAAGGATAAAAATAAAATGATTGACCTTAAAAGACGCGGAGCAAGATCGCTCAAGAAAAAAATTGTGATTGATGGTGATGCGAGGTTTAATAAATAGTCGAAAAAAATATTTTTCAAGCTTTATTGATTATTTTTTGAGCAATAATTTTTGCAATAGCCTAAAAACAAACTCGCTAAAACACCACCTGCTAAAGCAGTTAGAAGTTGAGGATAACTCAGCATTATTATCACACTTTCAGCCAATTCTTTTTTCAAGAGTAAATCAGTCACGACTAAGCTGGTTACAAAAAGAAATATAAATTTAAAAAAACTGGCAACTCCCACTGCTAGCCAGTAATTTTTATTTTTAAGATAACCAAAAGTTAGAATTAAAATAACATTACTTAGCATAATATATGGAACCATTGGTGCGAGTGGTACTGGCAGAGTTCCAATCGAAAGTGCGATAACACTTGGAATTAGGCCAACTAAAATGCCTGCTCGTGTTCCAATAATTATTGTTGCCACAAAAAGCGTCGCATTGACAATTGGTCCCGTGATCAGTTGCTGGTGAAATAATGGCACAATAGTGGCAACTCCGATTAGGGCTATAAATTTAGTAGAGGCAATGATATTGCTTCTATTTATTGTTAGTGCTTGTTCATTATTCATAAGTTTCTCTTGAATTTTTTAATTTATTAATAACGGATTTATTTTTTGGTGAAAACTGAGTATGTAAAATATTTTTTCTATTTTTTTCATTCACAAAAAATTCAGTATACACTTTCTTGACAGCTATATTTTCGTGGGCATACTTAAGTTTTTTATCGGCATCAATAACATAAAGAGACTTTGACCTTTCCTGGGCAATTTTTTTATTAGTTGGCAATGATTGTCCACCGCCTGCGATGCATCCACCAGGACAAGCCATAACCTCTATCGCGTCATACAATTTTGGATTTTTCTTTATTTGTTCCAAAACTTTTTTGGCATTTTTTATTCCGCTCACAACGCAAATCTTTAGGACAGTAGCTCCTATTTTTACTTCTTTTGTTTTAATGCCTGCAAGACCTCTGATTTCTTGAATTGCATTTGCTGGCAAATTTTCTTTTGTCATTTTGAAGTATGCTGTTCGAAGAGCTGACTCAAAAACCCCGCCACTTGAACCATAAATCACGCCTGCACCAGAAGCCAATCCCAGTGGATCATCCGCTTCTTTTTTATCAATATTTTTTAAATCAATTTTATTCTTCTTAAGCAATCTCACTAGTTCACGCGTGGTGAGAACCATATCTACTGGATAAATATCATCTATTTTAAGTTCAGTTCTTTTAATTTCATATTTTTTTGCCACGCAGGGCATTATGGAAACTACAAAAATATCTTTTGGATCAACATTTATTTTGTTGCTCCAATAATTTTTAATAATTCCGCCTAGCATAATTTGCGGAGAGCGTGAAGTGCAAAGATTTGGAATAAATTCTGGATAATTAAATTCCAGAAACTTCACCCAAGCAGGACAGCAGGAAGTCATAGCGGGTAAATTTTCTTTTTTAGAAAGTCTTTCAATCAATTCGCTAGATTCCTCCATTGTGGTAAAATCCGCTCCAGTCGCAGTATCAAAGACATAGTCAAAGCCAACTAATTTTAAAGCTGAAACTAATTGTCCCGTTGCAATTTCTCCAATCTTCATTCCAAATTCTTCTCCAATGCTAGTGCGAATAGATGGGGCAAATTGAACGACAGTAATTTTTTTATTATTTTTAAATAACTTTTCCAATTCCTCAAATTCTCCCACTCCTTCGATTGCTCCGACTGGGCAATGCAAAATACATTGACCGCAACTTATGCAATCTTTTTCAGCATCATCAGAACACTTTATTTTATTTTGTTCAGTTAGCTCCAGAAAGTTGGTTGGGCAAACACTCAGGCAATTTTCACACCCAATACATTTAGTTTGGTCAAAAATCATAGTTCCAACTTGAAAAACTGCATCGTTTTCATTTTTTTCAAATATGGGCTTTGCTCCAAATTTTTTAGTTAATTCTAAAAGCCTGCAATGCTGAAACCAAACACAATCATCACACTCTAGCAAATGTTTTTTAAGAATTTTATCTAGATTTTTCTTTCTTTCTGTCGTTATCTCTTCTGATTCAGTAATTATTTCCATTCCGTCCTGTGCAATAGTAGCACAAGCGTGTTTTAAATTTTCTTCGCCTATAATTTTTACAACGCACATTCCACAATGATGTTTTGTTTCCAAATCTGGATGAAAACAGAGAGTTGGAATAGTTATTCCATTTTTAGTGGCAATATCCAAAATGGTCATGTTCGGATCAATTGAAATTTTTTTACCATCAATTTTGACAGATATTTGCTTCATATTGTTTGTATTCAAATCATTATCAATT
>Ga0194058_10002037_pt1 | contig 9995 bp, 8 predicted proteins | sample SepL4417m_MetaG_FD_155490 | JGI IMG/M metagenome (GOLD analysis project Ga0194058, IMG submission 155490) | Anoxic zone freshwater microbial communities from boreal shield lake in IISD Experimental Lakes Area, Ontario, Canada - Sep2016-L442-17m | ecosystem: Environmental > Aquatic > Freshwater >... | reverse complement strand
TAAAGCCCGTGTTTCGCTTGCCAATGGCTATGGACACCGCTCTTCCGAGATAATTAAGCTCGTTCTTTATCATGCACTTGCAAAGCTGCCAGAGCCACCTTGCTCACACAAATTCTGCTGACGAGGCAAAAATCTCAGCAATCCGGGAAGGGAACGAGATCGTCGTGCGACTCCGTGCGCCGCTCAATTTCGACTATCAAAAAGCCGAATCGGCCAGCGTGCAGGCCACCAGCAGCCTTGGCGATGTCGAGACGATCACGCTCACCGAGGAGTCGCCAAATTCCGAGTATTTGACTGGAAGGATCCCGATTCAAGAGAGCAAGACTGCGAAGCCTTCGGACGGAAAGCTGCAGTCATCGGCCGGCGGCGAAGCCGAAATCTCCTACGGGTTCGGCTACCTCGGCCATAGCGTTAAAATCAGGCCCTAGCCCGATGAAGTTGGGTCCGATGAAAATCCCTTATCTGCGCTGGTGGGTGGCCTTCGCGCTGTTCCTGGCCGCTGTCCTCAACTATATCGACCGCAGCCTGCTCGGCATGCTCGCGCCGACGATCCAGCAGGATCTCGGGATTTCGGATCAGGATTACGCCAACGTGGTCAGCTGGTTTTTGGTGGCCTACACCGTGGCCTACCTGCTCTCCGGGCGGATCGTGGACAAGCTCGGCGTTCGCCTGAGCCTCGCTCTGTTTGTCGGCTGGTGGTCGATCTCCAACGCGCTCACAGGCATGGCCCACTCGTTGCGCCAGCTGTCGGTCTTCCGCTTCATGCTCGGGCTGGGCGAAGCGGGAGGATTTACCGCTTCCCCCAAGGCGGTCGCCGAGTGGTTCCCGCCAGCCGAGCGAGGCATCGCGGTGGGATTATACAGCGTGGGCGGCGCGGTGGGAGCCACGCTGGCACCGCTGATCGTCGCCACGATTTCCGCGCATTACGGCTGGCGCTGGGTGTTTGCGGTCTCCCCGGTGCTGGCCGGCCTCTGGCTGGTCTTCTGGCTCTGGCTCTACCGCCGTCCCGGCGAACACCCGCGCATCACCGACAAGGAAAAAGCCCACCTCGCCGGGCACCTGCGGCCACCGCCGCAGCCGAAGCAGCCGTCGCGGCCGCGCCGCCACAACCCGAGTCGGCACTGTGGAAAATGGTGTTTTCCCAACCCTTCGTCTGGCGGCTGATGCTGGCCCGCATGCTCACCGATCCGGTGTGGTATTTTTACCAGTTCTGGATGCCGAAATACCTGCATTCGACCCGCCAGGTCGATCAATCCGGTCTGGCCATCATGTGGATGGTTTTTCTCGCCGCCGATGTCGGGTTTCTGCTCAGCGGATTCCTCGCCGGCCGGCTGATCAAACGGGGCACGCCGCCGCCCGCAGCGCGGCTGTGGATCATGCTGATGAGCGCATGCCTGGTGCCGGCCTCGTTATTGGTGCCCTCGATGCAGTCCGTCCCGGCGGTGATCGCCGTGGGAATGCTGGTGGCCTATGCGCACACCGCATGGTTAGGCAACCTCACCTCGCTGGTCGTGGACATTACTCCCCGGGCGATCCTTGGCACCGCCTTCGGGGTGATCGCCTGCGGCAGCACTCTGGGAGGGATTTTTATGAACAAATCGGTGGCATGGTTCGTTGACCACCGTTCCTACGACGACTGCTTTTACATCATGGCCTGCCTGCATCCCCTCGCCATTCTGTTCGTTTGGAAATTGCGCAAACGGACCAACCCCGACAACGCCGCAGCAACGGAGCCCGCCGGATCGGAAGCCTGAGCAATTTTCCCTCTCCAACCTTCAACGCCTGCTTCCCAACCATGAAAACCTATCGCCAACCAGCCCGCGACATTCTTATGAAAAAGACGTCGCTCATCCATTCTGTCCTCACAGGGATCATATTTATACTGTTCTCTGTAAGCTGCGCCAGATCATCGGAAGACGAGCAGCTCTGGTATGATAAACCCGCTACGGTCTGGACCGAAGCGCTCCCCATTGGCAATGGTAGCCTGGGAGGCATGATATTTGGCGCTCCGGCCAACGACCATATCCAGTTCAACGAGCAGACGCTCTGGCTGGGCGACCAAAAGGCCATAGGAAGCTACCAACCGTTCGGTGACTTGTTTCTGGATTTTCCGTCGCTCCAGGCGGGCGACTACCGGCGCGAGCTGAATCTTGGCAACGCCATACACCGCGTTTCTTTCACCTCGAACGGCGTTCATTATGTGCGTGAGGCATTTTCCAGCTATCCCGACCAAGTCATGGTGATTCGTCTGAGCGCCGACAAACCGGGCGCGATCACCGGAACCATCCGACTCACCGATGTGCGCAATTCCGCTGTATCGGTGCAGGGAAACAAGATTTCCTTTGCCGGAGCGCTCCCCAACAAACTCGCCTATGAGGCCCAAGTGCTGGTGCAGAACGAAAAAGGTGAAATCCACCCCGTGGACGGAGGGCTTAGTGTTTCCAACGCCGACACCGTAACCATCCTGCTCGCTGCCGGGACGAATTTCGCCAACTCCCCCCAGAAAGAGTGGCGGGGCGAACTTCCCGGGAAAAAGTTGGCGGAACGGCTGGAAAAAGCCTTGAAAAAAGGATATGAACCGTTGCGTGCCGCGCACATCGCGGACTACAAGTCGCTCTACGGGCGCGTCAACCTGAAGCTGGGCGCTTCGCGCGATGATTTGCCGACAGACCGACGAGTTGTCGAATCCAAGAAAAATGGGAGCGATCCCGGCTTGGATGCTCTCTTTTTTCAATACGGACGCTATCTGCTCATCAGCAGTTCGCGCCCCGGAGGGCTGCCCGCCAATCTCCAGGGAATCTGGAACGCGGACATCAAGCCCGCATGGTATAGCGGCTACACCACCAACATCAACGTGGAGATGAACTACTGGCTGGCCGAGCCGACCAATCTCTCCGAATGTCACGAACCGCTGTTCGACTGGGTGCGAAACCTTGCTTTCGTGCGCAAGAAGAATGAGCAGCCGGACATAGCGGCCAAGCGCGGCTGGACTCTTTATTGCACCAACAACCCCATGTGCGGCAACTCCAAATGGGGGGTTCATCGTCCAGGCAGCGCGTGGCTCTCCCAGCACTTGTGGACGCACTATGCCTACACAGGAGACAGGGAGTTTTTAAAAAACACCGCTTATCCCATCCTCAAAGAAGTGGTGGAATACTGGGAAGATCATTTGGTGAATGGACCGGATGGGAAACTGATCACGCCCGACGGATGGTCACCCGAACATGGACCGGTGGAAGTGAACGGGAAAATCACCCTCAAGGAGGGGGATCGCACACCGCAGCCGGGCGCGTCCTACGACCAGCAGATCGTCTGGGATTTGTTCACCAATTACATCGATGCCTCCGAAGCACTTGGCATCGACGCCGACTACCGCGCGAAGGTGGCTGGCATGCGCGCCCAACTGCTCGGGCCGAAGATTGGGCGTTGGGGACAGTTGCAGGAATGGATGCAGGACGTGGATCAAGAAAAAGATCAGCACCGGCATGTTTCACATCTGTTCGCTCTGCACCCCGGCCGCCAGATCGATCCGCTCACCACCCCGGAGTGGGCTCAAGCGGCCAAGGTCTCGCTCAGTGCACGCGGCGACGGAGGCACCGGGTGGAGCAAGGCATGGAAAATCAACTTCTGGGCGCGCCTGGCTGATGGCGATCGCGCCTACAAACTCCTGCGAGGCCTGCTGACACTGGTGGTTGGCAAGGCCGGCAGCGGCGGCGTTTATGCGAATCTCTTCGACGCGCACCCGCCCTTTCAGATAGACGGCAACTTTGGCGCCACCTCTGGAATCGCCGAGATGCTCCTCCAGAGCCATGTGCGAAAAGAAGGCGCATACGTCATCGACCTGCTCCCCGCGCTACCGCAGGCGTGGCCGGAGGGCAGCGTGACGGGGCTGCGTGCGCGCGGCGGCTTCGAGATGGCGATGGAATGGAAAGGAGGCAAGCTCACCCACGCCACCATCCGCTCCCTCCTGGGCAACCCCGCCATTGTCCGCGTCGGTGGAAAAACGGAGGGACTCAACCTCAAGGCCGGTGAAACCTACACATTTGGGAAATAAAATATGAAACGTTACATAATCACACTGCTGCTGGCTCTCGTGGTACCGCTTTATGGGGCGGACACAACCTCGAGAACCGAAAAAATCTATCGCATCATGCCTGTCGGAGACTCGATCACCGAAGGGGGAAAGACTTTTAGCGTTTACCGTTACCCGCTATGGGAAAAGCTGAAATCCGCAGGCTATCACATAGAATACGTGGGCTCGCGCACAAGCAACTCACCCGCCGGGCCGCTTAAGCACGAGGGCCACGGTGGCAAAAACGCCGAATTTCTAGCGACCGTGGTGCCGAATGTTTTCCGACAGCACCCGGCCGACATTGTGCTTATCCATGCCGGACACAATCACTTCGTCGAAGAGCAGCCAGTGCCAACAATTGTTGCCGCCATCGAATCAATGATCGCAGAAGTTCGTACGGTGAACCCGCACGTGATCGTGTTGGTGGCGCAAGTCATTCCTAGCGGAAAGCTTCCAAAGTATTCCTACATCCCGGCCTTAAATGAAGCTTTGGCGAAAATGGTGGAGCGGCTCAACACCCCGGATCAACCGGTTATCATTGTGAACCAGGCTGAGGGGTTCGACCCGAACACCGACACGATTCAAGACAAGGTTCATCCCAACGCCGGCGGCGCAGAGAAAATGGCGACTCGTTGGTTTGATGCGCTCACCCGCGTTCTGGAAAAGCCGACGCAGCATCCTTAATCGAAGCCTGTTGCCGGTCGCCTCTAATCCATTTCCCGACTCATGCTCCACGAACAGACTGCCCCCTTCCGCGCCCTGAAAACCATTCGTCTCGACGCGGATCTCATCATTGTCGGCGGTGGCCTTGCAGGCGTCTGCGGAGCCATTACCGCCGCGCGAGAAGGGGTGCGAGCCGTCCTTGTCCAAGACCGGCCCGTGCTCGGCGGTAATGCTTCAAGCGAAGTGCGCCTCTGGGCTCTTGGGGCCACTTCACACATGGGCAACAACAACCGCTGGGCACGCGAGGGAGGCGTGACGGACGAGATCCTCGTCGAGAACACCTTCCGCAACCCGGAAGGCAACCCTTTCCTGTTCGACGCCTTGTTGCTCGAAAAAGTGATACAAGAGCCGAACATCACTCTCCTGCTCAACACCGCTGTTTTCGAGGTGACGAAAAAGGCTGCGGACACCATCGAATCCGTTTGCGCGTTCTGCTCTCAGAACGAGACGCTCTACGAACTCTACGCGCCGCTTTTCTGCGATGCCTCAGGCGATGGGATCGTCGGATTCCAGGCGGGTGCCGCCTTTCGCATGGGTGCGGAAGCGCGCGAGGAATTCGGCGAAAAATTCGCCCCCGACGAGGCTTATGGCCAGCTCCTCGGACATAGCATTTTCTTTTACAGCAAAGATGTCGGCAAGCCGGTGAAATTCATCCCGCCTGCGTTCGCTTTGCAGGACATCACTCGGATCCCGCGCTTCGGCCAGATTGCCGCCAGCGACGTCGGCTGCTCCTTCTGGTGGCTGGAATACGGAGGGCGGCTCGACACGATCCACGACACCGAAACGATCAAATGGGAACTCTGGAAGGTGGTTTACGGCGTATGGAATCACATCAAAAACTCCGGGCAATTTCCCGAGGCAGAAAACCTGACGCTCGAATGGGTCGGCTCCATTCCAGGCAAGCGGGAAAGCCGCCGGTTCGAAGGCGACTATATGATGACCCAACAGGATGTCATCGAGCAGCGACGGCATGCGGATGCGGTCGCCTTTGGCGGCTGGGCCATCGACCTCCATCCGGCGGACGGCGTTTACAGTTCGCAATCGGGCTGCACCCAATGGCACAGCAAAGGAGTTTACCAAATCCCTTACCGCAGCCTGTATAGCCGCAACATCCGCAACCTCTTCCTGGGCGGGCGTATCATTAGCGTCAGCCATGTCGCATTTGGCTCGACCCGCGTCATGGCAACCACCGGCCACAGCGCCCAGGCTGTAGGCATGGCAGCCGCGCTCTGCCGCGAAAACGCACTCCTCCCACGTGATCTCCTGGAACCCTCCCTCATGCGCGCCCTTCAATCCCGACTGCTCCGCTCCGGACAGACCATCCCGCATGTCGTCTTGGATGACCCCAATGATCTCGCCCAGCTCGCCTGCGCTGAAGCTTCCAGCACACTGGCTTTGAGCACCCTTCCCAGCAATGGAGCAACCGTCCCGATGGAATCCGCCCGCGCCATGCTTATCCCACTACCAGCGGGTTCAGTGCCTCGTATCACCTTCACCATCGACGCCGAGGTTCAGAGCGAACTGCAAATCCAGCTCCGAGGTTCAGAGCGCGAAGGCAACTTCACACCGGATCTCATTTACGCCTGCAAACAACTGCCTCTCCCGGCAGGAAAAAACCAACGGGTCACTGTGGATTTCGGGATCACTCTGGATCGTGCCCAGTATGCCTTTGTGTGCATCATGCCAACCCCGGGCGTCCACGTTCACCTGAGCGACCAGCGGCTCACCGGCGTCCTTTCTCTCATGCACGGGGCGAACAGAAAAGTCGCGAAGTCAGCCGTTCAGTCTCCACAGGAGGATGTGGGAGTTGACACATTCGAATTCTGGATCCCCAAACGTCGTCCGGGAGGGCAGAACCTCTCCATCGCCTTTGAACCGCCCATTGCCGTCTTTAGTCCGGAAAATGTCCTCTTCGGCCCGCCCCGCCCCACCAGCCAGCCCAACGCATGGGTTGCCGACTTCAACGATCCAGCACCGAGCCTCACCCTTTCCTGGCCGGTCCCGCAAAAAATCGGACGCGTGCAGATCTCCTTCGACACGGACTTCGATCACGCGATGGAATCTGTGCAATGGAGCCACCCCGAACGCGCGATGCCTTTCTGTGTCAAACACTACCGGGTCCTCGACTCAAAAGGTAACCTCCTCGCCGAATGCAAGGAAAACCATCACACGCGCCAACAGATCGTCTTCAGTCCTGCGATCCCTGCCGACCGGCTCACGATCGAATGCGTTGCTTCCAACGGCCCAACCCCGGCATCCCTCATGGAAGTCCGCTGCTATGAGAGCTGATGAACATGATCCTGGTGAGATTCCATCCCGCTGCATTCAGAAAAAGGTATCAAATCGAAGGGCATTCCGGCAGCCAATCCTCATCCTAGATCCAGGGCGCTTTTACAACTCCTTAGGTTCCCCCTTCTTTTTCGATTTCAAATTCGAGCGGTAGAGGCTGGACGGCGGCCTGGATTTTCGCTTCGACCTCTTCGATCGCTTTCTGTGCGGCCGCGAGTTTTTCCGGATCATTCGCCTTGCTCGCATCGCGCCATTCCTTGTTGAGAGGAGCTTGCAGATTGCCGATCAGCGCGGCGAGGTTTTCCCCCATGGCCAAATGCCCCTCGTCGGACGGGTGAACCAGATCGGTATGCAAGGCGGAATAGCCGGATAAGATGTCGCGTCCGTCGATGAAGCGGACCGCCGGATGATTCAGTTCCGCCACCAGGTCGCGCACGATGACATTGAACAGCGGCGTGTTCACCGCCGCCAAAGCCTGCCGATCCAAGAGGTGATCGGCGCGGTTCGGGAAGATGTTGATCGCATAAATCGGCCGATCGGGTTGGGCGTGGTGAACCGTGGCCAACAGATCGCGAACCCGCGCCTCGAATTCCTCCGGGGTGGCCAGTTCAGCGAGGTTTACTCCGAGTTCAAAGGTGGCAAAATCCCAGTGCAACGAAGTCGCCAACCAGTGCGCCATCGCCGGCTCGCAGAGGCACGAGCCGGGCAGCCCCTTATTAATCACGTCCACCCCGAGGCGATGCGCGGCGTGTTGGACGTAGGCGTTGGTGGGATGAAGCGTGTTGGCACCGAAGGTGATGGAGGACCCGTAAGCGAGCCATGTGCGGGCAGGAGTCTCGGTGGCGGCAGGCGGACGCACGGCATGGCCGAAGGCGTCGAGATGGTGGTAAACCACGATCGCATCTTGGTTGAAAACCAGCCGCCACACGCTCGGTGCGAAGCGATGCGAGCGCAGCACGACGGCATCGACCTGACCAAAAAAAGCCGGCTCCTCGATCAACAAACTGGTGATCACGCCCGCCGGCAGACGGTGCTGGGAGTGAGCGTGGTCGCCCTTGTAGACGATCACCGTCGCGTCGCGCTCCTGCGCCGAAAGCGCCACACGCACAAACGGTCCGCTGGTCACCCAACGCAGCTCGCAGCCGGCGGCGAGGTGGGAAAAAAAACGCCCGCGGCTGTGGTGCTTGAAACCCAATGACTCCCGCACCGAAACCGGGAAACGTTGCAGGCGTAAACCGCCAAGCCCGGGAACGGGCTCCAGCTCAGCGACATTGTGAAACGCAATGGAATCGTGGATATAGTGCGAACGCCGGAGTGGAGATGGCTGCGGGTAAATCATGTGGTTTAGCGAGTTGCAAGGTCCATTCCCTGGCGACTTCGGGGTTTTTATAGGGGGTCCGATCCTTGCTTCATCAACTCTTCCAGCTTCGGTTTTACGGCTTGTAACCAGAGCTTGTAGCCATCGGCGTTGGGATGCAGGTAATCGGGGAAGAGCTCCTTTTTCAGATTTCCTTTTTCATCTAAGAATTGAGCGCCAATATCCATAAAGAACACCGATTTGCCATCCGCCAGCGCGGGCAGGAGTTTGTTGGTTTGGGTGACGCGCTGAGCTACCTCATCCTGCGGGGTGGCACCCCGCGGGAAAATCGCCAGCAGAAGGATTTTCGCTTGAGGCTGCTTTTGGCGAACCACTTCAACGATTTTCTTTACGCCCGCCGCCACCCATTCAGGTTTTTCGTCAGCAGCACTCCCCAAATTGTTCGTGCCGATCATAATCATCACGGCCTTGGCCTTATAGCCCTCCAACTCGCCATTGAGCAGGCGCCAGAGCACATTCTCGGTCCGTTCGCCACTGATGCCCAGATTGAGTGGTTTCCACGGCGCGAACTCGACGAAGCTGTCCTTTCCCTTGTTGCCCGTCCAGAAGTCAGTAATGGAGTCGCCTATGAGCACGAATTGAATGTCTCCATTGGCCATAGCGATCTGCTTGATGAGGCCGCCGTGGCGCCCGGGCAGCACTGGCGTCACTGCGTCATTCTCTGTTCGAGCAGCAACCGTCGTGGCAAGCAGGGGGACTAAGAACAAACTGAGTAGCAGAATGATTTGGCGGATGGATATAGCGATGCGATGGAGGAGTTTCATAGATGTTATAGGTGTTCGCTGATTAAGCAGGCGTTGGTATTTTATGGGGTTTTACTTTTTGATTGGTTCGTTTAAGATGATCACGTCGGCCCGGCGTTCGGGCGGGGTGACATCGAGTTTTACGATCTTCCCGGCTTCCACCCGGCCGGTGACGACGGTGTTCAGCGGGGCATGCAGGCGGAAGTCGGCGTTCCATTCCTTGGGCCAGGCTGGCAGCAGGTAGATTTTGCGATCCTCGGTCTGCATGAGCATGAGCTGGAGGGCGAGCTGCCCGTTGCCGCCGTTATCCATATCCGGCGAATAATCATTACCCTTTACCCAAAAACCAGGAAATCGCTGTTCCGGATCCGAACGGGTCAGGCAGGTGGTGACATTCTTGGCCGCCTGATCCGTCAGCCCGAGAAGCGCCGATTGAACCGGATCCTGACGCCAGCAGCCGCTCGACTTAAACTCTCTTCGCTCAAATGTGCGCAGCGCCATCTCATATTCCGGCTTGCGCGCACCATAAAGACGGAAGGGGAAAATGGCATATAATTCCGCGTTCTCCCCATTATGTGCCTGATGGGTTTGTCCCGCCTCAAACGGTAGAATCACCGGCTGTTCCGTCGCGGCGACTGTTGTATAGAGTTTGCTTTTTCCTTCTGTCGCCACGCTATATTTGCCCGTGGGAATGGGCGGCAGGATGTCGCGGAGCTTCTGCCAGTGAGCTTTTCTCGCCGGGGGCAGCAGGTCGTCTGGCAGAGCTAATAGTTTTGTCAGATCGTAATGC
>Ga0194058_10002035_pt1 | contig 10006 bp, 11 predicted proteins | sample SepL4417m_MetaG_FD_155490 | JGI IMG/M metagenome (GOLD analysis project Ga0194058, IMG submission 155490) | Anoxic zone freshwater microbial communities from boreal shield lake in IISD Experimental Lakes Area, Ontario, Canada - Sep2016-L442-17m | ecosystem: Environmental > Aquatic > Freshwater... | reverse complement strand
GCATTAGAACCTTGTAACTCAGCCACTCCTCCTAGAATATATGGGTATACGTCACACCTGTCACTCCCCAATAAAGGCAACATTTCATAATGGATACATTTGCTGGCGTCCCACACAAAAACCTCCTGAGGTGACCTCGCATCAGCAGTAAAACGAATACGATTAGTCTTTTCACTGGCAACTTGTCTCATCTCAGACTGAGATGGATTGATAAACACCTCTAGATGACCACGAAATATCCTTGCGGTGAAACACCTTTCTGACACCTTAATAATATCATGTACTGCAATCATTTCTACTTTCTTCACTTTTTCTGGAAAACCGCAGAATCCTCAAGTCTTACTCTTTATCTACGAATCATTCCCCGGATGAGCTATTACAGGACTCTTTAAGCAAGGGAGAATATCTCCAAGTAACAACTTTCCTCGCTCCCAGAAGTATTGGTTCACCAGTCTGAGGATTCCTTCCTCGTCTTGCACTTTTCGATTTAACAGACCATTTCCCAAAACCAGAGATCATCACGTCTTCACCCGATATAAGTCTTGATTTCATGATTTCCAGAAGTTTTTCAATTATTTCAGAAGCTTCATTTCTCATAAAACCACAACGTTCAGCTACCTTTAAGGCTATATCTGCCTTTGTCAGCGTCATAGAAACCTCCCTCAACAGAATTAAACAGCATTAGATTGATAATCCGGCAAGTTAACAAATGGGAAAACAAAAATCAAATAATATCATGAGATTCTCCGATAGGATTTTCAATGACAACCACTGATGAACTTCAATGATAATTCTACCATTTTCGCAGAGTGTTCACTCTTCTTCCTCTATTTCTTCTCCTCATTCTCCTCCTCCATCTGACTAATATCAATTCTGGCTGCCTTCTCTTCATCATCCCATTCCAACTTTAATCTTACAGTCCCCTTGGGTTTCCAGTCCAATTCCTTGAGTAAGGCACGTATCGACAAGGTCCTCGTATACTTGCTGGTCTTGTCAAGCTTTCTCATCCCAGGAGCATTAGGATCACAAGGTTTTAACCAAAAGAAGCTAGGGCGATCAGGGTCTGTCAAGACTTGGACAAAGTCCACCTCCTGTCCATAATTTATTCGAACAACTTCATATCCCTGTTTGTAGATTAGGAGACGACTCAGTTTTGGATTTACTGACACGTACTCAGATCCACGGTGACGGTAGCGATCATTAATTAGTACTTTTGTTGCCATGACAGAATCTCCTTCAGGATTTTCTTTATAGACGCATCTGCCGATATTCTTATCTATTAATACTACACCTCTAGGTTCGTGTCAAGCACTCGTTACCTGTGACACCAATTTTATCGTGCGCTCCTATTTCTCTGAGTCCTTAGTAATAAGACCACCAAAAGACCTGCTGAACGCATCTAATGTGTAGTGTTTAAGCCACTAATGAGCAGTTTTAGTTATTTGAGGAACATCTTAGTGGTGGGAGAAAGAACCAAAAAGAGTACGTATTCCTCCAAATATTCTTGACCGATCATCCCACCGGACACCTTTGTTGCCCAACCTTAGATATTCTTGTTACCACTAATTGCACTAATGGTCTAATAACATCTATTGAAGCCATATTATGATTTTGTTACCAGAAAAAGGTATTTCCCTTTTTCTGGTAAGCTAATACGAATCACCTGATATGACAGTCAGTTACATTTATTAAAAGAAACGATGAAACTCAATGTTCAGTCGACGAGATAGACGATGTGGAAGTGATAATAAAGAGAATAATTGGAGTTGACAGTAGCTGCTAATCAAATATTAAAAGTTTTGTTAACGCATTAATGGTGCTTTATCATTAGACAATACTCTTTTAATGAGCGAAGCAAGAAAAATAAAATAGGTAATAAGGGAACTAAAAGCTTCCTGAGGAATCTCAGTATACAGAGGCCATTACAGGGAGTGACAGGCACTGCAAAGACAAGGGTAACCTTGAAAGTTATTTAACTCTTAAACCTGAAAGGAAGGTGACTCATGAATTCTCAGCTAGTACAAACTAAGGAAGTCTTTGGGGAGAGCATCGGACATCCATCAAGTTTAACCGAATCTTATTATTCCGAGAGATATTCTTCCTCGGGAGATGAACACGATGTGGATGAAGTAGGTGGTCAATCTGAAGAGGTCTCCGTTTCTGCGGAAACCTTAACTCCTGATACTTCAACTGGTCCATCTCCAGATAAGGACTCTTCAGATTCCTCGAGTGAATTTGTTACTTTAAGTCTTGATGAAATTCATGTTGAGGACTCCTATTGGCCAAGGTCAAAATTTGATCCTTTTACAGTTGATAGGTACAGAGACGTTATTCTTACAAGAGATGAATTTCCACCATTGGTTGTGTCGGATATTAATGGAAAATGGACTGTGCTTGATGGAGTTCATCGCCTTCAAGCCTACCAGAGTGCTAGGGAAGTTGCTTGTAAGAAAGCTGCCGGTAGCGATACTGAGGACTCAGCAACTCAAGTAGATGATTACAGAATTCGATGTAGGGTATCTACTGTTCCAGCAGATGAGGAACCAATAATTTACTCCTGTAATCTTAATCGCAAACACGGAAAAGCTTTAAGTAGAGAGGATTATAAAAAAGTCGCCGAACAGTTGTATCGGAAGAATTATGGGGCACCTATAAATAAATTAGCTGCTCAAATTCATTTGGATCCAAAAACCTTTAATAAGCACGTGGCTCCTCTTGTTACTCAATATAAAGAGGAGAGAGAAGCAAAACGTCTGCAGTTAAAAGAAAAGAAACTCTCAGACAGGGAAATTGGACAAGAACTTAAAAAAGAATACCCCTCTGGGAAGGGACTCTCTGGATCTAGTATTAATATTGCGGAGAAGATTAAAGAGAAGAAAGTAGCTTCCGCTAAAGCATTTCAAAAGGATAGCGGTTCAGCAAAACCAAATGTTGAAATAGTGAACCCAGCTCCAAGCTTGATTAACGCAAAAACCGGACCTAGTAAATTTTCAAAAAACTCTGCGGATATTAAAATACTCTTCGGAAATCGATTTCACGTAATTACAATTCGAAACATGGATTTTTTGAGAGATGAACTTAGAGAGGAACTCGAAGAAGGGGTAAAGACTTTGGTCGAGAAGATACGCACTAGAGAGTTATTGTTAAGAGAAAAGGAAGCCGAAAGAAAGGCAAAACGAGATCTTACAAAATTTAACTTGGCAGCTGCTTAAAAAACTGGAGGTGCAAAATGGCTGGAAATAGAGATAATTCTAAGAAACCTAGGGTGAAATCACATCCTTTGGTTTGGTTCGGCGGAAAGTATTGGCTTGGGAAAGATATTGAATTATACACTCCTCTACATAAAATTTACGTAGAACCCTTTGCTGGGGGCGCTCATGTTTTTTTTAGAAAAGAACGCTCTGGTGTTGAGGTTTTGAATGATATGGACTCTGGATTATATAATTTTTATAGAACTCTGATTTTCCCTAAGCTATTTAAGAAATTTGAACTTATGGCAACACTTTCTCCATACAGCAGAGAACAATACGAGGACTGTCAAGCAAACTGGGATAAATATGATGACCCAGTGGAACGAGCTTGGGCTTGGTACATAAATCATTGTCAAGCATGGAACGGAATGCCTGATAAAAGTTGGGGTATTACAACGGATAAAAGTCGTGGTGGTATAGCCGAATCTGTCGCAGACTACTTATCAACTGTAAAAAGACTACCACAAACATATGAACGCCTTAAAGGGGTTCAGTTAGAGCATAAGGATTTTGCATGGGTAATAAAAAAGTATGATAGTCCAGAAACTTGGTTTTATGCTGACCCTCCTTACGTATGGGATACTCGGTCATCAGGCGTATATAATTGCGAAATGTCAGATGGTGACCATCTAGATTTGGTTTATCAACTGTTACATATCCAAGGTATGTGCTTACTTTCAGGTTATGATACTGATATTTACCAACCTTTGGAGGTTACAGGCTGGGGAAGAAAAGTTATACCGAGGTACTCAGCGGCCGGAAAGGGTCGCAGGGAAGAAAACCTTTGGTTTTCACCAAATCTTCTAGAGGCGTTATGGTCTCAAGGGAAATGTTTGGATTTGAAGAGATGATATGAGGAAACAAACCGGCAATATGATTCAAGTTCCAGATGGAGAGAATCTTTGACCTGGTTAGAGAGGTGTATTAAATGAAGAATGATAAAATCGTAAAAACAGTTATCGATGGCAGCGAGGTAGAGGGCATCATAACTGATAGGTCTTCGCGTTATATTGGCATAAGGATTGAAAAACCTTATCAAAATATTTCAGGTGGTTGTTCTATTCCCTACTTTATGATCTCCCTTGGTTCTTTCGACGGCGATGATGGTGATTACGAGGCAAAACGTATATTGGAGGAACTCTTCAGTACAGGGAAATATATGGATGAAAATTTGGGGGACCTTAAAGAAAAGCTGACCTGCGTTAAAGATAGAATTAGCGGCTTGGCAGCACAAATGATGGGTGATGATAGATACCATGAAGAAAAAAGACAACTAAAAATAAGATTCAAGAAAGGTGATATAGAAAACAAAGAATATGGGCAAAAATTACGTGCATTAAAAAAAGAGTTGAAGCAATTTGAATTTGCGTCTCGGACTTGTATGGACCCGTTTTTCGAGCAGTTCCCAGTGACGGTTCCTGGTAGAACAAAAGAAGAAGTATTGGATATCATCGAAGGGAAAAAGAGCCTGATTAGTACTCTCTCCAGCCCGCTATGAGCATATCAAACCCTACAGTAAATACAGTTTCGATCTGATGAAACCCTTCCTGAAATGAAACTACACCCCCTTCATCAGACTTGACACCCTTCCAACTGAAGATCGTTGGTTTTCGCCCAATTGCTACGGGGAACCCCTTATTGGTCGATTGCACAAAACTTCGTGCCAGAGGTATCAGAAGTTGACATGGGGGAAGTCCACCTCGGTCCATCGGAAACATAGCTGCGATATGATGAAGTAGCTTCCCTTTTTATATTTTGCGGTGGAAGTTCTGCGAATCAAGCTGATAAGATTGGTTGGTCCTACTACTAACTGGAAGTTACAGGTTGAAATTTATGTTCCGTTTGGTATGGTTAAGCCTCTATTGCAGTAGGACGAACGAATCGTCGCCATACCCCAATTTCTGATGTTGCATAGAACTTGCGTGTAAATGTTTCTACCAAGGAAAGCAAGTTGAAAAACCGTCCTGACCACGCAATCAGGACGGATTCCACTGATTTTCCTTATTCCGGAAAGGTTCAGAAGAGTTGCGATTTTGAACCTCGTCATAAATTGATCGATGCGACCTTGAACGTCTTGATCCGTAACCTCAGTACTGGTAGATGTCATTGAGGGGCGTCCTCCTGTGTTTATTGTTGCATCTATTTCGATAGCATAGTTGACGCCCCGTCGCGAGTTTATTGATTTGGTTTCCTTAACTTTTATCCACTATCCTCAACCGCGAAAGTTGAGCTATTGATTTAAAAAAGGCGAAACTATAGTTCTTATCGAACTGACTAACACAGTGCAATATGAGATGCTTTTTCAGAATTGCATTGAGCTTCGGCCTCGGATTTTATTACAGTTCTGAATGTGAGGAGCAGTGCCTAAATCAAGTCAAACCCATTCTAGAGTGGCAATTCTGATCTTAATAGTCGCCCTGATCATTGTCATCGGATTTTCCCACTACATACGGTCCAGAGGTAAAGTTTCCACAGATGATGCTTTTGTTGATGGTCATATCTACATCATCAATTCACGAATTGTCGGATTCGTGACTGTGGTTCGCGTCGAAGACAATCAGTACGTAAGCCGAGGTGAAGTCCTAGTTTCTTTGGATCCGACCGAGTGCGAGGTAGCCTTGGCCGAAGCAAAAGCGTTTCTGGCGGAATCGAAATTCACGTTGACTTCACTCGAATTGGGGGTCCCCCTGGAGCTTACACAGACTTCGAAACGAGTTCTTGGAGCTGAAGCCGAACTGAAGACGCTGAATAAAACCCTCGAGACTAAGTTAAAAGAAGAAGAAGCTGCCGCACAGGAACTTAAGAGGGCACAGGCTGAGCATGCAAATTCTCTCCTGGATCTGCGACGAATGAGTCAACTCATAAGAAGTCAGGCCATTTCTCAGGCAAGTCTCGATGAGATTGAAACAAAATCAGAAACGGATCTGGCCATGGTGGGAGTAGCGCAGGCCAGACTCGAAGCCGCTAGAAAGCAAATGGTCTCTTTGGAATCCGACATGGACCGGCTGAAATCCAACATCGAGCTGGCTGCAACCGGTCAGGTACAAGCGGAAATACGGGCCCAGCAGGTCGCAGCACAGACATCTAGAGTGAATTTGGCCGAGGCCAGGGTTCGCCAAGCTGAACTCAACCTTGAATACACCAGAATCAACTCCCCTGCGGAGGGCCATGTCTCACGAAAGAAAGTTGAACCTGGTTTGATGGTATCGAAAGGTCAACCTCTGATGGCAGTTGTACCGCTAAATTCTAAGGAGTTGTGGATAACTGCGAACTACAAAGAGACCCAGTTGACTTTCGTCCGTTCCGGCCAACGGGCAAGCATCCTAGTTGACGCATACCCTGGGTTCGCCATCGCTGGGATGGTAGATTCTGTCATGGCTGGAACGGGATCCGTCTTCTCTCTGTTTCCCCCGGAGAACGCCACTGGGAATTATGTCAAGATTGTTCAACGCATCCCTGTGAAAATCAAAATTGACGGAAATGGAAACGAAAACCTTCCAGCGCTGCGCATAGGGATGAGTGTTATACCGACAATATTTACCGGAGAATGACGATCAATTGGATGGACACCCACAAACAAACAAGTGGCTGATTTCTATCTCAGTCATGATCCCAACCTTGATTGAAATTCTGGATACCAGTGTTGCGAACGTCTCGTTGCCACACATCCAGGGCAGCATGTCTGCCGGACAGGACGAGATAACATGGGTTCTTACTTCCTACCTAGTCGCCAACGCCATCGTAATCCCCATGAGCGGCTGGCTAGCGAGGGTCATGGGACGCAAGAAATATCTCATCGTATCTCTCCTCGTCTTCACGACAAGCTCGATGCTTTGCGGTGCTGCGGAGAGCCTGGAACAACTTATTATATTTCGCATTGTCCAGGGTATAGGCGGCGGTGGGCTACAGCCCATGTCTCAGGCCATTCTCTTAGAAACCTTTCCTCCGAGTCAAAGAGGTTTGGCTATGGGTATATTTGGTATGGGTGTGGTTTGCGGTCCTATTCTGGGTCCTCTCCTGGGGGGGTATCTGACCGACAATTATTCCTGGAGATGGATCTTTTATGTAAATTTCCCTGTAGGAATCATTGCATTGGTCATGATATTCAGCTTCATCTTCGACCCGTTGTATCATCAGCGGAGAGGTGAAGGGGAAAAAGTGGATACCGTTGGTCTGGCATTACTGTGTCTAGGGCTGGGGAGTCTCCAGATCGCCCTCGATAAAGGCCAACGTGAGGACTGGTTTAATTCGGAATTCATCCTGACCCTTTCGATGATCGCACTGATATGTTTGACTGCGTTGGTTTTCTGGGAACTCCAGCATCCACATCCGATATTGGATCTACGAGTATTCAGGGATCGAAGTTTCGCTGCTGGCAACCTGGTTATGTTCGTCGCAGTGTTCGCTTTTTTTGGGTCTATTGTTCTGCTCCCACTGTATCTTCAAACCTTGCTCGGCTATACAGCTCTTCTTGCGGGGTGGGTTATGGGCCCTGGGGCAGTCTTGGCTTTGTTGATGCTACCAATTGTAGGCAAATTAACAGATCGTGTCGATGCCCGGCAACTACTAGCACTGGGACTGCTCATAAATGCTTACTCGGTATATTGCATGTCAGGGTTTAATCTTAACATTGACTTAAATACTGCTATCAATTCAAGAATAATTCAAGGCGTAGGCATGCCTTTCTTCTTTGTGGCCTGTTCATACGTAACCGTGGCTTATGTGCCCAAAGAAGAAATGAATAACGCATCTGCAATATTCAATTTACTACGGAATCTGGGGGGTTCTTTCGGTGTGGCCTTCGTTACTACCCTCGTGGCACGGAGGACGCAGTTTCATCATCTTCGGCTAGCAGAGCACCTCACACCATATAATCTGAGTTTCGTTATACCTCTTGAGGAACTTAAGATAGGTCTCGCCAATAAGCTTGGAGACTTCTTAGATAAGTCCGAAATGGCACATGGTTTCATTTATCGGGGATTAAACAGAGAGGCAGCTGCTATGGCGTTCAACGATACTTTTTTTGTTCAGGCTCTGATTTTCTTGGGACTGCTTGGAATCCTATGGATTATCCGGAAACCGCCCACAAGAAATGGCCCTCAGGTTGTACTACACTAGCCCAACTTCGACGTGCAGCAAGTGTGCCAAGCCTATTTTTTGGGGTTATGGCAACAAAAAGTCTGGTGATATCAAGAGGAGGGTTTCTTGACGACAAATGTAGTGCTATAGTGTGGCAAAATATATCTTAACAAATAGGTAGTGGTATGCAACATGGCGTGGCATGTATATCAGGAAGTAGGCGGTCCGAAGGTAGTAATGCACCTGTGCGCTTGCACTCTATGCTCAGTATCTCGAACGGAAGTCTATCTTTACCCAGCCCCCTCTCGCCTAGTTGCTGCAGGCCAAGGACAAAGTAAGGGTAATATTCTAAAGCATGCCCCACTAATGTCAGACCCAGCGAGACAGTTTCAGGGTCTTTTATTTCATCTAAAAGGGGTGGCTTCCAATAAAAGGGGTGAGGTGCATGAAAGACAGTCCCCCGATCTATTTCAGACGGCATAGGCGTTTCGAATAGATAACCATATGCACATCTGGGAGCTAGGACACAAGACAGGCAGGACCGCTCTCTGAGCCCGCAAGAAAGAGACCGAAGAATTGCGCCAAAACCGCCTCGCAGAACCGGGCCAAACCAGGGACGGAGATCTCCTCCCTGTTGAAACTGCAACCTGAACTCTAAGGCCGCTATCCTCATCATGGATGTCCCCTTTGTCACTGGACAAAGGCACCAAGAAGAATTGATAAAAGGCTGTTTAGAATAGAAAGAGGGAACCAACTATTGGTTAATATGTAACCCTAACACCTTCCTTGCCCAACAGACAAGGTTTTTAAGTTTCCCGGGGTTTCAATTGGATTCATTGACACATCCATTGGTTATCTTGGTCGTCACCAGTCATGTACAAACGCTAGTCCATGCAGCCTAAAAAACATTCTTGATCCATCTTTCATAGGATTCTGATCAGCCTTGACTGCTCTCTAATGAATCACAAAAGCTATGACGATGCCTATTTAAAAGCACAGCAGGATCACCTTGATACAGAAGCACCCATGCCTTTATGAACTGTCCTCACTCCATTGGTTTCAGGTGGAGGAGGAACCCCATGGTCAAAATATCAGTGAGCGTACTCTTCCTTCAGCATCCCTATTTCTTCTTCACCCTAACTCTTTACACTGAATCTCTTTTGCTCTGCCATGTATCAGCCAAACATCCAACCTTCTGTATCCATTTCATCGAGCCCGTTGAGGAGAACTGCTCTGGTTTCTTTGGACAACTGAAACAGGTTCATTAGTTACAGGCTGGCTGTTCCAGCTTCTATGATATCACTTGCCATACTCAATTTCCTGCTCTTCATTATCTAAAGTGGGGATGATGGTGCGGTTCCCATCACGATATCTACTCCTGAGAAGCTCATTGGAGTATGGGTCATAGACATCAGTCCGAGAACCACTTTGTTTCCAGACTTCAACTTCATTGTTAAATCTATCTCTGATGATTTTGTTCTGTCCAAGAGTAGGACAGACCATCAAAAACAGGAACAGCAGACATCCTGTCAATTTCATCGAGACTTCACATACGTGAAACCATAAACAATTAACGGCCAGGCAAGTCCTTTTGATAGCCCATAGACTTGTATCCCCGGCAACGTCGTTCGTACATCCTCGCCAATATGGGAACCGAGACATCGACATAGTCGTAT
>Ga0194058_10002034_pt1 | contig 10007 bp, 9 predicted proteins | sample SepL4417m_MetaG_FD_155490 | JGI IMG/M metagenome (GOLD analysis project Ga0194058, IMG submission 155490) | Anoxic zone freshwater microbial communities from boreal shield lake in IISD Experimental Lakes Area, Ontario, Canada - Sep2016-L442-17m | ecosystem: Environmental > Aquatic > Freshwater >... | reverse complement strand
CATCGTTACGAAGACCTTCTAGAAACTGTGCACCAGTACGCGCTGCAACGTTTGCGCCCGTCTCGACTACTGCCATCTGAAGCGCTCCTCCAAAGAGATTGGATCCATTATCCACTTTGTGTCCCCCGACGTCAAGCGAAAGCGCACCTCGTGTGCCGTACGATGCCCAACGGAGGTCGAACATGGCAAAGCAGACAGGGCCCGTAGCGCCCTACATGGCAGTAGGACTCTCGACGGTGGTGCGCGGCATTTCGAAGCGCAGCGAGATCGCGCGCAACCTCGACGTGATCGAGGACGCCATCCACGCGGCCGTGTCGATCATTGGCATCAACATGCCCGTGCGCCTGATCGCACTCGCTGAGGGCGCCTTGACGGGCTTTACCGACGAGATCTTCGACATCCCCCACACCGTCGCGGCGCGCGATCTGTTTATCGACCTACCGGGCCCCGAGACGCAGCGGCTCGGTGCACTCGCCAAGCAGTACGACACGTATATCGTCGTGCAGTGCAAGGCGCGCCTGCCCGAGGTGATGGACGACCGCTTCTTCAACATGCTGTTCGTGATTGGCCCGAACGGCAAGATCGTGCACAAAGCCGCCAAGAACCATCTCTGGTGTCGCGAGCGCTCGACGACGCCACATGACGTGTACGACCGCTGGGTTGAGGTCTTCGGCGAGGGCCTCGACGCCTTCTACCCCGTACTCAAGACGAAGGACATCGGCAACATCGGCACGATCTGCTGCTCCGATGGCGAGTACCCCGAGGCGATCCGCGCCCTGGCGTTCAACGGTGCCGAAGTCGTCTACCGCCCGAGCGAGGCCGTGCCGATGACGCAAGCCGGGCCGGACGCTGGTGGCACCTGGTTACTGCAGAACCGTGCGCACGCGCATTTCAACTCGCTGTACATGGTCTGCCCGAACGTCGGCCCCGTCTACGTGCACCCGAAGATGGAGCAGCCCTACGACATCGGTGGCGGCGGCGGACACGTCGTCGACTTCAATGGCCACGTGCTCGGGCTCTCGCAGAGCGGGACGAACAGTTTCTGCGCTGGCGTGATCGACATCGAGGCCCTGCGTAACTTCCGCGCCATGAACCTCAACTCCAACTGGATGAAGGATCTGCGCACCGAGTTGTTCAAGGACATGTACGACGAGCCGATCCATCCGAAAAACCTGTGGCTCAAGGACGAGCCAAAGTCGCACGCCGAGGTCGACGAGGTCTATCGCGACAACATCAAGCGTCTCCAGAAGCGCGGCTCGTGGACGCCGCCCTTTACGAAGCATGAGGGCGCGCGCTACGTCCCCGCCGTGCCGGGCGATCCGGGCGAGGCGTGGGAGACGATCAAGGCCGAGCTGTGGGACGCGGAGTAGACTGCGCCGCATGGTTACTGCCTTTGTCCTGATCGACGTCGAACGTGGCCGACTGGCCGACGTCGCAGACCGACTCGCAACGACCGAGGGTGTCGCCGAGGTCCACTCGGTCGCGGGCCGCTACGACCTCGTCGCGATCGTTCGAGTCAATTCGAATGAGGCGATGGCCGACCTCGTCACCTCCGGCCTACTCTCGATCGAAGGCATCGCCCGCACTGAGACATTGCCGGCTTTCCGCGCCTACTCGCGCCACGATCTCGACGCGATGTTCGAGCTCGGCGAGAGCTAACTCGCGGCCCCAATGTCCAGAAGGGGTCAGACCCTATCTGGACATTTGATAGACGAGCTCGCTCGTCAGCCAATGTCCAGATAGGGTCTGACCCCTTCTGGACATTGGGGGACTAGAGGAGGCGGCCGGCGTCGACGACGACGGTGCCGTCGAGCGTGACAGTGCAGTGACGCATCGGGAAGTCGAAGTGGCCACGCGTGAAGCGGCCGGCGTTCTCGTTGGCGCCAGTCGAGAAAAGGAAGTTGCCCTCGAACGCACGCAACTCGAGGCCGTTCGTGTCGGCCTTGTCGACCATCACGAGCGAGTCCCAACGCGCGGCGGGGTTCATCCCCCAGCCGACGTGACTGACGGCATAGGCCTCTGCTTCGTCAAACGCCGAGAGGTACGAGCGCAGCAAATCTGCATCGAGGTTGTCACCGGCGATGTCGGTCACACGATCGCCCGCGATTGTCAAGGTGACGGCCTCGCGGAGATATTCCTTGAAGGTCAGGTTGGCGTCGCCCGGAGCCAGCACGAGCGTGCCCTCGACGGAGCCCGCAGCCGGAAATGCGACGACGAGCCCACCTGGCCAGTGCGCGATTGTGCCCGGACCGTCCGTGGAACCCCACGAGCCAGCGGTGAACGCGCCCTCCAGTTGAATGCGTAGATCGGTCCCCGCCGCTGAGGTGACGTGCATCTCTGTGGCAGCGCGCATCGTCGTGAGCCCAGCGAGCACACGCGCTTTAAGGGTCCCGTCGTCAGGTGCGTAGCGCTCGAAGGCCTCAGGCAACTCGTTCGCAATCATCAGGACGCGGGATCCGGAACCGAGGATTGCCGGGAGTTCCGGTGCGTGCAACAGCCCTTCCACAGTGCAGTCGATTACGAGGTCGGCGGCACAGAGGGCCGCGACCGTCGCGGGGTTGCCCTGCAGCGCGACACACGCACCCGTTGAGCGAATCGCCACCGGTCCCGGGTTCGCGGGTGTTGGGACAACCACGTCGAGCACGTGCCCGCCAAGATCTTCCGCGGCTAACCGGGCAGTCTCGACCAGCGCGCTGCGACTCGTCGACTCACTCAACACAACCACAGTCTCGCCGGCCGTCAACGCACAGGCACGCAGCTGTTGACGAAAGACATCGAAGGTGCGGTGTTCCATTAGTTCGACTCCATTGCCTGCAGATGGTCGCCGATCCGAGAGGCCAATGCCAGCGGTGCCTCGAACGGCGTCAGATGCCCTGCCGCCGGAATCACGTGGAGTTCGGCACCAGCGATGCCCTCGGCGAGTGCCTGCGCATAGGCCAACGGAGTCTCTTCGTCGAGCTCGCCGACCAGCACCAGCGTGGGCATGGAAATCTCCTTGAGACGAGCACGCACGTCGTGCGCAGGCAATGCCGCGATCGTCTGCATCAGCCCTGCGATCGGGACCCGCAGCATCGATTGGACGGCGAGCGACACAGCCGCCGGATCTGGATCAGGAGCCATCACACCACGCAAAACCGGCTCGGCGAAATCCTCGATCTGGGCACCGGCGAGCAGAGGCGCCAACCGCGCCGCCTGCCACTCATCGGGATCGGTGCCGTCCAACCCGAAAGCCGGGCTCGTATCGACGAGAACCAGCGACTGCACCACGTCGGGGTGACGCAGCGCGAGCTGCAAGGCGACCATGCCGCCCATCGACATTCCAACGACGTGCGCGGCGCCACCGAGCTCGGCGATCAGGCCAGCAGCTGCATCGGCTGCCGCCTCCAGGCTGAACTGCTCCAACGACTCGGAGACGCCGTAGCCAGGCATGTCCCAGGCGACGCAGCGATATCCCTTGGCCAGTGGCTGCATGACCGCATCCCACCCTGTCCGCGTCATTCCCAGACCGTGCAGAAAGAGCACCGTCTCGCCCTCCCCCAGCTCGCGCCAGGCGACGGGCGCAGCGTCGACGTCGCGCAACGACACGCCTACTGCTCGTCGTCAGGAAAGATCGCGTGCCGCCCGAGTCGGTGCAGGCAGACCTCCGCACTCCACGGCAGCATCGTCGACCCGCACCGCGCATCGCGGTAGTACTGCTCGAGACGAAAGCTCTTCAGGAGCGACAGTCCACCACAGACTCGGATCGCCAGCGAGGCAACCTCAGGAGCAGTCTCCATGACGGTGTACGAGGCAGCCAGAGCGCGACGCAACATCTCGGGCGTGGGATCAACGCGCGCCTCGTCGCAGACCTTGTCGAAGAGCGCACGACTGCGCTCGTACATGATCTGCAGCTCGGCCCAGCCCTGCTGCTTCTGTGGGACCTCGCGACGCGACGTGATGCCAGGTGGCGCCTGCGACGACATGTACTCCTGGACGAAGTCGATGACGGCCTTCGTCAAGCCCATATAGGCCGGCGTCAGCGTCATGTAGACGTACGACCAGCGCTCGGCCAGTTGGTTGTAGACCCCCGGCGGCAGGAGGACCGCGCTATCGGGCGCAAACGCATCCTTGAACAAGAGCGTGCGAGACACGGTGCCGCGCATACCAAGTGGATCCCAATCGCCGACGATCTCGACGCCGGGGTCGTCGGCAGAGACGGCAAGGAAGAGAATCTCGTCTTCGGTCGTCTCGACGCAGGTGATGTTGTAATCCGTGGCCGCACCGGACAACGAAGCGAAGATCTTCTTGCCGTTGATCAGGTAGCCGCCCTCGACGCGCGTGGCCGTCGTCGCAAAACCGCGCGTCGCGCCTTGCGCGATCCCTTCGGAGAGGGGCTGCGACTGCAGCGCTCCCTCCTCGATGATGCGGCGGTACAGCTCGACCCGTGTCGCCTCGTGCGTCGCGCGATGCTCGTCACTCATGTCGAGATCGTCAGCAGCGAAGCCCGTCCACAGCACCGTCTGCGTGTGCATGTTGAAGGTCAGCGCAGTCATCGGGCAATAGGCACCAATCGCCGCACCGATCTGCATGTAATCGTTAAAGCTCGCCCCTAGACCGCCATACCGCGTGGGGATGCAGAGACCATAGAACCCGGCAGCATAGAGATCGGCGAAGTTCTCGAACGGAAACGACGCCTCGCGGTCGTAGCGGGGCGCTCGCTCCCGGAAGGCCGGTCCGAGCTCGTCGACGATGGCAAGCAACCGCTCACGGCGCTCGGGGTCGACCACTGGATCTGCCTGTATTGCCATCTTGAGTCTCCAATCGCCGAACGTGCACAGGGTACGCGAACAGGTCCGAAAACGAAAAAGGGGCCCGGGACCGAAGTCCCGAGCCCCGCGTTCTACGAGCCTTAGACCGTCTTGTTGCGCAGACGGCCCATCTGATTGAGGATCAGCATCACAACGACACCACCGACCAGCCAGAGGACGGCAACCCACCAGATGCGGTTGTACGTCGGGATGTCGGCGTACTGCACGACGACACCGTAGATGGCACCGATCGAGACGAGACCACCAACGATGCCGGCGAGCGCCAGCAGACCCTGCGATTCGCCCGGCATGCCCTTGAAGGCAGCAACACAGATCGCGATATAGACCGCGACGAGCATGAAGCCGCCGAACGTGGCCAGCCAGTTGAACATCGGGAACCATTGGCCCGGATCCATCTCGCCAACCGTCATCAGGCCATTCGTGGCAGCGATGATGATGACCACGATGATCGAGGCAACCGCGAGTGCGGTCGAGGCGATCCACGGCGTCTTGTACTTCGGATGCACCGAAGCAAGCACCTTGGGCAGGCGACCGTCACGCGCCAGAGAGAAGACGCCACGACTCGAGCCAACTGCCGTACCGAGACCGACGGCTGCGATGTCAATCACGACGAGCCACTGGACCAGCTCGCCGAAGTTGGTGCCACCGAAACGAGGATCGGCCGCCAACGCATAGAGCGGCGGAAATGCTGCCAGCCAGTCCTGCACGTTGAGACCAAAGCCAACCGCTTGAGCGTACGTGACGATGATGTAGAAGATGCCGACGGCAATGCACGAGCCGAAGATCGCCAGCGGTAGGTGCTTGCGCGGATTCTTCGTCTCCTCAGCAAGGTTTGCGGAGCTCTCGAAGCCGATAAACATGATCACGGCGTAGAGCACTCCGAAGAAGATGCCATTCCAGCCCTGATCAGAGGAGCTCGGATTGAACGGCGCTCCACTCAGACCACCGTCACCACTGACCTTGATAATCACCCAAATCGAGAAGGCGAGGATGATCAGGAACGAGCCAAGACCAAGCACGAGCTGCACACGGGTCGAGATGGCAACGCCGCGAATCATCATTGCCGCAGCGACGACCCAGAACGCGATCGAATACCAGTACCACTGCAGTTCGACGCCGTGGTTGAAGAACAGCGTGTCGTGCAGGAAACCACCGAACGCAAGCCCGATGGCCAGGGTGAGTGCAATCACGCCGCCGTAGTAGACCCAGCCGGCAACAAAGCCGATCCGCTCACCAAAGGCTTCGGTGACGTAGTCGTAGAGCGAGCCCGCAGCGTGAATACGGCGAGCGAAGCGCGAGATGATCCAGGCCACGGCGCACATGCCGACCATGGCGATGATGATCGAGACGGGGCTGGCGAGGCCTGCCCCCTTGCCGTTAAGCGATGCTCCGACGATCGTTGGGATGAAGAACGCGGCAGCAAAGACGGGGCCAATGAACCCGATCGACTGCGCGATCACATCAAGGAGGGTGAGATTGCCCTTACCGAGCTTCTCCCCTCCGCTTGCTTGCGCTCCCATGGTCTCTCCCCCTGGTATCACTCGTTACCGAGTAAATGGTGTCCTGTTACGGACCGTGGGAGTGATTTTCGCTGCTCCGTCGGACGTCTCCTGCCTCGCAGGCGAAATGCGGGTTCCAATTTGACGCTCGATTGGATACAGTATCCAGAAGGCCGATATGTTCCCGAACCTCCGACCGCTTGCACTCCCCTACGATCCCGGCACGAGACTGCTTTGCGTTTCCTGACCACCCAGCCACCACCTGAGGACCACTAACTGATGCAACGCGCGCGCATTCTCCACAACACGACGCCACACTGGGGCACCGTCCGAGACGGCGCCGTCGAACTCGATTGTGGTGATGCCGTTGCGATTGATCAGGCCTGCTGGCTGGCACCTGCCGAGCCCTCGAAGATCCTCGCCGTCCACCTGACGTACCAGTCTCGCCTCACCGAGTACAAGGCCAAGACGCCACCTGAGCCGTCGTATTTCATGAAGCCACCGACCACGCTGAACGGACACCTCGGCGAGATTCGCCGCCCGCACGGCACGCGATTTCTCAACTACGAGGGCGAGATCGCGGTCATCGTCGGTCGCGAGATGAAGGGCGTCAAGCCGGAACAGGTCCACGAGTACGTGGCTGGTTTCGCACCCGCCAACGATGTTGGCCTGCACGATTTTCGCCATGCCGACCGCGGATCAATGCTGCGCGTCAAGGGCCAGGATGGCTTTCTTCCACTCGGCCCTGTGATGGTGACGGCCGATGAGTGGACTCCCGATCAGGGCTTCGCGCTGACGACACGCATTGATGGCGAGGTTGTCCAGCGGGGCGATCAAGACGACCTGATCTGGGATTACCGCTACCAGCTGGCCGATCTCTGTCGCGTGATCACCCTCGTGCCGGGCGACATCGTGTTGACCGGAACACCCGCCAACTCGCGCCCGATGGCCGTCGGCGACGTCGTCGAGGTCGAGATCGAAGGACTTCCTGTCCTGCGCAACACCGTGGTCGATTGGGATGTAGACCTGCGCGGCCCCGGCGATCAGCCCGAGACCTCGGCGAATACGCTGCATGTCGCACTCGCGATCCCAGAAGACGAGGCCGAGCGGCGCGTCGCCGCCGGGGAGGTGGACTGATGAGCATCCAACTGCACGACCTGCACCACGCCTGTTTGCGCGTGCTCGACGTCGATGAGGCCGCCGCTCGCTGGTCGATCCAATTTGGCCTGACGGTGGTCGCCAAGGAGCGCGGGCGCGCACTGCTCGCCTGCGATTCCGAGGACTATTGCCTCGAGCTCGTCGAGGATCGCGAAGCCGACCATGACCACACCGGTTGGGAACTCGCCGCCGACTGCTCGCTCGAGACCGCTGCGGCGCACCTGGACGCCTGCGGCGTGCACTACGACCGCGAAGCGGATGGCTCGCTGCGTTTCGTCGATCCTTCGGGTGGCGGCGTCCAACTGGTCGCCCACCGAGAGCGCCTCGCCGCAGAGCTCCTGCCACCCCCGGGTCGCCGTACGAGCACGCTGCCGGGCTTTCATCCGCGCAAACTCGGCCATATCAATGTGCTTGCCCCGAACATGGCAGAGATGACGACGTTCTACGTCGACGTCCTCGGCATGAACATCTCGGATTTTCTTGGTGAGGCCGGGATCTGGTTCCATCTCCACGCCGAGCATCACCAGATGGCGATTGTCGGCATGGGCCCGGCGCACTTCCATCACATCGCCTTCGACATCGTCGACTGGGGTCAGCTCCGCATCTTCCTTGACCACCTTGGTCGCCACGGCCGCTGGCTTGGTTGGGGGCCGGTGCGCCACGGCCTTGCGCAGAACCTCTGCGCCTACGTGCGGATTCCGGAGGAGAACCTCTTCGTCGAGCTGTACTGCGACATGGAGATCCTTCGTCTTCCCCACACCCCCCGCGAATGGTCGGACGATCCGTTCGGCTCCAACACCTGGGGCATCCTGCCGCCCCGCTCGTACTTCCGCTTCGACGACGTCGCGGTCGACTCAGAGCGCCACCAGCGCGAAGCGCAGGGCATCCCTCTTCCCCCGGCCGAGCCATCGTGAGCTCGCCTACCCCGATCGGAGCTAGCAATGAGTGACGGCTACAGCCTCCCCCTCTCTCCAGAGGGCCGCGCGAATCTTGTCCCGCCTCCGCCCTGGCACTACGTCGGCGACTTCATCGTTGTCGACTATTGGGCCGACCCGGCCGCCGTCGCCGCTGTGCTCCCGCCCGGTGTTGAGCCACTGACCGAGGATGCTGGACGCGCCGCGGTGATCTTCGCCGACTGGCAGTCCTGCACGACCGATCAGAACGAGTTGGTCGACCCGGCCCGCAGCCAGTACAAAGAGGCCTTCATCGTCGTCAATGGCACCCTCGATGGTGAGGCTGTCACGACGTGTCCGTACATCTGGGTGGATCGCGACTTCGCCTTGATGCGAGGCTGGATCCAAGGCTTTCCGAAGAAGCTCGGTTCGGTCTGGATGACGCGAGCCTTTGGCTTGGGCACCTTGGCCGACCCTGCGATTGCCCCGGGTTCGACGTTTGGCGGCACCATGGCTGCGAACGATCGTCGCCTGATCGAAGCGACCGTCAAGCTGACGGGCGAGAGCGGCGGCGGGCCGTTTCATAACGCGCCACCGCTCGTCAATCGTCGTCACTTTCCACGCCTCGCAGCCGGACACCATCAGGACCCCGCCGTCCACGAGTTGGTACGCGCCATCAGCCGCGACCGCTCGATCTCGGCAATCTGGGAGGGCGACGCGACGCTCACCTTTGGCGCCGCGCCGAACGAGGAACACACCTCGCTCGCACCCGTCAAGGTCGGCAAGGGGTATCGCTTTACCTTCGCCTATACCGTCGATGACCTCGAGACGATCAGGGATCTGCGGGACGGCGAGTGAGCACTCGCGTCGAGATCCACGGGCACACCGTCTCGCCCGAGCACTACATCGATGGCGCCCGCGTCGGCAGCCCATCCACCTTCGAGGATCGCTCGCCGATCGACGGCTCGCTGCTCGCGAACGTCTGTCGCGGCGACGCCGCTACCGCGGACGCTGCGATCAGCGCTGCTGTTCGTGCCTTTCCGGCCTGGTCTGCGCTTGGTCCTGAGGGACGCGCGCCGTATCTGCATCGACTCGCCGAGCTGATCGACGCCCACGTCGACCACATCGCTGAGGTTGAGTGCTGGGACATGGCGATGCTCGAACAGTCGCTAAAGGCCCGTGTCATCGGCCGCGGCGCCCGCAACTTCCGCGCCTACGCTGACCTTTCGTGCGAGTACGAAGAGCGACTCTGGCAGTCCAATGGAACGACGAACCGCGTCGTGCGCAACCCAAGCGGACCGGCTGTCGTCATCACCCCGTGGAATGCACCCTTCATGCTCTCGACCTGGAAGACCGCGCCCGCCCTAGCGGCAGGCTGCACGGTGGTGCTCAAGCCCGCTGAGTGGTCTCCTCTCTCGTGCTCGATGTTGTTCGACCTCGTCGACAAGGCGGGTTTCCCACCCGGCGTCTTCAATCTCGTGCAGGGCATCGGCGAAGAGGTCGGCGCTGCGCTCGTGGCCGATACCCGCGTGCGACGCCTGAGCTTTACCGGCTCGCCCGAGACCGCCCGCCACATTGGCCACGCGGGCGCCGAGAACATCGTGCCGTTTACAGCCGAGCTCGGTGGCAAGAATCCGTTTCTCGTCTTC
>Ga0194058_10002033_pt1 | contig 10008 bp, 10 predicted proteins | sample SepL4417m_MetaG_FD_155490 | JGI IMG/M metagenome (GOLD analysis project Ga0194058, IMG submission 155490) | Anoxic zone freshwater microbial communities from boreal shield lake in IISD Experimental Lakes Area, Ontario, Canada - Sep2016-L442-17m | ecosystem: Environmental > Aquatic > Freshwater... | reverse complement strand
GCTATATTTTTTTAGAAAAAAACCGTGATACATCATTTAAAAACCTAAGGATGAGCGATTCGATTTATCAAATAAAAACCTAAGGATACTAACCACTAAAATTATCAAATATTTAACCAATTAGATTTTTGATATTTTTCGATCCAAGCCCCTCTTTAACTCAGCTGGATTTAACTTGGCGTAGATCATTTTCATTTTCTCTTTCTCGCTTTCAGGGAATTCTTTGTTTTCCAAGAGGCGCTGAAACGGCGTTCTCGGTATATCATATTTTTTCACAATCTTCGTTCCCACTCTTTTCTTTTTAATCAACTTTTTATTGGAAAGGAAAAAGTTTTTATAGAAATCCTGCTCGTTCCAATACAGATCATTCATTTTGTTCAATTGCCATTCCTTATCCATTCTACCATAGCCCATCAGTTTTCTCACATGCGTGTAATTTTTCTGTTCGATGTGAGCGTTATCATTTTTCGCATAAGGACGTCCCCGTGTAAACTCAATGTTATGTGCCAAGCAATGCCGGTAGAGTTGCCAGTTGATAAATTCCGATCCATTGTCCGGGTCAATTCCTTTTAAAGTGAATGGTAAGCGTTTGGCAATATTCTCTAGTGCTAACTTGATACCCATTTGCCCCTTGCTCATCACCGCTTCGGAAATCGTCCACTGCGAAGCAATATCTGTGTAAGTAAGCGTAAAAATGAACTCTCCAGCTGCTGAATTACCACAATGCGCCACGGTATCCAGCTCGCCATAGCCTAATCTCATCTCGTCCCAGCTACTCGTTTTAATGGGGATATTCTTTTTTAAAAGACTGCCCGGTTTTGTCGTAGAAAAAGTTTTCTTGTGGCGAAAGGTTCTAAATTTTTCCAATCGCCGATCAATCGTAGCCGATTTAATTTTCAAGACTTTTTCTTTGACCGAATCGGGAATGATCACTTCCTTGAATCTTTCCAAAACTAAAACATACTCTGACATCATCGGCGCCAATCTTTGTCCGCAGGGATAATCAAAAATGGTCCAGATTTTTTTGAGATAATGCACAACATTGGCATCGTAGCTCACTCTCCTTTTGCGATTGATCGGATTTATGTAATCCAGATCAACTTTAGCGGACAGAATCTGAATCAGATAATTGCGAGCTAATCCGGTATTTTGAGACAACTCATCCAGAATGAGCACCTTCTCTGGCTTAGTCGCCTTGAGATAGCGTCCTTTGGCTTTTTTAACTAGTTCTTTTCTTGATTTTAAACTCATTTTCATAGGGATAACCTTAATTGTTAGTTATCCCCAAGCTTAGATTTTAAATGATAAATCGACTAGGGCCATCATTCGATTTTGGATGATGTACTGCGTCGATTTGACTTATAATTAATAATTGACTACAATCAAAGCTAATATGAGTTTCTTGAATTGAGCGATAATTAACAATTATGACTACAAGAAAAACTCCCGAAGCCCTAGCGACAATAGATGCAGACAGAACTCTTGAAGAGAAATATCGCGAATTAGTTGAAAATGCCAATAGTATTATTTTGCGTTTGGATTCGCAGGGACGAGTGACTTTTTTCAATGAGTTTGCTCAAAATTTTTTTGGTTTTAGTGAGGAAGAAATTATTGGCAGAAATTCTGTCGGCACGATAATTCCAATGAGAGATTCTAGCGGAAAAGATCTTGCAGAAATGATGAAAAATATCATTAAGCATCCTGGACAATTTGAACGCAATGAAAATGAAAATATCAAAAAAGACGGCTCAAAAGTTTGGATTGCTTGGAGCAATAAGGCGATTTTTAATAAAAAAGGAAAGATTTCGCAGATACTTTGTATTGGCAATGACATCACTAATGAGAAACAAGCTAAGGATGCAGAAAGAAAAGCTATTCGAGCCTTGAAAATGCTCAGTGAATGCAATCGAGCTATCGTGCATGGCAGAAAAGGAGAAAGTAGTTTGCTGAATGAAGTTTGTCGGATAATTATTGAAACGGGTGGGTACTTAATGGCTTGGGTGGGTGAAGTGAAGCATGATAAATATCGGAGCGTTGTTCCGATTGCACAAAATGGTGATGATGGGTATCTTAAGAAGGTAAATATAGGTTGGTCCAAGAAAATAATCGAAGGCAGGGGTCCAGCCGGAAAGGCGATTAGGGAAGGTCAAATTTTTATAGGTGAAAATTTTCATAAAGACTACGGGCTCATGCCAAGAAGAGCGCGAGTAATAAAAAGAGGTGTCGCTTCTTCAATTGTATTGCCACTTAAATCAGATGATGAAGTTTTTGGTGTGCTGAATATTTATGCCACAAAGCCATATGCTTTTAGAAACAAAGAAGAGTTTCAATTGCTTAGCCAGCTGGCTAATGATATCTCTTTTGGCATTACTGTGTTTCGTGACAGAGAGCTTAAGAGAAGGTCGGAAGAGCAATTGATTGAATCCTATAAACATCTAGGTGGTGTCAATCGCAAAATTTCTCTTCTCTTGGATTTAGAGCGACGAAACAAGAAAGAAAATAAAAAAGAAATAGCTGAGTATATCCTAGATTCTGCCATTAATTTATCGCAAGCCACCGTTGGAGTGATTTATCGCTTAGAAAATAATTCTAGTTTTCATTTGTTAGCTCACCATGGAATAAGTGATAAACAAAGAAAAAAAGCTGAGAAAGTTTATCAGAGAGATAGTTCTATCTTGCAAGATATATCGAAACAAAAAGAAATGATCAGGGGATTAATTGCAAATAATCATCTCGGAAAGCTTAATTTCAAAAACAAGTTGAAATATTTTGTGATACTTCCACTCGGATCGAAGAAAAGTCTTACGGGAATTTTATTTTTAGGTTTCCCTGATCGTAAAAGTATGGAAAGCCAGGAGTTGGAATTTCTGGATATTTTTTCCTTCCATGCATCATCAGCATTGGTTGGTACTGGTATTTTGGCTAGTTCGTAATATTTTTTAGTGCGGTTCTTATTTTTCAACTATTCAACTCAAAGCCCTGTGAATTTCCAAAATGAATAAAACCCTGAAAATCCAAAATAGTTTTTTCTACTATGCAATCCGTAAAATGTGTGCCACTAATTATGGCACCGGTAAAGTTGGCTTTTTTGAGAAGGCATTTTTCAAAACCCGTTTTTTCCAATTCGGAGTTTTTAAAACTAACTCCCGTTAAATCACAAAAAAGAAATATACTTCCTGACAAATTAGTTTCTTCGAATTTACAAGAGGCGAGGTGAAATTTTTTGGCGGGCAGGTTGTTTGCTCTTTGGCGTTTTTCAAAGACGCAATTTTGCATTAAGGCACCAGAGAAATCACAATTAGTGAATTTAACAGCCATAAAATTTAGGTTGCTCAATTTGCTTTCAGGAAAAGAACAATCAGAAAAACCAGTGCTTTCGCAGTTAATAGAAGAAAGATCGCAGGCATTGAATGTGCAACTACTAAAAGTGGTGAATTTGAGATTGATATTTGGAAAAGAACAGGCCGAAAATTGACAATCAGAAAAATGCTCACCACGAACTTCTTTTTCTTCAAAATTTTTATTTTTATAATGCACAGGATTTTTAAAATTTCATTAACGCTCACTGGTTGTATTATTGCATAAAAAAGGTTTATCAGAAAGAGCATTGGGCTTTTTTTGAAAACAATTAATTCTAAATCCGTTATATGTTTTGGGTGAAAGCAGATAACTTAGTAATTTTTGTGCTATGCTAAGAACATGAGTAAAAAAGAAATCAAGACTGATGCTGAGCTGGTCGAAATGGCAAAAAATGATCCTGAAATGTTTGGGCTTTTAATGGAGCGTTATCAGGGACCACTTTTCCATTATGTTCGTCGTCTGACTCAGCTTGATAAGGAAGGAATTGAGGATTTATTGCAGGAAATTTTCATTAAAATTTATCAAAAATTAAATGAGTATAATGAAGTTTTGAAATTTTCCAGTTGGGCTTATCGCATCGCACACAATCACATTATCGATTATTTTCGCAAAACAGATGCTCGTCCAAAATCAAATTCATTAGAGGATTATGAATGGGAAAAACTAATCAACGCTAGTGTTAATTTAGAAAAAGATTTAATGAATAGTGACTGCGTAGAAAAAATAAAAAATTGTATTTCACGATTGCCAATCAAGTATAAAGAAATTTTAGTACTGAGGTTTATTGAAGAAAAAGAATATGAAGAAATTATGGATATTTTGAAAAAGCCAAAAGGATCAGTAGCGACCTTAATTGCAAGAGGAAAAAAAATTCTTATAAAAAAACTAAAGGAAGAAAATATTAATTGTTTTTAATTTTATGGAAAATTTGATCAGCAAAACTATCGGGGAAATAAAAAAACAAAAGATTGTGCCAGCACCACGCTGGAAATATTTGATGAAAAAATATGCCATCTGGGCTGTTTTCGCTGGGACTATTTTTTTTGGTGCAATTTCTTTTTCAATTGCTTTTGATATGCTACGACAACTTGATTGGGATTTATATCGTTTCGTGCATCAAAGCGCCTTAGCATATTCCTTAACACTGGTACCATATTTTTGGATTATTTGTATTGCAATATTTCTGGCCTTAGCATTTTTTGATTTAAGAAAAACGGAAACCGGATATCGATATGGGTGGTTTAAAATTTCATTGGCATCAATAAGTGGTATAATTATTGCAGGTGCAATGCTCTCTTCAAGTGGAGTTGGCAATGAAGTTAACTTGATTCTAAAAAAAGATATCCCATATTATGGTCAGCATATGATTATGACGAAAGAAAAACAGTGGATGCAACCTGATAGTGGATTTCTGGCGGGAACTCTTACTAATATTTCGAGTGATAAATTGGAAATAGTTGATTTAGCTGGACAAAAATGGAATGTGCTTTTAGATGAGCAAACGCTTATTAGACCAGCAGTCAGTTTTAAGCAAGGAGAAATGATTAAAATTATCGGGTCAAAAGTAGATAAAAATAATTTTCGAGCAATTGAAATTCGTCCTTGGATGGGGCAAGGAATTAGTAATGGTTCGGGTGTTGGTCGGGGAATGGGAAATGGTGGTGCGGGTATGATGAGAGATAATTACACTTCACCTGCAAAATGAAAACTTTTTATTTATTAGCCGTTTTATGTAGTGCTGGCAGCAATTAATAAATTAAATTAAGGCTTTGTTGAGAAATATTCTTTTCACTGTCTAACAAAAAAATATGAATAAGAGTAATGTTTTTTGGGGAGTTCTTGGGTTGGCAGTTGTAGGAATCGTCGCGTATAGTTCGGGTGTATTAGCTTTTCAGGGCAATGGACAGACTGGTCCAAATTACACGCCAGAAAGGCATACGGCAATGGAAAAAGCTTTTGAAAATAATGACTATGCGGCTTGGAAAAATTTAATGGGCGATAAAGGTGCTACTAGGGTTGTAACGCAAGAAAATTTCGCTAAGTTTTCCGAGATGCACAAATTGATGGTGGCAGGAAAAACTGATGAAGCTAATGCAATTCGCACCGAGCTTGGTCTTGGACAAGGAAATGGAAAAGGACACCGAGGACAAAATCAAAGAGGAAATTTTGTGGACGCCAATGGGGATGGAAAATGTGATAATTTGAAATAGAAAATATTTCAAGAAAAAAAGAAGCTTAGTGCTTCTTTTTTTCTTGGGTTATCTTTTTTATGGTAGCAGGTTTTTAAAAAATGTCCCGGAGTATTAATTATTTTAGTTTAAATTTTATGAAAAGAAAAACTTTATTTATCACCGCGGTAATTACTATTATTGGAGGCACTCTAATCATTTTTATTTTTCAAAGATTTAATCGTATTTCGTATGATTTGGCAACGGTGCAACGAGGGGATATTGTGCAGGAGGTTTTGGCAAGTGGTAAAGTCGAATCGCCAACTATGGTAAATTTGCAATTCAAAAATAACGAAAAGATTACTTTTTTGAAAGCTAATGTCGGACAAAAAGTTAAATTAGGTGAAATTCTGGCTAGACAAGACATAAACTCATTAAATGCTCAATTAAATCAACTGCAATCGGCGCTTAAAAATCAAGAATATAAACTCAAATCAAGAGAGGAAAATAATATTAAAAATTATGATGATGGCTATGATATTAAGGCACAAAAAGCTTTAGTCAAACAGGCACGATTCGATATTGAAGTTCAGGAAGCAAAAATAGATGAAGCGATTCTTATTGCGCCTATCGATGGAACAATTATTGCTGTCAATGGTGAGATTGGCGAGATTGCAAAATCGGAAATAACTATTGTCTCAATAATTTCAAATGATAAATTGCAGATTGATGCGGATATTTCAGAAATAAATATCGCAAATGTAGAGATTGATCAAACAGCGAAAATAACACTTGATGCATTTGAAAATTTAGAGTGGATGGCAACAATAGCAAAAATAGATCCGAGCGAATCGATTGCTGGCGGTGCCATATATTATAAAACAACATTATTTTTTGACAAAGATGATGCTAGAATTAGACCTGGAATGACTGCTAATGTTTGGATCAAAACGAATGCCTCTAGAGATACGCTAATCATTCCCATAAGTGCACTGAAAAAAAAGGGTGATAAAAAAATTGTCCAGGTTTTAATGGGCAAAGATGTTATTGAAAAGGAGGTAGCTACTGGGTTAAAAAATAATAAAGGTATGCTTGAGATTGTTTCTGGGCTCTCGCAAGGTGAGCAAATAATTCTTGGTACAAAAAAATAATTATGAGTCTAACTGATATAAAAACTGCATTTTTTATCGCATATAAAACTATCGCAAAGGGTCATAAATCTACGGTGGCTTTAATTATTTTTATTCTCTCCCTTTCATTTTTTAATTTGATGTTTGTTTCGGGTTTTTTGCATGGCTTTTCTAGTGGGATTATGAAATCAATGATTAACAATTCAACGGCACATATTATTGTCATGCCTCAGGAGGATCCGACACGAAAAGACTTTATTCTTAACCAAGAGAGTGTGCGTGCTGAAATTCAAACAATTCCTGGAGTTATCGGAACTGTACGACACTATCAACTCGGAGGTTCTCTTATTTATGATAAGGAAAATAATGGAAAATTTAAATATGTTTCAGCGCCAATAATCGGCGTGACGCAAAAAGAAGAAAAAAATATACTAAAGGTTCATGAAAATATTGTTGCAGGAGAATTTCCCGATAATTTGAGTGATGACGAGATAATCCTAGGAGCAAATCTCTCGGGCGGTTTTGGTACGAAGCAAACAAATGATCTTGGTGGTGCCACTATCGGAAGCAAAATACAAGTACAATATTCAAATGGTATTATGCGAGCATATACAATCAGGGGAATTTTTAAACTCTCTATGGTTGGTTCAGTTGCAAGCACCGCCTTTATTTCTAGTAGGGAAGCAGAAACAGTGCTCTCCATGTATAATAGTGCTTCTGAGATTTTAGTAAAAGCTGATCTCGAGAAGCAGACTCTTGATGAATATGTTATGAGAATCAAAAGAGTCGCTCCTAATCTCAGGCTTGAAAAATACACATCAAGATTATCAACCGTTGGAATATTAGTTACAGCCTTTGATCTTATCGCAGTTATCGTTAGTATTATTAGTATCATCGTGTCAGCTATAACAATTTTTGTTATGATTTATGTAAATGCTGTCAGTAAGCGTCGACAAATTGGTATTCTAAAAGCTATCGGAATAAAAGAGAGTATCATTGAGTTATCTTATATCATGCAGTCACTTTTTTATGCTACTTGGGGCATCATTTTCGGAATGATGATAATATATTGGGCGGTCATTCCATTTCTCGCCGTGCGACCAATCCCGATGCCTTTCGGCAATGCAAGTTTAGTTTATACTTCAATGGGAATTTTTATCAACATCAGTAGTCTTATTATTTCTGGAATACTAGCAGGATTTATTCCAGCTAAAATTGTTGCCAGAGAAGATATTCTTAAATCAATTTGGGGTTAAAATAAAATATTATGATTAAAGTAGAAAATCTTATAAAAACATATCCTGGCACATCTCCAACTTTTGCACTCAGGGGTGTTTCTCTCGAGATTGCTGAAGGAGAATTTGTGGCACTGATGGGCAGGAGTGGATCTGGAAAATCGACTCTTCTGCATCAATTAGGTTTGCTTGACATGCCAACGAGTGGTGTGGTTATTGTTAATAATTTCGATGTATTAGCATTATCTGATGCGGAAAGAACCAGATTTAGATTGCAATATCTAGGATATGTTTTTCAGGAATATGCACTTATCGCCGAGTTCACAGCATTAGAAAATGTTTATTTCCCAGCTATGGCATTTGGAGATAAGAGTGCTAAAAAACGGGCAGCACACCTCCTGGAATTAGTTGGACTAGAAGCGCGAAAAAATCACTATCCAAGTGAAATGTCAGGAGGAGAGCAACAGCGAGTGGCCATTGCAAGATCTCTAATAAATAACCCAAAGGTTCTTTTTGCCGATGAGCCAACAGCTAATCTTGATACCGTATCATCAGAGATTATTTTTAAACTTTTTCAAAAACTAAACAAAGAGTTGAAGCAGACGATTCTTGTAGTAACTCACGAGCCGGAAGATAAGAAATATGTTGATCGAGTAGTTTGGCTTAAAGATGGATTGATTGAAGATGATAAATAAGGATGTTTTCCCGCTGTTTTTTAAAGAAAATTCAAAAACTAAATTTTTAATTTTTCCGCAACTATTGTAAAATAAAATTAAATAAATAGCCTGTAAAAATTATCCCTGTCCCTACGATACTAGCAAAAATAAAAATCAACTTTGGCTTCATTACTTTTTTCAGAATTAGAAATTCCGGAAGAGATAGTCCGGTCACGGCCATCATAAAAGCCAAACTTGTTCCGATTGCTATGCCCTTTTCCGTGAGAACTCCAACTAATGGAATTACGCCAGCAGCATTGGAATAAAGTGGAATACCAATTAAAACTGCCAGTGGCACGGCATACCATTTATTAGCTGAGGCATATTGAGCTAGAAAATCCGTTGGCACATAGCCGTGAATCCACGCTCCAATGCCAATTCCGATAATTATATATATCCAAACATTTTTTATAATTTCAACGGTGTAATTTTTGGCATAAACATTTCTTTCTTTCCAATTCATTTTGGGTAATTCCAATTGTCGATTCAGTTTATTTTTATATACAAATTCCTCCACTAAGTTTTCTACTTTCAAGTGGCCAATAATTATGCCTGAAACGATAGCGATAATTAAACCACTGAGAATATACATTAAAGCGATCTTCCAGCCAAACATTCCAAAAAGCAAAACCAACGCCACTTCATTTATCATAGGCGAAGCGACTAAAAATGAAAAAGTTGTGCCTAATGGCACACCAGCTTCCAAAAAACCAATAAACAAGGGAACGGCACTGCAAGTGCAAAATGGAGTAATAATTCCCAGAAGTGAGGCTAAAACATTGCCAAAATATTTTCTATCTCCCGCCAAGACTTTTCTAATTTTTTCTGGTGGCAGAAATGAGCGAAGAAGGGACACAACAAAAATTATAACTACTAATAATATAATTATTTTTATGGTATCAAAAATAAAAAAATTAATTGACGAAGCTAATAATGTTTCCTTGGTAATGCCAAAAATTGAATAAGTCAGCCAATCGGCAAATAATTGAACTGGATAAAACATATAGATAAAAGAAAAAATAATCACTGGCAATCTGTCCCTAGAATTTTGATAGACATAGATTTATTGGCTTATTTAATTATTTGATTAAAAACTTTTTTATATTCTCTGATGGCTTTTTTATCAAGAGAATAGTGAATAAAATTTCCTTCCCGTTTTTCAATTAACAGTCCAATATTTTTCAGTTGTTTGAGATGATGCGAGGCTAGTTTATTTGAAATTCCTATAACGGGGGTTATCTCGCATACACATTTTGAGCCACGCTGAAGAACGCAGAGAATTTTAAGTCTATTTGAATCAGCAATAGCCCGAAGAAACGCATAGGTCTTACTGACATTATTTATTTCCGCAGAATTTTTCGCACAACATTTAAATTCCATAATAAAAAACCATTCTAAT
>Ga0194058_10002032_pt1 | contig 10013 bp, 11 predicted proteins | sample SepL4417m_MetaG_FD_155490 | JGI IMG/M metagenome (GOLD analysis project Ga0194058, IMG submission 155490) | Anoxic zone freshwater microbial communities from boreal shield lake in IISD Experimental Lakes Area, Ontario, Canada - Sep2016-L442-17m | ecosystem: Environmental > Aquatic > Freshwater... | reverse complement strand
CCCAGCCTGCACTGAAGCGAAGGTGGTAGCGCACTTCCTTCACAGATTTGGCAGCGATCTCCGCAAGCCGTCGATCCGTAGAATCGACAAGGCGCTCATAGAGCTCGAGCTGGAATGCGTCAATCAGGAACTGCCGGACGATCGTGTCTCCGAAATCGCCGTTTGGCCGTTCGGCGAGCGTCAGATTCAGATAATCCGGCTCGTCGCGCAGGAATGCGAGCGTGTCCTCGGTTCGGCCGGCTCCCTCGAGCTCGCCCGCGTACGCGAGGAGGAGCCTCGCCTGACCAATCAGGTCGAGCGAGGTATTCGCAAGTCCGAGGTCCTCCTCAATGGTCGGCGCATGGCCGATCCACTCGCCGAGGCGCTGACCGAGGATGAGACTCGTGTCGGCGAGTCGCAGCAGGTAGCGAACTCGGGTCGCGGCTGGTACGGCCTCCGCACTCACAGCGTCTCCACCTCTTTGGGAATGTCGTAGAAGGTGGGGTGCCGGTAGACCTTGTCGCGCGCCGGCTCAAACAGCGCATCGGATTCCGCCGGATCGGACGCGACGATGTCGCTCGATCGGGCGACCCAAATGCTGATCCCCTCCATGCGCCTCGTGTACACGTCGCGGGCGTGCTCCACCGCCATTGCGGCATCAGCGGCATGGACGCTGCCAACGTGCTTATGGTCGAGGCCGCCGCGGGCGCGGATGAATATCTCGTAAAGTGGCCAGTCATGCGATTCGGACATACGTGCAGACTCCTCAGGCGGCCGCCGAGCGCGCGGCGTGTTTGGCGGCGTGTGCGGATGCGGCCTCGCGCACCCAGCTCCCGGCCTCGTGCGCGGCGCGACGCTCGGCGAGCCGCTCGCGGTTGCATGGCCCGTGGCCTTTAAGAACCGCATTGAACTCGCTCCAGTCGATCTCGCCATAGCTGTAGTGTCCGGTGGCGGGGTCCTTGCGGAGGGCAGGATCGGGAATGCGCAACCCCAGGAACTCCGCCTGTGGAACCGTGAAATCGATGAATTTTTGACGGAGCTCGTCATTGGTGAAGCGCTTGATCTTCCAGCGCACCGATAGCGCGGTGTGCTGCGAATTCGCGTCCGGCGGACCGAACATCATCAGCGACGGCCACCACCAGCGATTGAGCGCATCCTGGGCCATTCGGCGCTGCGCGGCCGTGCCATGCGCGAGCTTGAGTGAGATGTCGTAGCCCTGCCGCTGATGAAAGCTCTCTTCTTTGCAGATGCGAGTCATGGCACGCGCGTACGGTCCGTACGAACACCGGCAGAGCGGGATCTGATTCATGATCGCCGCGCCGTCGACAAGCCAGCCGATTGCACCCACATCCGCCCAACTCAGCGTCGGATAATTGAAGATGCTCGAGTATTTGGCCTTCCCCGCCAGAAGCTGGTCGATCAGCTCAGCGCGCGAGATGCCGAGCGTTTCAGCGGCACTGTAGAGGTAGGCGCCATGACCTCCCTCATCCTGTACTTTGGCGATCAGGATGAGCTTGCGCGACAGGGTTGGGGCGCGCGAGATCCAGTTGCCCTCCGGCAGCATTCCGACGATCTCGGAATGGGCGTGCTGAGAGATCTGCCGAATTAAAGTCTGCCGGTAGGCCTCGGGCATCCAGTCCTTGGGCTCGATCTTCTCCTCCGCCGCTATGCGCGTCTCGAAGCGCATCAGTCGCTCGGCGTCTTCCGGAATGGACTCGGCCGGCTGTTTGCCGCCTTGCTCAAGCAAGCCTTGCGTATACATGCAGCCGTTCCCCTCCAGTAGCGCGACGCGTCGAAATACTGACACAGGAAAATACGGATGACAATCATTACTGTGTCAGAAACGATTGTCGGCTATGCTGCGATGCTGCATGAGCTCCAGCGCCGCTCCAATCGCTTCCCTCCTATCCCGCTTCAAGCGCCAGCGCCCACTTCGCGCCGGCTCGCTCATCGTCACGGTGTTCGGCGACTCAATCGCGCCGCGCGGCGGCGCGGTGACACTCCGGTCGCTGATCGACCTCGTGGCGCCGTTTGGGCTCACCGACCGACTGGTACGCACCTCCGTGGCGCGCCTCGCCGGCGACGATTGGCTCGAAGGCCGGCGCGTCGGTCGACTTGGCGAGTACCGCATCACGGCGACCGGCCGCCAGCGATTTGCCGACGCGACGCGACGTATTTATGGCGGTCCCCGGCATGACTGGCTGGGGCAGTGGACGCTCGTGTTGCTCGCCGGTATCGAAGGTCCGCGCCGGCAACAGTTACGCGAATCACTTCAGTGGGAAGGCTTCGGCGAACCCGTGGCTGGCGTGCTCGCAAGTCCGACTACGACGCCTGCGGAGGCCGCATCGCATTTGAGCGTCGAAGGCCCCGGCGAACTGCCCTTGATTCTCGAGGCTCGCTCGCCGGATCCGCGCGCAGACCATCGCCTGGTCACGGATGGATGGGATCTGACGGTTCTCGCCGCGCGCTACACGCGATTCATGCGGCAATTCGAGCCGGTCGTCGCTTGGGTGCGAGAACCTCCCTCCCCGGCGGACGCCTTTGCACTTCGCACACTGCTCATTCACGAGTACCGAAAGATCCACCTGCGAGATCCTCTGTTGCCCGCCTCGCTCCTGCCACGCGACTGGCCGGGCAGCGCCGCGTATGACGTCTGCCGGATCATCTACGAGAGAGTGTTTCTTACGGCGGAGGACCATCTGTCACGCACCGCGGCTCGCCTCGACGGACCACTTCCTGCGCCAGAACCCGCGGTTTACCAGCGCTTCTCCGGGCTGCGACGCCACTAATCGCGCGCACTGGCAACGGAGCGGCAGACGGTCGCATTCGCTGTGTTTGATAACTGACCGTATCGGGCCGGTTCGTGTCCGACTTACGGGGAGCGGGTCCCCAGTCGACTGCTGCCCAGGAAGTACAGCAGGGGTCTGCGTTATGCCCAGGACGACGTTGCGGCTTGCGTTGACGCCTATAGCTGGATATATTACAGGCTATACCTTGGAGGGATAATGTATGAGCAACCCCGCCCAGAAGCGTGCCCTACGAAACTACCGATCCCGACTGACCGAACGCGGGATGGCGCGATTCGAGGTTCTCGGCTTGGACGCCGATCGTGAACTCATTCGTTCGATCGCGAGTCGCCTGGCTGAAGGCGGGTCAGACGCGCACCGTATTCGCACGAGCATCGATCGGACTATCGCGGGCGAGCCCGGAAAGAAGGGCGGAATACTAGAGGCGCTCCGCAGGTCGCCGCTCGTCACAGCCGATATCCAGATAAAGCGTTCTACGGGTAGCCGGCGCAAGGTTGACCTGTGACCCGCTACCTACTCGACACGAACATCATTAGTAATGCGACGAAACCGGCGCCCTCCGAATCGCTGCTCGAATGGATGGCCAGTCAGGCGGATGAGGATCTGTTCATTTCGTCGCTAACTGTCGCGGAAATACGCCGCGGAATTCTGGAGAAGTCGAAAGGAAGGAAGCGGGATCTGCTCGAAGCATGGTTCGCAGGGCCAGAGGGTCCGCAATCGCTCTTCAGCGGACGGGTGCTCCCGTTCGATGAGCGCGCGGCGCTGGCCTGGGCGCGGCTAATGTCGGAGGGCCGTGCGTCTGGTAAACCCCGAAGCGACTTTGACATGATCGTCGCCGCAGTGGCCGAAGTGAACGATTGCGTGGTCGTCACCGACAACGAGCAGCACTTCCCGGGTATTGCTGTCCGCAATCCGCTGCGCCCCGCAAAGTAACTGCGGCACGAATGGCTTGGTCTAATAGCCGTGGGCGTTGCCTCAGGCGTTGACTGATGATGCTTGGCAACTAGACTCCACCGCCTCGGGGATCTTTAAGGCTATGGAACCGCCGGAACACTTGAATCCGCAGCTCACCCGGAGCCAGTCAACTCCGTTTGCGGCGACGATTTGGGAAGACCAGCCGGACCTGTTCGAGCAGCTCCGCAGGAGGCTCGCCAGCTTCGCGCCGAACACGCAGCGGGCTTTGGCATCCGATTGGAAAGTCTGGCGGCTCTGGTGCCTCGAGAACGCCAGAATAGAATTCCCAGCCTCTCCGAAAGACATCAGCGACTTCGCCCTCGGTCACTCCCCTCCTCTCTATACGGACCAGACCGGCGCCGTGACCATGGACCCCGAGGCCACGGGCCCACTGATACGCCGTGCGACCACGGTTCAGCGCTGGCTCGCCTCGCTGGCGACGCTGCATCGGGTCGCCGACTCCCCTGATCCGACCAAGTCAGAGGACGTGAAGGCCGCGAGGCGCCTGATATGCCGCGGCCGTGGCAACGCGAGCCAGAGAGCGCCGCTGCATTGGAAGGACGTTCAAGCCGCGCTGGCCGCGCTAGACGACTCCCCACGCGATTTGCGCGCGAAAGCGATGATCTCGGTCGCCTACTCCACGATGGCAAGCGGAACGCCTCCCATTGGCGGCGGTGGACGATGTCAGTCGCAAACTCATTTCCGAGACCAGATGGAATGCCGGCCGGAATTTCCGTTCCTCGCCGCGCAAAGGTAGCTTTGATCGCGGCGGTCAATAGGCGTCCGTCAAATGGGTGACTCCGAGAAAGCACCCAGAGGTCGAAGTAATCCTTCACGGATAGGACTCGCGGCGCAACTTGAAGCGCAGCGTGCGGGTCACTGTCGGGGCTGGAGTCTTGGGCATTGGCGCGATTTAACTTGCGCCACCTGCTGCGGCGTACGCGAGAAATTGCCCCGTTCGTACCGATATCGCGCGATCCACTGCAGCCCGGCAACGAGCGCGGCATGAGCTAAAAACTCAGCCGCAGCGCCTTGTGCTAGCGCAACTGTCGCCGCGGGGTCAGAGCGTCCCTGCGCTTCCGTCGAACTACTTGACGGCGGCTGGCGGTCGATTCTTGATCGTCCACACAATGCTTCTGCACTGCCCTTCTCGGGCTGAGCGGCCGGCAACCGTCGGGCACAAGTGTTTCCATATACGGCTACTGCGAGGTCAATTCCGCCCGGCTTCACCAATATTGCAGGGCGCGGACGCGTTATGACAAATAAAAGCCACCCTAATTGTTGCTCGTTAAATTAAAGAATGCTTTAATTTTATCGCCCGCTACTAAAGGCCGCTTTCAATGACACGCGCAACGGGGACCTACTCGATTTCCACGACGCTGGGCGAGTCGGTGCGCGCATTCGTGCCCCATTCCTTGCCGCCCTCGGATCCAGACCTGACACCTGAGGTATTCACCGGCCTCAACCGGCAGGCCGAATTGGCGCTTGCGCGTTTGGCGGGCGTGTCCGGGTTGGTGCCGTCGGTGGATTGGTTGTTGTACAGCGCCATCCGCAAGGAAGCCCTGCTCACCTCCCAGATCGAGGGCACGCAGGCCACACTAATCGACCTGTTCAATGAGGAAGCAGGCTTCAAAGTCAGCAATACCGAAGATGTGGAGGAGGTCACCAACTACCTCCTCGCCTTCCGCTGCACGCAGGAGCAACTGCGCGATCCCAAAGGGCTGCCCATCAGCGTGCGGCTACTGTGCGAGGCGCACCGACGCCTGCTTGACGGGGCACGCGGCGCTGGCAAGCAACCGGGCGAGTTGCGCCGGACGCAAAACTGGATCGGTGGCACACGGCCCGGCAACGCGGCTTTCGTACCCGCGCCGCCGGAATACGTGCCCACGCTGTTGGCCGATATGGAGCGCTTCATTCACGACACTGCGACGAATTTGCCGCCCATGGTCAAGGTGGCGCTCATCCACGCGCAGTTTGAAACCATCCATCCCTTTCTCGACGGCAACGGGCGCATCGGCCGACTGCTGATCGCAGCCCTGTTCGAGCATTGGGGATTGCTGTCCGAGCCCTTGATGTACCTCAGCGGCTATCTGAAGCAACACCAAGCCGAGTACTACCGTCGCTTGTCGGCCATCCGTACCGAGGGCGATTGGGAGTCTTGGGTAACGTTCTTTCTGGAGGGCGTGGCGACCGCCGCAGGGGACGCAGAAAAGAACATCATTGAAGTCGCCAGCCTTGTCGCCACAGACCGCAGACGCCTATTGCAATCCGCCAAAGCCGGCCCGGCGAGCTATCGGCTTTTCGAGATGCTGCCGATGATGCCGCGCTTTACGATTGAACGTGTGCGCCAGCAACTCGCCACCAGCTTCCCCACCGCGACCTCTGCGGTCAAGGTGTTGGAAGATATGGGCATCCTGATGGAGATGACCGGGCAGAAAAAGAACCGGAATTACAGCTATCGGGCCTACATTGAACTGCTCTGCCGGTAACGAACAGCCGCAAGCCCGTAGCAACCCGCAGCAGCGCTAATCCAGATAGAAAGTTTTTCGGGCAGCGAGCGCCCACTCAGGCCGGTGCAGATTCAGCCGGCAGGTCAGGAGCATCAGTGTCCAACAATGGCCGGGTTTGGTGAACTGCATTGACCTGATTCAGGCAGGGTCACGGAGCTCTGGTTCAGGTTACTTCAGCGCCTCGAATCCTGGACTCGCCGCTGCCCGACGATCGAATGTAACGGTCGTCGAGCAACCGGCCTCGATGCCCAGAGCGGCGATCAGCGCGTCGCTGAAATCCGCGCGGGAGTCTCGGAACACCGCTACCGCACGCCACACAATGTCGGCTCTTTCGATGGTCAGTTGTGGGGCGGTCAACAGGCGCTCGACCACGTCGACGATCGTATCGCGGGGCGTGGCGTAACTCGTCGCCATGACCCATACCACCTCGGCTAACGTGACGACCGAGATGAAGCCGCGGGAGTCCGCAGACAATGTTTTCTCGATCAGGCGGGTGGCAATGGCCGCCTGCCGCGGGTCGTCTTGGGCGAGATAGCGAACTATGACGTTCGTATCGAGCCCGATCACCGGGCGCGGCCCATCTTCGAGATGCTTTCATTCATCTCTTCGACGGAAACCGGCTTCTTGGGTTTCGGCAGGATGCCCTTTAACGAGCGAATGTCGCGGGTCGCCGGCTTCACCAGGAAGCCTGAATCGGTTTCGACGAATTCCACCCGGGTCCCCGCCTCGAGCCCAAGGCGCGTCCGAACGGCCTTGGGCAGCGTAATTTGCCCTTTGCTCGTCATTGTCGCGGTAGCCACGTCGCCCCCAAGAATGCGCCCTATCTCAGTATCTTACATGAAGTAAGGAATCTCAGCCGTGATTTTTTGCGCCTAGGAAAGGCCTTTGGCCAAGGCGTAACCTTCGTACTTTCAGTGACTTACGATTCGAAACGCGCATAATTATCATTGAGTTCAATCGCAGTTCTATTTCAATCGAGAGACTCCGCGGTTAGCGCCCGAACCCCCGCACTGGTCAGATACCGGAACGTTTCGTCATAGAACGAAGGGGGCCGCGTCGGATCGTCCTCATCTCCTGGCGGAACGAAGATCACCATCCCTTGCCGCGCCCGCGTCAGCAAGACGCGGTACGCGTTCTTGAGGTAGAGACGGCGCTCTTCGGCGTGGACCTTTTGCCACTTCTTTCCTTTAAACGCGTGATAGCGCCAGGATCCATCGACGCACCGTAGGTCGGCATCCCAATTCACGATCGTCCAATATAGCTTGAGCCCCTGTACCTGGAATTCCGTGGCGCAGTCGGTCTCAGCTTGTTCGATAACTGACCTGATCAAACAACTGGATGATCGGCACGCCAGTCAGCGGTCCATTCGCGAAACTTCAGTTCGGCTCCGACCCCAAGAAGCGTGCTGCACCGCCTCACTCATGGAGTGCTTGCGTTTCGCTTGTTGTGGTATATTGTACACAGTCACGCACATCGAGGCCTACTATGTCGACCACAATGACGGTCCGCCTTGAGGAAGACGTCAAAGATCGCCTTGATCTGTTGGCCGAAGCTACCCAGCGGAGCAAGTCCTTTCTGGCCGCCGAGGCTATTCGGGAATTCATCGAAAACAACGAATGGCAGATCGCAGAGATCACTGCGGCGATCAAGGAAGCCGATGCGGGTGACTTTGCCAGCGACAGGGAGGTCGCAGCTCTTAGCAAGAAGTGGCAGGTGAATGCGCGTTAGGTGGCTCCAAAAAGCCCTACGCAATCTCGATGCGGAGGCGTCGTACATCGCGGTCGACGACGACGCGGCGGCGCGGCTCGTCGTCACGCGCGTGTTGGCCGCGGTCGACATGCTCCCCGACCAGCCTAGTCTTGGTCGACCGGGCCGCGTGCCTGGCACGCGAGAACGGGTGGTTCGGAGGACTCGGTACGTTGTTCCGTACCGGATCCGAGGTGAGACGGTGGAAATACTTCGTGTCTTCCACGCCTCGCGACGACTACCGGAACGCTGGTAGATCGGCAACGCCAACCTGGCCGTCGCGTAGGTTCTATCGTGGTGCTCCACGTCGGCTCTTCGCGCCGTCAGCGACGGTTCGATAACTGATCGTACCGTCAGGGTCGATAAACGTATCGGTGCCGACAACGGAATAGCTGCGGACGAGGTCCGCGCCGGGTGGTTGTCTATCGCGAGATTTGCGGAGAATGACTTGAGTCTCCGTGTCACCGATACTTTAAGACTTTACTGCTCCGCATCAGCCACGAGGCCAACGCTGCAGCACTGCGCCGTTATCTGATGCCGCCGGGCATCTCACTCCGGTGCTCATGCCGCCGCCCCGACACGCGCTATCCTTAGCCTTGCGCGGACGAGGTGTCCGGCTCGGCGGCGCGTGTCGGGGCGGCGGCATTAGCACCAGGATCAGCCATACGGATCGGCTAGCTGCATAATGACTGTATGAATATCAACGAAGACCTTTTGCTCGGTTTCGCAGCCGCGCTGGGCGGTGGCCTATTGATTGGGATCGAGCGGGAACGGCGCAAGGGCGCTGGGCGACATCGCGCTATCGCGGGAGTCCGCAGTTTCGCACTGGTGGCACTCGCGGGCGCAGCGGCGAATGTGACAGGTCAACCGCTGCTAATCGCAGCCGGCGCCTTTCTAATTTCCGCGCTGGCCGTCGTGGCGTATAGGCGCGACCAGACGCGCGACCCCGGCATCACCACCGAAATTGCGCTACTCGTAACGTACCTGCTCGGTGGACTGGCGATTGAGCACCCGATTGTGTCCGCGGGCGGCGCCGTCGTCGTCACCGTCCTGCTGACCGGTCGCCAGGCTCTTCGCGAATTCTCTGTCGATACCTTATCGGAGACCGAGCTTCGCGACGGGCTTGTGTTCGCTGCGTCGGCCCTGATCCTGCTTCCGCTCATGCCTAACGAGCCTGTCGCATGGGCGCTTGGAACGAATCCGCGCCGCCTCTGGGGCCTCGTTGTACTGTTCCTGGCGCTGCAGGCGGCCGGTTACATGGCGCTACGCGCGGCCGGCGCCCGGCTTGGCCTCGCGCTGTCTGGCCTTGCTTCGGGCTTCATCTCGAGCACTGGGACCATCGCAGCACTCGGTGCTCGTGCAAGAGAGAACCCGGCACTTGGCCCATCGTGTGTTGCAGGCGCACTCTTCTCGACGGTCGGAACGATTGTGCTACTCGGAATCGTAGTGTTGACGATCTGCCCGGCTGCCCTGCCCCACCTTGCGCCCTCACTGACCGCCGCGCTATTGGCATCCGTCGCGGGCGCCGGCTTCAGCTTTTGGCGTCAGCGGCACACCGAAGCGCCCTCGCTTACGCACGGACGAGCCTTCAGTCTAGGCTACGCCCTGGGCTTCGCGGCGCTACTGACAGGGGTCACCGCCGCGGTATCACTCGCGTCGACCTATCTAGGGGAGACGGCAGCCGCAACCGCGACGGCGATTGCCGGCGCCTTCGATGTCCATGCGGCGACAGCCTCAACCCTGTCGCTCGCCATGGCCGGAAAGCTTGTTATCACTGGCGTTCGGACGCCGATATTGATCGCTGTTTCAACCAATACCGTGAGCAAGGTCGTCGCCGCGTTCGCAGCCGGCGGACGCAGGTATGGCTCGGAGGTGAGCCTTGGTCTCGCGCTCGTTGTCGCAGCTGCCTGGCTCCCGATCTTAATATTCGATGGAAGCGCAGGGACGCGCTGATCCTGCGCGGCGGTTGCGCCAGCACAAGGAGCTGCGGGATCAGCGCGTCCCTGCGCTTCCGTGG
>Ga0194058_10002021_pt1 | contig 10047 bp, 4 predicted proteins | sample SepL4417m_MetaG_FD_155490 | JGI IMG/M metagenome (GOLD analysis project Ga0194058, IMG submission 155490) | Anoxic zone freshwater microbial communities from boreal shield lake in IISD Experimental Lakes Area, Ontario, Canada - Sep2016-L442-17m | ecosystem: Environmental > Aquatic > Freshwater >... | reverse complement strand
AGCCGTCGCTGCGGCATCTACTGCTCCCCATGGCCGCCATGGGGATCCTGCTGCTGGCAGGCGTAGATGCGGCCCTCTGGCACCAGGTGCAGCGGCAGATGGACAGGGAATTAGAAGCCAGCATTTCCGATGCGAGCCGGGACCTGCGGGTGGTGGTGGAGCAGCAGATCTCCGGCCTGGCCCAGACCGCGCAGCCTATCGCCGCAGATCCCGGCGTCAAAAGGGCACTGCGAGAGGGAGATGCCGACAGCCTGCTCTCTGCTTGGCTGCCCGTGTTTGAGGCGATGCGGCGGACGGATCACCTCACTCATTTCTACTTTTTTTCTGCTGACCGGCGCTGCATCCTGCGGGTTCACGCTCCCGAGAGGCGAGGCGACAAGATCGAGAGGTTCACGGCCCTGGAGGCCGAGCGCACCGGGAAGGCGGCTTCCGGCATGGAGCTTGGGCCACTGGGCACCTTCACTCTTCGGATGGTTCAGCCAGTTTTTGATGGCGGCGCGCTTGTCGGCTACGTGGAGTTGGGCAAGGAGGCCAAGGACGTGCTCAATACGCTCGGCCTGCAGGACGGCAACGAGGTGGTCATGCTCATCGGCAAGGAGCATCTCAACCGGCAGGCCTGGGAAGAGGGGGCGCGCATGTTCGGGAGGAGCGGCGACTGGGATCGCCTGCCACGGAGCGTGGTGGCCTTCAGCTCACTGGGCGGGCTGCCCGAGGCATTCATTCCCCAGACCGATCTGGCCAAGCCGACCCGTGAGATCAAGCTTAACGGAAAGGACTGGCGGATCTCCGCCGAGCCCCTGCGGGAGGTTTCAGGCAAGGAGGTAGGAGACCTGCTGATCCTGCGCGACATCTCCACCGAGACGGCGGCCTTCAACCGCGAGAGGATTCTGAGCGTGATGGTCGAAGCCGCCCTGCTATCGCTCTTTCTCGGCTTCATCTATATCCTGCTTCGCCGCGCCGATCTGCGCATCATGGCCCAGCAGGACCGCCTCGAAGAAGCCTCCTCCCTGGCGAACGAGTTGGCCGTCCAGGCCGAGATAGCCTCTGCCGCCAAGAGCGAGTTCCTCGCCAGCATGAGCCACGAGATCCGCACGCCGATGAACGGGGTCATCGGCATGGCCGAGCTGCTGCTGGATTCCGAGCTCACCGTCCAGCAGCGCAAGTTTGCGGAGACCCTCCGGGCAAGCGGAGAAACCCTCCTGCACATCATCAACGACATCCTGGACCTCTCCAAGATCGAAGCCGGAAAGCTCGAGCTGGTGAGCCTGGACTTCGAGATCTCCACCGTGCTGCATGACGTCGCCGCCATGGTGGGGACTGATGCACGCGACAAAGGCCTCTCGCTCAGCTGGGGGGCAGATCGCGATGTGCCGGCCTATCTCTGCGGCGACCCCGGCCGCCTCCGCCAGGTGCTGCTCAACCTGGCTGGAAACGCCGTGAAGTTCACCCACTCCGGCGAGGTCTCCGTGCGGGCAAGCCTGGTTTCGGCCACCGGCTCCGCCGCCGTCGTGCGATTCGCCGTGAGCGACACAGGAATCGGCATCCTCGCAGACAAGCAGGAGATGCTGTTCAGGAAATTTTATCAAGTGGACTCCTCGACGACCCGCCGCTACGGGGGGACCGGCCTGGGCTTGGCGATCTCGAAGCGGCTCGCCAACCTGATGGGCGGCGAGATCGGCGTGACAAGCTCCCCAGGCAAGGGCTCCGAGTTCTGGTTCACTGCAAGCTTTTTCACGCCGAAGGGCCCACCGCCAAGCACCCGGGCCGCAGACGGCCTGCCGCAAGCCAACCGCCTCTTCCACCGCGACTTTCGCATCCTTCTGGCCGAAGACAACGTCATCAACCGGCGCGTGGCCCTGGCGATGCTGGAAAATCTTGGCCTGCGCGCGGACACGGCAGAAGATGGGACGGAAGCCGTCCAGGCCGTTGCCTCCTTGCCCTACGATGCGGTTCTCATGGACGTGCAGATGCCTGTGATGAACGGGCTGGAGGCGGCGAAGGCGATTAGAAAATCAGAAATCGAAAATCAGAAATCCGATGCCGACATGCGGGGGGATTCCCGTTCTTCGCCTATTCTTCATATCCCGATCATTGCCGTGACCGCGAATGCCATGGAGGGTGACCGGGACGTCTGCCTTGCGGCGGGCATGGATGACTACATGACGAAGCCGATGACGCTTCAAAACCTTGCGGCCATGCTGCAGAAATGGCTGCCAGCGGCGGCGGGCACCAGCGCGGAGGCTCCCGCCACCGTGCCGCCTGCTAGCCCAGCGCCCTTGCCCTGCGCGCCTGCCGCGACCGCAGGGGAGCTGGCGGTTTGGGATCGCGCCCCGCTGCTGGAGAGGATGATGGGAGATGTCGGGCTGGAGAAGAAAATCCTGCAAAGCTTTCTCGAGCACATGCCGCAGCAAATCGCGGCCTTGAGGAAGTTCGCAGAGCTCGGAGATGTTGCGTCCGCGGACCGCCAGGCCCACAGCATCAAGGGCGCGGCAGCGAATGTCAGCGGCGAAGCGATGCGCGCCGTGGCTCTTGAGATCGAGATGGCGGGGCGCGCCGCAGATCTGGACGGGGTTCTGGGGCGCCTGGGCGACCTGGAGGAAGCGTATGCGACCTTGCGGGCGGCCATAGAGCGCGAGCACGGAGAATAAAGCAGCTACTTGCCCATCGACCGGTTCTGAAATGTCGGCGGCGGGAGGTTGTCGGGGAGTCCCAGCGGCTCGACGATCTCTTCCTGCTCGTCATCCTGCCGGACCGGCCGCCCATCGGCATCCATCAAACGCGCGGTCACGAAGATGATCAGGTTCCTCTTGATCTTCTGGTCCACGTTCGAGCGGAACAGGCGCCCGGCCAGCGGGATGTCTCCCAGAATCGGAACTTTATCCTGCGTCTTCTGCACGTCCTCGCGGATGAGGCCGCCCAGCGCAACCGTCTGCCCGTCCCAGATGCTCACGCTCGTCGTCACCTTGCGGATCGAGAAGATCGGCTGGTTGATCGTGTTTTCAGTGATGACTTGATTCGACCATGTCAATGTTGGCACATCAAATGTAGGCGACAGGATCGGGCTTCCGTAGTTAATAAAACCTTCGAACTCGACGACCTCTGGCGAGAGGGTGAGATCAATCGTATAGTTATCCGCGCCGACGACCGGATCGACCTCCAGGGTGACCCCCAGATTCCTGATCTCGAAATCGCTCGGCGTTGTGGGGATTGCCGCGCCCATGATATTCACCCCTGCGGTGGCGTTGGAGCTGCTTGTGCCGGGCACCGGCGGGGTGAATTCCTTGGGGTAAGGGAACTGGCGCCCGATCTTGATCGAGGCCTTGGCTCCGCTTTTTGTGGTGACTTTCGGAGCGGACATCAGGTCAACCCCTTTCTTCTGGTTGAGCGCCCGGATGATCACCTGAAACTGGGGGTTTGTAAAAATTCCGGAGAGCCCGAGGATCGCAGGGGCCGGAGTAAAAGAGGAAGCCGCGCCGCCCGCCTGCTGGAAAAGGAGCGCATCAATGGAATTTGCAGTAACGGCAGCATCTCCGCCAACGCCCGTTCCGGAGCGCAGGCCGCCGGTCATCGGGTTTGCGCCCATGCCGCCAAATGGGTAGGCCGCCGTATTGATTGTTTGGCCGGCCCCATCGGTGCCGCCGGATCCATACATTCCCCCTCCAATACTTAGCGGGCCGAGCAGCCAGTTGAAGCCCAGCTCCTTGAGGTTGTTCTGGGTGATCTCCAGGAACTTCGATTCGATTTCCACCTGCACCGGCTGGACTCCCATCGCGGCATCCACGAGGATGTCGATGAGATCCAAATTGTTTTGCGTGTTCCGGACGAAAAGCTTGCTTCCGGCAGCGACATACTGGGCGAACGCCCCGTCCGGAAACGGAACGTTTTGGCTCTTCAAATACTGGAGGGCATCCTTTCCTCCCTTGATCCTGTCTTCTTTCAAAGTGGATGATTTTCCCACGGTGGCAACCGCGGAATCCGACGTGAGGGCATTGCCCGGGATAAAGCCTGGCGGCACCCGGTATTCCTTGTTGAGCAGGTCCTCCGTGTTTTCGCTGTTCGGCACGATCGAGACCGCGAACGGCTCCACCTTGTATTTGAGGCCGGACAGCTCCGTGAGGTAGCGCAGGGCTTCGATCAGCGGCACGTTGTTCAGCGCGAGGGTGATCTTCGTGTCCGCATTCGCCGTGGGCCCCGCAGAGGCGCCCGCACCCGGAACGGGAACCGCTGTCGGATCCACCGCCGCCGGAGCCGGCGGAAGTTTCAGCACAATATTCACCCCCCTCTTCTGCTTCGGATCGTCCGTGGTATTATCAAGCTTCCGGCTGATCTGCTTGAGCTGCTCCACCGCCTCGCCGATCGTCGTATCGGTAAAGTTGAGCGAGGGGATGATGATCCGGTTCAGCTTGGCGGTGATCGCCTCGGCCCCGGCTCCAGCCATGTTGCGGGATTGCGCGCTCGATGCCGTATCGCGGTTCTGAAGTTTTTTGACCGGACGCTCCCACCCGCGATCCACGAGCCAGAGCATCCGGCTGCGGGTTTCGTTGCGCGCATCCCCGTAGTAGTTGCTCTTCTGGTTGTTAATCTTTTCCATCCCCATGCGTGCGGCGCTGTTATACTGGTCGATATTGAGAACCTGCTCATATCGCTTCATCGCAAGGTCGAACCGTCCGGTGGCATAATACCCGTCCGCCTCGACGAGAAGCTTGGCAACCTGGTCCCGCTGGGAGGCAAACTGCGGGGTGACGGTCTTGTTGTAGTAGCCCTGCTGCTCGAGGTTTGAGAGAAACTGGACGGCCGGCTTGTAGCTCGGATTGTACCGCGGAAGAAGGATGGTTTTTGCGACCTGCTCGGCATCCGAGTAGCGCCCGTTTTTCACCAGGTCATTCGCGTAGGCGAGCGCGATCTTGCTGAACGTCGCAACCGCCGGCTGCCGCTGGTCCTCAGCCGCTGACCCGCCAGGAATTTTATCCAGAGCGTCAAGGTAGCTGGTATAGGCTGACTCCAGCTCTTTGGCGGCAAACGCCTGGTTGCCTTTGGCCATCAGCTTGTCTGCCAAAACAAGATCCTCCTGGCGCCGGACAATTTCCCGGTCGGCCAGCGACGCGACGTTCTGGGCGGCTGGCGCCGAGGCAAGAGCCAGAAAAAAGAAAAGGCCGGCCGGAAGCGCTCGTGGCAGGCGGAAAGTGATCAGGTTGCTATATTTCATCGGAGGAAAGTCGGGTTATTGGGGGAGCGGGGCGGTGAGGGCATCCCCGGGAATCGCCTCGGCCCCGATCGCGGGGGCATTAGGAATAGCAACAACCTGATCCTCCTCGTCCGCACGGATCAAAGGCTGCCCGGCAGGGTCAATGAGGCTCGCGGTCACAAAAATGACCAGGTTTCGCTTCACATGCTGGTCCGCGCTCGTGCGGAAAAGCCGCCCAAAGAGCGGGATGTCCCCAATGATCGGAACCTTGTCCTCAACCTTCTGCACATCCTCCCGCATCAGCCCGCCCAGCACCACGGTCGAACCGTCATGCACCGACACCTGGGTCGTCACTTCGCGGGTTGAGAAAACCGGCCGGTTGATCGTGTTCTCGGTCAGCATCCGGCGCTCGGCACCAATAAGAAAATAGGAGTTCGCGACCGCCCCAGGAATCCCCCACGCCACGTTGGCGTAGATCGGGCTTCCATAGTTAATAAACCCATCGAACTCGATGATGCGGGGGGCCAGAAGCAGCTCAATCGTATAGCCGTCGGGACCCACCGTCGGCTCGACTTCCAAGGTGATTCCTGTGGGTTCCATCTGGAAATCCGTCGGGGTTGTGGGCGTGATCACGCTCGAGGTCGAACCTCCCGTCCCGCCACTCGTCGGCAGCTGCGGCGGATCATAGCTCAGCGGAAAACGAAATTCGCGGGTGATCTCGATCGTCGCACGGCGTCCGCTCTTCGTGGTCACTTTTGGTGCGCTGAGGAGATCCACGCCTTTCGATTGATTCAGCGCACGGAGGACAACCTGAAACTGGGGATTTGTAAAAACCCCGGCCAAAGCCATGATGGCAGGTGCCGGCCCAACTGCGGGGTTGAAGAGGAGCCCATCCACCGCATTCACGCTGATCGCACTGGTTCCGGAGCGGTTTCCAGCGGTCAGCGGACCCTGGCTGAGAGAGGTTGCGCCGATGGGAACTGTGGACCCCGGGTTTAACATGGGGAACGAGTTGGCGGGCATCGAAGTGCCGCCTGCCGTCGTGCCGCCTCCGCCATAGATGCCCGTTCCAAATGGCAAGGCAAACTGGCCGAGGAGCCAGTCAAAGCCGAGCTCCTTCAGGTTGTTCTGAGTGATTTCCAGGAATTTCGCCTCGATCTCGACCTGGCTCGCCGGGACGGTCAGAGAGTTCTCCACCAAGTTATCCACGAGGTCGAGGTTCGACTGGGAGTTCTTGACGATCAGCCGGCTGGTCGAAGCGATGAAGTTGGCGCTTGCACCAGGCTCGAACGTGACCCCTTGGGTTTTCAGGAATTCGACGGCTCCAGAGCGGTCCGCCACGACGGACTGCGACCCTGAGGCAAGGCCGGCCACAGCCGGCGCAGCCGTAGCCGGCAGCGATGCGATGAAGCCCGGCGGCACTTTATATTCCTTCGTGATGAGGATCTCGGTCGGCTCCGACTGCGGCACCACAACGACCGAGTAGGGCTCGACCTTCAGCTTGAGATTCGCGGCCCTTGCCACATAATCAATCGCCTGGCGGAGCGGGATGTCCGAAAGCGTCAGAGTGAACGGGAGAATGCTCGTCTCCTGCTCGGCGGAGAGCTTGAGGACGATGTTGACCCCCTTGCGCGCAGGGTCCGGCTCCGACTTGTCCGCAGCAGCAGCAAGCTTTTTGAGCTGGTCCAGCGCCGCGCGGATCGTGGCGTCGCTGAAGTTGATCGACGAGAGAATGATGTCGTCCAGCTTCCGGTTGATCGCCGCCGTCCCACGGGTGTCAATCTGCGGCTGCTCAATGATCTGTGATCCCGTCACCTCAAATTTCTTTACCGGCAGCTCCCACGCCTTGTTGACCTGCCGCATCAAGTCCCCACGGGTCTCGCTGTAGGCGGCATCCGCGTATTTCTGGCGGGCGACATTCACCTGCTCCTGCCCGCGGCGGGCGGCGATATTGAATTTGTCCACATTCAGGACCTGCTCGTATCTCTTAAATGCCAGGTCGTAGCGGCCCGAGGCATAGAACCCCTGGGCTTCCTGAAGAAGCTGCTTCACCTCCTCGACGTTGGCCACAAAGCTCGGAGTCATCGTCTGGCTGAAAAACGAGCCCTTGTCCTTAAGCTCCTTGTTCAGGGCGACGGCCGGCTTGTATGTCGGGTTGTAGCGATCCTCCAGGACGACCGCAACCGTGGTCTTCGCATCTTCAAAGCGCCCCTCGGAAATCCTCTGCCGCGCAAGCTGAACTGCCGCATTCGAAAACCCTTTGATCGCCTCCTCCCGGAGATCTGCGCTTGCATTCCCGCCCGCCGGCAGCATGTCCACCGCGCTCTTATAATACGCGAAGGCGGTCTCGAAATCCTGCGCCGCCAGAGCTTTCGCGCCCTTTTCCAGGACGGTCTTCGCGTATTCTGCGGTCTTCGTTTGCCTCTCGATTTGCCCGGCCACGGTTCCCTGGACGCCAGGGTATTGGGCAAGGGAAAGGCCCTGGGAAACAAGGAGGGCTGCCAGGATCGGGAGCAGGAGGTGGCAGATGGGCGGCGCGCCCAAGCCCCTAGGAGCACAAGCGGTGCGCTTAGGTTCTGAAACCGTGGGGCTGAGGCCCATCACGCGGGGAAACAGATTCAATTTCATGAGTGGTTCTGGCGGCAAAAGAAATGGCCGAGTGTCAGTCGGCCTTCTTGATACGGATTTTCTCTCCAGTTTTAAGATCCTGTATCTGGGCTTCTTGTGCGGAAATGTCAATAAGTTTGTATTTTCTGGACGCATCCGGGGCCAGGGTGAACTCGTCGTCCTTCTTCACCCGCAGGTTCGAGTTATCGTAGAGGTAGAGAAACTCGCCGAAGGAGGTCGGGTCGTTGGCCTCCCGGTTGAAAACGAGCGGGATTTTCTGGCCTGTCTTGGTATTTTCGATCGTGAGCACGGAGATATCCACCTCCATCTCGTTCTTGGTTTCGGAGTCTTTCTTGTAGGAGATGACCTTGTAGGGGGTTCCTGTGATCATCTCACCAATCTTGAGAAATTGGGTTTGGGACTTTTTATCCTTCGCGTTGACGATAAACGTCTCGCCGTCGCCGGAATCCCCGCTGAACTTGAGCTTGAAGGGAATAGGATCGAACTTCGTGAGGCGGAGCTTGTTCGAGTAGGGAGGGGTCGAAGTCGGGTCGGTGGGGTCGGTCCCTGCGATAAACTCCTCCAAGTTGGTAAACCGGTCGTCGTCGAAATCCTGATCCTTGATATCCGGATCGGCATAGTCGAGGCGGTATTTCATGAGCCACGCATTCTTGATCGGCGGGTGCAAGTCATCCCCCCCCTCCAGCGGATCGAACAGCTTCCCCTCCTTGACGACATACGGGTTCGAGACGAAAATCGACCCATCGTGGAGCTCCCAGGCTCCCGGAGCCGACGAGAGGGCGGCGGCGGCCTCCACGGACTTGATATCGGGCGAAACGATCGAATGGTTCGGCTTTTTTGTGCTGTCGCGCCCGGAAAAGCTTTCCGGGAACGAAAGGGACTCGGAGGCAAGCCAGCCGGCACACGCCATCAGCGCCAAGGCGGAGAGCCCGAGAAGCGCGCGTTCGTAGTTTGTCGTAATCCAATCCATGGCTTCTTACTTTTTCCTGGCGGCCGGCTCGGCGAAATCCAGCATCTCCAAGCGCAAGGTCGACTTGACGAACTCGCGCCCGAGAATGACCTGGAGGGATTTTTTCTCTCCCTTGTCCCCCGCCGAGGCAAAGGGGTTCGCAGGCTTCGCGACGGGATCGCCCGCAGCCTTGGCCGGCGCCTGCGGGCTGGTATTTTGGATGCTGACCGAGCGAATGATCAGGAACGGACCGGATCCGAGAAGCGCGTTGAATACGGCGCGAAATTTCAGCTGCTCGGCCGTGAAGGAAATGTCGAACGGGAACCTCGTGATAACGAGCAGGGAGGCATCCTGCTTCTTCGGCGGCGCAGACGCCTGGGCTCCTTCCTCAGGAAGTGGCGTGCGGACGATGGCATCGATCGAGCGGACCTTCGGCGCCAAGCGGGACTTGTTATCCTCCTTGCCGCCCTTGGACTCCTGGCCGTCTTTGCCTTCCTTCGTGGGGACAAGGAGAGAGACGACAGATTGGATGACTTTGAGCTGCCGGTCGAGCACGGGAGCCGCCTTTTCGGAAGGAACCTGCGACTGGTACTGGTCGAAGCCAAAATAAAAGTTCTCCGGGAGCTTGATGCCCAGGGCATCGGCATCGAGGCGGATGGCGTTCACCGCCTTGCGCAATTTGTCCTGGAACAGCTGCGGGGTGACAGACGGGTCGAGCGGCTCCTCCATGATGGCGAGCTGCGACTGCAGCTGCTGGATCCTCTCCGAGTAGCTATCCAGGCCGTCCTGGATGGTATTGAGGTTCTCCTTGCTCGGGAAAGGAGTCTTTTCCTGAAGCGCGTGGAGCTTGCCCACCGCTTCTGCGTAAGCCGCTGAAGAGGCCGAATAGCTGATGGCCGCCTCGGAAATCAAATATCCAAGCGCCCCTGCGCCGGCGAGGGTAACGACGGCGAGCGCTGCGACAAATGGATTTTCCTTGAACCAGTTCATGGGAGCGGGATCGGCTTGCGCAGGGGGAGGATGAGCGTGTAGCCATACGCCCAGTTCTCACCGGTGGGAGTGGTTCTTTGGGTGATGATCTTAGCCTTATCGTCCGGGAGGTTGAAAACCGGTGAGGCCTTCAGCTTTTCGACGAACTCGTCGATGATCCTCGCCTCCTTTTCGTTGGGCGGATTGTCGAGGTAGAGGCCCTTGATTTCCAAGGCGCTGATGGCCGGCGGCCCCGGCGGTGGAGGTGGTGGCTGGCCGGGCTTCTGTGGGGCAGCCCCCGCCTTGTCCCCGGACC
>Ga0194058_10002019_pt1 | contig 10052 bp, 7 predicted proteins | sample SepL4417m_MetaG_FD_155490 | JGI IMG/M metagenome (GOLD analysis project Ga0194058, IMG submission 155490) | Anoxic zone freshwater microbial communities from boreal shield lake in IISD Experimental Lakes Area, Ontario, Canada - Sep2016-L442-17m | ecosystem: Environmental > Aquatic > Freshwater >... | reverse complement strand
CTTCAGTACTGTTATTAGATTTTCGACCGTTCCTAGATGCAGAAAAAGTGAAACCCCTAAAGTCAGTGAAGAAACGCCAAGCACCATCGCCAACAACTTCTTTGCTGGATTGAGGGGGTCGTTGATTCGGCGACGATTACGCGCCCGAACACTTCCAGTGATGAGCCAAACCCCAGGTGCTGTAAAAAAAGGAACACAGTAAAGCAGCGGACGCACTGCATGTGTAGTTGAAACCCACGCAATTATGGTGGCGCACGTAGCGTATAGAGCTGAGAACAAGATTCGAGATAGCGATAGTGCACGTTCTCCGATATCAATGTGATTAATTGCCCTGGCAAAACTGCTTCGAATCGCGAGAACTGGAAGAAGCAGCGCACCTATCGGTAGGTAGGTGAGTAATCCATTTTGACCAGCGGGCGGAAGAATTAATTGGAATGGAAGGTGATGTGCCGCCATCCAAATCCATAGCGCGGCCCTGATGGGATCGGCTGTATTGCCATTACTGCTTCCTGCGGTAGCCCAACCAAGAAGTGCGATAAAAGAAGTAGGAAGTAGTACGAGTGCGATGCTACGCAGAACTTGCATCAACGAGACCCAAAGGACGCGTTGAAACATTCGTACTATCGCTTCAAGATCGCACGCGTAAGGCGCGCGGTTTCGCTAGGAGTTTGACCTACTTGGACGCCAGCTTTCTCCAACGCATCTTTCTTGCCTTGCGCTGTACCGGAGGAACCAGAAACTATTGCACCAGCATGACCCATGGTCTTGCCTTCTGGAGCCGTAAAGCCTGCAACGTAGCCAATGACTGGTTTTGTTACATATTCGCTAATAAATTGTGCGGCGCGCTCTTCAGCATCTCCACCAATTTCACCAATCATCACAATCGCTTTTGTCTCTGGATCGTCCTGGAATGCTCTCAGGCAGTCGATATGAGTAGTTCCAATAATTGGATCCCCACCAATTCCAACTGCTGTCGTAAAACCAATATCTCGTAATTCAAACATCATTTGATAAGTCAGCGTGCCAGATTTTGAAACTAAACCGATAGGACCTGCGCCAGTGATATCTGCAGGGATGATGCCGACATTTGATTGACCCGGAGTAATCAGGCCAGGGCAATTTGGCCCGATGATGCGTGTCTTTCCGCGCGCTTGTGCGTAGGCAAAGAACGCGGCTGTGTCATGGACGGGAATTCCTTCGGTGATGACGACAACGAGAGGAAGCGCTGCATCGATTGCGTCGACAACTGCTGCTTTGGCAAATTTAGGTGGAACAAATACAACAGAGGTATCTGCCTGCGTTGCTGCAACCGCTTCGCTCACTGAATTGAAGACAGGCAGTGAGTGTCCATCAATGTCGAGAACTTGCCCACCTTTGCCTGGCGTCACCCCGCCCACAATGAGTGTCCCCGCTGCCAACATGCGGCGTGTGTGTTTGGTGCCTTCAGATCCGGTCATGCCCTGCACGATGACTCGGGAAGTTTTATTGATAAAAATTGACATTACTTTGCCGCCAATTCTGCAGCGCGAGCAGCAGCGCCATCCATCGTGTTGAGTTGCTGGATCAATGGATGAGCCGCTTGATTCAAAATCGCACGTCCTTCAATAACGTTGTTGCCATCCAGGCGCACCACTATCGGTTTGGTTGCCTTATCCCCCAGCATTTCAAGTGCTTGAACGATGCCATTTGCAACGGCATCACACGATGTAATGCCGCCAAACACGTTTACAAAAACGCTTCTGACATCTTTATCGCCCAAAATAATCGACAGACCATCGGCCATAACTTGCGCCGAGGCACCGCCACCAATATCTAGGAAATTTGCAGGCCTTACTCCGCCAAATTTTTCACCGGCGTAGGCAACAACATCTAGGGTGCTCATGACAAGGCCCGCACCATTTCCAATGATGCCAACTTCTCCATCTAGCTTGACGTAGTTGAGACTCTTCTCTTTTGCAAGGGCTTCCAACGGATCTGTCGCGGAATGATCAATGAGTGCTTCATGATCTGGATGCCTAAAGTCTGCATTGTCATCAAGAGTCACTTTGCCGTCTAGGGCAATAATCTTTCCATTCGAGGTCTTTACTAAAGGATTAATCTCAACAAGAGTGGCATCTTCAGCGACGAAGAGTTTCCAGATCAAAGCTAAGGTGTCAGCAACTTGCTCAGCAACATCTGATGGAAATTGCGCATCTTTAATAATTTTTCGAGCTAATTCTGGTGAAATTCCATCATTGGAATTGACGGGAATCTTCGCTAACTTTTCAGGAGTTTCGTGTGCAACTTGCTCGATATCCATACCGCCTGCAACCGATGCCATAACCAGAAAGGTGCGGTTTGAGCGATCTAACAAAATTGCTAAGTAATACTCAGATTCAATGGGAGCTGCTTGGGCGATCATAACTTTCTTAACTATGTGGCCTTTGATGTCCATACCAAGGATCGCTGATGCCATTTCACGTGCCTGCGTCGAACCTTCTGCAACTTTGACTCCGCCTGCTTTACCCCGTCCGCCTACTTTCACTTGAGCTTTAACTACTACTTTGCCACCGATTGAACGAGCTGCACTTTCGGCTTCATCGGCAGTTGTTGCAACAGCGCCAGCGAGAACTGGAACGCCATGTTTTTCAAAGAGATCTCTAGCTTGATATTCAAAGAGATCCACTTATAACTCCATTCAACGTGAGGCAAGTAATGCGGGTACGAACGGGTGTAATCCTAGAGCTTCTCAACAGGGGCATAACGCAGCAGCAAACGCTTCTCACCAAAGGTTCCGAAATTAATAGTCGCCTCAGCCCGATCTCCCTCGCCAGAAAGGGAAACCACAGTACCGAGGCCAAATGTGTCATGTGACACACGCTCGCCGACAGCCAGATCCAACGTTTCACTCTTCTTGCCAGTGGCGCGTGGAGGTGGCGCCGAAAAATTACGTCGTGCTGTTGCGCTGGGCACACGAAGTTTTGTCACAGTTGTATTTCTCCATTCAATTACATCATCTGGAATTTCTTCTAAGAAACGTGAAGGTGGGTTATAACTCGGTGCTCCCCACGAAGATCTATATTCGGCTCGAGTTAAGTAGAGCCTTTGTTCAGCGCGCGTAAGACCAACATAGGCTAGACGGCGTTCTTCCTCTATTTCATTCTTCTCACCAAGCGTGCGTGAGTGCGGAAAAATTCCATCTTCAAGTCCGGTGAGAAAGACTGTAGGGAATTCAAGACCCTTTGCAGTGTGCAATGTCATCAAGGTAACGACGCCGCCATGATCTGCACCATCTGGTATTTCATCTGCGTCCGCTACTAACGAAACTTGCTCGAGAAAACCAGAAAGGGATATCTCTTCATCCTCTCCCAAAGATTCGAACGGGCGCTCTTCGTACTCAAGGGAAACCGCAACTAATTCTTTTAAGTTTTCCACCCGCACTTCATCTTGAGGATCCTTACTCGCCGATAGTTCTGCCAAAAGCCCAGATTGCTCCAACACTGCTTCGATGATCACTGAAGGTCGGACCTTTGCTTCCACGAGAACTCTCAGTGCCGAAATCATTGAAAGAAATTCGTGCACTGAGGCCCCAGCACGAGCTGGCATCTCTTCGATTTCATTGGCTCTATGCAATCCCTGCCAAAACGAGGTGAACTCTTTTTGTGCGAAGAGGTCGACGCAATCCAAGGCACGATCGCCAATTCCACGTTTTGGAACGTTGATAATTCGACGCAAAGAAACTTCATCATTGGGGTTTGCGAGAACTCGCAAATAAGCAAGTAAGTCCTTCACTTCTTTTCGCTCATAAAATCGCACGCCACCAACTACTTTGTAAGGCAGCGCCGCCCGCATGAAAACTTCTTCAAATACGCGAGATTGGGCATTGGTTCTGTAGAAGATGGCAGTGTCCCCTGGGGAAGATGTGCCAGCGTTATGCAAAGACCTAATTTCGTCTTTGATGAACTCTGCTTCATCATGTTCGGATTCTGCTACATAGCCCACTAGTGGTGAGCCAGAGCCAGCGTCGGACCAGAGGTTCTTCTCTTTACGACTCTCGTTTTGGGTGATAACAGCGTTGGCTGCATTGAGAATATTTTGAGAGGAACGATAATTTTGTTCAAGCAGAACAGTTGTCGCGTTGGGGTAATCCATCTCAAATTGCAAAATATTTCTAATTGTTGCACCACGAAAACCATAGATAGACTGATCCGCATCGCCGACTACGCATAACTCGGCTGGTGCAAGCCCTTCTGATTCGCTGCCCACGAGTTCGCGAATGAGTTGATATTGGGCGTGGTTAGTATCTTGATATTCATCAACTAAGACATGTCGAAAGCGAGAACGAAAACGCGCTTTGCTTTCTGGAAACCTTTGTAAGACCTCAACAGTTTTGAGAATCAAATCATCAAAGTCCATGGCGTTGGCTTGTTGAAGCCTTCGCTGATACACGGCATATACCTCAGCGACAACCTGTTCAAACTGATTTTGTGTTGCATCAAGATAGCCAGCCGGTCCAAGGAGTTCATTTTTTGCATTTGAAATCATTGATTGAAATTGTCTTGCTGGGTAGCGCTTCGAATCTAAATTAAGTTCTTTCGAAACGATCGTAATAAGCCGCAAGCTATCGGCTTGGTCATAAATGCTAAATGAATTGCTGTAACCCAATCGGGAAGCTTCTTGTCGCAAAATTCGGACACAAGCTGAGTGAAAAGTAGAGACCCACATGGAACGGGCGATTGGACCCACTAATTCAGCAACACGCTCTTTCATTTCACCAGCTGCCTTATTTGTGAAAGTAATAGCGAGAATCTCGTACGGTGCTGCCCCGCGGCGGGCCATTAAATAGGCAATGCGCCGTGTCAGAACTCGAGTTTTTCCCGATCCTGCTCCGGCAACAACGAGCAACGGTCCGCCGGCATGGGTCACAGCCTTTTGCTGCTGAGGATTGAGCCCGTCAAGTAAAGGATCGGTGCTCATCATGGAGCGCATTCTATTAGGCTTCAGCAACGCAAGAGCACCCACGAGTAAGGACACAAGATGGAACCAATCGCCGATAGTGAGATCAAACGGGTATTAGTAGTTACTGCACACCCTGATGATTCTGATTTCGGCGCATCCGGAACCATCGCCACATGGGTCAAAAAAGGTATTCATGTCGCCTACTGCATTTGTACAAATGGAGATCAAGGCGGCGAAGAATCTGGAATTCCAGTTGAGGAAATGCCGGCAGTGCGCCAACGCGAACAACGCGAAGCTGGTGCTGCAATTGGTGTTACAGATATTACATTCTTGAATTATCGAGATGGTTCGTTGGAATCCACAATTGGATTACGAAAAGATATCGTGCGCGCAATTCGTATATCGCAACCTGATCGCTTAGTGTGCCAAAGCCCAGAAAGAAATTGGGATCGAATCGGAGCAAGCCATCCAGATCATTTAGCAGCCGGAGAAAGTGCAATTCAGGCTGTGTATCCAGATGCTAGAAATCCATTCGCATTTCCTGATCTCATGGAAGCCGGTCATCAACCGTGGCGAGTCAAGGAAGTATGGGTGATGAGCCATGCCGTCCCTGATCATTTTGTAGACATCACTGAAACATTTCCGCTCAAGATGGCAGCACTCCACTGCCACGTTTCACAAACTGCCCACAACAATGAGTTGGACAATATGGTTCGTTCGTGGGGAGAGCGCAATGCGGGTCTTGCCGGAATGCCCGAGGGCGCAATCGCTGAAGCCTTTAAGATTGTAAATACAAACTAAAACTACTTGAGCAATACTTTCTCAATAGCAATTGTTTTCTTAGGTGTCCCATCTCCAGGACTTCTGCCTCCAGCTTTAACCCCGCCAGCAGCAATAGCTTTCACGATGTCCAGACCAGCGGTAATGGTGCCCCAAATTGTGTAACTCGCACCGAGTGTTGTATCCCCGTAGACCAAAAAGAACTGGCTCCCATTTGTATTTGGCCCAGAGTTAGCCATTGCAACAGTTCCGGCTGGATAGTTATTAGTTACCTGCTGTGGCAAATTTTCATCAGGGTATGGAGACCACGCTGGCCCGCCTCCCCCTGTGGCCGTTGGGTCCCCACATTGCAGGACAAAAATAATATCCGTCGTTAAGCGATGACATAGTGAGAGATCAAAATAACCACCGCGTGCGAGTGTGGACAAAGCGGTCAGAGTAATTTGTGCCTTCACGCCAACAGTTGTGATCGCAATATTTCCACAATTTGTTACCAGAGTCATTGTCTTAGGCAGTTGTGAAGATATCTTCTTGGGAGGGGTAACAACTTTGGGGTCATGAGGCTTTGCTTTCGTTGCCTTGCATGCCACTTGTGCCTGGGCCGTTGATCCCACTGATACCAAAACCGGAATAGAAACAAGGGCAAGGGTCAACGCCGCAGTAGTTGCAATACGTCTCATGGTGGTCATTCTAACAATTACTCCCATTCGATAGTTCCTGGTGGTTTGCTCGTAATGTCCAAGATTACGCGATTAACATCGCGAACTTCATTAGTGATGCGTGTTGAAATCTTCTCAAGTAATTCATAAGGCAATCGCGACCAATCAGCAGTCATTGCATCTTCGCTCGAAACTGGCCTGATCACGATGGGGTGGCCATAGGTGCGACCATCACCTTGGACGCCAACACTTCTGACATCGGCCAATAAAACTACTGGGCATTGCCAAATGAGTCTGTCCTGGCCCGCAACCTTCAATTCTTCGCGAACAATCGCATCTGCGTGGCGCAATATCGTCAATCTTTCTTCCGTAACTTCACCAATGATACGTATAGCCAATCCAGGCCCTGGAAAAGGTTGACGCATGACAATCTCTTCTGGCAACCCCAGTTGGAGGCCCACCTGTCGCACTTCATCTTTAAACAGTGTGCGAAGTGGTTCAATGAGGGTGAACTTCAAATCATCCGGTAGCCCGCCAACATTGTGATGCGATTTAATGTTTGCAGTACCGGTTCCGCCGCCTGATTCAACAACATCGGGATAGAGAGTGCCTTGAACTAGGAATTCAACATCTCCGCTCGTTGCGATCTCGCGCGAAGCCGCTTCAAAGCTTCGGATAAATTCGCGACCAATTATCTTGCGCTTGGATTCTGGATCCGAAACTCCAGAAAGCGCCGATAAAAACTGCTCACGAGCATCGATAACTTTCAGGGTGACGCCCGTAGCAGCGACAAAATCTTTCTCGACTTGCTCGGCTTCTCCGCTTCTGAGCAGGCCATGATTGACAAATACACATGTCAGTTGTGATCCAATAGCTCGTTGAACAATTGCGGCTGCAACTGCTGAATCAACTCCACCCGAAAGGCCGCAAATCACATGCTTGGATCCTACTGAGGCTTTTATTTTTTCTATTTCAGTGTCAACGATATTGGCGCTAGTCCAAGTGGGTGAGCATTGTGCAATTTCTATTAGCCAGCGTCGCAAAATTTCTTGTCCATACTTGGAATGCAGGACTTCTGGATGGAACTGAACGCCTGCTAATTGACCAGTGGAATTTTCAAATGCAGCAATCTTTGTATCAGAAGTTGATCCACAAGTTGTGAAACCTTCAGGTGTTTGTGTTACCGCATCTCCATGACTCATCCACACCTGTTGCTCGGCTGGCAAAGATTGAAATAAAGCCGAAGAATTTTGGACTGTAATTGTTGTGCGACCAAATTCAGACTTTCCAGTTTGGCTGACGACTCCGCCCAGTGCTGCGGCCATTACTTGAAAGCCATAGCAAATACCAAAAATTGGAATTCCTAAGGCAAATACTTCTGCGTCGAATTTTGGTGCTCCAACTGCGTACACACTGGAGGGGCCGCCAGATAAAATGATTGCTTCAGGGTTCTTGGCACGGACTTCTTGAGCCGTAATGCTAGAAGGAACGATTTCACTATACACATGCGCCTCGCGCACCCGACGTGCAATCAGTTGCGCATATTGCGCACCGAAATCAACAACTAATACGCCGCGGCGTACTGAATTAGGCATGGTGAATAAGAACTTCGACGCGCTGGAATTCCTTGACGTCGGAGTATCCGCATGTAGCCATTGCGCGGCGAAATGCTCCAAAGAGGTTCATAGAACCATCGGCTTCGTGAGATGGGCCAAGCAAAATCTCTTTCAGGGTCCCAGCAGTTCCAACTGCAACGCGCTCACCGCGTGGAAGTTGCTGATGATGTGCCTCGCTGCCCCAGTGCCAACCCAAACCTGGTGCCTCCACTGCCTTTGCAAGAGGAGAGCCCATCATGACTGCATCTGCTCCGCAAGCAATTGCCTTGGCAATATCTCCGCTTCGTCCAACAGAACCATCTGCAATAACATGAACATAACGTCCACCAGATTCATCAAGGTAATCGCGACGAGCAGATGCAACTTCTGCAACTGCTGATGCCATAGGAACTTCGATACCTAACACTTTTCGAGTTGTGTGCGCCGATCCCCCACCAAATCCAACAAGTACTCCGGCAGCGCCTGCACGCATTAGGTGGAGTGCTCCAGATGCAGTGGCACATCCTCCGACAATTACAGGTACATCAAGTTCGTAAATAAACTTCTTCAGGTTGAGGGCTTCATCATTGTTGGCCACGTGCTCGGCGCTCACAGTTGTGCCGCGGATGACGAAAATATCAACACCCGCGTCAACCACGCTCTTGTGAAATTCAAATGTGCGTGCAGGAGATAAGGATCCAGCGACAGTAATGCCTGCATCTCGAATCTGCTTGAGGCGTTCTTTAATGAGAGTTGGTTGAATTGGTGCTGCATAAAGTTCTTGCATGCGTCGAGTTGCATGAGCATCGGGCATAGAGGCGATCTCGCCAAGTTGAATGCGTGGGTCTTCATAGCGAGTCCACAGGCCTTCAAGGTTGAGGACGGCAAGGCCGCCCAATTTTCCAATAGCAATAGCGGTTTCTGGCGAAACAACAGAATCCATCGGCGCTGCCATCATCGGAAGTTCAAATTTGTATGCGTCGATCTGCCATGTAATTGAAACATCTTCAGGGTCGCGAGTACGGCGGCTGGGCACAATCGCAATATCGTCAAAAGAATAAGCCTGGCGAGCGCGCTTGCCTGGTGCAATTTCGATGAAGCTCATCAACGGCCCTTCCCTCTGTAGTTAGGTGCATCGCTCACATCGAAAACATCGTGAGGATGGCTCTCTTGCAGCCCCGCTGCAGTAATTTGAATCAATCTACCTTCGCGGCGCAAGTACGCAATATCAGGGGCTCCGGCATAACCCATTCCGGATCGAAGCCCGCCAATGAGTTGATGGACTACATGAGCAAGAGATCCGCGGTATGCAACTTTGCCTTCAACACCTTCTGGAACCAATTTATCTTCAGATAACACGTCATCTTGCATGTAACGATCTTTCGAATACGACTTTTGCTCGCCGCGAGATTGCATGGCACCGAGTGATCCCATTCCACGATATGCCTTGTATTGGCGTCCATCAATTGTTACGAGTTCTCCCGGCGACTCATCGCATCCGGCAAGTAATGACCCAACCATTACCGAATCTGCGCCAGCAACAAGTGCTTTAACAATGTCCCCGGAATATTGAAGTCCCCCATCTGCAATTAGTGGGATACCAGCTTTAACGCAGGCTTTGCTTGCTTCCATAATTGCGGTGACTTGTGGGACACCTACGCCCGCGACGATGCGCGTTGTACAAATAGAACCTGGTCCTACGCCGACTTTGACTGCATCTGCTCCAGCATTGATGAGTGCCTGCGCACCAGCACGAGTTGCTACGTTGCCACCAATAATTTCAGTCGTAGGTGAGAACTTCTTAATCCGAGCAATCGCTTCAAGGACTGCACGATGATGACCGTGGGCTGTGTCGACAACAACAACATCTACGCCGACTTCAATGAGGGCTTGGGCACGTGCAAAACCATCATCGCCAACGCCTACTGCCGCTCCTGCAATGCCAACGTTCTTGACTAATTTCACATGAGTAACTTGCTCATCGATGGGCAGGTTACGGTGAATGATTCCGATGCCACCGACTTTGGCCATAGCGATAGCCATCGCTGATTCAGTGACTGTATCCATCGCTGAGGAGATC
>Ga0194058_10002016_pt1 | contig 10056 bp, 16 predicted proteins | sample SepL4417m_MetaG_FD_155490 | JGI IMG/M metagenome (GOLD analysis project Ga0194058, IMG submission 155490) | Anoxic zone freshwater microbial communities from boreal shield lake in IISD Experimental Lakes Area, Ontario, Canada - Sep2016-L442-17m | ecosystem: Environmental > Aquatic > Freshwater... | reverse complement strand
TGCGCCGAGGTCAGTCAGTCGTCCGGGCAGAGCCCGTGCACGCAGGCTGCGGGTGGTGCGCCGATCGACCATGCCGGCGTTCAACGCGCCGCACATCGATGTCCCGGCCCCCGACAGCCTCTCTCAACCATGTACCCCCCACTGCGTCCGAGCAACGTCGATGACGCGGCGCGGTCCGAGGCCCTGGCAGGCGCGCCGCGCGGCATCGCCGCGCCGGCCGCGCGACGCTGACCATGTGGCGGACCGATGCTCCGGTGCAGCGGTGCAAGGGCACTGCACGGCCCAGACAAAGCCGAGGTGGACGAGATCCTGCCCACCGCGGACCGTCCACGATCGCGTCGAGCAGGCGTTGCGCGTTCTTCGGGCCGCGCGGGAGGTAAGCCGTCTCCTCGAGCGCCTCGTGGTCGTCCAGCGACGTCATCACCACCGACGAAAACGCTCTGCGCGTCACGACGATGGGCGCGTGGTCCGCGCACACGCGGTCCACCTCGCCGGCGAGGTTGCCGCGCAGCCGGGTGGAGGGGATGGCGTCCGTGGCTGACCTCCAAAGATGACCCGTACGGCGAATGGTACGACATGACCATCCCCGTCGCGCAGGCGCCGGTGAGCCACGAATGGGGCGCCCGGCAGGCGCGGGAGGAAGCTATCGGCGGCCCGCCGGCAAGCGCTCGTCAGATGCCGGCGCCTGCCGACGATCGACCGCCCGCCTCAGGCGGAGGATCGGACGGAGGAGCCGCCGGCGCCGTGGCCTTGGACAGGATCTCCAGCATGAGCGCCCCTGGGACCACACCGGCGATCTGCCGAACGTCGGTGTGGCGAATGCGGGCCACCCACGTGCAGACGACGGCGCACCTGCGCTTGAGCCCGGTCCGCGGGTGCCCCTGGGCGTGCCACGGCAGCAACACATGGTCATCGGGCAACGGATCGGGAACACGGCTGGTCACCGCGAGCACGTCCAGTGGCGCCGTGGGAGTGATCCGCTCGCTCGGCGTGACGATCACCAGCGGGCGCGACTTGGGGAACCCGTTCGCGTCCGCGATCTCCGCCCAGACGATGCGCCCGAGTTGGAGTGGCTCAGCCATACGGACCCCGGCGTGCCCTCAGAAAGGCTTGGGCTCGTCTCCTTCGAACCACTGCCGCGGGGGAGGGGAGACGCGGGCCAGCCGCTGCCAATCGATCTCGGCCGTGCGCCGCTCGGCCTCCTGCCGCGCGAGCAGCTCGAGGAGCAGTTCCAGGTGCTCGACGGGGATCACGGCGGCCACGTCCGCCCCACCGCGCCGCACGATCACTGGGCGCCGCGTGGCCGCGACCCGGCTCACGAGGCCCCGATAGTCCTGGACCTGCCGCGGTTCATCCACGTGGTCCGGTTCACTGAGAAGCGTGTGCTCGGGCATGCAACAACTCCTTGCAAGGGACCGTGCCGTCGGCGGGAAGGCGCAAAGCGGGGGCACGTCGTCCATGCTGCAGTGTAGCGAGATGCGAGGCCCCGCGCCATCCTCTCAACGTGGGAGCTACTTGACATGGGTGGATGCGCGCCCCGGCGGCCGCCTACCGTCATGCGGCCGCAATCGCCAGGAGGCCACCCACGACGAGCTCATCGTGAGCCTGACGGCGACCCTCCGCGAGGCTCTCGATCTCAACCGCGAGGATGCCTTGGCCGCCGCCGGAGATATGTGCTCGGAAGCGAAGATCGCCGCGCGCAGCGGCGCGAGCTCATCGCGCATCTCCGTTCCCACGCTTGTGACCTGCCGCGAGAAGGCAGCCGCCATTCATGGTGGCACGACCCGGTTCTCAACAAGCGCTCGGCGGTGCCCAGGCATGTCGAGATCGGCAACGACCTCGCCAGGAAGATCTGTCGCGACCTCGGCGTGCCTCCCCTGCGGTGATAGCCTGCCCGAGGGTATCCGGCGCAAAAGGACGAGACATCGGCCGTGGCGCGAAGCGCCGAGTCCGGGGGCCGGGGACGCGCCGTTCACCGGCCGCAACAGTGGATCTCGGCGCGCCGCCTGCCGTCCCTACTCCTTTGCCGCTTTCATGGCGGCTTCCATGATCCTGCTATGGATCCAGTAGCCCGCGCCCCTCATCTGCTGCAGCAGCTCGCCGACATTCGCCACGAGATGGGCTTCTTTGGCATCCGTCAGCAAACGGGCTGTCCCCATCACATCCAGGCCATAGACCTCTCTGGCGACGCGGCGGCCTTTTCGTTCATCCATCAGGACTCTGGGTACCCCGATCTCACGGGCAAGCTGAATGACCGAGGCTTCGCCGACATCGAGAACAGCGGCGAGCAATGGATCTCCGGGCTGCCGCAGCGCCGAGACAGTGAACCAGTCTGCCTGTCGATAGGCATCCAGCCCTGTGAAACGCCGTCCTCCGCGAAGGATCTCATCGTGCATGGCTTGCGGCAGATAGACCGACTCATACAGGCCCCTCAGAGTATCCGGGCGATCAGCGGACCCGTATTGCACACGATCGCCGTCATCCGGGGGCCTTCATCGGAATTCTCTTGAGATCTCGTCATCGTCCCACTCGACGGACGAGACTCCCATGTTGATGCAGGTCAACAGGAACTCCACCCGCCCAATGCCGCAAGTTGGGCAGCATGGCCGGAGCTCAGCCTGCCCATTTCATAGAGCTTCACCGACATGGCTTTGCGGGCCTCCTGCTCAAACGCTTCTGGACTCTGGTTTGAAACTGCAGGTAGCGCTTCGGGATACTCGATAACTATGGTTCTTTGCACAGGGATCTTCCTCCCTCCTTGGCCTGAGCACTGGTTGTATCAAGAGCTTCGACATCGGCCAGCGCTTGGAAAGCTCATCCTATTGCGGCGATTCGTCAAGGTCATGGGTAGAGCAGCCTCCCATCGCGCGCCACAGTAGAGGGCAGCGACGTGGCGACGGCCGGCCCCCGCTCGAACTCCTCGCGGGTGAAGACGAGCACGTCCTCGGCGATCCCCATGCCGCACAGGGCGCGGAAGGCCTGCTGTTCGCGCTTGTAGCGCGGCAGCGGAGAATCGCGGACCACAACGAGGAAGTCGTAGTCGCTGCCTTCATGCGCTTCGTCACGGGCGCGCGAGCCAAAGAGGTAGATGCGCTCCGCCTGCAGACTGGCTCGCAAGCGCCGTACAGATTCCGCTATGAGATCGGCGACCGGAATCGAATTGGCAGTCTCGGTCATGGTCTCTCCCGCCGCTGGGTTCCCCTCTCCATTGTAGCGGACGTGACAGACTCCCCTCAGTGGAGCTCCGTCACGACAGCGCGCTCACGCTGCAGACGGAGCCTGTCGATGTGCGGGGCGGAACCGCGACTCAGAAGTCCGATCCCCAGACCCCTCTCGTGCCGGGCGCCGGCGGCGCCATGACCTGGCGGAAGGGCCCGCCCTGCCTGCGCGGAGGTCATGCGCCGCGTCTTCGACGAACGCGACGAGCTCCTGCTCAGCCCGGGTCCCTACCGCGGCTCCAGGAGCAGGACCGCATGCAGCCCGTCGACGTTTGCCTTCATGGCTCCTCGCGCGGCAGCTCGCCGGGCGTCACGGGCTTGAGCTTCCGCATGGTCACACTCCTGGTGGTAGTCCGCGATCTCGACGGCCGAGCGGACGACGAGGCGGGGAGTAATCCGGCCTGAGCCAAGCGCTTCTCGATACGGGCGCGCACGACATCCCAGGGCTCTCCCGCGCCGGGGTCGCGCTCAAGGTCGGCGAGGCGGCTTTCGAGCTCGGCTCTCAGGGCTTCGGCAGGCGGCAGGTCGCCGGTGTCGGCGGCGACGCTGTCCCGAAGATCCTCGGCGAGCTGGATGCGCGCGGCGACGGACAGCTTGCTGACGTCGAGGTCGGTGGTTCGCACGTGCTCAGCCTGCCTCGTGCGAGCGGAGTGTGCAACGCCTTCCCGGTGTACGCCTCACGTAGAGGTGACCGGCGCTGCGCGGCTTTGTCGCGCAGCGTCCAGAGAACGAGGCGCACGGGTCGGCCGCAGGGTTGGGCGTCACTCTGGTCGTACTGACACTGGTGACCTACCCACGATGCGCCCAGTAGCCAGGGCGCCGCCTGTGATGGGCGACGGCAAGGATTCGAAGCTCCTCTGCGGTGACCTGATAGATGATGCTGTATGGGAATCGACGGAGGATATATCGCCGGCGAGTGCCCCGAAATACAGCACCGAGGAGAGGATTGGCCAAAACGAAACTGGCCGTTCGTTCAAACTCAGCCACAAACGCAAGACCAAGCTCAACATCGGCTTTCAGCGCATAGAACGCGGCCGCATCGTGTAGCTCGGCGAGCGCCGGTGGAGCAACGACGAGCCTCACTTCAATGAAGCCCGTACCTGCGCAAGTGCGTCAGCAATTGGAATGACCTGCACCGTGCCGCTTTCAATGTCGGCAATTCTGCGCTCGGTTTCGGCGGCCCACGCTTCCTCAATCTCAGCATCTTCGTCAAGACTCGCAAGCAATACCTGGGCGAAAGCCGCGCGCTCGCTAGCTGTCAGTTGCAGGGCTTCGGCTTCGAGCGATTCGAGTCTATTTGCCATGACTCATGCCTCCGTTGAGAGATGTGATTGTACCGCAAGCACGGGGCGGGGCGATGCTAACGAACAGCGAAACGAAGCTCCGCACCGAGCGCCAGCGAGTCCGCTGCAGCGCCCCGTCAGGCTCGGGCTATGGGTCTACTCGACCGGGAGGAGCGTCGCGAGCTTCGCCACGACGTCGGCCACGGTCGCCTCCGGCAGCTCGCAGATGAACGCGGCTTGCCGAGCGCGCCAGTCGGTGCTCTTGACCTGGTCGGAAAGTACGACGCCGCTGACGGCAGTGTGCGGGGGAAGCGGGATCTCGAACGGATAGCCCTTGGCCTGGTTCGCGACGGGACAGGCGAGAAGTAGCCCGATCCGTCGGTTGTAGGCCGCTGGACTAAGGACAACGGCGGGACGCCTGCCTGCCTGCTCGTGACCGGCCTGTGGGTCGAAGGTCAACCAGATGGCGTGGCCCCGGTCTGGGATGTAGACCATCGCTCACCACACCTCTTTGCCAGCAGGCGGACCCCAGTCGACTTCGCGATGAAGGTTGGATGGGCGGACGCCGTCGAGAAGCTCCTCGAGCGTGTAGGTAGGGCGGACCGGCACCTGTACGATGAGGCGACGGGCCTCAACGGATACTTCGACCTCCCGGTCCTTCTCGAAGCCGGCCTCTGCGGCGAAAGCCTTGGGGATGCGAAGGGCGAGGCTGTTTCCCCACTTCTGGATCTTGGTTCGCATAGGGCACCTCCGTAGCCACAATGAGGCTACGCTGGAAAGGGCGCCCTGTCAAGGCTGGCGCGCTTGTCAGGCCGCTCTCGCGATGACGCCGCCAACCTCGTCGCGAGATGCCCCCAGGGCGAGCAGCGACTTGACCAGCAGGTCCAGCGAGACTGAGGCGTCGGCCGCCTCCATCCTGGCCGCCCGCGACTGGCTCGAACCCAATCGGCGCGCGACCTGCGACTGCGTCCAGGAGTTGCGCGTGCGCAGTTCGCGCAGGTACTCGGCAAGCGCGAGCTTGAGCTCGACGAATGCTACTTCCTCCTTGATCAGCCCGAGGAAGTCGGCGGCGTCGCCGCTGCGCCAGCCGGCAGCCGCCAAACGGTCTTGCTTGGCCTTGTCCATCTCGCTGACTCCTTCTTTCCCGCGACGGAATCATGGGTGCGCAATCTCCGCTGACAGGCAGCGATCACTGCCTTGGGCGTCGCCTGCGTCTTCTTCTTGGCGAACACCTCGGCGATCACGATGGCGTCTGCGTCGATGCGACAAACGATCCGCCAGGTCGCGTCCTCGTCGGTGATGCGCAGTTCATGGCAGCGCCTGCCGAAAGACGGCATGGGCCGCGAATGCGGCAAGCCGAGCGACTCGCCGCGCCGCAGGCGTCGAAGCACCACCCCGACCTCGATTCGGGCCGCAGCCGACAGCGGGGGCGTGCGGACCCCTCCCCGTGGAGCCACATCAGCGGCTTGTCGGCAGCCGATCTCACAGAGAGGAGCGTATGTCAGATGCGACATACTGTCAAGGAGCGCCGGCCGGTCGGCCTAACATGGATGATGCAGTCTGCGTGTGACCTCAGATGCAGACTGCCCATTTCCGTGTGACACGCACGATCGAAGTGGCCATGTAGATGCCGTCGCTTCCGGCCTCGAGCGGCCACGAGGTCGTGCGGGTCTTCGTGGCCCTGGGTTGGGACGTCGTGGCGGCGCGGAAGTCACATCATCCTGGCGAAGGATGGCCACTTGGCCACGCGGAGCAACGTCTTTGCTGCGCCAGCAGGCTCGCGCCGGCCCTGCTCCCAGTCTTGCAGCGTGCGTGCCGAAACGCCAATTCGACCTTGCCACAAAAGGTAGCTATAATATAGCCAGAATGCGCTACGAAACTGTTCTTTCACCAGAGGCCGTCGACGACCTGCGCGGTCTGAAGGCGCACGTTCGGGCAGAGGTGCGTGATGCGATGGAGGAGCATCTTCGGCACACTCCCACGCGAGAGAGCAAGAGCCGGATCAAGCGACTGCGGGGTTTGTCGCAGCCCCAGTATCGTCTGCGGATCGGCGAAGTGCGGGTGTTCTACGATGTGGCGGAGGGCAACGTCGAGGTGCTGGCCATTGTCGCGAAGTCGGAGGCGGAGGGATGGCTGACGCGAATGGGAGAGCGATGAAACGAGTGGCATTGTCAAAGGTGAAGGACGACCTGTCGCGGTATCTGCGGGTAGCAGAGAACGAGGATGTCATTATCACGCGTCACGGTCAGCCGGCGGGGGTGTTGATCGGCTTCGAGACGGAGGAGGACTGGTTCGACTACCGGCTGGAGCACGACGCCCGGTTCCTGCAGCGGGTGGCGGCAGCGCGTGAGAGTCTGCAAGCGGGGTTGGGCGTGCGGCTGGAGGAGATCGAAGCAGGGTGAGGTGGGGTGGAGCCAAGCCTGAGCTTCCCGCCGCCTCCAATCCGCCATGGAGCGGCCTTCCTCTACGCGCCACGTGAACGTGCGGAGGCTCATTCCCGCTGACCATATGGCCCTACCCCTGCTGGTCAGCGCTTCGCCGGCCGGGGTGCCTCGGCGGGCTCACCTGACGCAGGAGCAGCTCACCCGCCGCTGCTGAGAGCGCCTCCATCTGGGCGACGATCTCCTCGAGGCGACGCCGGTTGGCGATCCAGCCGCGGTAGAGCTCAGCCTCGCGTTCGCTTCTGCCGCGCGGCCCGGCGCACCCTGCGCCTGGGCCTCAGCCGAGAAGCTCCTCCGGCTCCGTGCGGAAGGGGTCGACCACCGTGACTCCGTCGAGCACTCGGCCGTGCTGGAGGTCCTCGGTGAGCAGCCAGGCACAACCGGCCACCTGCGCGGCCGACACCACGAGTGAGTCCCACCAAGAGAGCCCGTAGCGATCCTGGACGGTCCAGGCCCCTTCGACGACGGGGCCGTCTCTGGGCACGGGAGCCCACGCCATCAGGTTGCGCACGTCGGTCCGCGCCTCGTCGCGACCCATTCCCGGCCGCAGCTACTCCGTCACCACGGAGTAGTACGCATTGAGCACTTGGGCGCTCACCCGGCCGGAGCGCGTGGTCCAGAGCAGCCGCAGCCAGCGCTCGGCCGCGGCCTGCCTCGCGGGCTCGGAGGCGTCGCGTGCGTAGACCAGCGCGTTCGTGTCGACGAAACAGGTGGGATTCACGGGCGCGAGCGCTCGTGCGCCTCGGTCCGCGTGGGGTAACTGCCGCTGGTCTTCAGCGCTCGCGGGGTGACCGCCAGGTACTGCTGCATGGCCGCCTCGTAGCCCTCCTCCCGGAGCATGCGCTCGTGGAGCAGCTCTCCCAGGATCCGCGAGACGCTGGTATCGTGGCGCGCCGCCCAGACCCGCGCCCAACGAGCCACTTCCTCGTCAAGAGTGATGGTGACGTTCTTCATGGCCACGAGTCTGGTGCTCCACGGTCCTCGTGGCAACCCTGGACAACACGGAGGATCAGCAGGGGATCCGTGCGGCCAGTGTGCGGATCCCTGCGCCTCGCACGTGGACCCCTGCAGCGCCTGCTCCACGCCGTTCGCGTCCTCCTACCCTCGGAGCGCCGCCCTGCGCTGCGGCGACGCAGCCCGCTGCGCACCCGGGGCAGTCCGGTCGCGCAGGGGCGCCCGATCAGATGTCGCTCACGAGGTGGACGCCGACCGGCGCCGTGGTCTAGCCTTGCACGGGTTCGCCCGGTCACGATGGGACCGTCACCTTCCGTTGGGGGGCCGCGAGATGAGCGAGAAGAAGAGAGTCATCGTTCTCGAGGCACTCGCCCCCGAGGGCATCGAGCTTCTGCGCGGCGCCGGCCTCGAGGTCGACGACGGCGCCGGCTGGGACGAGGGCGAGCTGCTGCGGAGGCTCCCCGGGTGCCACGGTCTGATCGCCGGCCCGGCACACGCCGTGACTGCGCAGATCCTGCGCGCCGGCGCCGACCTGCAGGTGGTAGGTCGCACCGGGCTGAGCGTCGCCAACGTCGACGTCGCGGAGGCCACCAGGCGCGGCATCGTGGTGGCCGACACGCCGCAGAGCAACGCGATCTCCGCGGCCGAACAGGCGCTGGCCCTGGTGCTGGCGTGCGCGCGCGATCTGGCGGGTACGCACGCCGACCTTCGCGCCGGCCGGTGGGAGCCGGACAAGTGGGCGCGGTCGGCCGTGGAGGTCCGCGGCCGGACCTTGGGCATCGTCGGGTCGACTCCTGTCGCGGCGCTGCTCGCGGAGGATGCGCTGGCCTTGGGCATGAGGGTCCTGACGGCCGAGGACGACCTCGATCGCGTCTACGCCGAGGCCGATCTCATCGTGGTGGACCTGCCGAGCAGCACGCCGCCCGAGGTGCTGATCGGCGAGCACGAGCTCGCGCAGATGAAGGACGGCGTGCGCGTCATCAGCCTGGCGCCGCCGGGCGTCGTCGACCATGCGGCGTGGGCGCGCGCCATCGCGAGCGGCAAGGTGGCGGCCGCGGCCGTCGCGGTGTACCCCGGCGACGCGCCGGCCGATGGTCCTCTGACTGCGCTTGACGGCGTGCTCTTGACGCCCCACCTGGAAGAATCGACGGTGGACGCGCAGCTGCGCGCGGGCCTCATGGTCGCAGAGCAGGTTGCCGCCGTGCTCCGCGGCGAGCTCGCCGCCAACGCCGTCAACGTGCCCCTCACGCTCGTCGACGACGCCGATGAGCTGATGCCGTACCTGGGCCTCTGCGCCCAGCTGGGACGCTTGCTCGTGGGCCTTGCGGGCGGCCCCATCGCCGATATCGCGATCAGCTACGGCGGCAGCTTCGCCTACTTCGATACGCGGATCCTCACGCTCGGCGTTCTTGGGGGCGTGCTCGCCGACCAGGTGGAGGGGCGGGTCAACTACGTGAACGTGCAGTCCCTCGCCGACGAGCGCGGACTGACCGCGCACGAGACCAGGCAGTCCGACCTGCCGGACTTCCCGCGGCTCATCACGGTCTCGACGCGCGGTCCCCGCGGCGAGGTGTCGGTCTCGGGTACCTCGCTCGGTCCCGAGCACAAACCGCGGCTCGTCAGGGTCTTCGGCGAGGACATCGACATCGATCCGGCACCGCACATGCTCTTCTTGCGGTACGTCGATGCGCCGGGCGTGGGCGGCGCTGTCGGCACCATGCTCGGCGAGTGGGGGATCAACATCCGCCACATGTCGGTCGGCCGAGGGACCGGCGCGCCCGAGGCCGTCATGGCCCTCACCCTCGACGAGCCGCTGGGCGCGGATCAGCTCGATGAGCTCGTCGCGCGCTGCGGACTGGCGTACGGCAAGGGCGTCGAGCTGTAGGAGCCGCGCTCGGCCGGCAGTTGTGAGGGCCGCCGTCCGTTAGCTAGGATTGCGGCTTGCACTCTCGTCCGTACACTCTGCCGGCACCCAGCGCCCCGGCCTCGAACCGCCCCGAAAGGACGCCACGATGCAGAAGCGTTTCCTCATCACTCCCGGCCCCACGCCCGTGCCGCCGGAGGTGCTCTCGGCGCTCTCCCAGCCGGTCGTCCACCACCGCGCGCCGCGCTTCACCGAGATCCTCAAGCAGGTCGTCGCCGGCCTCAAGTACATCTATC
>Ga0194058_10002011_pt1 | contig 10067 bp, 9 predicted proteins | sample SepL4417m_MetaG_FD_155490 | JGI IMG/M metagenome (GOLD analysis project Ga0194058, IMG submission 155490) | Anoxic zone freshwater microbial communities from boreal shield lake in IISD Experimental Lakes Area, Ontario, Canada - Sep2016-L442-17m | ecosystem: Environmental > Aquatic > Freshwater >... | reverse complement strand
TCCATGTTGGTGAGCTCCGTCTCGACGCAGACGGAGAACTGGTGGCTGGAATATCCCGGCAGGCCGAGACGCTTCGAATAATTGGCGATCAATTTGAGTGCCATATGTTTCCTTTCTTGTGTGCCCGTGCGGCTGGCCTGAAAATGAAGAAGCCCGGAAACGTCATATCGACGTTCCGGGCTCTTCGGGGCCAGCTGATGCCGGGCGGTTGGTTTGGGTGTCAGGCGGCGGCGTGATGCGCCGCAGCCTGGTTGTTGGTGTTGGCTCTTGGGAGCGGGAGAGGAGGAGACGGCTGATAGCTATCCCTCCCTAGGTATTTTGGGTCAAAAAGGGGGAAATTCGTCGTGTCTGGCCGGACCTGACCAGCAAGTAGAAAGTTTGAGGGCTTCAGGCGCCCTGGCTGCCGGTGCCCCAGAGTGCCTACTCGGCGGAGGGCATTGTCGCTGTCGTTGCGGAATATTTTCCCTGCGGAAGTTTGTGCTATTTTTTGTGCTATAATGACCGGCTTTCTGCTCAGCCTTTACTGATCGAGCGCGCAGGGCAAAAAAGACCGAGAATCCCTGTATTCATCAGGGTTCCCGGTCGAGAATTGAAAAGGAATGAAAGGGGAAGAAAGCGGCAGTTTTCGGATTTTAAGTCCCTTGCGCATACCATTTCGCCACGCCGGCGAACGCTAAGGAATACCAGGAGCCCGTCACCGGGCAGGCTGGACGGTTCCCGGATGGAGCATCCATTTTCCGTTTTGAAAAAGTGCCGGGATGTCGCAGTCGAATGTTCCCGTTTTGCTATATCGAACGCGAAGGTTGACATGGAGCTCATTCGATGCCGTCCATCCGGTTGCTGACAGCCAGCTCTTATAGACCGTTTCGGCAGTGGCATTACTGAACTTGCCTTGAATCTCCTTGAGGGCGGTGGCAAGCCAAAGCTGGCCGAGCTCGTCGTCAGCCTTTTTGATGCAATTCCCATAGGGCAACGAAAAGACCCAGAGATAATCCCCCGAGTTGCCTCGGCGATTGTTGACTGCGAGCCGGCGCCCATCGGCGCTCCAATAGGCCGAAAGCAGGTATCCTTCCGTAGGTGCACGGGCCACGACTTTGTCACCCTGCAAGACTTCCAGCGTGAAGAAGTCGGTGACGCCATCCGTTCCGGGCATCGCCTTTTGAAGGATTCGAACCGATGACGCTCCATCCGGGGAGCCGATCCGGGCAGGCGGCTCGGCGCTGGCGGGTTGGGCGGCTGGGGAAGCCTGCGGCTTCTTCGAGGCCGCTGTGCTAGGAGAAGGTGATTTTCCTTGATTCGACTTTTCCGAAGGAAGATTCAACTGAGCATGCGAGCCCGCTGCGCCCAGAATGAAAAGAGCAAATGACAAAATGCGGATCGAGGGCGTTTTCATGTGTTTGTGGGGGACAATCTAGTGGGCGAGGACGCAGGTTTCAATGAAATCTGTCGAAGGTGGTTAGACCGTATCTTCTCACGGGGCTTCCTGAAGCGCGAAGCCCCCTGAGAAGTGTGTGTTATGTTGCCGGTTGTTTGAACGCTACAAAGAGCTGGAGGCTGGACCGAATGGTAAGGAAAACGCGAGGGTGGGGCGGCCATGGCACTCAAGGCATCAGACTTGACCTCGCCTCCGCATTTCGCTACGAAAGAAAAATGGAAGCGATGCTGGAGGCTGGGCTGCCCCGGACCAGTGCCACCGACACCACCAAACCGATTTTCTGCCAAAAACATCATGCCATCTAGCTCCCCATTTTCTCGTCGAATCTTCCCGTTGCTTACGTGCTGCTTGATTCTTCATGCCAGTTCGGATGCCGCATCTGCGGCCAGCGATCAAAACCAGATCTACACTGGCTCGAACCCGGCCGGATACACCCATTTTTCGGCCGCCGACCGTTTCGCGATCACGAACGTCATCATCGCGATAGCCAACGGGTTGGACGAGAAGAGCCCGAGCCAGTTGATTGCAAACGTCACGCCGGATTTCTCAGTGGAATACCGCTTGCCGGGGGTGAAACCGATCAAAATTGAAGGGCGCGACAATTTTGGAAAAATGATGGCCAAGCGGTTCGAAAACCTCACCGGCGACGGGATCGAACGCCGGCACATCATCTCGCCACTCTACTTCGTCGAGCAATCGCCAGACTCCGCCAAGATCCTGATCCAAATCATCACCTGCACGGCCACACGCCAAGCGGATTGGCGCCCTTTTTCTTCGGCGAAGGTCGAATTTGATCTGGAGAAACACGACGATCTCTGGCTTTGCACCCGCCAACTCGAAACCTTGGACTGCTCGCTGGACTTGCCACTCAGCAAAGTCCTCCCACTGCCCGGCGGAGCCGAGCCAGTCAAAGAACCAGTCGAGGCAAAGCAAAAGGGAAAATAAAATTCAAACGACCATGCGCAAATTGCCCGAAGCGTTGGCCCGGATAAATCAGAGTGATGCTCCCCGGCAGGATCAATTCGGATTCTAGGAATCGGCTCCTGCCATAACGTCCTGCGATTTCTTCGAGCTTTCGTGTTTTCGCGTGAGCCTCCTGCTTTCCGAGAACGTTATGCGGTGGAATATAGCTGCTGTCGCGGGTCAGGCCTCGAACGATTTTCTCAGGTAGCTGGGGAGGACGCCGAGCTGCTCCCGGTATTTGGCTACCGTGCGGCGGGCGACGGTGAGTCCCTGCTCGCCGAGAAGCTGGGCCATGTTCTGATCGCTAAGCGGCCGGTGCGGGCTCTCCTCCTTCACGAGCGCTGCAATCGCCTGGCGGACGCTCTCGTTGCTCACCTCCTCGCCCTCGTCGTTGGTGTAGCCGTGCGTGAAGAAGTATTTGATCTCAAAAATCCCCTGGGGGGTCGCGATGTATTTTCCCGAGGCGGCGCGGCTGACCGTCGTCTCGTGGATGCCGACGACCTCGGCCACCTGGCTCATCGTCATCGGCCGCAGATGCGAGGGGCCATGGTCCAGGAAGTCGCGCTGCCTCGCTGCGATTTCCCGCCCGATATTCAGCAGGGTCTGCTGGCGCTGATGGATGCTGCGGATAAAAAAGTTTCCGCCCTTGATCTTGTCCCGCAGGTATTCGCGGATTTCCCTCGAGGAGCCTGATAGCATGTCCTTGCAGGAGTCGGCGATGCGGAGGGCAGGGACCCCGTCGCTGTTCAGCCCAACCGAATAGTCGTCTCCGTCCCGCTCGATGACAATCTCAGGAATGACGACCTGCTCGGGCTCGGAGGAATATGCCCGCCCGGGCCGCGGGTCTAGGCTCGCGATCTCCTTGGCGGCCCTTTGGATATCGGCGATCGGAAGGCCGAGGGCCTTGGAAATCTCGCCCAGCTTTTTTCGTCCCAGCTCCTCGAGGTGCTGCCTGGCGATCCGGGCCTCGGTCGAGTCCTGCCGCCCCTGTCGCTTGAGCTGCAAGAACAGGCATTCGGAGAGGTTTCTTGCGGCGATCCCCGCCGGGTCGAGCCCCTGCACTTTTTCGAGCGCGCGCTCGGCTTCAAGCGCGGGCACCCCTGCTGCCCGGGCCACCTCGTCGACCCCTGCCCGCAGGTAGCCCTGCTCGTCAAGGTTTCCGATAATTTCTTCCGCGATGCGAAGCTCGGATTCCGGCCACGATGCCACCTGCTCCAGGAGGTGCTCCTGCAAGGAGGGAGGACGGACCTGCGAATCAAAAAAATGCTGCCGCCGCTCCTCGGTTTCTCGCGTCCACGGTTCGGAGGTCGCCCGCTGGGCGTAATACTCGTTCCACTGGTCTTCCATCCCGCTCGAAGACTTTTCTTTCCCGGCTTCGGGCTTCTCGGGAAGCACCTCCTCAAGCGCCGGATTTTCCAGCAGCTCGGAGTTCACCATCTCCCGCAGTTCGGCGAGCGGCGCCTGCAGAAGGTTTAGGCTCTGCTGCATCTGGGGCGAAAGCGTCTGCTGCAACGCCATCCCGGCAATCTGTTCCATCCCAGCCATGCAGCAAAATATCAGGCACGGATACTGCTGATACAAGCAGAAACTGAGCCAACATTACCTGGCCGCGCGAAAAAATCCGGTGTGCCCCCGAGCTCGGGCGCATCTCTGCATCGCAGGCTCCGGCTCGTCCCAGGATGCTGCAACATCGTCGTGCTAGCATTTGCTTCCGGCCCCGCGTCGGCACCCAAGTCCTCCGGAGGGAGGGCAGCCTGCACTCGGGCTGCTTCGGCAAGGCGACAGCCCTCCATTCATTGCGCTGATGCACAGAATAGGGCTGCGCCTTGCGGGTTGATCCTTCGCGGAGAATTAGGCATAATGAAAACTTCTTGATGGAAGGACACCTTTTAACCGGCGCGACATTCTGCCTGCTTGTGAGCTTTGGCTACACTCTGTTCACTTTGGGCGCGGGTAGGTTTCGTCCAGGCGCAGTGAACCTTGTGTCGATTCTGGGAGGGTTTTTGCTGTTGACGATAGACCTCAAAATCCGCGGGCAGGCGCAAGGGGCGTGCCCGATCAACTCCCTCTTTGACGTGCTCGTCTTCATGAGCTGGGCGACCCTTCTCATCTATCTGATTGTCGGCCCCGCCTACCACCTCTCGCTTCTTGGAGCGTTCACTTCCCCTCTTGTTTTTCTTGTGCTGCTCTTCGCGCAGCTGGGGCCGGTGGGGCATTCGGTAGCCGGGCGGCCTCCTCGTGGGCCGTGGGTTGAGCTTCACGCGGCCCTGACGCTCATCGCCTACGGGGCCTTTGCTCTCGCGGCTGTGGCTGGGTTGATGTATTGGGTCCAGGATCGCCAGCTCAAGCGGCGGACGGCCGGAGCACTCCTTTACAATCTGCCGCCCATCACCGAGCTCGGAGTCGCCAATGCGCGGCTCCTTTGGCTGGGTTTTTTCCTCCTTTCCGCCGGGTTTTCGGCCGGATTTCTCACCGGGATGCCGGTTAATAGCGTGAAGTTTCTGACGTCGGCGATGATCTGGGCCGCCTATGCGATCATCCTCGCATTGCGACGCGCCCACCACCTTCCACCGCGCCGAATGGCTGCCGCCTCGATGTTGGTTTTCGTCTTCGCGCTCGCGGCCCTGCCAGCGATTCAATACCTTTCCTCGCCGAAATGAATATCGTCTGCGCTGGGCTCAGCCACCGGAATGCTGCCGTGGGTGTCCGGGAACAATTTGCCATTGGCACGCATGAGCTGGAAGAAACCCTCGCGCGCATCCGCCGGATTGACGGCCTGGCGGGCGCGGTGATCCTCTCGACCTGCAACCGCGTCGAATACTACACCGCCAGCGTATGCCCGCTTCGCGTGATGGATGGGCTGCGCAGTTTTTTGCTGGAGCGCACAGGGGTGGAGGACGCGCCGCTCTACACCCACGAGTCGCCAGCAAGCGTCCGGCACCTGTTTCGCGTGGCCAGCGGGCTCGATTCGATGGTGCTCGGAGAGACGGAGATCCTCGGCCAGATCAAGCAGGCATATGCCGCCGCCAGCGAATGCGGCGCCTCGTCCCGACATCTCAACAAGCTTTTCCAGCACGCGTTCCGGGTCGCCAAACAGGTCCGCAGCGAGACGCAAATCACGCGGGGCACAACCTCTGTCGGATCGGTCGCCGTCGATCTCGCAGGAAAAATCTTCGGGGATCTGAGCGCGCTGAGAGTCATGATCCTGGGGGCGGGCGACACGAGCGAGCGGACCGCACGGAGCCTGGTTTCGCGCGGGGTGAAGACGGTGATTGTCGCGAACCGGACATTTGATCGGGCGGCGAAGCTTGCCGAGGAAATTGGCGGGCTGGCGGTGCATTTTGACCACTGGCCGAACGCGTTCGACGATGTGGATATCCTGATCTGCTCGACCTCGGCCCCGCATCCGATCGTCACGAGGGAAAAGCTGGATCCGCTCCTGCGCGGGAGGGATGGGCGTCCGCTCTTCATCATTGACCTTGCGGTGCCCCGCGATGTCGAGCCCGCAGTCAACGATATGGAAAGCGTCTATCTCTACGATATCGACTCGCTTGAGCAGATTGTCCGCCAGTCGCTCGAAGTCCGTCGCGCGGAGGTTGTGCGCTGCGAGAAGATGATCGACCAGCATGTGTGCGACTTCGTGACCTGGATGCGGACCCACAGCGCGCACATCGTATGAAAACTGTCATTCTAGGAACCAGGGGCAGCGACCTTGCACTCGTGCAAGCCCGCGATGCTGCCGCGCGCCTGCGAGCCAGGCATCACGGGCTCGAGGTCGGCGAGAAAATCATTAAAACGACCGGCGACAAGCGGCTGGACGTGAGCCTCTCCGCCCCCGGACCGCTCGACAAGGGCCTGTTTACCAAGGAGCTCGAAGACGCGCTGCTGGCCGGGATGGTGGACGCTGCCGTGCATAGCCTGAAGGATCTCCCCACCGAGCAGCCGCCGGGGCTCATTGTCGGCGCCATTCTCGAACGGGCGGACTGCGCCGACGCCCTGGCTTCGAAATACGCGGGCGGGTGGCAGGGCCTGCCCGAAGGAGCGGCGGTCGCCACTTCGAGCCTTAGGAGAAAAAACCAAATCCTCCAGCTTCGTCCGGACCTCAGGATTGTGGAGATCCGCGGAAACGTTCCCACCCGGCTGCTTAAGGTTTGGGAGAGCCCGGGCCTCGATGGCCTGGTTGTTGCGCGGGCGGCGATCGACCGGCTCGGCGGCGGGATCGTCCCCGTCGGGCTTCACGTGACGGCTATTGAAGAAATGCTCCCTGCTCCGGGGCAGGGGGCGGTCGGTCTGGAATGCCGGGCGGATGACGTGCAGACTCTTGCCCTGCTCGCCGGGATCCACCACGAACCCACCGCGCGCTGCGTCCGGGCCGAACGCGATCTTCTCCAACAGCTCGGTGGGGGATGCCACATGCCGCTCGGTGCCAAGGCCACCATCGAAAACGGCCAGGTCCGCCTCGTCGCAGCGCTCTTCGAGCCCGATGGCACCCGCTGGCTTTCTCCGTAAATTCGAATCAGGCGCGCGAAAGCCGGCGGATGAGCGCGTCCGCCATGTCGGCTGGCGTGGCCGCCACTTCGATCCCCGCAGCTTGCAAGGCTTCAATTTTTCCTGAGGCGGTGCCTTTTCCCCCGCTGACGATCGCTCCCGCGTGGCCCATCCGGCGGCCCGCCGGGGCCGTGGTGCCGGCGATGAATGCGGCGACCGGCTTGTTGCCGTAGATTCCAACCCAGGCGGCGGCCTCCTCTTCAGCGGTGCCTCCGATCTCGCCGATCATAATGATCGCCTCGGTGTCCGGGTCGTCGTTGAACATTTTCATCACGTCGAGATGGGATGTTCCATTGATCGGATCCCCGCCGATGCCCACGCAGGTCGATTGGCCGTATCCGCGGCTGGAAAGCTGCCAGACCGCCTCGTAGGTCAGGGTGCCGGACCGGGAGACAACCCCGACTTTCCCCGGCTTGTGAATATACCCTGGCATGATCCCGATCTTGCATTGTCCGGGCGTGATGATCCCCGGGCAGTTCGGCCCGATGAGGCGGCTCGGGCTACTCTTCATCCCGGCGCGAACGCGCATCATGTCGAGGACAGGAATCCCCTCGGTGATGCAGATGACGAGCTCGATCCCGGCATCTGCCGCCTCCATGATCGAATCCGCCGCAAATTCTGCAGGCACAAAGATCATCGTGGCGTTGCATCCGGTCTGCCTGCGGGCCTCGTGCACGGTATCGAAGACCGGGATGTTGTTGTCGAAGAGCTCGCCGCCGCGCGCGGGGGTGACTCCTGCGACGACGTTCGTCCCGTATTCCATGCACTGCCGGGCGTGAAACCCGCCGGTTTTTCCTGTGATCCCCTGCACGAGCAGGCGCGTGTGTTTGTTAACTAGAATGGCCATTTTATTAGAAAATGCGAAAGGTGAATATTGAAAGGTGAATGGGGAAATGCGAGGGGCTGCGCACGGCGTGTTCAGGCGGCTTTTGCCGCCGCGACGACTTTTTTGGCAGCATCGGCGATGTCCGTGGCGGCGAGGAACGGGAGGCAGGAGTCAGCGAGGAGCTTGCGCCCGGCTTCCACGTTTGTTCCTTCGAGGCGCACGACGAGCGGGATCTGCAGCTTGACGGTCTTGACTGCGTTGATGAGCCCCTGCGCGATGATGTCGCACTTCATGATCCCTCCGAAGATATTCACGAGGATCGCCTTCACCCGCTTGTCCGAGATGAGGATCTTAAAGGCCTCGGAGACCTGCTGCTCGGTCGCGCCGCCGCCGACATCGAGGAAGTTCGCCGGCTCCCCGCCGTGGTGCTTGATGATATCCATCGTTGCCATGGCGAGCCCTGCACCGTTGACGAGGCAGGCGATATCTCCGTCCAGCCCGATGTAGCTGAGGCCCGATTTCGCGGCTTCGACCTCCCGCGGATCCTCCTCCTCAATGTCGCGGTAGGCGAGGATCTCCGGATGGCGGAAAAGCGCGCTGTCGTCGAAGTTGAACTTCGCGTCGAGCGCAAGAATCTCGCCGCCTTTGGTGACCACTAGCGGGTTCACCTCGAGCATCGAACAGTCGCACCTGAGAAAAAGTTTATAGAGGCTGGCGAAGAGCTTGCAGGCTGGCCGCATTTCGCTCGAGGCCATCCCGAGCAGCTTGGTGAGCTTGCGCGTTTGGTAGGGGAGGAGGCCGAGGAGCGGGTCCACCGACATGCGAACGATCTTCTCCGGGTTGTGGGCGGCGACCGATTCGATATCCACTCCTCCCTCGGTGCTCGCGACAATGACAGGGGCCGAGATCGCCCGGTCCACCAGGATGGCGAAGTAGAGCTCGCGTTCGATCTCGACAGCCTTCGAGACAAGAACCTTGCGGACGACGCGCCCGATCGGTCCGGTCTGGTGGGTGACGAGCGTCTGGCCGAGCATCTGCTCGGCGATGTCCCTCACCTGGTTGGCGGTCTTGCAGAGGTGGACGCCCCCTTGGAACCCGTTGGTGAATGTCCCCTTGCCTCGGCCCCCGGCATGGACCTGCGCCTTGACAATCAGGCTGTTTGTGGCGAGCGCGCGGGCGACTTTTTCCGCCTCTTCAGGAGTGGTGGCAACTCCCCCGGGAGTGTTGGCTACTCCGAATTTGTCGAAAAGTTCCTTGGCTTGGTATTCGTGGATGTTCATCTGGAAGGGAATGGATATAATCAGCCAGCTGCGTGGCTGCAAAGAAATCTTCAGGTTTTCGACAAGTTTTTTCCCTTGAGGTCCGGGGGGATTTTCGCTCGGAAACGCGCTCGGCGGGGAGAGAATCCATGACTTTTCGCTCGCAAAAATGGGTTTCTCCGGTTTCAGTCAATGAATCACATGGATCATTTAGACGAGCTGGAATCCCAAAGCATCTACCTCCTGCGCGAGGCCTACCACAGTTTTTCGAACCTGTGCATGCCCTGGAGCATGGGGAAGGACTCGAACGTGTTGATCTGGCTCTCGAAGAAGGCATTTTGCGGGAAGATTCCGTATCCGCTGCTCCACATTGATACGACGTATGAGTTTCCTGAGATGCTCGAGTTTCGCGAGTGGGCGCAGAAGCATTACGATCTGGATTTGATTGTGAAGATTAACGAGGACGCGCGGGCTGGCACCGGGGCCTACACGGTGTCGATCGGATACGACACGCACGATCCGGTGACCGTGACACATGAGCTCAAGACGGTTGCCCTGCAGCAGATCATGGCCGAGAGGAAGTTCGATGCGCTGATTACCGGGATCCGCCGCGACGAGGATCCCACGCGCGCCAAGGAGAGGTATTTCTCGCCCCGCACGGCAGACTTCGAGTGGGATTACAAGGACCAGCCGCCCGAGTTTTGGAACCAGTTCACGACGGCCGTTGACCCGGGCGAGCACATCCGGGTGCAGCCGCTGCTCGACTGGACGGAGGTCGATATCTGGCGGTATATCGAGCGCGAGAACATCCCGATCCCTCAGATGTATTTCGCGCGGCGCGGGGACGACGGCCGGCTCTATCGATACCGCTCGCTCGGCTGCTGGCCGATCACCAAGGTGGTCGAGAGCAGCGCCTCGAACATCCAGGAAATTATCGCCGAGCTTCTCGTCACGAAAACGAGCGAGCGCGCCGGGCGGGCGCAGGACCACCACGAGCGCAACGCCATGCAAAAGCTCCGAGCCAAGGGGATCATGT
>Ga0194058_10002005_pt1 | contig 10076 bp, 10 predicted proteins | sample SepL4417m_MetaG_FD_155490 | JGI IMG/M metagenome (GOLD analysis project Ga0194058, IMG submission 155490) | Anoxic zone freshwater microbial communities from boreal shield lake in IISD Experimental Lakes Area, Ontario, Canada - Sep2016-L442-17m | ecosystem: Environmental > Aquatic > Freshwater... | reverse complement strand
TGCCGCACATGTTTTCCCAGGCGAACCTGGAGCAGGGTCTCAGATTTGAGCAGGTCTTCAACCCGGGTAAATTCCCGGGGCACTTCCATCTCATACTTCCCCTCATTGATATACGGCCCCGGCAAGGGGGAGACCACATGCTTTTGACGGAACTTCTCCGCGTTGGTCCGGTTCCAGAGCGGTGGTCCCGTGTGGATACGGACTCCGGGGAGTCGTGTTACCAGTAATTCCATGAGGAACATGCACCGTTCCTCTTCCATGGTATAGTGGGCTTGATGCACGGCAAACCCGTTTCGCTCAAGGTGTTCAACGATCGCAATCATGCTTCGTTTCAGCTGCGGCACAATGACCTCTTCAATATACGGGGGCGTTGCAAACGTGATCGCATAGAGGCCCGTGCCCCGTTTTTCCAGGAGGTTTCCCAGCTCTTCCCGCGTGATCGTTTGCGGGGGAGGTACCAGGAAGTATTTTTCTGAGGGGGATTCGAGATATCCCTGGGCCAGTTCCACAAACTCCACCATGCGGTCAAGGGAAACTGCTGCGGATACATTGCGGCGGGGATCCACGGGGTCGATCACGATGAGCGGCTCGTCAAACTCCTTAGCGGCATGGTGTTCCGGATCCACAATCATATGCGGATGCCAGGAGGCCGTAGCCTGCAGGAGCGGGGTAAACCCGCCATAGTGAAGCACCAGCAGCTCGCAGAGATACCCGGAGAATCCCTCGGTCATCTGGTCGGAGCCATAGATGCCCCCGGCTTTGCAGAACCGTTTGAGCAGGAGCACATCATCGATCAGGCCATTGATCTTGTCGGTTATGTAGCGCGTGTGAAACGGTGTCCGGTCAACAGCACTCTGGATCTTGGGTGCACTGTCCACATTATAGCAGGGCACAAGGTCCACATCCACGTCATCGATGACCGCATTGATGTAGGGGTGCTCGGCATATTTTTCGTGAAACGAGGTTGAGAACTCCGTTGCAATCTTTCGTGCAAGGGCAAGCCCCTCTTCTTCCAGCTGTTCGCGGGACAGGCCGACATCAAAGAGCATGAACACATCAAGGTCACGGTCGCCCCGTACCCATGTATGGCGGGCAATCGATCCCACCACCATACCCTGCGCCTTCCCGCTCTGTGCAATCGCTTCAAGCAGGCGTTTTGCAATCCCGCAGACATGCTCGCGCTCCGCAAGTGTCGGGCGCAGGGTTGCAAGGACCGTCTCTTCCAGCGGCAGCCGGGTCACCATGCTACCTCCAGCAGATCCTCGTACACCGATCCCAGGGGGGTGAGGGTGCTCTTTTTTAATTTCAGGCCGCTTATCGTGCAGCTCCCGTATTGCTTGTCACTGAGCTGGCTGATGGCTGCAAAGAGCGATGGGTCGGGAGATTTGACCCGCGCTATCGTGGCATGGGGAGTGAACATCCGGGTCTCGCGGGCAAACCCCAGGGGGGATAGCGCTGCTTCGATCTGCTGGAAAACCATTCCTGATCCCCCGGCATCACTGATGGTGCACCAGACCGTGTGCGGGCGTGACGGGTTATTGACGGTAATTTTATGCGCTGTAACCACAAACGGAGGGACCCTGATGGTGCGGAGTGCATCCAGCACGGACGGGAGTTTTTCATCCGGGACCTCGCCTAAAAATTTGGCCGTGATATGGATGAGGGCGGGTTCCACAAACGTAAGGCGCGCCCGGCACCCGCGCAGGATATCCTGCGCTGCCGCAAGCTGCTCGCGTATCTCAGAAGAAAGTTCGAGTGCAACAAATGCCCGTACCATTGATGGTACTATTATCCTATTCCTCTACAAATGGTGATCGTTTATTTCCGATTCGTTCCGGTTATCAGATTTTTTAAAAGAGAAATTCTTTGGGCACCAACCATGATTTTTTTATTCACATAATGCCTAATTGATTGATCACAGAGTGAGGGTATTTTTTATGCAAAAAAATCCGCAGTTGATTGTATATACGCTTGAGTTTTGTCCGAACTGCGATCTCCTGAAAGGATTTTTAAAAAAGGGCGGTTATGCTTTCACAGAAAGCGATCTTTCAACTGCGGAATCGCTCACCGAGCTGCGGATGAACGGGGTTTTTGTCTCAGAAGCACCCGTCCTGCAGAAAAACGATGACTTCTATACCTCCGCGGATCTCTTTCCCTCCGGTAAACTGGATGGTGCACACATAACCAAGCTGCTCACGGGTGAATGATGCCCCATCCTGAGACCCGCCAGCAGACTATTTTCGGTGCGTATGCCCCGACACTCCCCCCGGTCCGGACGAGTGACGGTCATATCGTTGAGTGGGATCGTAACCGGATCGTCCGCCAGATCGTAGAAGAGACCAAACTTGTCGAGACCTTCTATGGATACAAAGGTGCTGACGAGGCGACCGCGCAGGAGATCGCCCGGGATGTGGAGAACAAGATAAAGAGCATGGGGCTCAAGTCCCTCTCCGGCCCTCTCATCCGTGAGATTGTCAACATCACCCTGCTTGAAAAGGGCATGATACAATACCGGAATGTCTCGACCCGGGTTGGTACTCCGGTCTACGATGCGCACATGATCGATGTAGGTAAGGGATTCGAAGCGCACGATAATGCGAATCTCCAGGAAAATGCCGAGACCAGCCACAAGAAAAAAGCCGACAAGATCTCAAAGGAACAATACCTGCTCCAGCTGCCACCTGCCCTTGCTGACTACCATCTGTCCGGAGAGATGCACATCCATGATCTCGAATATTTTGGCACGCGCCCGTTCTGCCAGGACTGGGACCTGCGTTACTTCTTCTACTACGGGCTGATGCCGGATGGTACCGGCACGAAAGCCTCGGTTGCCGGCCCGGCCAAGCGAGCGGAGGTTGCGATTCTCCACGCGGTCAAGGCACTGGGTTCAGCCCAGACAAATTTTGCCGGCGGACAGGGTTACTATAATTTCCTGACGTTCCTCTCGCCCTTTGTCGAGGGCATGGCGTATGAAGAGATCAAACAGCTGATACAGATGTTTGTGTACGAGATGACGCAGATGATGGTAGCCCGGGGCGGCCAGCTCGTCTTCTCCTCCATCCAGCTCACCCCGGGTGTCCCTTCCCTCTGGCAGGATAAGCCCTGTGTCTTTAAAGGAAAGGTCTGGGACGGGAAATCCGCACCCAAGCGAACCTATGGCGAGTTTGAGCGCGAGGTGCGCCTGCTCTTCAAGGCAACCATGGAAGTGATGCTTGAAGGCGATTACTGGGGCAAACCCTTCAACTTCCCCAAGCCCGAGATCAGCATTGAACCCGAGTTCATGGGCGAGCGCGAGGAGTTCAACAAGAAACATCCCGAGCTCCCCACGTACCAGGAACTGTATTTGCTGACCTTTGAGCTGGCTTCAAAGTTTGGCACGCCCTACTACGACAACCAGTTACCTGCCTATCGTGGCGCGGGCAAGGGTATCTCCTGTTACCAGTGCTGTGCCTACCAGTTCTCGGCAGTTGCAGAGGAAGATTCGGATTTCGACCGGAAACTCATCTTTGAAGAAGGCAAGCACTTCTCAATGGGGTCCTGGCAGGTCGTGTCGGTTAACTGCCCGCGTGCGGCGTATAATGCTGAAGGGGACGATGCCCGTCTCTTTGCCGAGCTCAAGAAACTCATGGATGTGGCAGTCGAGATCTTCAAGATCAAGCGCCGATGGATGGACAATATCCGCGGGAACGGGCGGATGCCCTTTGCCATGCAGCGCCCCAAGGATCCCAATACGGGTGAACGCGGTGCAGTAGCCGTTGATCTCGAAGGGCTGGTCTACACGATCGGGGTCGTGGGCGTGAACGAGATGGTGCAGCACCATATCGGTTCACAACTGCACGAATCCAAGGCTGCCTTCAAGCTCGCCATCCGGGCGATGACCGAGCTCGAAATCTACGGGCGCGAACTGAGCAAGAAGAACAATATGACTATTGCGCTTGCCCGGACCCCGGCCGAGACAACCGGCCAGCGGTTCGCTGTTGCGGACCTTCTCGACCGCCGTTACCACAACTTTGCGGTCAAGGTTATCAAGGGCGATGTGGAGCTCGGACTTGAGCAACTGGGCAAATCCCGGGATCTCCCGATCTACTACACCAATGGTACCCATGTGGCACCGGGTGCAGATGTCTCCCTGCCCAAGCGCATGGAGATCGAGCATGTCTTCTTCCCGATTGTGGATGGCGGGAACATCTTCCATATCTGGTTAGGCGAAGCGCGACCTGATCCGCGGGGACTGATGGATATGGCGATGAAGCTCTGCCGCACTACCCAGATCGGGTACTTTGCTTTCACCCGCGACATTACTGTCTCGCTCAAGCAGTTCCATGAGATGAAGCCGGGAAAGAAATCGATCAGCCAGTGGGCACCTGCCGATAATCCGGTTAAGGTGTAATCTTTTTAACTGCCCGTATTCATTATGGCGATAAACGCGTCGGATATCATTCCGATTTTTTTATTAGTCTCCGTGGTGAGTAATTGGTATGGTACAAAAATTTTGTACAATTTGCGGGGCGGCCCTACCGGAAGGGATGAAATTCTGTGAAAGTTGTGGTGCAGCGATCGAATCGCCTGTTCCTGCCACTCCCTCTTCTGTTAGCTCACCGCCACCGGTTATGCCCGTGTCTTCCGTTCCTCCGGAGACCCCAAAAGGAACATCTCTCCCGAAGATCATTGCGGGAATGGTGATTATCCTGATCATTCTTGCCGTTGCAGCCTATATTTTTGTTCTGCCCAAACTATCCGGAGATTCCTCATCGTTACCCCTCCCCGGGGGAGCAGGTATTCCGGTAACTACGTCAGTGACTGCTGCTGTGACAATGGTGATCCCCGTCACCTCAGCACCGACCGCAGCACCAACCCCGACGCCGGATCCCTTTCCCAATGCGCTATTAGTGAAAGATGGATTTCCGTTCGGTTCTGGAAAGGTTGCAAGCGAGGCTACTATCTACCGTGTCTGGATGAATGACAGTTATGAATGGCACAATGATTTCGACAATAAATTTTATGTCGAGAAGGCTAAATCCGGCTATAAATTCCTGTTTGTCTTCCTGAATGTGTACAACACGGGAGATACTCGTGTATGGGCTCCAACTGCAGGAAATGTAAAAGTCTATTATGATGGTGTGGCCTATTCATCAGATCCGAATCATTTTATTCCGGATAAATCTTCGGATCGGAAAGCAACGGCAATTGAAGTAAAAGAGGTACAGTATTTCTCGAAATTGTTCGGTTCTGAATATGTTGAGGATTATGGGTACTCGCATGGCACCCAGTATGCATACCTTTACCCGGGTAAGAGCAATGCGATCGATGGTTACCTGATCTACCAGGTTCCGAAATCGCTGACTCCCGACAAGACGTATGCCCAGGTTGAATTTAATGGAAACGAAGTTGGCGTCTGGAAGCTTGGATAATAATTATCCGGATTTTTAATTTTTTTTCTCATTTAATTTTTTTTGCTTCAATGAATTTCTTTATTGGATATTTCTGTACGGGAAATTTTTTTCCATCCGGATTTTCCCGCCCGTTTTTTTGTTTTAAAAATTTTAAAAAATATCAAATCTTTAAACCGGATTTTTGGGTATCGTTTTTTTCTTTTTCCTGTGAATGTTTTCCAGGTGATTACAAATGCTGGCCTGAAATTGGGGTACCCCGGTATCGTCAGAGCACATCCCTTTCAATGAATACCTCCCAAAACAGCCCATATCAGCCTCCGTTTACCCTCACAGGCAGGGTTTTTATACTGTATTCACAAAAAAGCAGGTCTCTGTTTTCAAGAGGAGTGCAAATGCAATCTGTTTGAGTAATTTAAGCATAAAATGGGCTCCGAAATATACCTTTTCAGACCGCTTTGGATGGAGGATCGCATGCCAGTGCGTATTTCTGGAGGTGCTCGGAAAAGAACCCCACTTTCCCGGATCCCCCTCCGACGGTGAGCGTATATTCCCCGTCGATGAACGTTCGAAGACCAGAGCACCCCCACGGCTGTATCGCCAAAGGGCCCGTGCCAGGAAACTGACGGGAAGTGAAATGACCCCTCTCCGACGGTGGACCCCTTCCAGGAACCCCCTATGATCCAAAAAAAAGTGCGTAATTCAGAGAAACGGGATGTAAATTCAAATTTTAATGCCCGCAAAGTCTCCCGATTTCGGAAAATTACGACGGAGGTGTGAATGTGCGCAATTAGGCGCAATTGGATGGACGATCGTTCAACGTATGGGCTGATAGTGGCGAAAAGGGAAAAGAACCCCCTTTTTTGGGCTTGGAACGAATAATGCTCACGTTGGATGTCAACGTGAAATTCGTGGGTTGTTCCGGATTTCTGTTCATGCAAATACTCACGAAGTTTTCGTTCGGATGGGGTCTCGTGTTGCTGGAATAATTTTTCTAACGGTCCCCGCATTTTTTTTTAAAATCAAAGTCCGGTAGTTTCGGAAATATTTTTCACACGCGAACATGATCGCGATGAAAAATTTTGCATGGATTGCTAAAACGGTTTCCTCCCGGTATTTGGTTGACACGTTTACCGGGAAGTCTGGCGGGCATCTTTTAAAAAATGGAGCAAGCCATTTCCCTGTATTTGTCGTGAGGCAGCTTGGGGGGTCACGCAGGGCACTTTGGTTTAAGCGAATGGCACACCGTATCCTAAAACCGCCGCAGAGGCGCCCCGTTGGTTGCGGCAGCGTTCATCACGATTACAGATTTCAAAGCATTCTCCCTCTTATCATGCAATCCCGCCAACCTGTTTTTGTCATTTCCCTGCGCGAGATCGTTCAAGGAACAGGGTGGACATTGAACCGGAGAAAAAGAAATAAAATTTAAAAAAAAATAAGAAAAATGAGATTACTGATTTACCATCGGTTCTTTCTTGAGCGTAATATCCATCACGCCCCGGTGAACCCGGTAGTAACTGTGGATACGGTCAACCGGATGTTCGAGCGGAATCGTTTCCGTTTGCTTGTCTACAATGATCCGTACGCAGTTCGTTTCAATATCTGCCCAGGGTGCATTTTTTGGATCTGCGGGCATCTCTGCGGTGATGAAGACTTCCGTATCGGACTCCATCACTTCGTAGGGAATTCCCCCATCATCATCCATCATACCGGGACTGAAGATCTCCGGGTCACCGGAATCGGCATTGCGGGTAATGATCGTGTACCCAACGATCCGGGCATTCTGTGCATCCGGCATATTCTTCACGATATCTTCGACAATCTTTGAAAGGTTCTTAAAGACATCATCGTAGGGGCCGTTTGGATTATTCTGCATTGACACCTCGTAGCGTGAATTGTTTTTTTGTTCTCTTGACTATGCCGGCATGTTCGAACCGTTTGAGCAGCGGGATGAGTTCATCCTGCGTCAGGTGGCTCATCTCCTGGAGTTCCTCTATCGTGAGGGACTGGTGGGAGAGTGCAATGATTATCGTAAACTCTCTCTCTCCGGGAAATAAATCTTTATGGTTACGGGCAATATCTGCCATCCGTGTTTCGATGTCATGATTGACCTGTTCCAGGTTCGTGAGGAGCTGGTCATGCGCACGGATCATACGCCCGAGCATGGCAATGGAATTTTTGAGTCGTTCGTTCTTCTCGCTCTCATCACCCGCAACTTCGCCTGGCACCCGCAGCTGTTTAAGGCTCACATCAATCAGGATATCGTTTTCGAGATAGTAGTATTTCCGTCTGCGATCATCCGTTTCGCAGGAGAGGATTGCTTCGCGTTCCATCATCTGTAAATGATCGATGACTGCTTTTGGCGAGAGGACCAGGGTATCAGAGATCTCGGTTACAAAACAGGGTTTCTGCCGGAGGAGTTCAATAATACGCCGCCTGTTCCGGTTCCCGAGGATATCCAGGAGACGGGAAACCTCTGTTGAGTCGTACATAGTTTACGCTATGTTAGTTATAGCAATATTTATGGATGATCTGTCCTATTACGGGTAAAAAAAGATTTTACTGCCATTTTGTGACAATATAATAATTGTAACTATCGCTGGAGATCCCTATCCCGATATTTTTATACCCTTTGTTGAGGAGGTCCTGTTGAAAATCCTTATCTTCGGCAACCCATGCGTCAAAGAGGGGTGGTTCAAGACCAATGCTGTATACGGCCCAGGATATCTTTGGGTACACGAAAACATCCGTAATCCCGGTAGTTTTTTGTTCGGTGGGGGAGCTGTATGCCCGGGGTGACAGACGGGTCTCCTGGCTTATGCGTTCAGCCTGGTCAGCGAGACCGGCATCCTCCCGGACCAGTGGGAGATTGTGCGAAAGGCGCTCAGTGTTGATCCGGGTGAGCAGGTGCTGAAGAAGTGCCGGGTTTTCATCAGCAAGGATGCCGGAGTTTACTGCTACAAAGGCAACTCCGGCAAGAGCAGCGACCAGAACGATCAACAAAATTTTGAGATATTTCATATTTCTTCTCGTGCCCAGCACATGGATCTTTTTTTTGCTACTGTGAGATGCGGTGGATTGATCGGACATGTTTGTAGTGTGTCATTGGTCCATTACCGATATAAGATCGAAAAATCGTTCAGGTTCATTGAATGAACCTGGAAGGTACATCCATCCCATCTCTCTTTGGTCTGGAATGCGCGATCGCTGTTAGTTCAAAAAAGGATTTTCAGGATTATGCATTAAATCGCAAGGAACTACCGGATTTGCCGGTAGATCTCTCTCTCTTTTTCGTTGTTCTCACAGGGACGTTACGGGGCCAGTCTCTTCTTTAGTTCCGGTGCCAGACGTTCGAGAATGCCGCTGTGAGCCGGTGTCACATAGACCAGGTGCTGGCCCAGCACCACAAGAGTTCCCACCTGTTTGCCCCGTCCTACCGTCTGGGTGTTATGCAGGCGGATGGCTGCATCCCGGGAATCGGCACTGTCAAAGGACTGCGTAGCAATGGTCACGGTCTCTCCGTTCTTGTCCGAGAGCACATAGGTTTTCCCGCCAATTGCTCCGGGCAGGTTCCAGGTCGAATCTTTCACGCTCGTAACGGTAATTCCGGTTGCCAGCGCTGCTTCATTCACCGGTTCACCGGAAACCTGATGATACGGAGATACTTCTGCAATTCCTAAAATTAATACAAATGGCATCAGGACCACAGCGATAAGGAATATGAAGAGTGCGATCTCCAGCCGCGAATACGTGCTCATGGACAGCCTCCTTTCCGGGTGATGGTACCAATCGTTTTCATCATCACTCACCTCTCCCCCCGGTCGGTTTAAGCCAGCTGGCTTTTTTGAATTTTAAGAATACCAGCGGAGGTACCGCGAGCAGGAATGTACCGAGCAGCACCGAACCCACGTACACAAAACCGCTTGTTGTGAAGTACGAGGGGGGCATGAGACCGACAATGAACGCAAACACTGTTCCGAAAATGCCAAGACCGCCCACAAGCCAGATGCCGATCATCCCGCCGGGGATCTTGAAGGGCCGCGGGGTATTGGGCTGGCTGTACCGGAGTTTGATCACCGAAGCAAAGACAAGAACATACACAATGCAGAGCAGTTCAACGGTCATTGCCGAGAGAATCCAGTAGGCCTGGTTAACGGATGGTAAGAAGACATAGAGGAGCGAGACGAGAGAGCCGATGAGTGCCTGGATGACCAGTACTGCAACGGGTGCCCCGTACTTGTTGGTCCTGTCAAAGAGCGGGGGCATGTTGCCTTCCTCCGCCACAATGCCAAGACCTTTGGCCGGGCCAATCAGCCAGGCCGCCAGCGATACCACCCCGCCGAGCGTGATCAACACTGCCATGGGTGCGACCAGCTAGGGTATTCCGGCTGCCTTGAAGAAATATTCAATGGCCTGCATTACTCCCGATGCGAGATTGAGCTGGTTTGCCGGGATGACCATGGCAATCGCCAGCGTTGCAAGCACCGTGCAGAAGACGATGATAATTGCTGACAGGGCCATTGCCCGGGGGAAATCCTTCTGGGGATTTTTTGTCTCCAGGGCATGGAATCCTGCCATCTCCATTCCTGCAAACAGGAGAATGATCGTAGCAAAGAACGGCAGGGTTGAAATGTTGATCACCGGTACCATCGCTTCGAGCGTGAGGGGTGGCAGCACAATCGTCTG
>Ga0194058_10002003_pt1 | contig 10080 bp, 11 predicted proteins | sample SepL4417m_MetaG_FD_155490 | JGI IMG/M metagenome (GOLD analysis project Ga0194058, IMG submission 155490) | Anoxic zone freshwater microbial communities from boreal shield lake in IISD Experimental Lakes Area, Ontario, Canada - Sep2016-L442-17m | ecosystem: Environmental > Aquatic > Freshwater... | reverse complement strand
GGAAAATTACGTACGTTAAAGATCGTGGCATAAATTCGCAATTCATATTGAACAGGTCCTAAAATGTTTGCTGGAATAACTGCTTTTGAAATATATTCTCCCGGTTCCATTAGGGGAATTCCTTCGCTCTGCTCATCATGAAAACTTCTGAATAGTATTACCTCATCGGTATCGCAGAGATCAAAATAAACACGTAATCCGTGTGTCTTTTCTAAAACTTGATATTGAATTATTATCTCAAGTGGAGTGCCATTTTCAACAATTTCATTTATTGTATTTCCATTTTGAAAAATTTTAATACTTTTTAATTTGAAAATTGGATCACTGGGTAACAAATCAATTAATTGTTGAATATCTGAATAAGACGCAATATGTGATGAATTCTGTAAATAATGAGAAATAACAGTATCAACATTCCCTGATTTCGAAATATGTCCGGAATCTACGAGTATCACACGTGAGCAGATTCTGCGAATGGCCGCCATATTATGACTCACAAACAATACCGTCCGCCCTTCTTTTGCCACATCCCCCATCTTCCCCATACATTTTTTCTGGAATGCAGCATCCCCAACCGCCAGCACCTCATCAACCACTAGAATTTCCGGCTCTAGATGCGCAGCCACCGCAAATGCCAAACGCACATACATCCCGCTCGAATACCGTTTCACCGGAGTATCGAGAAACTTTTCAATTTCAGCAAACCTGACAATCTCATCAAATTTTTGTTCTATCTCGATTTTCTTCATGCCAAGGATTGAACCGTTGAGAAAGATATTCTCCCGTCCGGTCATCTCCGGATGAAACCCGGTCCCAACTTCCAGCAGCGAACCAACCCGCCCATGCAACTCCACTGTTCCCTCAGTTGGTGCAGTAATTCGGGATAATATTTTCAGCAGCGTCGACTTCCCGGAACCATTCCGTCCAATGATGCCTATAACCTCACCCTGCTCCACATCAAATGAGACATCCTTCAGCGCCAAGAATTCGTCAGAAGGAGGAGTGTGATGAAATCGCTTGAACGGCGCCTTCACCGAATTGACAATTGCATCGCGGAGCGTGAGGTATTTTTCCTGCGGTCCGCCGATGGTGTATTTCTTGCCGAGTCCACGGACGCGGATAGCGATATTATCGGATGACATAAATCAAAGAATCCTTTTTTTATTTTCAATAAACCTATATTACAACCGGTAGTAGGAGATCCCATTCTCTTCGGCGATTGTCCTGTCAATCATCCCCCGGACATCCACAAGAACCGGGTGGTCATTCATCAGATTGCAGATGCGATCAATATTCATCAATTTGAATGCATCATGTGCAACAGCAACGATAATGGCATCTACTTTTTTATCAAGTGCCGGAAGCGGTGTTGCACCGAATTTTTGGATCACGCCGTCAGGGAGGTGTGGATCATACCCGTATACAATTACGCCAAACTCTTTTAATTCCTTTACCATCTCTTCAACAGGGGATTCACGGGTATCCGGAACATTCTCTTTATAGGTAAGTCCCATAATCAGGACACTCGATCCTTTGATTACCTTTCCTGCATTATTCAGCCCCTTGACTGCCATATCGGCAACATACTTAGGCATGGAATCGTTGATAGAACGGCCTGCAAGAATTATCTGCGGATGGTACCCGTATTCCTGTGCACGGGCAACAAGATAGTACGGATCAACAGGAATACAATGCCCCCCAACAAGACCCGGGGTAAAGTGCATGAAATTCCATTTCGTGCCGGCAGCTTCCAGCACATCTGCCGTATTGATGCCGAGCCGGTGGAAGATTATCGTGAGTTCATTCATCAGAGCGATATTGAGATCCCGCTGAATATTCTCGATCACCTTTGCAGCTTCGGCAACCTGAATACTCCTGGCACGGTATACCGTTGTTACTTTCCCATACAGGTTGGCGAGATCCTCAAGCGTCTCATCATCCATGCCGGAAACGATCTTGGTAATTTTTGCGAGTTCATGTGCGTCATCGCCAGGATTGATTCGTTCAGGAGAATAACCAATCCTGAACCCTTCCCCGCATTTCATACCGGATTCTTTCTCAAGAATGGGACGGACGATTTCATCCGTCACCCCCGGATAAACCGTGGATTCAAGAACAACGGTTGCTCCTTTTTTCAAATGTCTGCCTGCAATTTCCACGGCGCCCCGAATTGGCGAGAGATCGGGTTGCTTGTTTTTTGTTACGGGTGTCGGGACACAAATCAAAATATAATCCGCGTTGTGAATCTCTTCGGGATTGCTGGTCGCATGAATTTTCGAACCCGATTTTTGTATCTGTTCAATCTTATTTTGATCGATATCAAATCCAATTGTCTCCACATGCTGTGCAAATGCTTCAGCAAGGGGATAGCCGACATACCCAAGACCGATTACACACACGGTCACGTTGTCATCCTGTCCTGATACCATTGTATTGTCTCCTGTAATCCTGTTTTCACTGTGTACCGGGGATGATACCCGAATGCTTCGCGGGCACGGGAACTGTCCGCGAGCGAATCATGAATATCCCCGGGGCGTGCTGGTTCGTAGACTGGAGTTGTCCTGATTCCGGTAATATTCATTATAAGATCTGCAAGGGAATTAAGATCGATCTGCTGACCATAGGCAATGTTGTACACTCCTTCAGCCGTGCTCTCCATTGCCTGGACATTTGCCTCCGCGACATCTTTCGCATAGGTAAAATCACGGGTCTGTGTGCCATCGCCATAGATAACCGGGCGCTCATGCGCCAGGATGCGGGTGATGAATTTTGGAATCACCGCTGCATAATCTGATTTTGGATCCTGTCGCGGACCAAAGACATTGAAATACCGGAATGAAAGTGTCTTTAAACCATAGAGTTCAGAGAAAACCTGCATATACTCTTCACCTGCATGTTTCGATACCGCGTAGGGAGATTTCGGGCTGGGACACATGGATTCCTTTTTTGGAAGTGTCGGGGTATCGCCATACACGGATGATGAAGAGGCAAAGACTACTTTTTTCACACCGGCATCGCGTGCCGCTACAAGAACATTGAGCGTACCGGTGACATTAGCCTCATTGGTGGCAACAGGATTATTTACGGATCGGGAAACCGAAGCAATTGCCGCTTCATGAAATATTCCATCAACGGATTCGCACGCGGTCTTGAGCGTTGCCGGGTCCGTGATGCTTCCGTGAATGAATTGAACCCGTTTATTACCCGACAATTGTGAAATATTTTCTTTCTTGCCAGAAAAAAGATTGTCGAGAATCACGACTTCATGGTTATTATGAATAATGAAATCGGCAATATGTGAACCGATAAATCCTGCTCCGCCAGTAACAAGGTATCGCATAATCTTTTTTTCTCCTCTTTTTTGTCAATCCTGATTTCAGATTATATTGTAAAATTAAAACCAGGGCTTTTAATTCCAAGCCACTACGGTATACGTGTAAATAACTAACCCGTTTTCTGGAGGCATATCTGGTATACTATCATGTTGATCTTGAAACTTTTAAAGAATATCCGCAAATATCCTGTAGAAAAACGTACCAGACCCGAGAAGAACACTCATTACGCCGTTTGATACGTGCGTTCTGGCGCCTTCACCGAATTGACAATCGCATCGCGGAGCGTGAGGTATTTTTCCTGCGGTCCGCCGATGGTGTATTTCTTGCCGAGATTTTTAACGCGGATAGCGATGTTTTTATCGGTCATAAATGGGGATTTCCTCTGTATGTTTCAACTCTTTCTTGTATTGTCCCATGAAATGACATTCAATTCAGGAACAAGTTTGAAATGATCATCCCGACTGATAAGGGGGACTTTCTGATCGAGGCATGCAGCTGCAATCCAGATATCATTCTCGGGAATTGGATTACCTCGTTGCTTAAGATCAAAACGAACTTTGGCATAGTGTGTAGCAACAGATTCGTCGTTCTGGATCACAAGAGAATACCCGGCAAATTTGTGTACAAACTTCTCGTTGTTTTTGGTTTTTGTGCTGTTCAATGCACCATACAGGAGTTCCCCAATAACCGTGACAGGCAAAATAATTACGTCTGCGTCATCGACCAGTTTGCATACTTCAGAAATACCTTCCCGGTAGGCGATTACCGCGTTGGTATCCAATGCTAATTTACCAATTGCCTTCAATCTTTTCGAACTCCTCATCAATGCATTTCTGCATTGCCTCTGCTTCGTCATGGGTTATTGTTCCTGCTAAATTTCGAAGTTGTTTTTTATCAGGACGTCGGGAGAATATCGCAACCATCCTCTCATGCTCTTCTATACCAACAACAGGCCCAAGAGGTTTAAAAACATTATTTTCATACACAACTTCAATCGCCTTTGTCATAATTTCCCTATCCCCCCAAAGATGGTCATCATTACCATGATATTTTACAGCAAATAACTTATTGGTTCGATGGTATTACACCCCAATTTATATCTGACCCACAGAACCACCATCCCATCCTCTGACTGCACATCCTTTGAACGCTCAAGAACCTTTTGTCCGGTGGAGCCGGCCAAACCGTTTGAACGGCGCCTTCACAAAAATTAACAATCGCATCACGGAGCGTGAGATAGTGTTCCTCGCGGTCTGCCGAGGGTGTATTTCTTGCCGGGATTACGGACGCGGATGGCAATGTTTGCAGAAAACATGGAAAAGTACCTTGAATGGATAATTTATCCTGATACTGTTTGTATCCGGGATAATTGAATCAAACGGTTAGTGAACGTGGAGTACATTCGAACCTGTCCAACAATCGTCATGGTCCGTTGAATAACCACGATATGAAATTCCCCCTTCAACAACAAAGCGTATCTTCCTGCCATTCATTCTTCCTGCTACAACGAGTCAGGAAAAAATCCCGGCCGTTTTAATGGAGTTGACAACGATGCGTGGCGTTCGGCCGACAAAAACTGTTGAAGAAGCTCAAGCGCTGTGCGGAAAAGAGGGGATATCACTGGACAACCAATACGGATTCATCGCTGCGGTTCGATGCATTCATTTTCCGGACGGCTGTCATCGCGGCCCTCAAAGTCAAAAAGATCCGGCATGCGGCCGATGAGAATAAATTTGTCGAGAATCTTTTTCCCGAAGACGTTGACGCGCTGCGTTCGCTGCCACTCCCCCCTCACGTACTCAGCGAACTCTGGATACGGACACAAAAACGAGCGGGCATGGCGCCGGTTTTACATCCTGCCGAATACCACCGCAGAGATCGGGTTCAACCGGGGGGAGGGGTAGGTGAATCCTCACTTCCGGGAAGATGAATGGAAACAATCTCTCCAGCATGAGATCGCCCGGTATTCAATCAAGGATGGGAAGCTGGAAAAATAAGCCCTGTTTGGGCTTGTTTTGCCAAAATGGCGGGGGTTGGTTCCGAGCCGTATGGAACCGGTGTCCCCGCCCATGAAAAATACTGATTAAAACGATTATATCCTGAATCAGGCTCATTTCCGCCGGTTTTGACCCTGCAATTTAGCGGGCTTCCGACAGCCTCTTTTTTGTGAAGGTATTTCTGGTCATTGAACCGGCGATCTGCCATTCCAGGGCATGATATGAGCGCCCCATATTTTTACATATATAATTAAAATGCCGCCATTGACCTGGGTTCACATACGGGTCCCCATTAATGCGATTCCGCCACCTATTTTTTTTATCGCCCGTCACACCCGGTATCCCCAAAAAAGTGATCCCTCCCACCCATTCAACTCCACGGGCCCCTCAGTTGGAAAAATAATCCCAGTACTTCACTAAATTTTCTTCAGTGAAGACTGGATACGTATCTTCTCACATCACGCTTCGATCAACAAAGAAAAAAATAGCGAAGTACTGAATCCGGGATACGAGATTAGAGCAGTGATGACTTCCCGGCACCATTCCGCCCGATAATCCCCACAACCTCGCCTTTGCTCAACATCGAACGAGACATCCTTGAACGCTTAAGAACTTTTCAGAAAGAGAAGCACGTTTGAACGGCGCCTTCACTGAATTTACAATCGCATCGCAGAGCGTAAAATATTATTCCTAAAGTCTACCGAGGGGGTATTTCTTGCCGGGATTGCGGACGCGGATGGCGATGTTTTCAGAAGACATATGAGATACCTGCTATATTAGTTATCATTGGTAGTTAACCCCGGTGATCTGGGGTATCCTTTTTTTAGGAATGCTCAATTTTTATGAACATTTCCCGGCATAAAATTTTGTTGTAATAATGTGTGGTATCAAATGTCATAATTACCCATCACTTTAGTTTTTCAATGCTGTGGTTTCATGGTTTTTTCTGCCCAGACAACAACACGTTCTGCCAACATCAGAGCTTCGTGATATTCTTCATCACTGACCGGGCCTTCCAATCCGGGATATCGTGTTTGAGCTGCATACAGCGTGAGCGTTGACGCAGTTTTTATATCATTGGGAATGATTGCCCCCTCTTTTTCAAGAGCTGCCAAAAGCTGCGATATGTCATGGATGTACGGAAACGCCACTTTCTTTGAGATGTATACCGCCTTAATCGCTTTCTCTGCCGCCTGCTGGGCCTGGAAACAAAGGTCTTCGGTGTAAATTTCTCTGGAGCATTGTTTTGCAAGAGCCAGACTGCTCTTTGCACGATTCAGCCATTCTACCGGATTATCCGGTTGCAATCTTTTCCGCGTCATAGATCACGACACCCTCCCGTGTTGCAGGATAAATTACCAGATACGGAGAATCACGATATTGATCAACCTGTTTGGGGGAAACAACGATGATATCCACTGCCTTTCCAACCCCGTAAAGCCGCATATAGATCTTTGCCGCTACTTCCCGGGGATTCCTGACACCTTTTTTTATCACAAGAAGATCGATATCACTGTGTGGTCCCATCTCTCCACGAGCTGCAGAACCGAACATGATGATCCGGTCCGGATGTGCTACCTCAACAATCCGCTCTATGATATCATGTAAGATTTTTGTGGGGACGGTCTTTCTTTGCATATAGTATCCTTTTTTAGTTATCAATTATTCAGGTACGATACCCTTGCATTTCTCTGTATGATCCTCGCGTTAATGTTCTTTCCCTTCATCATAACTGACAAGTCCCACCCGTAAACGATGCTGAGGCATATTGCTGATTCTTTTCGAGTGAAATGACAATCGCATCGCGGAGCGTAAGGTAGTGTTCCTGCGGTCTACCGAGCGTGTATTTCTTCCCGGGATTACAGACACGGATGGCAATTTTCATGTCGTTCATATCTTTACAGTACCTCGTTTGAATTGGGAAACTAAACAATATCCGCATAATACTGCTCCATCCTCCGGAAATAAAACATCCCCGAAACCAGTAGCACCGCCACAACACCTACGGATACTAAGATCATCGGACCTGGGATTTCAGTCCCGAGCAATGCCCAGCGGAATCCTTCAATTACTCCGGCCATAGGGTTAAGGCCATATAGGGGGCGTATTGCTTCCGGGATCATACTTGCCGGGTAGACAACAGGTGATGCATACATCCAGAGCTGGATAATGAAGGGAACTGTGTACTGGAAATCCCTGTACTTGACATTCAGCGCCGAAAGCCATAGCCCGATACCCAGTGATGTGGCGAGCGCAAGCAGGATAAACAGGGGAAGAAATACGACATTGATTGTCGGCACAAAACCGTAGTATGCCATCATCAGGACAAGGATTGAAATGGAAACGGCAAAGTCTACCAGTGGTGAGAGTATTCCGGAGATCGGCATGATCAGTCGTGGGAAGTAAACCTTTGTCATGATATTTGCATTTGCCACCATGCTCATCGTTGAGCGGGTGAGTCCTTCTGAGAAGAGCATCCAGGGGAGGAGTGCGGCAAAGGAGAATAGCGGGTAGGGAATACCTTCCGATGGAATTTTTGCAAATCCCCCGAAAATGATCGTGAAAATCACCATCATGAAAAGTGGCTGGATGATTGCCCACAAAAAACCAAGTGCAGTCTGTTTATACCGGATTTTGATATCCCGCATCGTAAATGAAGTAAGAAGTTCCCGGTAATTCCAGAGTTCATGCAGATCAACCGGGACCCATTTACGGGGCGGTCGAATGATGAGTGTAGGCACTGATTCGTGAGCGGGTCCGGGTTCAGTCATGAAAGTTAAGTATACTTTTGTGTTGTCATTACATAAAATCTGGTAATCCGGTACGGTGGGTAAATTCCACTTGAACTTTTTACTATATGGCAATATTTCAATAATCCACTAAATTGAAAGATTTCAGTTTATAATGAAGAAATCATTATTCTGGATCAAATCATAAATGTTCATCAAAAAAAGCCTCAGCCGTGATTTGAACACGGGACCTGCTGATTACAAGTCAGCCGCTCTGCCAACTAAGCCACTGAGGCGCCATATACTATAATCATTGAAACGTAAAAAAGGTGGTGCCTGACCCCCGTTGAAAATAAACGCCGGAAATGCGATTTCCCCAATAAAATTTCCCGTGAATCTGTGATCCTCTGAAACAATTGTTAAACGGTTGTCATTCAACTCAAGTGCAAACACATTATACAATAAAGAACGGAGATAACAATACGAGAAAATGGCTTACCTGACCGTTGACATAGGGGGAAGTCCGGGCATTAACTGCCGCGGGTTCTGCGAATACTGTTATTTCAAAAATGTCAGGGGTGTCCAGCCACTGGGATGCAGGTATTGCCTCCCCTTCAAAAAAGGATGTGATTACTGTACCCGCGGTGTCAAGGAAGAATACAGCGGATTTAAGGATCTCAAGGATATCGCGGATGATGTTCTTGCAAACCTTCAGACCAAACAAGGAGAGATCGAACGCATCACCATCAGCGGCGGCGGGGATCCGAGCTGCTATCCCCGGTTCACTGAACTTATTGAACTGCTTGGCAGTATGGAAGCGCCGCTTCATATTGGTTATACCAGTGGCAAAGGCTGGGATGATCCGGCTGTTGCCGATCTCCTGATCGATAACGGTCTTTCAGAAATTTCTTTCACGGTTTTTGCATCAGATCCGGCTCTTCGCAAGCGTTACATGCATGATCCAACCCCGGAAGTTTCGCTAAAAATTGTAGAACGGTTATGTGAAACTGTTGATGTATATGCAGCCGCGGTTGTCCTTCCCGGGATTAATGATGGAAAAATTCTTGAACAGACCTGCGAGTGGCTGGATGCCTGCGGAGCAAAAGGATTGATCCTGATGCGGTTTGCAAACTCAACGGAACAGGGATTGATCCTTGGAAATGGTCCGATAATCAAAAACCAGCAGGTCCAGACCGCTGAATCATTTCGGGATATGGTAGCGGATTTGAGTGTAAAATTTGATATGAAGATCTCCGGAACTCCCCTTTGGGATCCGGATATCGGCTCACCCTTTGCACTTATCAGCGAACCAGGGCTCATTCAGAAACTACCCCGGGTGACCCGGAGGGCGACGGTCATCAGTGGAAGTGTGGCAGCTCCCTATATCCAAAAAATCCTTTCAGCCTGCGGCTCGGAAGTTCCCGTAATTTCTACCGGAAAAGATATTGCGTGCCTGATCACCCTGGCAGATCTTCAGAAACTCGATCTATCTGCGCTTGAACGTGCGGTAATTATTCCTGGGCGGGCTTTTGTGTTTGACCCTGAAGCGCAGGAATTATTGTCCGGAGATGGGGTTGAAAGAGACGTTATCCGTGGTCCAGATACCCTGACTGCGGATGCAGAAACCAGTATGGGGATGACCCGCGATCAGGTCCTTGCATTGGAGATGGAAGGTTTTGCTGAGCTTATCCAGACAATCAACCGGTCCGGATCTTCCCGGTAAAATATCTCTGGAAAAAACGGGATTTGCGGTCTGTTCCGGAATTTTCATCGCCTCTTGGGTTTCCTGGCGGAACACCCGGATGGAATAAAATTCATCATACCCTTTGTTTCTGAACTGGAAAGGCACCATTAGGGCTCATTTATAATCCCATAAATCCTGTGAAAACGGTTAAAACCCAAAAATATGGCATCTTTTTGTATCCTCTCGAAAAACACGGGTCAGCTTTGAGAACAACCCCGTCGTCTCACTCATTGACAATGGAAAGTCAGAACTTGGAGAATTAACAAATTGGCACG
>Ga0194058_10001998_pt1 | contig 10097 bp, 14 predicted proteins | sample SepL4417m_MetaG_FD_155490 | JGI IMG/M metagenome (GOLD analysis project Ga0194058, IMG submission 155490) | Anoxic zone freshwater microbial communities from boreal shield lake in IISD Experimental Lakes Area, Ontario, Canada - Sep2016-L442-17m | ecosystem: Environmental > Aquatic > Freshwater... | reverse complement strand
GGTGAGGGACTTGAGTAGTTCGGTGTTTGAGTTATTTAATATCGTAACTAAGTGTATATATTTACTAAAATATCGATCTTTCCCTTAGTTTTGGAGGGGATACGTTATTCCCATGAAAAAGATGAAAGATGTCCCGATGCTGGACAGGCCCCGCGAGAAGATCGCCAAAAAAGGAGTGGCATCACTCACCGAGCAGGAACTGTTCGAATCGATCCTTGGCAGGGGCACGCGGGGTAAGGACGTCCGTGAGATTGCCAAAGAGATCTGCGGGCTCCTAAAGGACCGACGGGGCACGATCCCGTACGAGGACCTTCTTCTGGTTATGGGAATCGGCCCGTCAAAGGCAGCCCAGATCACAGCATGCTTTGAACTGGGCAGGCGCTACAGCACACCTGCTGATAACAGCACCAGAGTGACAAAACCACAGGATATCCTCACCCTTGCTATTGTTGCAGACATGCGAGACAAACGGCAGGAACATTTCATCTGCATCACCCTCAATGGGGCGGGTGAAGTTCTTGACAGCAGGATCATCACCGTAGGGTTACTCAACCACAGCCTTGTCCATCCCCGGGAAGTCTTTGCAGATGCCATCACAGACCGGGCAGCCTCTGTCATCTGCGTTCATAACCATCCATCCGGTTCGCTCGAACCCAGCCCGCAGGATATCGCAATCACCACGCAACTTAGGGAGGCCGGACTGCTGCTGGGCATCCAGTTGATCGACCATATCATTGTAACAAAGAGCGGTTACCTGAGCATGAAGGAACGGGGACTGCTCTAAGGATTCAATGGAAAATACAATCCCCTGCATTCCAAAAAACAACAGAATTTCACGAGATAAAAAACAGAGGTTGTTGGGGCGGGGGAAATTACGGAGAGAGTGATCTTCCCAGGGCATACCCTTTCTGGTAGGCAGCCTCAAGCAGGTCGGGGTGTACGGTAATATCGCGGATCGTGTCCATATCGCTGATCAGCAGTTCGTCGGTGTACTGGCAGTCGATGATATCGAGAAATGCCTGGACGGTCAGTTTCGCGCCAACAAAAACCTCGGGAATATTCATACCCGATATGCAGATGAAGAGTCCCCTGCGTTCCGCACTTCGTTCCTTTGAGATGAACGACTTTTTCCGCATATACTTGGCCATAAAAAAGACCTGGAACCGGTCCATCAGTGATTTGAGTTTTCCGGGAATTCCCATGGTCATAACAGGAGTGGCGATGATGAGACCGTCCAGATTCTTAAATTTCGGGTACATCTGCTGCATGTCGTCGTCCATGATGCAGGTGTCATGATCTTTGCAGAACATCATCTCCATGCAGGCCTGGAGATCGAGACTGGCAACTTCAATTTTCTCCACCGAGCAACCGGCATCCTCGGCCCCTTTAAGTGCACGGTCCAGCAGTTTTGCCGTGTTGCCATCGGACAGGGGACTCCCGAGCAGGCCGATCACTTTTTTTCCCATATTACAGTAGACGTGAAAATGGGGCATATACCTTTGCATCAGATCCTGCACGTCGTATAATCCAAAACTGACGGGAACAAACCGGTGGTACGAGCACAACCCATATATATCTTTGACGTGAATGAGAAGTTTGGTGAATCAATTGACCGAAAATAAGTCATACAGCGTAGGACAGAAAGTCGGGCCCGGCAAATATGTCTGCATCGATTGCGGAAAGGAACTCAGACTCGACAAGAGCGAACAGGATCTCCGGAAATGTCCCTCCTGTTCCTGCGAAGAGTACCAGTGCTTCCCGATGACTCACATCCGCCCGGACATCAAGACCGCAGATGATGTCAAGAACCCGCCAAAACGCGGAAAAAGCAACATATAATTTCACATTTTTCTTTTCGGGCACAGTACCGCATATGTGAATTCTGGGAGACCCTGCAACAATGAGATGCTTGCGGGAAGACGGTTCCCAGGTTTATCATTAAACAGTAATTAGGATATTTACATGGTAAACGTCTCGAAAGAGGGGCAGATCTTTAAGTGCGAGATCTGCGGTAATGTAGTTGAAGTGAAAGAGAGCGGCGGCGGCGAATTGATCTGCTGCGGCGAACCCATGCAACTGGAGGAGTGAAAAATTATGGCAGTGAAGAATGCAGCAGGTAAAAAAACAGCAGCTAAAGCAGCACTGGCTAAGAAACCGGTGGCAATGAAAGGATCGGCAAAGGAACTCAAGACCCTTGAGAAGAAGATCGGCAAAGTGCCGAAGTTTTTCAAGGAACTGACCACCAAAGAGCCCGAGATGTTCAACCTTGTCATGAGATTCGAGAAGCACATCTGGGATGATGGAAAGATATCGGGAAAGACCAAAAAACTGATCGCAATTGCGATTGCAGCCGCCATGCGTGACCAGCATGCAGTCCGTGCCCAGTTGGCCGGTGCCAAGAGTATCGGGGTCACAAAAGGAGAGGTAGAAGAAGCGCTCCGTGTCACCTTCCTGCTCTCCGGCATGCCTGCATATGTCTACGGCAAGGCCCAGCTCGACGAAGTCATGCCGTAATAAACCCCGGGTGAAACATCATGGAAGAAGATACCTGTATAACGTTCCCCGTTCTCGGGGAACCAGCCCCGGACTTCGAGGCAGATACCACCCACGGGCCCATTACGCTCTCATCTTTAAAAGGAAAATGGGTGGTGCTCTTCTCGCACCCGGCAGACTTCACACCGGTGTGCACCACGGAGTTCATGGCTTTTGCACAGATTTATGATGAACTGCAGGCACTCAATGTCCAGCTGATCGGCCTGTCCATTGACAGCATATCAGCGCACCTGGCATGGGTGCATGCGATCAAGGAAAAGATGGGTGTTACCATCCCCTTCCCGATCATCGCCGACCTGAACATGAAGGTGGCAAAGAAGTACGGCATGATCCACCCGGGGCAGTCATCGACTGCTGCGGTCCGCTGTGTCTTCTTCATCGACGACAAGGGAGTCATGCGGGCAATGATCTATTACCCGCTCCAGAACGGACGGTTCATGCCCGAGATCATCCGGCTGGTCAAGGCACTCCAGACCACGGACAAGTTTAAAGTCTCGACACCGGCAAACTGGCAGCCGGGCGAGAAAGTGGTTGTGCCCCCGCCAAAGACGACTGCAGAGATGGACAAGCGTCCGAGCGAAGGGTACGAGTGTAAGGACTGGTACCTCTGCTTCAAGAAAATATGAGGCAGGGAAAACCCTCTTTTTATTTCCGTGCATTTTATCCACAATTTTCAAATTCATTCACAATTCTTTCACAATTCTTTTCCCGTCAGGATCCAACCAGTAAGAACTGGATATTTGCATGAAATCTCCTTCCTGTTCCCGACATCTCTGGTGCTGCCTGGCAGTATTCGCAGCACTCCTTCTCTGTTGTTCCCTTGTCTCTGCAACATCGCTCTCCCGCTTACAGGTTGTAACTACATCCCCTGCTTTTGTTCTGGGGACGACAGTTCCTACAACGGTTCCAACTCCCCAGACCGTTTCCTGTCAGGCACCCTGTGAATGCCTGTACCGGTCCGAAGCCATAACCCGGTGGGGCGAGAGCGGGTTCACCCAATGTGCTGACCTGCCCTGCTCTTACATTGCCAGTAATGTGGCTGGTCCCATGGAGAAGTTCTGCTTCCGGCAGAAAACAATAGAGATCGCCCCCATCGTAATCGTTCAGCAAACCCAGGCCCCGATCACTATCATTACTCCCGTCACAACCGTCCGGGAATACATAACGGCCCTCCCTTCGGCCCCGATCACTCTCGTTACTCCTGTTGCAACAGTGCCGGAATCCCTTCCGGCCCTCCCTCCGGTCCTTGTCCCGACTAAGCAACCGGCCCTCTCAGAGATTCCCGCGCAGATCATAACCGGCATCCAGTACTATACCCAGCCGCTGGTCGCGTATTTCACCCCAACCGTCTCCAGCACCCCGACCATCTCCATTAATGCCGTTGAGATGCCCCCCACCCCCCAGTCTATCGGCGGGGTCGTGCGGGTCCCGGTGAACGTGAGTTATGTAAATAACATCACCACGTTCTCAATCCAGGCAAACTACTGGGGAGCCGCGCGGGTCTGGCTCCTTGACGTAGAGAAAGGACCACTACTCCAGGATTCAAATTCCCAGCTCTTCTGGAACACTGAAAAGGCCTCCACCTATTCCACGAAGAAAGAAGCGATCAGTATCATAACCAACTCACCGAATGGTATCTCGGGCTCCGGAACCTTATGCTACCTCAAACTCTGGTACCACTGGGATCCAACCCAGGAGAAGATTGACGGTTCGATGCTTTCAGCAATAACCCAGGGGGATATCAAGATCCTGAGCGTCGATGCCCTGCAAAAAGACAGCACCCATACGCCGATGGCGATCCAGAACGGGAAATGGCTCCTCTCTGCAGAACCTGCACCGGGAATCGACTGCAACCGTGACGGCATCCAGGGGGATGCCGCTGATGCAATGGCAGTAAAACAGATGGCTGACGGCCTGGTCAAGCCTGACCTTCACTGCGACTCGGACGGCAACGGGAAGATCGATTCAGCGGATACCAAACTATACGCCAGCCTGCTCACCAACCCGGCCCAGGCATCCAAGATCGGGCTTATTTGATACGGGTGCAGCCAATCCGTAAAGGGCTGAATCAGAGAGAAACAAACCTTAACAAAATCCCTTTTTATGCATCCTGCCAGTTCCCATCCAATGGTTTTTCTCATTGTACTGCATAGAACAGAACTATGCCGATAAAAGTTCTCGCCTTTGCCGGAAGTCCCCGGAGGCATGGCAACTCCGAGACGCTGCTGGACTGGGTGCTGGGCGGGATGATCGCAGACCCGGACGTGGTCATCGAGAAAGTCGCCCTGACAGAAGCCAATATCAATCCCTGCAAGGGATGCAATGCATGCGAGAAACTCAATAAATGCGTGCAGAATGATGGTATGACACAATACCATGACAAGATCATTGCTGCTGATATCATCCTGCTCTCATCGCCCATCTTTTGTATGGGCATTGCTTCACAGCCAAAGGCCCTGATCGACCGGGCGCAGGTCTTCCGCTCACGGAAATATGTGCTCAAGCTCCCCATTGTTCCCCCGGAACGCAAGGGCAAGAGGCTCGGGGTCTTCCTTGCATCAGCCGGGCAGAACTGGGACCATGTATTTGATGCTGCCGTCCCATCCGTGAAATGCTTCTACCATGTTATTGATATCAAGGACGCTGATATCAGCTACCTGATGATCAACAACGTAGACGAGAAAGGAGATATTGAGAAACACCCCACCGCCCGGGCTGATGCCGAGAAACTCGGTAAATCGGTAATCGCCGAGATAAAAAAGCGGCTTACAGCGTGAATACATGACGGTGACCGTTCTTGGCATATCCGGAAGCCCGCACCGGCATGGGAATACCGAGACCCTGCTCGACAGTTTCTTAGAGGGAGCCCGGGCAGCCGGTGCAACAGTTGAGAAAGTGGTGCTCAAGGATCTGGACTACGCGCCCTGCCGGGGATGCAATGCCTGCCATAAAACCGGCAATTGCATTGTAAAGGATGATGCAATCGCCGTATTTGATAAAATACTGGCTGCGGACTGTATCGCGGTCGCCTCTCCCATCTACACGATGGGAATCACCGCGGAACTTAAAGGTCTGATCGACCGGGGGCAGTACCTCTGGGCCCGGAAGTTCATCTTAAAAACGCTCTTTTTCCCGGATGAGCAGATCAAACGCCACAAGGGGCTCTTCATCTCCACGGCCGGTCAGAACTGGGACCATGTCTTTGACGGGGCGTTTCCGGCCATCACTGCCATCTTCAATGGTACCGGGTTTGAATACTATGACAATATCATTGCCAACAACATGGATGAATTCAAGGGGATCAAAAATCATCCGACTGCGCTGAAGGATGCGTTTGAGAAGGGGCAGAAAGTAGTCAGGGTTATTGAAACGTTAAAGACAGGATGAACAGGAATTTCATCCGCACTTTTTTAAACTATTGTTTTTAAAAAAAATTGGGATCAGAGAAGATAGAACGATGCTACGAGCGTCCCGAACGATGCGATGAGCAGCACTGCGAAGATCGGAATATTCCAGGCCATCACTTTCCTGCCGTCAAGGACACTGATCGGGAGCAGGTTGAACGCCGCAATCATGGCGTTGATCTGGATACCAAAGATGCCGATATAGGTCAGCAGGCCACCCATCCCGGAGCCTCCGAACAGCACCAGTGCAGCGAACGGGATGCAGAGCAGGAGGTTGACAACCGGTCCCGATGCCGATATGATACCGTTCTCACGCTTGGTCAGGCCCTGTCCGCTTCCGTTATTGCTATAGATGACCGTTGCACCCGGGGCGGCAAAGACAAACCCTACAAGGGCTGCGAGGAGAACGGCAAAGAGCAGCATGGTATTGTCTTTCCGGAATTCTGCCCAGTACCCGAATCGTATTGCGGTAAACTTGTGGGCCATCTCGTGCAGGATAAAACCTATGCCGGCGGTCAGGAGGGCGATACCGAAAAATATCAGGGCAGCAACGGGATCGATTGACTTGACAGGTCCGGTTATACCATAGGGTGCGATCTTGATGATCGCAAACGATATGGATATCGCTATCCACGCGGTAAAAAGATCAAATTCTTCCTTTCGGGAGATGCGTTCAAGCATAAAATCACCGGATCAGATAGGGTGGTCTTCCGATATCTGTTTTGGTGTCTGGATTGGATAAACACGTTTATGTGAAGAATCAGAGATGTATACCTATGTCGCTCGAGACCGTACGGGCAGAGATCACCAGGACTGATACAGAGATCATCCGGCTCATTGCACACCGGCAGGATCTTGCAATAAAGATTGCAAGGATCAAGATCAATGAAGGTATGCCCATCCACGATGAACACCGGGCAGCCGCGGTGCTGAACTCTGTTTTTGACCAGGCTGTTGAGGCCAAGATCGATCCCGTTGCGGTCCAGAAGATATTCGCGCAGCTCATTGCCATGAGCGAGGAGCGCCAGCGAGAGTGCTCCGGAGACGGGAATCTTCCCTGAGGTTAGACCGCCGCCAGAATATAACCCACATTTTTTTGAATCATCCTGCTGTTTCGCGGTGTCTCACCATCAAAAATACAAAACGATTTTTGTGGATAATTGATCGCACTGCGGATTTTTTTCCGGAATGATCGTGAAGGTCAAGGGTCGATTGAAATAAAAAAACCGGAGCCGCGATCGCGATTGAAAATTTTTCGATTCTGCACGAGTTGCGATCTTTCCGGAAAAAACGCGATCCGCTCTAAAAGTTCACGCCGGAGAAAAAATATTGTTGTTAGTTGTACATCCTATTGTAGTATAATTATACGATTGTAGCCTCGCTAACTAACACCCCATGATCGCGATTGAAAAATATTTGCCGGACCTTGATGCAAAATCTGTTCCGCAAACTCACCCTTTTTCAAGCAGAGTACGGACAAGCGTGTTGGTATCCGGAACGGAAAAGAACCGGAATGCGATCTCCCCGCGATCGGTAATCCGGTAGATTTTTTCTTTTTTGTTCGCGGTGCCGGTCTCTTCATCAATCAGCCCCGCATCCCGTAGGGTGCTTATAAACCCGGAAAAAGTTGCATGTGTGAGCTCAGCGGCCGGCATGCGTCCTTTCTTAGGCTTTGCTGGTTGCATCTTCGGATCGTCCAGTTTTGCTTTTTTGGTCCGGGACGGGACATAGAATGAAGAGAGCTGTTTGAAAATATACTCCCGGGACACCCATTCCGCAGAAAGAACACTCGCATTCTTCTTTCCGGTCCGGAGCAGAATGGCAAGGATCATCTGGTAATTGGGATTGGCAAGCAGGGTCCGGACCGAACGCCTGGGGAGCGGGATGCATCGCGGGGCCTTCTGGTCAAATGCCGAATACACTTCCCCCTCCAGCCAGGACGAGACGGCAAAGAGTGCGTTGCTAAGCGGTTTTGATCCACCCGAGATATCGAACGTGAATCTCGCCCCGGGGCACTCGCGATGGATCTTTGTTATGGTATCGCGGACGGACGGGTAAACCGGCTGGAATAAGAGTTCCCGGGAGAACGGGATGGAGAGCGTTACGGAGATCTCCTTCACGGCCGCAACCGCGTCACGGATGGCGACCCGTGTCTTCTCCACTTCGGGATTGGATGAGAGTTCGTACACGGAGTTGTCCGCAAGGACATATGTCCGGGTGATGGTCGGGAGCATGCGGAAGATGGCCGGGTACGCGGTATGGATGTTTTCACCGGCGCTGATGATGTGGACGTGTTCGCCCGGAGGCATGGATCAGTGTCGGGAGTGGGGGGTTAAATGGTTGTTTGTTTGTCTACCCCATCCACCCGAGCAGGATAATCGCTCCGAGAGCAACCAGGATCAAACCGATGATCATCCGGATCGTCAGTTTGTACTTTGCCCTCATGCTGTCAGCCTGTTCCGGGGAGATGCCATACGCAACAACGAGGGTGATCAGGATCAGGGGGAGGACGTAGACCAGGTTGTACAGCACAAGCCATGGCAACCCGGCCATTATGGTCATCTCCCTGCCAATGAGGCCGAGGATACTGATATAGATGCCACCGGTGCAGGAGAACCCGAGGATCCCGGCAAGGATACCCAGCACAAATGCAGCGGGTAGCGATGCAATGCGGATATAGTTCCCGAGCATGCCTTTCTGGGATTCCGGTATGGACAGGATAAAATGCTCCTTGTTCCGGAGCACATCGGCGATCGTTATGATACCCAGGAGAAGAGCAACGGCCCCTCCGATAAGAGCGAACTCCCGCGAGAGCCCGGAGAATGAGATGGCCGAGAAAAGCCCGATTCCCACCAGGAGATGGAACAGAAACATCGCGGTGATGTAGGCACTGCCGACAAGCAGGATGCGCCTCCGGCTCCCGGCCGCAGCCATCGGGATCAACAGGAAGACCAGCACGGACAAGCCGCAGGGATTGGCACTGTCAGCAACCGCTGCAGCGATGACCATCGGAAGGCTGAGCTGGGTTGATTCCGTTGTGCAGGCTGGCTCCTCTTCCTTAATTACCGGTTGGGCTGTTGTGTTGCAGGACGCGAGCCGCTGTTTCTCGAGAAGGATCTCGGATTCAAACCGGTTGGTAATCTCAATATCGCCCATAAGAGAGGCATTCCCGATGAAGATTATGGGGACTCCGGGACTGGTAAGACCGTACTTATTACTCAGTTCCGACATTTTCTGCCGGTTATCCGCATTGTTATAGATCTCAAGCTGAGTGAGATTGAGTTCAGGATATTTGTTCTGGAGCCCGGCGAGGAGGGGTTTTACCTTTTCACAGTGGCTGCAACCGTCACCGTAAAAATAGAATGCAGTAACGGGACCGGAATACTGGACGTCTGAAAATAGGATTGTCTTTGCCTGGAGGGGATTGAAAGAGGGAGCCGCAAGGAAAAAAACAGCGCTCACGATGACTGCTGCCAGCAGAACCAGGAAAATTTTGTGCATTTTTTCCATAGGCAAGAATCTCAGTAACCATTGTTCAGAACGATAAAAGAATATTGGTGTTCTGCCCCTTTTAAGAAATGGAATTAATTCTGATTTCCCAGGGGGGTTATTATGAGGCAGCGGACGTGGTTGAAGGGGGAACGGCTTTGGCGGGTCCCTGCCCGTCACTACCGGTCTTTTTTAATTCCCCGATAATGGCCGATTCCAGTTTCTCCGGGATATCCTTGTCACCAATCAGGACCACACTCCCGACAATCACTTCTGGAACACCGGCACCCTTTACCCCCAGTTTCTGGTTCAATGAATCGGATAGTGCCTGGTTGGTAGGATTATGCCAGATTTCAAGGATCTGGAAATCCACACCCGGATATTTTTCCTTAAGTGACCGGACCATTGGCAATACGACATGGCAGTGCGGGCATTCCTCACCATAGAAGAAATATACGGTCACGTTACTTCCCACGGGACTTCCTGATGCGATGACAGGAGTCTTTTCTGCCGGTTGGGGCTGTGGTAGTGTAAAGATTCAACTGTAAATTAGACAACCCTGATTCTAATAGATCAATTGTATCAGAGCTGTGCAGTATAAATCTATCGAATAGAAAAAAACAATGAGCCAGCTTCGCTACTAAACAACCT
>Ga0194058_10001996_pt1 | contig 10105 bp, 6 predicted proteins | sample SepL4417m_MetaG_FD_155490 | JGI IMG/M metagenome (GOLD analysis project Ga0194058, IMG submission 155490) | Anoxic zone freshwater microbial communities from boreal shield lake in IISD Experimental Lakes Area, Ontario, Canada - Sep2016-L442-17m | ecosystem: Environmental > Aquatic > Freshwater >... | reverse complement strand
GCAGCCGCCTCGGGGAGTGAACCCATGGCGGCTTTGGTGCCGCAGCCCAATTTGCTCTCGATCGTCAACCTGGACAACCGCTCGGCCTTGGCACCCGAGCCATCGGTGATGGGCGGAATGGATGCCCGTTCGATCACTGCCGCACCCGCCGTCGGAAAACCAAGCGAGGCCCGTGACGCACCCCCGGAGCCTCCGACGACTGCGGCGAGACTGGCGGCAACTCGCAGTGAGGTATCGGCAAGTGCCGTTGTTCCGACGGGCCTGGCGGCTCCAGTCGCCGGCGCGCCGCTTTCCGAGACCGACTGGCATACCCATCTGACCGCTGCCATCCGTTCGATCGAGCAGGAATCGAAGGCCGGATCGAAAAGCGAAAGCGACATTGCCTTGCAGGCTCGGCTGCGCATGCTTTATCTCTTGGCTGGTCGCCGTGACGATGCCATGCGTCCGCTACCGACAGCACCCCAAGCGTCTCGGGACTATTGGTCCTCGCAAATCTACGGGATCTCGACCTGGATGGACGCCGAAAAAACACCTGATGTGGCCCGCCGCGCGGCTGCGACCAAGCGAATCCTGAGCGAGGCCTTGACGCAATTGGGCGAGACCGCGCCGCTGGCCGTTCGTAACCTGACCTTCTGCACCGAAGTGTCTCGATTTGGCTCGTTCGATGCCCTGAAGAACACGGAATTCACCCCGGGCCAAAAAGTGTTGCTTTACGCCGAAATCGATAACCTGCGTATTGAATCGTCAACAAAAGGATATCACTGGTCTGTGAAAATCAACGGCCAGATCTTTGACAACCGCGGCAATCGCATGGTCGACTATGGTTCAACCTCTGCCGAAGAGTACTACCAGACAGAGCGGCACGACTTCTTTGTCAGCAAACTCTATTACCTGCCGCGTCTGATTCCAGGACGCTATACCTTGCAACTTACCATCGAAGACACCTTGGGCCGCAAGGTCGGCCAGTCGTCAATCGACTTCACGGTCAAGCCCTAGTAATTGGCCCTACGGTTTCTCGGTCGTCAGATCGAGCTCTCGGACAAGGTTCACGGTTTCGCCCACGAGCCCTACTCCGGTCGACTCGGATAAGGCTCCGGCAGGCCGATGCGAGAATAAGTCGTGGAAAAATGCTGCGCCAAATGTTCTCGGTACGGAGTCGTGATCCGGCAAACGCGTTTTCCGTCGCGAGCCAATTGCTCAAGCATGACTCTTGGGATTGTGTGCAAATTGCGAAGATCGACGATCGACTCCTCGACCGACAGCCCATCCGGCAAAAAATACCACCCATACACACGATGCGTGCGAATTTGATCGTGGACCGTCTTTGCAGTCACTACTCCTTGTTCGACCAAGTATCGGGCAGAATGAACCACCGCGACCAACACTCGAGTTGCCTTGCCCCAGGCCAAATCACAAGCCTGCGTCAAGACCACAATGCGCGTTCGGATCGTCGCCGCCATCGCATCGGCACCGGGATGCGCCGCCACCTCCCAAAGTAACAAGGGACAGTCGTCAAGAATATCCCTTGCGTGACGGACTCTTCCACGCCCGGACGCGCGTATATCATCCCCTCTCCTCGTCCGTTGCTGGCGGGTCGGGAAGCAACGCGTGCGCTTGCCGCAATGTGACTCGATCGAACGAGCCGGAAAGCGGCAGGTCGATGGGAGCGGAAACGGTGTCGTCCTGCCATGGGCCATCAGGAAGACACTCGTCGCCCCGTTCCGACGCGGATAGAGGGCGCATGGTGATCCGAACGCGACCGGGCCGCACGCTAGGTAGGCGGTCCAGTTGAATCGTCCCGTCCGCCTTGAGGCTGCCGTCAAGAAGCAAGGCCGTCCCGCTTGTCATATTGAATCTCCTAAATTTTCACTGCCACAAGACATGTTTTTCCGGCTCTCCGCCGGGTTTGCGGATAATTGTGGTGCGAGCGTCCCGCCTACCCAAGATGTTGTGGTTGAACCAGGCTGGCGAGACGCCCGCACCACAAACTTGGCAGAGAGCCATTTTTCTCTACCCTATTATTATACACGACCGCGCAAAATTACGCGTCCCTTTCTCTTAATTTCGATTTTTTAAAGGGGAAAAGGTTCAAAACCGGGGAAACTCTGTGTTTTGGTCATTTCAAATTTTTATTTCCGATTTGTTTAGGATTTCGCGCTTCGGATTTCGGATTTCAACTGGACGATAGAGCTTGCCCTGCCAAGCTGGATCGTCTGCCTTGGGTGCTGCCGGCTTGCCGTCCTGGGTGACCCATACGGCCATCTCGCCCGGCTGGCGATGGTCCCAGACATGATAAGGCACCGCGAGAATCTCGCGGCCCTTGGTGTCCACAGCCTTGATCACGGTCACACCGCCCAGTAGCTCCTTGCGGTACTCGGCAGTGAATTTAGGATCGTGCGGTAGAACCATGTCCCGCACGTGGCCGCCATTGTCGACCGCCTCGAAGCAGTAGACGATCGGCCCACGCTGAAGGGCGACGCGGCCGGCATCGGCCTTGACCTGCGGATGGGCCTCGATCCGCTGAATTTCCATCGGCATATCCAACTCGATCACGTCGCCAGAGTGCCATGGCCCATTCAACTGGAGGTATCCACGCTCAATGTCCAGTTTCTTCACGGCCAATCCGCAAACTTTCACCCGAGCATCTTTGCACCAGGAGGGAATCCGCAGGCAGATGGCGAAGACGTCGAGGCGATCAGGCTCGATCGAGAGCTTCACTTTTCCATCCCAGGGATAACGCGTTTCCTGGGTGAGTTTTACCGTGTGCTCTCCAATTTTGATTTTTGCCGTGCCCGCCACGTACAGGTTCACATGGATTGTCTTGCTCGCGTCGCGGCCTGCGTTTTCCTTGCTCGACTTCTCGGTCGAGGGGAGTGGCGAACGACTTTCGCCGACCGCGTAGACATAACCGGGCACCGAAGGCACGAACCGCACCACATTGGACGGGCAGCAGGCACAGTCGAAGAACGGCTGGCGATGGTGGCTGCCGTTGGAAGCGAGTGGGTTGACGTAAAAGAAACGCTCACCGCCCAGCGCGATACCCGAGAGGATGCCGTTGTAGAGTGCCCGCTCCAGCACATCGGCGTATTGGGCTTCTCCGTGCATTAGATTCAGGCGGTGTGCCCAGAGGGCCAGTCCGATGGCGGCGCAGGTCTCGCAATAGGCCGAGTCGTTGGGTAGTTCGTAGGCATCGCCAAATGCCTCGCTGGCGTGCCTCGCGCCGATTCCACCGGTTATGTACATCTTCTCTTCGACTGCGTTCTTCCACAGCCGGTGCATGGCATCGATCAGTTCCTGGTCGCGAGAGTAGGCCGCCACATCGGCCACGCCCGAGTACAAATACATCGCCCGCACCGCATGGCCCACGATCTCGCTCTGCTTGCGGACCGGAATGTGGTCCTGGTGATAGGGGCCCCATATCTCGCGCTGCGCCTTGTCACCGCGAATATCGATGAAGAATTTGGCAAGGTCGAGGTAGCGTTGCTGGCCGGTCGCCTGATAGAGCTTGACCAGGGCCAATTCGATCTCCTCATGCCCTGGTACTCCATGCCGCTTCCGAGGACCGAAAGTCCGATCAACGTGATCGGCAAACTTTATGGCCACGTCGAGGAATGTTTTCTTGCCGGTCGCACGGTAATGGGCCACGGCCGCCTCGATCATGTGGCCGCCGCAGTAGAGTTCGTGCATGTCCTTGAGATTGGTCCATCGCTGGCCAGGCTTGGCGATCGTGTAGAAACAGTTCAAGTAGCCGTCTTCCTGTTGGGCGGCAGCGATCTTGGCGATCACGTCATCGACGGTTTTTTCCAGCGCGGCATCGGGCTTGTCGGCCAGTGAGTAGGACGCACCTTCCAAAACCTTGTAAACGTCGGAATCGTTGAAGAAGATGCCTTGGAACTTCCCCGGCATCAGTCCGCCGGCCTTGGCGAAATTGCTGATCCGCCCGGTCTTTTCACACCACTTGAAGTTGTGCGGCAGCGACTTTTCGCGGTTCGTCTGGATTCGCGGAGTCCAGAACTCGTCCTGAACCTTGACTTCATTGAACGGCACGGCGGAGAGATTGCGGTGTTGAGTATCCTCGCCATGCACAACGGCTGCCAAGGACAAGAGGATTACAGAAATCGACGAAAACAAGCACGGTGACATGGGTAGGTTTCCTGGTGTTGTGGTTTAGGTGACGACAATCTTTCGTGGTTTCACGACCCTTGATCAAGCATCTCCGAGACGCTCGAATCCCTGGTCGTCTTCTTATTCTTATTTATAATCTTTAGATATAATAGTAGTATTAATAAGCCGAGAGAATTTGTTGATAATGAAGTAAGCGGTTAACGTAATAGGCTTATCTAGCAATGCTTTAGGCAAGGCGATCCGTTAAATTTTTGTGTGGAAAAACCGTTGAATGCACGTTGGTTGGCAGTTGATGGCAAGTTGATAACGGGTGGTCGCGGTTCGCGGGGTTTGCGGCGATGTCGATAACTGTCTTTCCATCAACATGCGGCGAACAGGTTTTACACGTCCTTTGTAAGGCTGGAAGTTATTTCCGCTAGAGTTCATGCACCACCCAATAAGTTACATTTCCTCCATCTGCGATAACTGAAATAGCAAGCTCGTACGCGAGCAGGATACCTCGATCGTAGCACTCTTGGCACCGCTTTGCAAAAATTGTGGAATCGCACGCAGGCAGCCCTCCAGCAATTCCAGCTCCCATGCCAACGGTGGTCGCATGGAGCGGCCTGGGTTCACATAAACGGGATTGGGATAGGCCTCTGGGCCGGCAACCGGCCAAGCATGGCGTTCGGCGGATTCGAGGTCGGCGATGGGAATCTCAAATGCCTCGCCATACATGACCGAGAGTCCCGTAGCTTGCCGCGACATTTCGTCGTCACGGTCGGACCCGGTAAACAACTGCCGGAGCATGTTCAGATCTTCATACAGGGCAAGACCCAGCACCAAACCGCTCTGGCCCATGACCACTCCGTACCAGGTGTGCGTGCTGAACTTCCGGCACTGGATCTTCAGGGTGGTGTCGCCGGGTACAAGCCGCCAGGGAGCCGCACGATAAAAGCCGGCTGCCGCTTCATAAAAACTACGAACTTGGTCAAGTTGCACACCGGGCACTTCGACCAGCGGCGGCGCGGCCCTGCCGCCGGAAAGGAACTTTCCAAGCTGCCGAAAAATCTCGTCGATCTGCTCCAGATCATCGGCGACGACGCACCGCACGCCGATAGCGTTCAGCCGATCGTAAAGCACCTGTTGGAAGGTGTCGCTGCTGACCTCCACAATGCCCGGGCGATGAGGCTCGCCCATGAGTGGGCGATAAACGGCGTCAACAACATTTTTCCAGATCCACTCATCGGGTGGCGGCTCCATGGCGAGGTTCTGGGTCAGTACCGTATGCTCGTCGCGGCTGGTAACCAGCGATGCCCAGGGACGCCTCAGTTCGCCGGCCTGCTCCAGCCAGCCGGGCAGGCGGCGGACGTCGGCTTGCCACGACTCGCCCATGTTCTGCGGCAAGGAGGCCAGTTCGTCGAGATCGAACGAGACTGGGGATTCCGATCCTTCGAGGAATCGCCGTACGCTGGTCGAGGCCGGCAGTAGGTTTTCCATCACGCGGTCCAGTCCGTCCAACGCATCGTAAATCCGGCACGAAATGCCAATCTGCTGGAGCTTTTCCTGCCATGCCTTGAGGAATGCCTTGCGCCGCACCTGGATCTCCACCGGCCGGTGCGGCTCGCCGAATCGGGGACGCAACAATGCCTCAATCAGCACGTTCCATGTATCTCCCACGGTTGGCTGGGTGTCGCCCGCCTCGAAGGTGAGAATGGTGTCTTCCGTGTAATTCCACAACACTAACGCCCAGGGTGGACGATACGCATCGCCATCGGCGTGCGAAAGTGGCAGACGGCAGACCTCCAATTGCCAGACCTCCTCATCGACCTGCGGCAGTCGCAGGAACGCATGGCGAAAGAGCGACCAAGCGGGTTTGCGGGGTTTTGGCGGTTTGGGCAATGGTATTTTGAGTGTCTTTCGCAACCAGGGGATTGCCCCCACGGAATTTCGCCAGGTGCAAAGGAACTGAGTGGCGTAACTGATGGCCTCGTCTTCGCCGCCGAGACGGACAGAGGATGGCGGCAGCGAGGGCATGCTCTTGTTGCCGACTAGGTAACTAGGAACGTACTGATTCATGTGGGAAGCCGCCCACAATAAGCTGCGGGAAATGGCCGAATCGCCCTCGCGGCGAAAGGCCAGCAAGGCAGTTGTGTAGTTCCAGTCAGCCGAACCTTCTTGATCGTAACGCTGTATCAGGCGTTGGGCATCGTCGTCGCGGTCCAGATCCACCAAGGCACCGAGGAGCAAATATCGCACGCCCTGATTGTCGTTGGGATTCAGCCGTAGCATTTCCGCATAATGCTCGACCGCCTGAACTCGCTGGCCCGACTCCCACAGACATTGGGCCAACCCCAGCCGGGCCCGCATGTAGGGGCGCGTCCGTTGATCGAGCCAGAAGAGGCCCGTCGACGTCTCGAAAGCTTTTGAACCGATTGCCCGCTGGCCGGCGGCCATGCCCTCTTCCAGGAGTTGCCTGGCTTGGTCGCGAGAAGTAGCTTGGTTGGCCAGAATCGCGTAGGCATCTGCGCAATCGGGCGACACGTTCAATGCCTGCCGTGCCAATTCCGCTTGTCCTTGGGGATGCGGGGCATTCCAGGCCAGATCGGCGATTTCCTGAGCGATGGCTAAGGGGTTGCGAGGTTTTCCTCGACCAGAAGTACACTTCTGCAAATGCCCTTCCACGGAACCCGACGCGGAGGGAGCAAATCCCTGCGACTTCGCCGGTCGCCGAGCCTTGGGGTCGCTGGCTTTCTTCGCTTTCTTTTTTTTGGCCATGATATACCCCTTCCTTCAAAGGCCATCTTGTGTTCAGTCCCGAGTCCATAAGTATTGTAACCTTTGTCGGAACGCGTGGAAATAAGGGTGTTGTCCAGGGGTGCCGTCCAGGGGGGCTGGAAGGGAGGAAAGTGGCGATTCCGCTAGGTGCGGAACGCGAATAATTGTAGGGTGGGGAGAGCGCAGCGAACCCCACCAATTCTGTTGCGGTCCGCTTTTGGTGGGGCTCGTTTCACTCTCCCCACCCTACTTCCAATGATATTTCCGCCCGCCCTCTTCCGCGCGAACCTCGAAATTCGCGCGGATCCCCGGCCGGATCCCCCTAAATCCTCCGGCTGTAACGATTAAGTAAAGCTTGCCGCCAAAATTGCCGACCAATTGAGGAGAAGTCCCCACAGAAGCAGACCTTTTCTAGCAATAATTCCATGCCCGAGGCCCTTCCACAATTTGTCAACGATGTGCTGGCTGCCTGCAAGGTAGGTGCCGAAGAGGCGGGTGCCGCGCTGGCCCGGACCTTCGAGGGGGATGTGCAAACGACCCTCGGCTCGCAGGGCACGTTGCAGTCGGCCGCAGCGCAACTCGATCTCAAGGGCAAGGGACTGATCATCCTGCTGAAGACCGACCAGACGACCGTCGTCATGACGATCCCGGCGGCCAAGGGTTTTTTGCCGGCATGGTGCGCCCAGCCCGACAAGACAGGCGAAAGCAAGCTGGCGACATTAGCCCAGGAATTGGGCATGAACCTGCTGCCGGAAACCTGGATGGCGAGCGATTTCATCGCACGTTGGGTCACGAACCTGGGTGACGCCCTAGGCCGGGGTGGCGTGGCCCAGGATGCCCCGATGGTCCCGCTTGCCGTCAGCAAGGGCGGGCAGGCCGTAGGCACGATCGGTATTCTCTGGCCGGTGAAGAATCCTGATGGCCTGTTTGCCGTACCGTCGCCCGCACCGCCGCCCATGCTGCATCCGGCAAAGGAACTGATTGGGCAGCCGCCGTCAAAGCGAGTCGAGAAGCCGACGTTGCCGCTCACATCCGGCGACCTGCCGCCCTACACTCGAAGTCTCTTGCGGATCAAAGTGCCCGTGGTGGTCACCTTGGCCGAGAAGCGGCAGAAGCTAAGCCGCATCATTGAGATTGGTCCTGGCTCGATCATCCAGTTCGACAAGTCGTGCGAAGAGATGCTTGATCTGGAGGTTGGCAATCAGGCCGTGGCCTCCGGCGAAGTCGTGAAGGTCGGTGACAAGTTTGGCCTGCGGATCACGGCCATGGTGATGCCCGATGAGCGGTTCAGTCCTGTCATGCGCAAAAACGTGAAGAAGACGGTGTAACTCATTGCGCGGAATGTGAACATGCGGAAGCAAAGGCGCGGCGAACTTCTCCCTACTCAGAACCCGCGGCGGGAGGGTCCACGACAAGGTTGGCGATTCCCCACGCGCGGAGCGCGGTCACCGGGTTCCCGGCGACGTCTCGGATTTGCGGAATAACCTTCTTGCCGAAATGCCTGAGAACGCATGTCGGGTGCATCCCAAAAGGCTCGTATACTCGACAGACAATACGGCTGCCAACTGATTCGACCGACGTGGGAATGAGGTTGCCCTCCAACGCCAAAAGGAACTTCGACGTCGGTTTCCCATCGCGCGGGCCTAGCCTTGTGCCGGCAACGGGCGGCCTCAAAAGCGACATGGCCACGTCCGGAACACCTGCGCTTCGCCAGTCACCGTCGTGTGGATAGTAGACGAACCGGAACAACTGGCGGCCGTTCAGCCGCAGATCCAGCCGCTTCGACCAATCGCTGTTGTTTCGATCCACGCGATTTCCAAAATGCGCGGTATCTCCACCCCAGGCCAGGACGACATGGAGCTTGCCATCCCTTTGGCAATGCTTCAACGTGCCGAAGTCGATCATGGCAAGCCCGCCGGCGTCACCGGCCAGATCAAGCCAGTTCACGGGGTAGAACGCCGTTGCCGGCTCATCGGCCACGATGCTGCCGCCACCGATGCCATGAACAAGCGACGTGCTTCCTTCGATGGGCCATTGCAGAGCAAGTTTGGTACGGTCATCGTAAAAGCCGCCAACGCTGTCGTTCTTGAAGTCACACTGGACCTCCATCTCAAACCAGGGCATGTGGTGGTAAAGGACGAGGCGGCGGGTAACCGGGATCGTGCCGATCGATCCGGAAGACTCCAGAACATCCGCCACCGGGCCTTTCCACAGGCGAGCACTATTGACCGTCGACTCGAAACATGCCGCTTTTCCGCTTATCGTAGCCGAGATCGCAGCCGCGGGCGATTTGCCGTCGAGGATTTTGGTGCCTTGCTTCGTGCGGATGTTCTTGATCGAGCCGTCTCGCTGGAAAGTGGCGGAGAAATAATCATTGTTGAACACCCAGTCGGACGCGATCTGTTCCGGCGAGACAGTCCTTGGCCCTGTTTCGCCGGCGATAAGTTCCGCCTGCCCGGCTCCGGCACATTCAAAGGGTACGAGCAGTTTCCCTTGGTCCGGCCCCGTGGGCATGACCTGTGCGGCCGTCTTCCCACCTTCGGCGGCGAGGAAGAACTCGGGCGGACTGCCGGCCCACGATACCCTGGCCACTCCGCGGTGCTTCTTCGGATAAACCGCGAACAACCGCAGCGATTGCCTGCCGCCCGGCGAGTCGGGATACGCGGTCTTGAGCATTTCCGAGCACGCCCCGGACGACTTCCGTATCACGTCTTTCAACCACTCGCAGCACTTGGCCCGTAGTTCCGGAGCACCGACCCAATAGGCATCGTGATGCTGAGCAAGCAGCCAGGTTTTCCACATTGGCACCGGATCTGGCAGCGATACCGGCCATCCCTTGGCTGGCTTGGCCAGTGCCATCATGGTCTCCATCTGGACCAGTGCCGTTTCCGCGGAGGCATTCAACCGGGACAGTTCATCGGCATTGTTCCCTTCGATGTAGCCCCAGGGAACGAACATGCGGATCTTGGGCCTTGCCCCGCGGTCTTCCGCGATCTTTTGGTCCAGGAACTGGTCGAGAACGACGTAATCACAACGCGGGTTCATGCGGTGCTCGCTCATATCCGGGCAGTCGGTGCCGAGACCAGCGCCAGGCTGCCAGGCCGGAATCTCCGTGCCATCCAGACCTCGCCACGAGCAAAAGGCTTCCTTCCCAGTCACCGTCTCGCCGGGCAATGCCTTCTGTCGCGTGGGAAAGGGGCCGATACAGCGGTGCGCATAGCGA
>Ga0194058_10001986_pt1 | contig 10132 bp, 6 predicted proteins | sample SepL4417m_MetaG_FD_155490 | JGI IMG/M metagenome (GOLD analysis project Ga0194058, IMG submission 155490) | Anoxic zone freshwater microbial communities from boreal shield lake in IISD Experimental Lakes Area, Ontario, Canada - Sep2016-L442-17m | ecosystem: Environmental > Aquatic > Freshwater >... | reverse complement strand
GCCGATGCCTGTATCCTGCACCGAAATCTCCAGCTCCACATCCGTATCGGTCCGGTGCCGGACCTTAACCGTTATCTGAATATCACCCGCCGCCGTAAACTTGACGGCATTGTTCATCAGGTTGCCGATCGCCTGGGCCAGATGCAGGGGGTCGCCCAGGAGAGCAGCGGGAAGCTCCGTGTCAATGGCGGTGTGGAATGCGATACCCTTCTCAGCAGCCCGAAATTCGAAAATCTTCATCGCATTGCCGATCACCTCTTGCGGGGAGAAAGGAATGTTTTCAATGGTCAGATGTCCATTCTCGATTTTCGAAAAATCAAGGATATCGTTGGTGATGGCAAGCAGCGATTCACCGCTCGTTAGTATCTTCTCTGCATAGCGATGCTGACTGTCCGTAAGTGGAGTCTCCAGCAGCAGTCCAGTCATGCCGAGAACTCCGCTAAGAGGCGTTCGAATCTCATGGCTCATGTTGGCCAGAAACCGGCTCTTGGCCAGGGTGGCATCCTGCGCCCGAACCGCCATCTCCCTGGCGTGCGCTGTTGTTGATGTCAGCACCTTTGTCAGCTCCTCTGCTATAAGTAGCGCATTGGCGCGGGTGTGAAGCAGAGAACGGATCAGGGCGAACAGCAGTAACGCGATTTGAATGCCGGCGAAAAGGGTGAGCCATACACTCATATAATCCACAGTGAAGAACCCGCCGCCGGTTTGCGTAACTTTTAGTGTCCAGCGTTGACCATTGAAATCAACCGGAATCAGTCGGGAGAAGTGCTCTTCAGGCCAGAGTTCCTCCGCATTATGACATTCATAGAGCAGACTTTGGGGCGAAGATTGCAAGCCATCGAATATCTGGAGATGAAGCCGTTGTTCTTTTCCCAGAAAACGGTCACCCAGCACGCCCTGCATCAAGTCGTTCATCCGGTAGGGGCTGTAAATCCAGCCATGTATTGCGGCGCGGCGCTGTTCTACAGTTTCGACAGGCATGCCTTTGCGGTAAACCGGGACATACATCAAGACGCCAGCTTGAACGTCGTAGCTGGTTTCCTGAACTAAGACAACTTTGCCGGAGAGCGCAGCATCATCCGTATCCCGCGCCTGTTCCATGGCTGCCCGGCGCACCGGTTCCGAAAACATGTCGTAGCCAAAGGCCCGCAGGTTGCGATTGGAAAACGGCTCCAGATAGATAATGGAAGAGTAGATTTCCCGATCTCCATCCGGTTTCAGATTGTATTCCGGGAAACCTTCACTGCGTATTTCCAGTATATGTCGGGACAGCTCTTCACGCGGGATTAGAAGCGAGAAGCCAATGCCCTGAATACCGGGGAGTTGTTTCTCAATCTTCTGGATTTGGGTAAAAATACGCCATTTTTCGCGCGTGATCATTTCGGAAGCATTAAAGAACGCCGCACCGCTCTGCAGGATGCGTGCATGGTCATCAAGCCTTTCTGTAATTTTATTTTGAATCTCGTTGCAACGAGCGGTGAATTCCTGCTCCGCAATCCTTTCCACGATTGATTTCATGTACTGGGTTGTAGCGGTGGTCATCATTAGACTTATCACCAGCACAATCCAGGCCATGCGCCAGTTCCGGAGTGCGGACAGTGTGATATGTAATAAATTGGGTGTAGCGACGGTTTCTGCCTCGTTGGCGGATGGTGATGTCCTCATAAATAGCCTCCTAAAAAACTTAAATCATCTTCGCGGCAATTCGAACCAGAATGTACTTCCCGTGCCCACATCGCTTTCCAATCCGATCCGGCCGCCAGAAGCTTCAACGGCTAACTTGCAGAACGTCAGGCCAAGACCGGTGTTGGCTTGACCCCGTTTGCGCGCCGCCACCTGGTAGAATTTGTCAAATATCCTCTCACGATATTCCAGCGGAATTCCGTGGCCGTTATCCTCCACTGACACGCGCATCTTGTTCCTGGCTGCAGTCTCGATGCGGATGGTGATGACGCCATCATCCTTGTTGGTTGACTTGAGCGCATTGCCGATGAGGTTCTGAAGAACACGCCGAATCAGATGTGCGTCGCCGGCGATTGGCTCCATTTCCTCAGACGCTGTAAGGGTAAGCCTGCGTTGGCCCCGGAGAGGCTCGACCATCTGAATGGTTTTCCTCACCAGATCCCTCATGTCAACCGCCGATAACTCCAGTTTCATCTGTCCTGCCTCCATCTTGCTTACGTCCAGGAGGGTAGAGATCATCTCCGTGAGTATGCCGATACCGCTCATGGCTCTATCAATGCAATCAGCCACATCTTCGGAAAGAGGCTCCAGTTTCGCCATTTCCAGATTGCCGTGGACGGCGAACAGCGGCGAGCGCATGTCGTGGACGATCATCTGCACCAGGCTGTCGCGCTGCATCTCCAGTTCGCGAAGTTTGTCGCAGGATTGCTGCAGTTCATATTTCTGGCGGCGGAGTTTCAGGTGCGCATCCACGCGCGCTCGGACTTCCTTGGACTGGAACGGCTTGGTTACATAATCCACGCCGCCGACGGAAAACCCCTTGACCTTGTCCGTTGTCTCGTTCAGGGCGGTGAGAAAGATGATCGGGATGTCATGTGAAGCCGGATCATCCTTCAGGCGGCGACAGACTTCGAAGCCGTCCATACCCGGCATCATCACATCCAGAAGGATCAGATCGGGCCGGACTTCTTTCACACTGTTCAGGGCATCGGCGCCGTTGGTGGCGACGCGCACGGTATAGTCTTCCCCTAGGGCCTCAAGGAGGATGTCGATGTTGGTCACCACATCATCCACCACCAGCAGGGTTGATTTTGTCTCTGTCATGGTCTCAATCGTGATCTTAGTCATCGTCTCTTTCCTCCGTTTTCTCCATAACGTCATCAAATTCTTTATTGAGAAAGGCGAGTGCTTCCGCAAGCCTGTATTGCTGAACCAGGCGGTTCACTTCCGCCAGGCCGCTCTCATAGTCTTCGGACCACCGTCTTTTCAGCAACACCTCCAGAATTTTCTTGCAGGGCAGGGGTTCTTTACTCGTCAGGGCTATCTTCAGTGGATTCAGGAAAGGACGCAGCTCCGCATCAGTCCCCGACGGACTTTCTGATTTGACTGCCACGACCGGCTGTTGGACAAGGACAACACCGATGGCGGTAATAAGCGCCTTGTGGTTGTCGATAAACACGCGCAGGGGTTCTCCCACCGCAAAAGGGATGCAATTGTCCACATTCTCCGCCGCCTGGCATACCTTTTCCAACTCTGCGGCTGCGGCTTCCAGCTCCTTTCCGCCGAGACTGCCGGCAACCCCTCGGATGGCGTGGATCCGGTGGATCGCATTCTCTCGCCGGTCCGCCCGCAGTTCCTCCAGCAGCAGCTCTGGCGTTTCCCCGTACGCGGCGACAAAATCGCGCAGAAGTTTCAGGTAGAGTTCCTTCTTGCCGCCCAGCCGGTTAATCCCTTCTTCCACGTCCAGATCCTTAGGCGATGGGATGGACATGAAGTCCGGTTTTGTAAACAGGTTTGGCTCATCAACAGCCACGGCCACGCATTTTTCCGGAGGAAGCCATCGCCGCAGCGCAGAGCTCAAAGCTTCGGGATCAATCGGTTTGGTAAGATGATCGTTCATTCCGGCGGCTATACTTTTTTCACGATCGCCAACGACGGCGTAGCTGGACAGAGCGAGAATGGGCAAATGGTCAACGCCTTCCCTGCCCAGATTGCGAATCTCGCGTGTGGCTGTAAGACCGTCCATCTCCGGCATCTGAATGTCCATGAACAGAACATCATAGTCCTGCGCCCGTACCCTATCAACAGCCTCCCGGCCGTTTATTGCGATATCAGCCTCAATTCCAGTCTGCCGTAAAAGCTCGACGATAATCTCACGGTTGATCGCGTGATCCTCCGCCACCAGCGCCCGAACGTCGGTGAAATGTTCCCGCGGTGTCAGCGGACACGCCGCCAGCAGCCCGACATCTGAGGCGATCAGGAAAGAAATAACGACAGTAAACAGGCTCCCCTTGCCGGGTGTACTTTCCGCCCGGATCGTCCCCCCCATGAGTTCGACCAACTGTCGGCTGATCGCAAGCCCCAGGCCGCTTCCACCGAAGCGACGGGTCGTGGAAGCGTCGGCCTGGGCAAACGCGGTGAACAATCGCGACAATTCCTCTTCCGTTATGCCGATGCCTGTATCCTGCACCGAAATCTCCAACTCCACATCCGCGGCGGTCCGTCGCCGGACCCTGGCGCCAAGCTGAATGTCACCCGCCTCCGTGAACTTGACGGCATTGCCCATCAGGTTGCTGATTACCTGGGCCAGGCGCTGGGGGTCGCCCAGCAGAGCGGCGGGAAGCTCCGGGTCAATGGCGATGTGGAACTTGACCCCCTTCTTAGCAGCCTCGGACCCGAAGATATTCACAACGGCGCCGATCACCTCTTGCAGAGAGAAAGGAACGTTTTCGAGATTCAGTTTTCCTGCCTCGATCTTCGAAAAATCCAGAATATCGTTTAAGACGGCAAGCAGTGATTTACCGCTTGTCATGATCATCTCTGCATAGTGACGCTGCTTCTCTGCAAGGGGAGTTTCGAGCAGCAGCCCGGTCATGCCGAGAACCCCGCTCAGGGGTGTCCGAATCTCATGGCTCATGTTAGCCAGAAACTGGCTCTTGGCAAGGGTGGCGACCTGCGCCTGAGTCACCATTTCCGTGGCGTGCGCCATGGCTGTTTTCAGTTGGCGATTCATGGTGACCATTTCCTCTTCCACCTGCTTGAGTCTGGTGATGTCTTTAGATGAGCAGATCGCAGAAAGGATTTTTCCTTTCGGGGTCTTGATCGGAGTAATCGTAGTCAGATAATACCGGTCTCCGCCTGGATGCGGGACGAGCACCTCAAAGGTATTCTCTTCTCCTGTGCTGAATGCCTGACTTATAAAAACGACGCGCTTGTCCGCCTCTTCCCTGGAAAAAACATCATGGATACTCTTGCCGATGATATCCTCGATCGGCTTGCCGACCCCCTTGGCGAAGGCCAGGTTGGCATACTTGTACTGGTATTCCGGTGTGAAGGAAAAAACGGGGTCGGGTGATTCCTCAAGAAGGATGCGGAACTTCTCCTCGCTCTCCCGCAGCGACTCCACCGCATGCATCTTTTCCGTAACGTTGCGGTTGGAAGCGCGGCGCCCCAGGTTTCGGCCATCGGAGGCGTAAACCGTTTGGCATACATGGTCTATCCAGCATTCATCCCCCTGGGCGGTGACCACACGGAACGTCAGTTGCGCAGATACGGAACTGTTCGCATGACACTCTTGTAAGTGTTGATCCCAGAGGGGGCGGTGATCCGGGTGTACAATGCGATTTAGCAGGTCGGGATCGGTGAAGAACGCATCCGGGCCATACCCTGTGATCCGCTCCACGGAAGGAGAAGTATAGAGAAATCGACCCTTATGATCTATCCAATATTCCCAATCACAGCCCCAATCCGCTATGGTGCGGAATTTTTCATCGCTTTTCTGTAAATCCGCTTGCAACTGTTTGTGCGCTTCGATTTTCTGCTGCAGTTGCGCGGTGCGCTCCTGCACCTGTTGTTCCAGCCGGTCATAGCCTATTAGAAGTGCGTTCTCTGCATTTTTGCGTTCAAGGTCACTCACCTCCAACTTGGCCGCCATAGTATCAAAGGCGTTCGCCAGCAGGCCCAGTTCATCTTCTCTGTGAGAAAAATCAGTTCGTATGTGCATCTGGCCTTCGCCGAACCGTTTTGTCATTGTGACAAGTTTGTCAAGGGGTTCCAGAAGAAGGGAATTGCCCCCAATCCATACCATCAGCATTGCGAAAAGACTGGCAATCCCGAGAAAAACAAGAATCAGGATTAACTCAACGTTGGCCTGATAAAGGGTCGCACTCTTATCGACACCAAAGTATATCGTCAGATACCAGGGTTCGTTATCGCGTAAAGACAACCTTTTGTAGGCATAGATACGGGACACGCCGTCTCTTCCGATTCCTTCCACAAAACCTTCTCTGCTGTAGTCGGGTACTCTTTGTGCGGTTTCTAACGGGATAGGAATCCCTGGAGGAGTCTTTTCGTTTTCAGGAAAACGGTATAGCAATATATTTTTATGATCCACTATACTCATCATGTGACCTTCCGGCAGTTTAAGCTGTGTCATGAACTCTTTGAATTTATCCAGTTTAAGACTGCCGAGAACAATGGCAATGAGTTCCCTGTTCTTATCCAGCACAGGGAATGTAAAACTGATTGCCGGAGCCATGCTCACTTTTCCGACAATGTATTCTCCGACTGAGAAATCCCGCGTTCTGATGACATCTATGATATTTTTTCGCTCTGCAATGTTAACGCTGCCGGGAGTGAAAGGCGCAGATGCGGCGAACATGTCGCCGTCTGGTGTTGCTGCCGCTATGATGGAATAGATCGGGTTCTTTTCGTGTATATCCCTGAATATCCTGTTGCAGGTCTCAACATCGTTTTTTTGAACTTCAGGCAGTTGCGCCAATGTCTGGAGCATCAGCCTTGTGCTGTCTGCAAGCTGCTCATGTTGCGCCGCCAGACTTTGCACCAGATGCATGATGTCCTGCTTTGACGAGAAGATTTCATGTTCCCGGTGTCGAAGACCTGAAAACAAGGTTATAACCAGTGTAGGCAAGGCAGCGACAAGAATCAGGAACATCAATTTTTTCCGAAGAGACAAGGAAGAGAAAGATTTCATTTCATACCCCCAAAAAGCGATTTACATCGTATAGATATCTGACATGGACCGGGTCTGCCTTCCCTCAAGGCGATGAAGTCTTCGGCCTTTCAGTTCACCTGCAATGATTCTCATCCGTTATCCCACTGTATGCGTTATGGTTTCAGTTTTTCTTTCACCTTTTCCTTAAGCCAGATCACCCAGGACTCCATGCCATCCTCAGTTCGGGCGGATATCTCAAATACCGGAATGCCCGGATGAATCTGAACGATATTTCGAACCGCTTCATCTTTATCATATTCCAAATAAGGGAGCAGATCAATTTTGTTTAAAACGGCGGCATCACACACCCTGAACATCAATGGGTATTTCAGGGGCTTGTCTTCTCCTTCCGTGACGCTCAGTACCACGACCTTGGCATCTTCTCCGATGTCAAATTCCGCCGGGCAGACCAGGTTACCCACATTTTCAACAATGAGCAGGTCCACATCCGCCAGTGTAAAGTTTTCCGCAGCCTTGGCAATTACATGGGCAGCCAGATGGCAGTCTCCGCCAAAGGCATCGGTATTGACCTGAACCACTGGAGCTCCTGTTTTGGCCAGCCGGTCGGCATCATTGGTCGTACTGACATCTCCGACAATGACGGCGGTACGGACATCCGGCATCAATCGACTGATGGTTTTCCCCAGCATCGTGGTTTTTCCGGAACCCGGAGAACTCATGACATTCAGCACAAACACTTTTTCGTCTGTAAACAGTTTCCGGTTCAGCGCGGCCATGGTGTTATTCACGTCCAGAACCTTTCGAACAACTTTTATTTCCATAACGAATTTCCTTTTTCAAAGAGGTAATCAGCGGCCTGCAGAAACTACGCGTTCGCTGAATTTTGCTCGCCGTTTGAATCATCTTCAATCTCGATTGATGAAATGTCCAGTTCCTGGCCGGAGATCAGCACTATCTTGCCGCTGCCACACCCGGGGCAGGAAAAGGCCGGTCCGGTAATTGTCCAGTGATTATCGCAGGATTTACACAGGGCTGTCACGGGAATCTCCTCAATATACAGTGTGGCCCCGGCAATCGCAGAGTCTTTGGAGACAATATCAAAACAGAACCTGAGACTGTCCGGAACCACGGAAGACAGTTTGCCGATCTTCAGATAGACACCCTGGACCCGGCTGTTTTTCAGGTGTTCGGGAATTGAAGCAGCAGCGATCTCGACAACCTGCATAGCGATGCCCATTTCATGCATGGGTATTCATCCTTTCGTATGAAAGACTCATATCTTTAACTTAACTTAACTTAACTTAACTTAACTTAACTTAATATAATACAGTAGATATCTTTCGTTGTAAACCGTGCGAATAGCACTTTCACAAAAAAAAGCAAGAAGGGTGATTAAACATCAACACCATCGGTGTTTTTAATAAATTGCAGTCTGCGGTCTGTTAAGAAACAATCCGAAAATCAGGGAGAAGTACCTGCAGATATTCCACCACATACTGCTGGATGAATACCACTGATTCTACCGGATTTTGTGGTTGGCATCTTGGAGCCAAAACCGCATTGTGATTAACTGAAGGCGGCAATCCTGAGTGAATCTGTGATCAGTGGCACATTCAGATTGCAAATGATGAAATAAAGGGTTAATCTCAAGATTCTAAAATAAAAAAATTAACTCCTAATAACAGAATAAAAAATCAGACTGAATTTCATTGGGAATATCATGACCACTTCAAACTTAGACGAAAAATGCCTGCAGAAGCTGCTCAATCAGGTGCGTGATGCCATCCGGCTGAAAAATTATTCTGTTCGCACCGAAACCAACTATGTTGACTGGATCAAACGTTATATCCTGTTTCATAACATGCGGCATCCGGAAGACATGGATGGAGCTGAAATCGAATTATTTGTGAAACATCTGGCTAATGTTTGCAATGTTTCGGCATCCACACAGAATCAGGCTTTCAGCGCATTGCTCTTCCTTTACAAGCATGTACTACATCAAGACCTTACAATTCCTAATAGTTATGTTCGTGCTAAAATCCCTATGCGCTATCCTACGGTTATGACAAAAGCCGAGACAATGCGGCTGATCAGAGAGATTCCTCCGGGTACGCACCAGCTTATGGCAAAACTGCTGTTCGGCACCGGAATACGCCTCATGGAATGCTTGCGCCTGCGTGTCAAAGACGTTGATTATGAGCAAAAGATCATTGTTGTTCGCGAGGCAAAAGGCGGCAAGGATCGAGTTACGGTTTTCCCGGAGAGTCTAAAAATACCGATCAGGCAGCAGTTGCAATATTCAAAAGCGCTGCATGACAAAGACTTATTCGAAGGTTACGGAGAAGTGTATCTTCCGTTAGCACTCGAAAAGGAATATCCGAATGCAAATAAGGAATGGTGTTGGCAGTATGTGTTTCCGTCTCACAAATTATCGAAAGACCCGCGCTCCGGAATTATCCGGCGACATCATCTGGACGAGTGCGGCTTACAGCGTGCAGTGAAAACTGCGGCAAAGAAAGCTAAAATCGGCAAAGTGATCAGTTGCCACACTTTTCGCCATAGTTTTGCAATACATCTGCTTGAAGGCGGATGTGAGATCCAGATGGTTCAGAAGTTGCTGGGGCATAAAGACGTAACAACGACGATGGTTTACACCTATGTTCTGAATAAAGGCGGACTGGTGGTTCGCAGTCCTCTGGATTGATGGGGCATTGATCATCATCGCGGTGCAGGCGGATCGTCAGGATGACTATCTTCACCGAATTCTTTATGGCGTTTCAAAATGCGTGGTGGACAATCTTCCCCAGGGTGTTTCCTATGAGCAGATCAAGAAAGTGATCTCGGGCAGCGTGGTCTATTTTAACCTGGGCTCTGGCAATGATTATGTCTATCATGGGACAGCCGGTTTCTGCGGATTGCACTTTAACGATGAACTCAAGCTTGATGATGATCAAAAACTGGCTTACGACATGCAAACGCCTGCAGGTTTATATCTTGAGTATTATTTTCTGAAAATCAATAACTTAAATGACATCGCCAAAGACGGACTGGATGAATGGATTTATTTTCTAAAAATGAATCCATCCGGCCGGAATTCAGCGCTAAAGGACTGGCCGTAGCCAACGAACAACTGGCTATTCTCAAATTGGATGACAAGCAACGCCGGGAGTATGAGAGCTGGGAAATGGAGCTGCATCAGCGCGCCAGCATGGTGAAATCTCATTATGGGCGGGGACATCGGGAGGGACGGGAAGAAGGTAATATGTCATTGCAGGAATTAGGTGAAACTCAGTCAAGATATTTCAGGTGGGCCATTTCCAAAACTTTCTGTTTAGACTTGGCAAAGTCCGCAAAGGCTTGAGCGGTTTTCTGCTCCAGGGAAGCAAATACTTTACTAACATCCTCTTTTGAAGAAATTTCTTTTGACAGCACCACAACATGTTCCGCAGAAAGATGTACCTTTTCATATAACGG
>Ga0194058_10001976_pt1 | contig 10144 bp, 9 predicted proteins | sample SepL4417m_MetaG_FD_155490 | JGI IMG/M metagenome (GOLD analysis project Ga0194058, IMG submission 155490) | Anoxic zone freshwater microbial communities from boreal shield lake in IISD Experimental Lakes Area, Ontario, Canada - Sep2016-L442-17m | ecosystem: Environmental > Aquatic > Freshwater >... | reverse complement strand
TGTCATGCGATAATTCATTTTCTTGCGAAGAAACGGTATCCGATTTACGCATATACGGTTCCGGTTTTACGCATATACACTACCGCCCCTCCCCCACAACCCTTACTGGTACTTGTGTTGTGGCCCGCCTCTCCGGAGCGAGGTATATTTAAATTTTGGTGTTGGATGGCTCCTGTCTGCCCGCTTGCTGACCAACAAAGTTCTGTGGATAAATGGCTTAATTTATCTGAGCAGAGGTGGGTTAATCTATCTGAGCGTCATAACATAGGGAAAAAAATAAGAATATCTCTAAATATATGAACAGACGATCACCATTATTTGCTGTCTTTGCCCCAGACACTGTCCAGAAATTGATCCCTTCCTGATCCATTGCGATAGTGTTCATAACGTATCGAGTTTTTTTTGTAATAATCCTGATGGTATTCTTCAGCCGGGTAAAACACGGAAGCTTGCCTGATTTCGGTCACAATCGGCCGGGTGAACCGGCCGGATTTTTGAAGCTTTTCCCTGGATGCTTCGGCAAGTCTTTTCTGTGCGTCGTCAAGATAGAAAACAGCCGCCCGATACTGATATCCGACATCAACGAACTGTCGGTCGGCGGCAGTTGGATCAATATTCATCCAGAAGACATTCAGTAATTTTTCATGTGCGGCCGGGCAAGGTCGCGTGTTTTAGCGGGTGTGAATCCCGCCCCGGAAGGAATAGCCAGCCACCGGGTAGCAAGTCCTTGGACCCAAGAGGGTAACCTCTTGTGGTTAAGCGTAGGACAGCAAGTCGGTAGGCCGTAAGCCGCAAGGTTGAAGTGATTGAGCCTCGAAATATACAATCATGGGAAGGATGACGCTTTGTGAATAGCGGAAATCAACACAAAACCGGCACAGAATGGCAAGCCGGCGGAGCTTCCCCGGGGTCTGAGAGCATGGCATGTCGGACATAGTGAACACGTGGGAACCCGGGAGGCCCTGGAACCTCTTGCATGGAGGCAAGTATGCCGGACAACCGATAATAAAGGAAGAAAGGCAAACGGGTATCAGGGAGTCGGATGGCGCCGTATTACCGTTGAAGGCGGGTAATGCCGCTGGAGGAAAGGGCGTCACATCAGTATAACCGTTGATAAGGAGACATGTACTGTGCTCAGTAACAGAGAGAGCGTGGAAACAAAATTGCAGCGGATAGCCGAGAAGGCCCGCAAGGAGCCGGACTGTCAGTTTACCAGTCTGTTTCATTTGATGGACGTGGAGTTTTTGCGGGGGTGTTTCGAGTGGCTGAGGAAAGATGCCGCTCCGGGCATCGACAAAATCACCAAGGAAGAGTACGGAAAGAATCTGGAAGGCAATCTGTGCAAGCTGGTTGAGCGACTGCACAGTATGTCGTATATCCCGCAGCCTGTACGCAGGGTGTACATTCCAAAGCTGGGAAGCACGAATCAGAGGCCGTTGGGGATACCTGCGCTGGAAGATAAGCTTGTGCAAGCGGGGCTCGTCCGGATACTGGGGGCGATCTATGAGGGGGACTTTATAGACGACTCTTATGGATTCCGACCGGGACGAGGCTGCCATGATGCACTGCGCAAGCTGAGCATGGAGGTGGAAAGTGGCAGTATTCATGTCATCGTAGAGGCTGACATCAAGGGTTTCTTTGATAATGTTCAGCACGAATGGATGATGGAGTTTCTGAGCCACCGGATAGCTGACAAGCGTGTTCTGCGATATGTGAAGCGTTTTCTGATAGCCGGGGTTATGGAGGATGAGGTACTCAAGGCAACGGAAGATGGTACCCCACAAGGGGGGATTATTTCGCCATTGCTGGCCAATATCTATCTCCACTACAGTCTTGACCTGTGGTTTACACGACGGTTTATTAAGACGTGTGAAGGTCGGGCATGTCTGATCCGGTATGCCGATGACTTTGTGGTCTGCTTTCAACGAGTGGGTGATGCAAAGCGTTTTCGGGAGGAACTGGACGGACGACTCGGTAAGTTCGGGCTTGAAGTTGCAGCCGAGAAAACCAAGATTCTGGAGTTTGGGCCGCTGGCTAAACTGAAAGCAAATGCAAGAGGTGAGAAGGTCCAGACATTCGAATTTCTGGGGCTGACGCATTATTGCAGCCGGACGCGGAATGGCAGCCGGTTTCGAATGAAGCGGAAAACCTCGCGGAAGAAGTTCAAGGCCAAACTGCTTGCTTTCAAAGATTGGCTGAAGAAGAGCCGTGTGCTGCCTACCCCGGAATTGATGAAAAGGGCTGCCGCAAAGCTGCGGGGCCATTTTGCATACTATGGGGTGACGGACAACTCGCGAGGAATTGGCAGATTCGATCACGAAATCAGAAAATTGCTCTTCAAATGGCTGAACCGACGTGGAAAGAGGGGGTGCATGTCTTGGAAGAAGTTCGGTATGCTTCTGAGTAAATACCCATTTCCGAAGCTGCGGATCAAGGTGAATCTGTTCGCTACAAGGTGAATGTACTGATGAGGAGCCGTGTGCGTAAATAGCGCAAGCACGGTTCTGAGAGGGGCCGGTGACAATGGAGGAAAATAGGTCGAAACGTCGATGACACGTAGTAGCCGCGTGCGGCAAGGCGTCTGTAAAAGTCATTGATAACGTCTCTCTTATTATTCTATAATTGTTAACCGGTCTACTCGACAAGTGTCTAATTCGGTTTATAGACTTGCGATAGAGTGTAATAATCGTACAGCAGAGATATTAATTGCTATAAGGTCCATTTTTAAATGTTAGTTGCCAAATATATTCATAATATGAAAGCCGAATCTCAAGTAGCCGTCGAGGATGATGTCATCAACATATTAGGGCGTTTACAGATACACAACTCCGCATAGGTCCACAACTGTTGGCATTTTATCGTAACCTATTGAATTTGAGACTTTTATTTAAAAATCAGAGAAATTGAAATTATCACCTGTTTTCAAATGGTTAGACATATCCGAACTCAAGATGCCAAAACTTATAGACCTATGCGCACAACTCATCAGACAATCATGTTTTTATCTCGATTCAACCAATATGGGACATTCTGATGGCCATTTAAATGGAGCATTTTTATTAAGTTATTATTGTGTGGTTCATAAAAAGATTGAAGTTCCTTATATGTACTACTTGACAAAGATAATTCACTTTTTTTCGATTCGTTAAAAAAACAATACATATCCCTCAAAAGTACTTTTAGCTTGTAGCGGCTCCTTAAAAAAATCTCCAACCTTGTATTCGTAATCAAAGCAATCTGATGTAAGAGCTTTATTTTAGGTTTTATGTTTCTGTTTTCTATATTGAATTCACAATTTTTATATATGGTTGAATCCAGTTCGAGCCAGTCGCAGATTTCAGACATTACTAATAAAGGATCATCTTTTAGATTTTCAAAGAAACTCACTTTAATAGAATCTCTGAAAATAGAGTACCAACTGGACAAATAATCTGCATATAGGCCACCCGCAATTCCACCAATAAAAACATTATCTTTATATATGTTTATAAAACGTTTACTTTTTGCAATTTTATTGAATTCTCTAAGAGCAATAATAACATATTCTTCGAAACTAATGCTTCCTATTGCCCCAGCGAAATCACTTCTCCTTATATGATGATAGTAAGAATGCAATCGAGTGATAGGGTCGCGTAGTATGAAAATAATTTTTATCAAACCTAATGTTTCATATATTGCCTTAGCTAATACTTCCCCACCGTATATGTATTGCGGTGTGGCCTCCATAAGATATTTAAAACAACCTTTTTGGCAGTGTCCAAAATAATCTTTGTACGTTTCTATTGGTTGTAAAGACTTATCTTGTAATAGCGCTAAAAAGTAGTTTGTCTCTTTTCTCCTAGAAGCACAAATGCTAGGATGCCATGATAAATAGGTGTAAAGTGAAGATGTCGCTCCTTTGATAACACCCGCGATTATAACATTTGGCAATGATTGTATTAACATAATTTCAAACTCCAAGATATCTATTCAGGCCCCATAGTTGCCCAAGATTTCCTTGTACCAGTTAAGATACTCATCCACCATGCGTTTCAATGAATAAAAATTATTAGCTCGTTCAGATGCCATAATACTCATTGATTTACAGAGTGATTCGACCTCCTGTAGATGTATGATTCGCTCTGCCATGGCAGTAGAATCCTGTGCCGGCACAAGAAAACCAGTAACACCATCAACAATCTGCTCCGGGATTCCCCCAATCCGTGTGGCTACCACAGGCGTCCCGCATCCCATAGCTTCGAGAATTGTCGTAGGAAAGTTGTCGGCGTGGGAAGCGTGTAAATACACGTCAGCGGACTGATAATAACGAGCCAACTTGTTACTATCTGCTTCATAGTCTATGAATCGAATTACTATCGAACCATGCCTTTGCTCCTCGTGGGACTCGCCTACACACACCAAGTAATGGGGATGCCCGTCATGTGCCCCCGCCTTCCTTATGGCTGATTCTATTGTTTCATAGTCCTTAAACCTATTGCTACGAAGGGCAAATCCGACAAATAACGATATCCATGCATCTGGCGGGAGTCCCATCTCCTGGCGCGCCAATGATTTAGGCCCTGGTTTGAACACCGAAAGATCAATGCCATTTGGGATCACTTTCCAATCTATGATGGCATTTTTAACGGACGATTTCAGAGCCCTGTTCATTAACCAAGCACTCGGTGCAGCCAAATGCAAGCGGCTTTTTGCATAAATCCTTGCCTTTCGCTGCCAATTGTGTTCCGTAGCATCATGACGAATGGGAGGAGGTATTACCAAATCTGGACATTCTCCGCAGCCATGCTCCCAGCGGGAGCAACCGAGAGTTCCCGCGCAATGGCCGGTGTAGGTCCATTCGTCATGCAATGTTAAAACAGTGGGAATCTGACTGGTAATTTCCGGCAATATCCTCAAGTCAAAATAGCCCCCATGTAAATTGTGAAAGTGTAGAATATCCGGCCTTTCCGGCATGAGATCGAGCAAGTACCGAGAACCAGGAAAATTGTTATCTTCGAAACCCCGCTGTGATTCCAACCAGCGAAACGGCTCACCCAAGCGCGCAAGCGTGCGAAATGCCCACGGCAAGCCCCTCAATCTCTTTTGAGTGAAAAACTTCTCCCAGCGGAGACATAACTGTGTCCATTCATTGCGGTTCAAATCATTTGGCACCAGAAATACCCCCGGATCATCTCCTCTTTTAGCCCGAACGGCAAGGCATGACTCATGCCCAGACAATTGGTATCCACGAAGAAGGTCCAAGGCGATTCTCTCAGCACCACCAGCTACGTCGTAAGTATTTACCTGTAGGATATTCAACAACATCAGCCCTTCGTGCCTATGACGACTGGATTATCCATACGCTGTAACTCCATCGTTCATTTGCATTCTTTCCTTTCCCCACCTACTACTCCAAGTATTGACATCAACCAGCAATGGGTAAGCACCGCCTTATTTAAAATAGAGAATGAAGCCATCCCATCCGTACATACCGTATATACAACATTTAGCTCCATACTCTTTAGCCCATAGGCGAATACTTCGCAACGAGAAATGCGTAATATGTACATCATTGTCATAAAACGGCGTCCTATGAAGTCGCGGGAATAAGATATATAGAATTTGTAACACCGCAGGTAGACGGAATGGCATGCTCAGGAAAATGAGGCCAGGCCGGTTTAGTATTCCTAATGCGGCTTCAAAAAGTTCGCGAGGCCGCTCAAGGTGCTCAAGAACATGAGTACAGGTGATAATATCATAGCTTTGAGACCACAGTTGCATAGTCAAATCGGTACAGAGAAGGTCGAGCCCACATTTTTTTCCATAGTTGACCGTATAAGGATTGAGGTCAATACCAGTGGACTTGAAACTTGCATCTTTGGCAGCTTTGACCAGCGTGCCGGTCCCGCACCCCAGGTCCATAAACGTCTCGGCTTCCGGCAAGATACTCTTGAGTTTACCCACCAATACCTCGGCCCTCTTGCAGTTCGCATCTTCGTAGCTCAACAGGAACTCCATATCCTTTTGAAGGGTAGCATCGTCCTCTCGATAGCCTGACGGGTTGAAGAGAGAATGGCACCGTCTGCATCCATACAAGGAGAAAAAATTGCCCGTCCTCTTTCCGCGTAGTTGGCGGAAACGCATAACTCGCTCCGACTCGCAAACCGGACATGAGTTTGAACCATTACAGAATGCTTTGACCTTTAAGTTCATGGGAAATTCCTATGTCAGATTTCGCAGGATTTTCTTGTCCCGTTAGACCACCATATTCCAACCTGTGTTCTTTTCGCATATGATAGTCCTACCCGCCACACACAAATTTTTCAAAAAGTTATCTGGTTTTTTAACGATAATAACGCAGATTGCAGACGCTATGACTTCGACACAAAAATACGATTAATTGGACTCACATAGAATCTATATTAAGCCCTTTGTATCATCGTTTGCAGATAGTTTATTACTGCTTGCCTTTCAGCCTGAGTAAATGCCCTTGCGCCAAGAGCAACGGCAAAGTATAATATGCCTGTTAATGCCATGGCACCAACCAGTAAGAAAATATTATGTATGCCGTCAAGAGGTAAAGCACCAAACAGCAACCACAAGAAAACACCTATGATCACTGGCCTGACAAAAGCCTCACTGAGAAGTTTTCTCATCGGCAATCCATTGATTTTAAAATTTGCATATGTCAGAAAAAGTGGGACCATCACAATTCTGCTTACAAGAAGTGAAGCAGCGATTCCACTCACTCCCATGATCGAAGTGAATGGGTAGATGAGAGCTAAATTCAAGCCTGCACCAGTTACTGAGAAAAGGCCGGTGATCTTAACATAGCCTAAGCCGTTCAATACAAGACTTGGCACTTGGGTCATTGCACTCAAGTAGAGAGCTATGGTCGAAAGCTGTACTACTAAACCAGTATTCCGCTCAAACTCAGGTCCCATCCACGCAGCAAGAAATCTATTGCCAAATATCAATAGCGGCAGAGCTACAGACGTTGCCAACAAAAGTATTATCCTCGATGCGTTGATATACAAACCTCTGACCTGATCCAGATTCTTCTTTCCCTGAAGCTCGCTGAATAGCGGAAAAGTCACATAGGCCATGCGTGTAATAACATCCATAATCCGTTGTGCGAGCATTGAAGGTACGGAGTAGAAAGTCACATATGATGAGCCCAGCAAAGCCCCAACAATAATTTTATCGCCCTGGAAGTTGATCAAGTACGCAAACTTACTGAGTACTGTGTAGCTGCCATATCGCAGTATCATTCTCGTCATTTGGCCGCGAAGAATCGGTTTAACACTTAATCCCGGTAACAATCGTTTGGCCGCACACGACAGAATCACGAAACCAAGTAACGACGTTGCCACGTTGATCACTACAACCCACTCGATACCAAATCCGAATTTAACTAATGCAACGGTTCCAATTGAAATTAAAATACTCGAGACAACCGTCACCCACCCTGTTATGTCAAAACGACTAAACCCATTAACGGCACCTGTCATGGCAGATAAAAGAAGTGATGTCAGAAATCCCACCGCCCCAATGGATATTGCAGAACGCGCTGTAGGTATCTGATTGGGGTCTATTTTTAGCAATCGGATTAATATCATATCCGCTGATAGGATCAGTGCAATTCCACCTGAAATCCCGATTGCAAGAAATAGAAAAATAGTTGTCCCTATCACCTCATTCACTTTTGCGATATTTCCCTCCCCTCTGAACTCCGCAACGTATTTGACAACGGCCTGCCCAAGATTCATGTCCAGGAATGAGAGATAACCGACAATCGATAAAACAATAGACAAAACGCCGTAGGCTTCCACGCCAAATCCATTCACGACATAGGGTGTTATTACTATACCGAGGATTGCCGAAATCGCCCAAGGCAGAGTATTAAACACTGCATTGTTCAGCGTGCGATGTTGACTACTGCTCGTGCTCTTTCGAATCAATGATTACCCCCTATGCGACTCACTGATATAAGGTATAGATATGTTATGCAGGAGGGTGCTGTTCTCTCCGGTATTACCCCGTCGTTCCTCCCGGATCAACGCTAACACCATTGCTGCAAAAAGCCCGATGATGAAAGTTTGATACCAATATGCCAAAACCGGCCCGGTCAATAGAAGTACGAACCAATGGCCCACTGTTGCTCCTGTTGACGCGATAATCGGACCTGAATAGGTTGGTGCTGTACTCTTATGATATGACATCAATAGAGACACATATTTGACAACCATCCACATGAACAAAAAAAGACCAGGCATACCAAGCTTCATCCATATCAACAAATAGGTATTATGCACTATCTTCGTGGGCTGATCCTCTGGTGCCCAATCAATGCCAGATACAGGCGAGTGTTTGGACCCCAATCCCAGACCGAGAATCGGGCTGGAGAGAATGTCCTTCAGCGTTTGTTGGCTCTCCAGAAGGTGATGCACATTTGAATCCTGATTGCGATCTGCAAGTGACATTACTCGACGGGTGATGGGGGCGTTCGCCATATCACCAGAGAACAGTATGGCGGCCGTTAGCATCACTATCCCTACCCACACCCAAAAGATTGTTTTTCGTTTCTCTAACGCTGAACTTAAGAAGTAGAATACGGCTATTGCAGCAATCATCCCAAGCCAGTGTGACCTCCGGAAAGAAAAAAGGATTGCAAACACCATTGGGACACATCCTAAATACCCAAGCGTTCGGCGCCAACCGGTAATGATACTGCTCGCGCTTGCTGAATAAATGGTTATTGTCATTGCAACGAAAACCATAAGGTCCTGAGTAGCCCGAGTCACGATACGTCTTGACCCTAAATCATCGCTCTCGTAAGGCCAACCATGGCCTCTCAAGTAATAGATGTCATAGATAGAAGCAACGATTAAGCCGACCAGGAAAAGGACCCCCAGCATTCTATAGACTTTTTCCCGGGTATCTAACACGTTGGCGCATAAATAAAAACAAAGAACCGGGTAAAGTACGCTATAGAAATCGTCTTTCAAATTTGTGGGGTCTGATCCCAGCCAGATTCCTGTACCAGTAGCTATGAGAAGGACCACTATGACGACAAAACCATACTTGACAGAGATTATCGATTTCTTGCCTTCGATGAAGTAGAGCTTGAAGAAATATACAAAACACATCGCAAGGAGAAAACAAATAAGAAATGGCGGCAAGCCCTGAATTTTCACGTCCTTAATCGCGAATATCCCTTCGATATCCTTGTCAACGGCATCTGTCAATATAACAACCAATGCGATAAAAACGTATAACCCATACTCTGGCTTGCGCCAGAACATTATGACAGATAGTGGGGCAAATACAATTAGCGCAGGCGGCAACCAATAATAAGTACACAAAATCCCTACTACCGCTCCGGCCAAGATGGGAGCAAGCCACGATTTCAAAACGTTCTGAGTTTCCAATCCTAAATATCGCCTCCCATAAGTGGTGTATGGGTCAATCTTCTATTCACTATATGAGCTTCGACTTGGGTCTTATGCACTATCGATACATTACGTTTATGCACTGCAATTTTTGCTGCAATTTCAACATTGCATATTCAACTCCAAAATATTCTTTCAAGGCAAACTCGACCTCCTTATTTTCAATTTTAACCTCTGATATTAAGCGGTCACCCCACCTATAGGGCACATCAACTGCCAACTGATCATTATGGCACCGGCTGTCAACAGCAAAAGAGAGAACTCCATTTCGCACATCCCATTCAGCCTGCCCAAATGCAGATGTCTCCCGTGCTTTCCAAAAACTGGATAATTCAGCAAGACTCCACCCAAGGGCGACATGTTTTCGTTGGCTGATTGATTTGAGTATTGTCTCGACAAAAATGCGATACTCCGCATCGCGGATGAGCCAGGTGTGTCCCGCAAAATGATATACACCGGGGTACTCGGAAAGCGCATCTTCAATTGCTCTCATGCTTTCTTGTGGAATGCGGTAGAGATCATCGAGCCACGCAACTACAGGCACTTCTACCAATGAAAAAGGATACCCACTTTGATTTACTGGATGAAACGGATAAGCAGTTCCTATTATCCAGTTTAGTCCTGCATACCCCCCCCAGTTCCATGTCGTATCGTAGAGATAATTCAATTGCTCCAACACACCCCAGTCCTCATCCCAGCCTACCCATCCTAAC
>Ga0194058_10001975_pt1 | contig 10145 bp, 9 predicted proteins | sample SepL4417m_MetaG_FD_155490 | JGI IMG/M metagenome (GOLD analysis project Ga0194058, IMG submission 155490) | Anoxic zone freshwater microbial communities from boreal shield lake in IISD Experimental Lakes Area, Ontario, Canada - Sep2016-L442-17m | ecosystem: Environmental > Aquatic > Freshwater >... | reverse complement strand
CGGCGGCGGGCGCGCGGCGGGCGCGCGGGGGGCGGCGGCGCGGGCGCGCGGGCGACGGCGCGGGTGACCCGCGCGGGCGCCCGTTTCGCGACGCGCATGAGTTTGGATCTCGCTCACGGGGAATACCGACCATAGTGGTTGGGTATCTATGCCCCAAAGGAGTCCGCATGACCGATGACGCTACCCCCGCGCAGACGCTCGACTGCGTGGGGCTGTACTGCCCCGAGCCGTTGTTCCAGACCAGAGAGAGCATCGACGCCATCGCGATCGGCGAAGTGCTCGAGGTCTACGCCGACGACCCCGCCGCCGAGGAAGACCTGACGAGGTTCGCCAAGCGCGCCGGACACGAGGTGGTCGCCGTCGACAACGACGGCGACCAGTTGCACATCCTCATCCGCCGCCTCAAATGACAAGGAGCAGACGACCATGAAGAACGACAACTCGATCCTGTACGTGCAGACCAGCAACGCCCCCGAGAGGCAGTACTCGCCGCTCGTGCTGGCGCAGAGCGCCAAGGCCATGGGCGTCGAGGCCGCCGTCTACTATCTGGGCATGGGGCTGACCATCCTCAAGCCGGGCGAAGCGGAGAAGATCCAGGTGGGCAGCTTCCCGACGGTCGCGGAGATGCTCAAGAAGACCATCGACATGGGCGTCACCGTCTACGTGTGCGAGGCCTCCAGGCAGATGCTCGGCTGGGAGAGCGTGGAGCTCATCGACGGCGTCAAGATCGTCGGCGCGGCCACCCTGAACGACCTCGCCCTGGACGCCGGCGCCACGATGTGGTTCTGAGCGGGTCCGCGGCATGACACCCATGAACCCCGCGGACGACATCGTCTACGCCGACTACCAATCCTCCAAGCCCGTCGACCCGCGCGTCGTCGAGGCGATGCTGCCCTACTTCGGCGCCGCCGGGACCTTCGGCAACGCGGCCTCTCTGCACGCCGTGGGCGACGACGCGACGGCGGCGCTCGAGGTCGCCCGCGCCGCCGTCGCCCGTTTGTTCGGCGCTCAGCCCCAGGAGATCGTCTTCACGTCTGGCGCCACCGAGGCCAACAACCTGGCCATCATCGGGTACGCGCAGCGCAACCGCCGCAAGGGCGACCACGTGATCATCACCGAGGCCGAGCACATCTCGGTGCTCAACATCGCCAAGTACCTCGAGAAGAACGGCTTTCGGGTGACGCGCGCGCCCATCGACCTGTACGGGCGCGTGTCGGCGAAGAAGCTGCGCGCGCGCATCACCGACGAGACGATCCTCGTCAGCGTCGGCTGGGCGAGCAACGAGATCGGCACGGTGCAGCCCATCGCCGAGATCGCCGGGATGCTGGCCGGCAGCGGCGTGGCGCTGCACACCGACGCGGTGGCCGCCGAAGGGCTCGTGCCCATCGACATGAGCGCCGTACCGGTGAGCCTCATGAGCCTGTCGGCCAACGACATCTACGGGCCGCGCGGCCTGGGCGCGCTGTACGTACGCAAGGGCGTGCAGGTGGCGCCGGTGCTCGTCGGCGGCGGCCAGGAGCGCGGCCTGCGCTCGGGCACCGAGGACCTGGCGTCCATCGCCGGCATGGCCGCCGCCGCCACGATCATGGCGGCGGAGATGCCGGCCGAGGTGCTGCGCCTCGCCGCCCTCCGCGACCGCCTCGTGGGTCGCGTGCTCGCCGAGATCCCGGACTCGCACCTCAATGGCGCCCCGCTCGACCCGCCCGGCGGGCGCCTGCCGAACAACGCCCACTTCCGCTTCGACGGCGTGGAAGGCGAGGCCATGATCCTGTCGCTGCGCGACCAAGGCGTGGCCGCGGCCACCGGCTCGGCCTGCAGCTCGAAGACGCTCGAGCCCTCCCACACGCTCATCTCGTGCGGGCTCCTGCACGAGGAGGCCCACGGTTCGCTGGAGTTCACCTTCGGGCGCTTCAGCAGGGATGACGATGTGGACCGCATCATGGCCGTGCTGCCCGGCGTGATCGCCCGCTTGCGGGTGCTCTCGCCGCTGTACAAGGTCAAGACCCCGGCGTGAGGACCAGCGCGCCACCGACACCGACCAGTCAGACCGAGAGGCACCATTCATGAAATCGACCCAGTACAGCGAGAAGACCCTCGAGCACTTCCGCAACCCGCGCAACGTCGGCACGCTGGAGGGGCCCAACGTCGCCGTCGGCCGCGTCGGCAACCCCGTCTGCGGCGACATGATGGACATCTACATCGACGTCGAGGACGACCGCATCAAGGACATCAAGTTCCAGACCTTCGGCTGCGGCTCGGCGGTCGCCACCTCGAGCATGGTCACCGAGCTCGTCGTGGGCATGCAGCTCGATGAGGCGCTCAAGGTGAGCCGCGGCGACGTCGCCGACGCCCTCGACGGCCTGCCGCCGATCAAGATGCACTGCAGCAACCTGGCCGCCGACGCGCTGCACGAGGCCATCAAGAACTGGCGCGCCGGCATCAAGCCGGAGGACGCGACCACGACGCCGGTGGAGAAGTCGTGCCACCCGCGGCCGGCCGCGGTGGTCGAGGTCGAGATCGCCAACCTCGACGACTACAAGGGAAACGGCGTGTTCACGCGCGTCGACGACCTGTCCGCGCTGGCCGACCAGCGCGTGGTCGTGCTCGACACCGGCGACCGCGCGGCGACGCTGGCCATCGACCTCACCGACCACACCGGCCGCGTGGTGCTCATGACCACCGGCAAGGAGCCGAGCGTCAGCAGCGCCGTGCGCTCGGCCCTCCGCCTCAGCGACGTGAAGCTGCTCACCGAGGCGCAGCCGCTGGAGCTCAAGGGCGAGGGCGAACTGGAGCGCATCCGCGTGCACGACCTCAACGAGGACGAAGAGTACGAGCTCACCGCCGACGCGCTGGTGGTGCTGGAGTAGAGCGCGTCACAGCCGGAAACGGCGACGGGGCGGGCGGCCGGAAGAGCCGCCCGCCCCGTCGCCGTCATACGGCGGCCCGTGCGGGCCGCCGTCCATCGTCGGCTCAGAAGTTCTCGGCGTAGACCTCTTGATAGGCCTGCGGGTGGTCGCACGCCGGGCACACCTTGAGCGCCTTGGAGCCTTCGTGCACAAAACCGCACTTGCGGCAGATCCACTTGACCGGCTCGGGCTTCGCAAACACCAGATCCTTCTCGATGTTGTCGAGCAGCTTGCGGTAGCGCGTCTCGTGCCAGGCCTCGACCTTGGCGATCTGGCGGAAGGTGTTGGCGACGTCCTTGAAGCCCTCCGACTCGGCCATGTCGGCGAAGGCGGGATACAGATCCGTCCACTCCTCGTTCTCGCCGTCGGCGGCGGCCAGCAGGTTCTCGGCGGTGGCGCCGATCCTGCCGGCCGGGTAGGCGGCGGTGATCTCGACGATGCCGCCCTCGAGGTGCCTGAAGTACTGCTTGGCGTGCTGGCCCTCGTTCTCGGCGGTTTCGAGGAAGAGGGCGGCGATCTGCTCGTAGCCCTCTTTCGCCGCCTGCTTGGCGAAGAAGGTGTAGCGGTTGCGCGCCTGGCTCTCGCCGGCGAACGCCTTGAGCAGGTTCTTCTCGGTCTGGGTGCCCTTGAGGCTCGGCATGTCGGCTCCTTTGACGGGGGGATGCACCCCGTGAGTCTACCTGCTCGGCGCCGACAGATGCGCGCCGCGCGTCGAGGGTCGCCGCGACCGGCGAGGCGGCGGCTCCTCCTCCGCGGCGACGAATGTACTACACCCTGCCATTGACAATCATAAGATACTTTTGCAAGGTGTAGCTGCGCGTTGGTCGCCGGCGACGGAACTGGTGTCTGCGCTGAAATGGCTGGGGCACGCGAATTGGGTCTGGGACGGGAATCCCGGTTGATCCGTGCCCAGAGGGCGCGGCTCGGGCCACCCCCTGATCAGGGAGCCTGAGCGTCCGCCGGCCGGGACGATGGCCGCTGTTTGGAAGCCGGCGGGAGTCGGCCAGCGAATCGAGGGAGACGACCACATGAACACGTCCTCTGAGCGTCACGTCGGCGCCATCCAGCGCCCGACCCGGATCGTCGCGCTGAGCGGCCTGGTCGGCATCCTGCTCCTGTGCATGCTGTGCGTCGGTCAAGCCGAGGCTCGCACGGCCGCGGCGCGCACCACGGCCGCGGACCTCCCCGTCATCCAGGTCGATGGCGGCGCCATCACCGGCGTGGAGGCCGCGACGACTCCGACCTGGTCGTTCCGCGGCATCCCCTTCGCGGCGCCGCCGGTCGGCGACCTGCGCTGGCGACCGCCGCAGCCGGTGGTCCCCTGGGAGGGCGTGCTCGCCTGCACTCAGTACGGCCCCATCTGCCCGCAGATCACTGTGAAGCTGCCCCCGTTCAATCCGCCGCCCGACGCCGCCGCGCCACAGTCCGAAGACTGCCTCTACCTCAACGTGGTGACGCCGTCGACCACCTTCACCGACAAGCTCCCGGTGATGGTGTGGATCTACGGCGGGAGCTTCCTCAACGGATCCGGTTCTGCAGCGCTGTACGACGGAACCTCGCTGAGCCAGAAGGGCGTCGTGGTCGTCACCTTCAACTACAGGCTGGGACCCTTCGGGTTTTTCGCGCTTCCCGAGCTCAGCGCGGAGTCGCCCAACGGGTCGTCGGGCAACTACGGCCTCCTCGACCAGATCGCGGCTCTGGGATGGGTGCAGCGCAACATCGCCGGCTTCGGCGGTGACCCGGGCAACGTCACCATCTTCGGCGAGTCGGCCGGCGCCTGCAGCGTGCTCGACCTCATGTGCTCCCCGCTGACCAAAGACCAGGGCCTTTTCACCAAGGCCATCTCGGAGAGCGCGCCGAGCGCCGACAGCGGCATCGTCATCTACTCCACGCGGCCGCTGGCCAAGGGCGAAGCGATGGGGGAGCAGCTCTCCGCAGCCTTGGGCTGCGTCGGCGAGCCCGATGAGCTGGCCGCGCTGCGCCAGGTATCGACAGCCAGGCTCCTCAAGACCGGAAGCCCGCAGCAACGCCTCTTCCAGAACACCGCCGCCTACACCTACCAGCCCTATGTAGACGACTGGGTGCTGCCCAAGGATCCCGTCCAGGCCTTCGCCGACGGCGATTTCAGGCATGTGCCCCTCATGATCGGGTCGAATCGCGAAGAGGCCAACATCGCTTGGCCGGTCGTCGCGACGCAGCCGGTGGCCAGTCTGCAGGCGACGCTGACGACTATCTACGGCCCCTACGCCGACCAGCTCTACGCGCTCTTCCCGCCGCCGTCCCAGAGGACTTTCGAGCTCAAGCAGTCGCTGCTCGACACGGTCACGCTGACCGTGTTCACCGCACCGGCGCAGTACGTCGCCAGGTCCGTCGCCGCGGCGGGACAGCCTGCCTACAACTACGTGTTCACCGGCCGTCCTTTCGGTTACCCCATCGACGCCTGCCACACGGCCGAGCTCCCCTACGTGTTCGGCAACGACTACATGGCCTTCGACCCGACCATTGGCAACGCCGCCGCGCTGTCGGCGGCGATGCAGGATTACTGGACGTCGTTCGCCATCACGGGCGATCCAAACGGAGCGGGGCGCACCCAGTGGCCGGCGTTCTCGGCGGCATCGCCGACGACGCTGATGCTCGAGCCGCCGCCGGAGGGACTCAGCACCGTGCAGGGCTACCAGGCACAGGAGTGCGCCGTCGCCGATCAGCTCTTTGTGCCGTCCGCCAGCCCCCGGACCTCCTCGGGCCGGCCACCGTGGTGAGCCTGTCGCGGCAGCCCGGCCATGGCGCCGTGTGGCACACGGCGGTGCGCGTCACCCTCACCGGCGCCGACGGGCCGCAAGGCTCGGGCGTCAAGCGCATCGAGTACCGGCAGTTCGCGGCGAGCGGCCGGTCTCACGGCGTGAGCCGGCGGATCCACCATACCCCCCTCGTCCTCAAAGCGGACAACGGCGCGCACTCGTGCGCCTGCCGCTCCATCGACAGAGTGGGCAATGTCGGCGAGGTGGAGCGCTTCACCGTCCGCATCCATAAGACGCGCTGACCGAGGCACCCGGCGCGGCGCTGCCGGCGCGCCAGGCGCCTCCTCCACTCAGCCGGCGGCCCCAGGTCACACAGCCGACCCCGGGATCCCCCCTTGAGGAGGCGGCGCAGCAGGCGCCGCGTCGTGGGCCTTCGAGCCTTTGCCCGCCCGGCGCGCGATCAGCTTGCCGATCTCCCAGAGGAACAGGAGCGCCAGCGCAGGCGCAAAGGACTGCCACCACTGGTGCTCCGTCAGCGCGGTGGTCCCCAGAAGCGCGCGCAGTACGTCCCACTGCGTGACGAGCAGCGACAGCACCACCTCACCGATGACGATGTAGTTGATCTGTTTGCAGTCGAAGGTGGCGACCTTGAACGTGGTGCCGGTCGTGCTGCGACTCTGGAACGTGCCGACGATGCGGAAGAACAGGAAGGCGGTGATCGCCATGGACACGCCGATGTGCACGTTTCCGTAGTGCTGCTTACCGTAGGCGATCAGCCCCAGCAACACCACGGCCATGTACAGGCCGACCAGGCCCGAGCTGAACAGCACGCTGCCCGTGAGGATCGACGCGTTGCGCGGCCGGGGGCGGCGCAGCATCAGCCCCGGCGTCTCCTTGTCGAACCCGAGGGCGATGCCCAGCGGCATGTCGATGAGGAAGTTCATCCACAGGATCTGCACGGGGGTGAAGGGCTCGCCGGCGGCGATGTTGAAGATGCTCGCCCCAAGGAACGTCGCCACGAAGGCGACCAGGGTGATGAGGATGAAGCGCACGTACTTGGCGAGATTGTCGTAGAGCTTGCGGCCCTGCTCAACGGCGTGCACGATCGTGGCGAAGTTGTCGTCCTGGAGGATCATGCGGCCGGCGTTCTTGGCGACCTCGGTGCCGGTGCCCATGGCGATGCCGATGTCGGCGGCCTTGATGGCGGGCGCGTCGTTGACGCCGTCGCCGGTCATCGCCACCACGTCGCCCTTCTTCTTGAGCGTCTCGACGAGCATCGCCTTGTGCTCGGGGGCCACGCGGCCGACCACGCCGATGGCGTCGATGCGCGCCAGCCGTTCGTCCTCGCTCAAGGCGGCGAAGTCGGCGCCCAGGATGGCCTCGCCGGGGATGCCGAGCTGCTGGGCGATCGCCGCACCCGTGATGACGTCGTCGCCGGTGACCATGCGCACGCGGATGTGCGCCGCCTGCGACGCGGCCACCGCCGCCTTGGACTCCGCCCGCGGCGGGTCGATCATGCCGACCAGGCTCGTGAACGTGAGGTCGGCGACGCAGGCGAGCAGGTCGCCGCCGGGGTCGAAGCTCGCCGCGTCGAGGTCGCGGACGGCCGCGGCCATCACCCGCAGGCCCTCGCCCTCCATGCGCGCGACCCCGGTCCGCCCACGCTCCTTGAGGCCGTCGTCGAGAGGGACAGCGCCGCCGCCGGACATCGCCGACGTGGCGCGCTGCATCACGGCCGGCGCCGCGCCCTTCACGAAGCAGCGGACGACCTCCCTGCCGGTGCTGTCGGTGGCCTTGCAGAAGGCGGCCATGAGCTTGTAGGTGGGGTCGAACGGCAACGTCGCGACGCGCGGGTACTTCTCGCGCGTGCCGCTGATGTTGACCCCGGCCTTGTGGGCGAGGACCAGCAGGGCGCCCTCCGTGGGGTCGCCGACGACCTTGTCGCCCTCGAGCCTGGCGTCGCTGGCGACCACGAACGGCAGAATGGCCTCGTCCATGGAGGCCGAGGCGCCGACCGGGTGCTGGATGGCGCCCTCGAGGCTGTAGCCGCTGCCCGAGATGGTGTAGCGGTCGGTCACATCGGCCAGCACGACGGCCGTCATCTGGTTCATCGTCAGCGTGCCGGTCTTGTCGGAGTTGATTGCCGAGGTCGAACCGAGCGTCTCGACGGAGGACAGATCCTTGACGATGGCGTGCCGCTTCGCCAGGTCGACGGCTCCCAGCGACAGGATCACCTCGACGACGGTGGGGAGCGCCTCGGGGATGGCCGCGATGGCAAGCGCCACGGCGGTCACGAACAGCACCTTCCACTCCTGGCCGCGCGCCACACCCAGGGCGAACATCACGACCATCGCGACCAGCGCGGCGGCGCCGATCCATAACGTCATGCGGTCCAGCTGCTTCTGCAGCGGCGTCTGCTCCTTCTTGGCGCCGGTGAGCAGCTTGGAGATCCTGCCGACCTGCGTATCGCCGCCGGTCCCGGTGACGACCATCTCGCCGCTGCCGTGGGTGACCGGCGAGTTCATGAAGGCCATGTTGGTCTGGTCGCCGGGGCTCAGATCGGCGCCGCTGAGCGCCGCCGTGCCTTTGGCCGCCGGGCTGCTCTCGCCGGTGAGCGCCGACTCGTCGATCAGCAGGGCGTTGGCCGATACGATGCGTCCGTCGGCCGGCGCCTGGTCGCCGGCGGCGATCAGCACCACGTCGCCGACCACGACCTGGTCGGCCGGGATCCTGGCGTCGACGCCGTCACGCCGTACGCGGGCCGACGCTTGCATCATCGACTTGAGCGCGTTCATGGCGCTCTCCGCCTTGCCCTCCTCGCGCAGGCCCACCACGGCGTTCAGGACGGTCAGGAAGAACAGCAGCGCGCCCGTGCTCCACTCGCCGATGACGCACGAAACCACGCCGGCCACCACGAGGATGATCTGCATGTAGCTCGTGTACTCGTCCAGAAAGCGGCGCCAGCCCGGCTTGGCCTTTTCGGCCGGGAGCGCGTTGGGGCCGTTCTTCTGCAGCAGCTCGGCCGCCGCGGCGGCGCTGAGCCCCGCGGCCGGATCGACCTGCAGCTTCCGGGCCACATCCTCCGGCGAGAGTGCGTACCAGCTCTCGCCGGGCGGGGTGGCCGCGGCAGGCGGCGTGGCCGCGGCGGACGGGCCGGCCGCGGCCGGCGCGCCGGCCGCGGCGGGTGCGGCCGGCGCGCCGGCCGCGACCGCCGCGCCCGCCGGGGTGGCCGCGGCAGGCGCCTTGTCCTGATCAGCCATCGCCGCCGTCCTTCTTGCCGTCCTTCTTGCCGCCCTTCTTGCCGTCCTTCTTGCCGTCCTTCCCGGCCTTCTTCTTGCCGCCCTTCCCGGCCTTCTTCTTGCCGCCCTCGGCGCCTGCGCCGCCGGCTTCGTCGCCTTGCTCCGCCTCGAACGGGTCAGGCGCGGCCCCCTCGGGCGCCTCCGCCAGCAGCTCGAGGCGTGTGGCCTCCAAGGCCTGCCGCTGCTCCTCGCCGACCGTGGGGTACTTGGGATCGATGCGCATCAGCGTGTCGATGATCACGGCGGCGGCGCTGATGCGTGCGAACCACTTGCGGTCCGCGGGGATCACGTACCAGGGCGCCCACTCGGTGCTCGTATGGCTGAGCATCTCGGAGAACGCCTTCTGGTAGGTGTCCCAGTAGCCGCGCTCCTTGGCGTCGGCGGCCGAGAACTTCCAGTTCTTGTCGGCCAGGTCCACGCGGCGCAAGAAGCGCCGCCGCTGCTCCTCCTTGGAGAGGTTGAGGAAGAGCTTGACGATGCGGAAGCCCTGGTCGGTGAGGTAGCGCTCCCAGTCGTTGATCTCGTGGTAACGCCGCCGCCAGATGTCGCCCTTCAGCGAGGCCTTGGGCATGTGCTGGCGATCCAGGATCTCGGGGTGCACGCGCACGACCAGCACCTCTTCGTAGTGGGAGCGATTGAAGATACCGATGTCGCCGCGCGCCGGCAGCCGCTGCGCGTAGCGCCACAGGTAGTCGTGGTCGAGCTCCTCGGTCGACGGCACCTTGAAGCCGTGCACCGACACGCCCTGCGGATTGACGCCGCTCATGACGTGACGGATGGCGCCGTCCTTGCCGGCGGCGTCCAGAGCCTGCAGCACGACGAGCACGCCGTAGGTGTCCTGGGCGGCCAGGCGGTCCTGATACTCCGCGAGCAGCTCGACGCCCTGCTGCAGCAGCTCCACGCCGTCCTTCTTGCTCTTGATGCCGGCCTTGAAGGCCGGGTCGAAGTCCTTGGCAAGTACCACCGTCGAGCCGGGCGTGACGCGGAACGGGGTGATGAACTCGGCGATCTCCTTCGCCCTCAAATCCGCCATGTCGTGCCTCCTGTCGCGAGAATGATGGAGCGCTTTCGTCGGCAGCCTACAGATGCCGAACCGGCCGCACCACGACAATACATCGCCGGGCCGGGTGAAGCTCGTTACCGACCGCTCGGCAGGGACCACAGATGGCTGCTGCGCACCGCGGGGGCGCGGGGCGCAGCAG
>Ga0194058_10001974_pt1 | contig 10147 bp, 4 predicted proteins | sample SepL4417m_MetaG_FD_155490 | JGI IMG/M metagenome (GOLD analysis project Ga0194058, IMG submission 155490) | Anoxic zone freshwater microbial communities from boreal shield lake in IISD Experimental Lakes Area, Ontario, Canada - Sep2016-L442-17m | ecosystem: Environmental > Aquatic > Freshwater >... | reverse complement strand
GTAATAATCAAACCCATACTGGCAATACCTTGATGCGATGAAAAAGCCAAGCCTCCAAAACTGGAAGCGGTAGTTAAGGCACCATAAAACATGGCTCTGGCAGTACTGGATTGATAAATATTTTGTTTTTCAGATAACGAGTGATGCAACTTTTCAACCATGTGTATGCCGTTATCAACACCCAGTCCCAGTAACAACGGCAAGGCAATAATGTTGGCGTAGTTAATGGGTGTATTGGTCAGCACGGTACTGGCCATGGTGAATAATCCTGCCAAGATCAGGGGTGTCATGACCAATAAGGTATCGGTCATATTGCGACGTATGCCGTACAAAAGTAAGGCAATAATAATTAAGGCGATGGTAATGGCTTTTTGAAAAGAGTAAACCACTTCTTTCATCGACTCCCAATAAATGATCGGCAAATCGGTTGTTTCAGGCGCAACGGATTGCACATCAGCAATAAATCTTTCCAGATTGCCTAGGTCATTTAAATCTTTGTTGGGGAATATCTGGATACGGTAACTGCCATCCTTACTGAGCCACCGGTCTTTGAAATCAGACGGCAAATCGTTCAGCGTCACTTCCTTGGCGTTTAAACCCGTCAATAGTTCATTCATGGTGCTTGGTAAAGTACCCAGTAGCGTTGTTTGTATTTTCTCAATAAACATGCGTCGACTGGGTTGTTGCCGTGTATCCAGTTCCACCAAGACATCCTGCAACTCGTCTTTAAAAGCTTTTAATGCCGCTATTTCGTGGGCATCCGTTTTAGTCGGCAAAATGTTGTCAATCGTTTTTATCAGTCGATTAATGCCCGGAATGGGATCATTATCTGTTTTCAAGGCAGGGAAATACTGTGTTTGTGAGCCCAGCAGCAAGGCCATTTCTTCAATGATTGCCAGCTTTTCTGGTTGTTCGGAAGGCTCAAAGTCAAAAAGACTGACGGTTTTATCAACAGACTCCAATGCCGAAAGCTTTTGCTGCATGGCCTTGGCTTGTGGTTCGCCCACTGCCAACACGGTCAACGTCATGGGCGTGGTGTCCGGATCTTTATTCAAGTTTTTAAAGGCTATGACCGATTCGGTATTGGGATCACGCAGATTAATAGGGTTAAAATCAATTTTCACCTTAAACACCAGCACACCAGAAATAACAGCAATCAGAACCGTTAATAACGAAATAGGTTTGGCGTAATGAAGCGTAAAAGTCGCCATTTTTTCTGCCAACGTGGCCAACAAAGGATGAGTTGATGGTGGCTCCAATTTTTTCGATACCGGAATAAAGCGTATCAGTGCCGGTAACACCGTCAAGGTTACCAAAAGACAGATAAACAAGCTGGTTCCTGCCAACAAGCCCAACTCGGATACGCCTTTGTAATCGGTCGGTACAAACGCATAAAGCCCGATGGCTGTGGTGCCTGCGCACAATATTAAGGAAGGGCTTGTCGAAACCAACGTATTGCGTAATGCCCTGTCTTTATGAACGTGGTATCGCAAATTATCCTGATAACGCAAACAAAAATGAATGGCGTATTCAACCCCCAAACCAATATTCGATACCGCAAAAGCCACTGAAATCAAGTTAAGCTCTTGCACGGAAACCGCCGCAAAAGCGCCGCAAAATATCATCCCTAAAGCCAGGGAAATCAGTGTTGCAAGAGTCAGTAAAATGGAGCGATAAGCGACCAGTAAAATAAATAAAACCAGGACTATCGAGAAAATACTGGCGTTAAATGTACCACTGCTCATGCCTACCAGTTCGTCGTCTTCCAAGCCTACTTCACCGGTAAGCCAAACCTTAACCTCAGGTACATCGGGTTGTTGAACCTCGGCAATGGCTTTGCGTATCGCATCAATTGCCTGCTCGGCCGGTCGAATTTGAGTGTAATCAAACTTGGGTGATACGGTAATAAAACCTTTATCCATCCCGTTACCGCTTAATTTTTTCTCGGCGATTAAGCTTTCCCACGACAGTAAGTTATTTTCACCATTCATGCTTTTATGCAAGGCCAGTGAAACTTTATCAATTAACGAAGGCAGATCAATGGGCACCGCCTGATCTTTATTGGCCGAGTTTAAGGCATCTTCAAATATTGAAAAAAAGCCGGTTAGATTGGGCTCTTGGGAAATTCTGCCGATAAATGACTGCGCTTGAGACAAGTTGTTTGACAAGCTTTGCAGATCAACGCTATTCAGGTAAAGCAAGCCATTTTGATGAAAGAATTCATTCTCGTTGGGCAGGTAAACGGTTTCAAAATTAACTTTATCTGCGCTTAATAAGCGTCCCAGTCTTTTAGTTGCGGCCTTGGTTAATTCCGGAGTATTGGATTCAACGACCAATAAAATGGTATGTAAATCTTGCGAGAAAGCCTTTTCATAATTACGCAGATTTTTTTGAAAAGGCGCATTAGGCGCCACCATGTCAGTCGTGTCGGTATCAATGCTTAAATGACTAACGGTATATTGCCATGCAAAAAAAGTGAGCACACTAATGATTAACAACACCATAACAGGATTGCTGAGAGTCCAGTTTCCCCAACGAATAAAGAGACTGCGACTGTAATTTTTAAACGACATTATGTTGATCCGGTTATTCAAGAATGATTTTATCAAAAGTGTTTAGCGCTTCACTTCGGGATTCGATAAGAGTGGAGCCCTGCTGCTGAATAAACAGCGCAGGAATTTTTGCAGCGTTGGCGGCTTGCAGCCCGTCTTTTTGACCCATACAAAGCAGAGCGGTATCCCAGGCATCAGCGATAGTCGGGTCTTCATGTATTACGGTGACGGAAACCAAATCATGCGTAATCGGACGTCCCGTACGGGCATCAAGAATATGACTGTAACGCTGGCCTTGATAATCAAAATAATGATTGTAAGTCCCTGAAGTCATCACCGCCATCGGCGATTCCTTGGGCATGGTAATTCTTTTTTGCATGCGCTGCTCACCCGGCAACGGTCTTTCCAGCGCAACGCGCCAAGGTTGAGAGTCCGGCTTGTGTCCACGGGTTTGGAGTTCCCCGCCGATTTCAACCAAATAATCGTTGATGCCGCTTTGCTCCAAAACCCGGCTGATTTTACCTACGCTATATCCTTGCGCAATGGCGGACAAATCAACTTTTAAATCGGCCTGTTTTTTATGCAAGTGAGTGTCATCGACCACTTCCAACTTTTCCATACCGATTTTAGACAACGTTTTAAGCACGGCTGCCTCATCGGGAATAGCCGGTGTATCGCCCCGAAATCCCCATAAATCAAACAACGGTTTGGTCGTTAAATCAAAGCAACCCTGACTGGCCTGAGAAACGGTTTGAGCAACGCGTACCAATAATACAATCTCGTTGCCAACTTCTTGACTGTCGGTATTTTCAGTACTGTTGAACTGCTCAATGACCGAGTCAGACCGATAATTAGACAGTATTTTGTCGATGGCATCGAGTTCGTTTTTAACGCTCACTTCAACGGCCTTAGCCTCTACCGGCAATTTTGACCAATAACTGATATGATAGGTAGTACCCTGAGCTGCGCCTTCAAACTTTTGAACGGCGGGTTCTGAGCAACCGCCAAGCAGACTAAAAAACAATAGCAGTCCATAATAATTAGGTAAATTAAAAGATTTCATTTTTAAACTTACCGGCGTGGTATTCCATTTCTGTTCATTCATTATTATCACAAACTGTTTACCTGATTATTGCGGCACAATTTTTCTATTGTTAAAGAGTACCTACGTAAATTTACTTTATTTTATTTTAATCTGCACAATGAGCAGCAGACTGTTTTAAAAAATGGACAAATCGCATTATTATAATCTCAAATACACATTGATTTATTTAAATATCAGATTGTTGGTTTATAAAGTACAACTATTTTGATTCATCACCGTAAAGCGCGTCCGAACATCCGCGTATCACATTATTTTTTAGGCGATAGCCATGCATGAATTATTAGGCAACAAACCCATGCGCTCCCTTATACCAGGCATTCTTTTAGCGGGTCTATTGATACTGGGCTTTATGGTACTCCGTGAGTTTTTAATCTCGCTGATTTGGGCGATTATTATAACCTATGTCACATGGCCCCCTTACCAGTGGCTGAAACATCAATTAAAAGACCAAGCCAATCTCAGTGCAATCGTGATGACGGCGATTATTGCCGCCGTGATTACACTGACCCTCTATTGGCTTGTCGCCATGCTACAAAACGAGACCAAAGCCGCTTATCAAAGCCTGGTGGATAATTTCATTCAAGGCCCCTATCAACTGCCTGATTTTATACGCAAACTACCCTGGCTGGGCAATTATTTACAGGCATTACTGAATCAATTGACCCATGACAAAACCGAGTTGGCCTCACAACTGGTTGATTGGGCCAAACAATGGCTGGGTGGCTTTGCCAAGTTTCTGGGCGGTATAGGTCTTAATGTGATAAAGCTGGGCGTTATCTTGGTCACCGTATTTTTTTGTTTTCGTGACGGCAAAGAAATTATTAAACAGCTACAGGAAGGACTGGTTCGTTTTCTGGGAAAATATCAGCATGTTTATCTCCAAGCCGCCGGCAAAACGACCCGCGCCGTCGTTTACGGCCTGGTACTGGCCGCCCTCGGCCAAGGTATGGTGGCAGGCGTGGGTTATACGGTGGCCGGTGTCAAAGCGCCGGTGCTATTTGGTGCCATAACCGCATTGTTGGCGCTAATCCCGATGGGCGCAACACTGGTCTGGCTGCCCACCGGCATCTCCCTGATTCTTATGGATGAACTGTGGTCTGGACTGGGACTGTTACTGTGGGGTTTTCTGGTCGTTAGCACGGTTGATAATGTGATTCGACCACTGGTTATTAGTGGTGCCAGTCGGGTTCCTTTTCTTATCGTGTTGTTGGGTGTACTGGGCGGACTTACGGCTTTTGGTGCCATTGGACTTTTTTTGGGCCCCGTCGTTCTTGCCGTTCTGCTATCCGTGTGGCAAGCCTGGCTACAGTTACAACAAGATGAAAACTCGCCAGACCTTGAAACCGGTCATATTTGGCATACTTTACCCGTCAAGGAAGTGCTTCATGAACTGGATTCTGATCATGCTCTGGGCCTAAGTCAAGCCGATGCCTCAGAGCGCCTGCATCAATACGGCCCTAACCGGCTTACCGAGAAACCGCCCCGCTCCATCTGGAATTTGTTGTTTTCCCAGTTCAAGAACTTTCTTATTCTGGTGCTGATTGCGGCGGCCATTTTAGCGGCCTCTATGGGTGATTTAAGAGACGGCATAGTGATTTTAGTGGTTGTCGTTATTAACGCGTCCTTGGGATTTTATCAAGAATTTCAGGCTGAAAAATCACTGCATGCCCTGAAGAAAATGCTCGCCTTTCAAGCCAAGATACGTCGTGATGGCGACACGCTTGAAGTATCTGCCGAACAACTGGTGCCCGGCGATATTGTCATTCTGGAGGCGGGCAGCAAGATACCGGCCGATGGTCGCGTTATCACCGCGCATACCCTGGAAGTCGATGAGTCGTCCCTGACCGGTGAGTCAATTCCTGTTGCCAAACAAAACCAGACACTCGCCAAGACCTCAACCCCGCTTGCCGAACGTAACAACATGCTTTATATGAATAATGCCGTCACCCGGGGACGTGCGGAAATGGTGGTGACGGCCACCGGCATGGACACCGAGATTGGCAAACTGGCAAACCTGTTAACACAAGCAGAAGACACCGCTACCCCGCTACAAATCCAGCTTGATAGCCTCGGCAAACGCCTGCTTTTAATTGTGCTGGCGGTCATTGTGCTTTTGTTTGCCAGTGCCCTGTGGCGCGGCGAACCCTTGATACAAACCGCTTTTACCGCCATTGCACTGGCCGTGGCAGCCATACCTGAAGGCTTGCCGGCAGTCGTTACCGTTACCTTGGCTTTAGGTATGCACCGTATGGCGCGTCAACGTGCCATCGTCAAACGTTTGACCGCTGTAGAAACGCTGGGCTGTACCACGGTTATCTGTACTGACAAGACCGGCACGTTGACCGTTAATCAAATGACAGCGCGAGCACTTTTTTATAACAATCAAAGCTACAGCGTCAGCGGAGAAGGTTACAACCTGACCGGCCAAATACTGCCCACCAGTGCGCCAGAGGATTTATTGCCCCTGCTACTGCCACTGGCGCTTTGCAATAACAGCCTGTTGCAGGGCAGTCAAATTCTGGGCGACCCCATGGAAGGCGCATTATTGGTGCTTGCGGCCAAAGGCGGTATCGACCGGGACCTTGCAAATAGCCAACTACCCCGGATTGCCGAAATCCCTTTTGATGCCGAACATAAATTTATGGCGACCTTTCATCGCCTGGATGATGAAATAAAAGTGTTCATTAAAGGTGCGCCTGAAGTATTAATAAAGCTCAGTCAGTCGGTTGCTCATAAAAATCAAATCCCGCATCCTTTTCATCCAAATGACTGCTTGATACAAAACGAAAAGATGGCCGGTAGCGGTTTACGCGTACTGGCACTGGCTACACGTTCTCTGCCTTTCGATACCTTTCAAGCCAACGCTGATCTGTTTCAATATATCAAGGAGCTGACTTTTGTCGCGTTAGTCGGTTTGATGGACCCGCCCAGACCGGAAGTTCGCGAGGCCATCAAGCTCTGTCAGCAAGCAGGCATTGCCGTCAAAATGATTACCGGCGACCAGAAAGTAACCGCTTTTGCAATTGCACAAGAACTGGGGTTGACAGGTGAAGTGATTGAAGGCAGTGAACTGTCCGGCCTGGATGATGATGCCTTGGCCTCATGTATTAACGCCATCGGCGTTTTTGCCCGCACCGCACCTGAACAGAAAGTACGTATCGTCAACGCGTTAAAAGCCGACGGCCACATCGTTGCCATGACCGGTGACGGTGTCAATGATGCACCCGCCCTTAAAACCGCTGATATAGGTATCGCTATGGGTGTCACCGGCACCGATGTCGCCAGGGAAGCGGCAACCATGATACTGACGGATGATAATTTTGCCACGATAGTCAAAGCCGTCAAAGAAGGCCGAGGCATTTACGATAACATGGTCAAATTTATCCGTTTTCAGTTGTCCACCAACATCGGCGCTATCCTGACGGTAGCTTTTGCACCGTTGCTGGGAATGCCCATCCCTTTTACCGCCGTGCAATTATTATGGATTAATATTATCATGGATGGCCCGCCCGCCATGTCGCTGGGCATTGATCCGGCACGGACGGACAGTATGAACGAAGCCCCCCGTAATCCGGAAGCCCGTATACTTTCATTACGCCGTTTCGGTAATCTTTTTAGCTACGGCTTAACAATGGCAACAGGTACCTTGGGAATTTTATATTATGACCTACAAACCGGAGAACCGCGTCATGCCACCACCCTGGCTTTTACAACGTTTGTGCTATTTCAGGTGTTTAATGTTTTTAATGCCCGCTCTGAAAAAAACAGCACGTTTAACAAACATTTCTTTGCCAACAGAATGCTTTGGCTGGCGCTTGCCTCGGTGATCCTGTTACAGCTACTGGTGATTCATTGGCCACCGGCACAAACCCTGTTCCATACCACGGCATTAACGCTGCCGGATTGGTTAATGGCTATTGGTGTTTCTGCGTCTATACTGTTACTTGAAGAATTGCGGAAGTTATTGAGGTGGGCGTTATTTCAATACAAAAATAAGCGCTGATAACTCAATTATTACTGAAAAAAACACACTTAAAATATGAATAATCTTTATCTTATCCTTCTCGCTATGCTGCTGGTTTTACTCAACGGCTTTTTTGTAGCGGCAGAGTTTAGCCTTGTTAAATTACGACAAACCCGCATCCGCGAGATTGCCAAAACACGCGGTTGGCGTGGCCACATTCTGGCAGCCGTCCATTCAAAACTGGATGCCTATTTATCCGCTTGCCAGTTAGGCATTACCCTCGCCTCATTGGGCTTGGGCTGGGTCGGCGAACCCGCCTTTGCAAGCGTGCTTGAGCCTGCCTTGGACAGATTGGGAGTCACCGCCCCCGAACTGATACACGGCATCTCATTCGCTTGCGCCTTTACCATCATCTCGTTTCTGCACATTGTCGTCGGTGAACTGGCACCAAAATCAATTGCCATTCGCAATCCTGAACAGATTGGGCTATGGAGCGCCGCCCCTCTTTATGGTTTTTATTGGCTGATGTATCCGGCCATCTGGTTACTCAACTCCAGTGCCAATTTAGTATTGCGCTTGTTTGGTTTAGGTAGTTTCCATGGTCACGATGCGCATTATTCATCCGATGAACTTAAACTTATTTTACGCAGCAACGACCAGGACGACCGCTTTACCCATGACGAATGGAATATTTTGGCAAAAACACTCGACTTCAGTACCTTGGAAGTCTCTGATCTGATGCGTCCAACCCACGAAATGGTTGCCTTGTACCGAAAAAAATCATTAAAGGCAAACCTGAAAACAGTCTATGACAAGCGCTTTAGCCGCTATCCTTATTACGACACTAACGGTATTGATGTGCTGGGAGTAATCCATTTAAAGGACTTGTTTTTTGCCCAACAGGAAGGTAAAACCCAAGAAGATTTACATCAATACCTAAGACCGATTCAATACATCGCACCGGATACACCGGCACTGGAATTATTTAGGTACTTTCGTATGGGTGCCGCACATTTTGCAGTCATCGGGCAAAAAGGGCAAAAGCCGCAAGGCTTTATCACGCTGGATAATTTATTAAGCGCAATGGTCGGTGAAATACGCGACGAGTTCCGTCAAAACAATAACGACTGGCGTCGACTCGATGACGGCTCCTTAATCATCAAAGGCAGCCTGCCCATATTCTCACTGGAACGGATATTGGGAATCGATATTGAAAACGAAGAACTGGAGTTGGAAGATGAAGTGTCAATCGGCGGCCTGCTTATGTCAAAATTACAGGATATTCCTGTAGAAGGCCAAAAAATCAAATTTAATCAATTCTATATCGTGGTAAAAAAAATGAATGGCCCCACCACCCTCTTTGTTCAAGTCTACCCCAATAAAATTAACGAGAGCTAAAAACGCGATGTTCAATCTTGATTCCGGGTAGACCGCTACAACAATCAATAAGATCGGAATAAGCCCACCAGCGCGTGGTGGCATTATTCCTGCTTCCACATCGTCAATGATTATTTAATGCCTTACAAATCATCTTCAACCAAACGCAAATCCTTATAATCAGGATGCGCCTTAAATTGCTCAACCAACTTTTCACGCCCCTGTTTTTCAAAATACTGATGAAAGCTTGAAAAAGGATAATTCTTCAAATCAGTCACATAGCCATGCTTAATTGGGTTGTTAAATAAATAGTTAAGATGCCTTAAATAATCTTTTTCATCACGTGGACAATAATCCCAGTAATTCCACCAGATCGGATTTTGCGCTTGAGTTAATCGCTTAAGGTGAAAGCCACTGACGCCATGAATATTTTTAATAATTTTAGGGAGATCATCTCCACGCCGACTTTTGGCTAGTACATGGTAATGATTATCCAAAATAACCCAGTGTTGAAACTCCCAACTAAACCGTTCAAAAGCACTTTTCATAACCTGCAACAGATACCATTTTATTTCTGTTGACTCTAACAAGGGTTTTTTCATATAAATGGCAGATGTTAAAAAATAAATCGCATCATCGACAAAAATATGCGTTGGATTATGCAAGCAATCTTTTTTCATAATAGTTTACCCCGTTGCAAGGACTGGAGTGCAATCGCTTTAGCTATTGCCTGCAATCAAGCTTAAAAAAGCTAAAGCGTTTTTACTCCAGTATTGTGGAGTGCAATCGCTTTAGCTATTGCCTGCAATCAAACTTAAAAAAGCTAAAGCGTTTTTACTCCAGTATTGTGGAGTGCAATCGCTTTAGCTATTGCCTGTAATCAAGCTTAAAAAAGCTAAAGCGTTTTTACTCCAGTATTGTGGAGTGCAATCGCTTTAGCTATTGCCTGCAATCAAGCTTAAAAAAGCTAAAGCGTTTTTACTCCAGTATTGTGGAGTGCAATCGCTTTAGCTATTGCCTGTAATCAAGCTTAAAAAAGCTAAAGCGTTTTTACTCCAGTATTGTGGAGTGCAATCGCTTTAGCTATTGCCTGTAATCAAGCTTAAAAAAGCTAAAGCGTTTTTACTCCAGTATTGTGGAGTGCAATCG
>Ga0194058_10001970_pt1 | contig 10154 bp, 10 predicted proteins | sample SepL4417m_MetaG_FD_155490 | JGI IMG/M metagenome (GOLD analysis project Ga0194058, IMG submission 155490) | Anoxic zone freshwater microbial communities from boreal shield lake in IISD Experimental Lakes Area, Ontario, Canada - Sep2016-L442-17m | ecosystem: Environmental > Aquatic > Freshwater... | reverse complement strand
CTCGCATCGCTGATCTCGAGCCTCGCCCGATGGGGCAGAAACCCGCCGGCAGGCGGCCGACTGGGAAATCCTTCCCGTCCATGAAAATTGTCAGGTTTTTATCGAGTTTTTCTTGTTTCTTCCTACAATGCGCCTGAGCCAGCGGCAATATCCATGATACCTTCCGACGTAATAGAAAAACTTGAGCTATGGATCGACCAGGCCAGCTCGGAGATCATCCTTTCCGATCCCGGCAGCGACCGTTCGCAGTTTCCGCTGCGAGACCTGCTCAGTTCCATGACGGAAAAGTCAACCGGCTTGCCCGAGCTGGCGGGGTTTCACGAATGCGCGCTTGCCGCGTTGGGGCTGGTGGAAGGGCTGATGTTTTCTGGCTCGGTTTACAGCAGCCAGAATCTGGATGCCCTTAACGAGCTTGCCTCGCAGCTTTTCCCTCTCTTGCGGGATCCCTCCCTCCCGTTTTCCCCGCCTCCCACACTCGCTGCCGCCCTGACAGAGTTCTCAGCCCAACCGGAAATGTCTCCGGTGCAGCAACCCCCGCTGGCTGGCGCACCAGCTCTCCCGACGGAGGCCGATGATCTAGCGATTCTCGATCCCGGCGCCGACAGCGACCTGCTCAAGGAATTTGCCAATGAGGCGGCCGAACACCTCGAGAATATCGAGCATGGAGTGCTCTTCCTGGAGGATAACCCAGGGGATACCGACACCATCGCCTCCATTTTCCGCGCATTTCATACGATCAAGGGAGGTTCCGGCTTCCTCGGAATCACCCCGATCAACCGGCTCGCTCACGAGCTGGAAAGCCTGCTCGACCTTGTCCGAACCGGCCAGCTCCCAGTTTCCCGCCCGATCGTGGAACTGATCCTTGAAGGGGCCGATACCTTCCGCAACTACGTCAATGAGCTTCAGTCCCAGCTGGCCGGGCAGAGCCCATTTCAGCCGGTCCTGATTCCTTCTGCGCACCTGCGCGCCAAGGTTCGGGCCATCGTGAGTCCTCCTGCAGGAACCGCCCCCCTTGCTGCAGTGGAAGCCCCTGCGGCAGCAGCGGCAGCAGCGGCCCCGACGAGCGGCCCCGCGAGATCCTCCGGCCCGGTTGGTGGGATGATCAAGGTCGACATCCAGAAGTTTGATTCCTTGATGGACCTTGTCGGCGAGCTGGTTATCGCCCAGTCCCTTGTCGCCCAGGATCCCGGACTGAGCAGCACAAAAAGCCAAAACCTTCTGCGCAACATGTCTCAGATGGGGATGATAACCAACGGCCTGCAAAAGGCTGCCATGTCTCTGCGCATGGTGCCGATCCGTAGCACTTTTCAAAAAATGAACCGGCTGGTGCGCGACACGGCGGTTGCCAAAGGCAAATTTGTGGAGCTCGTCCTGCGCGGGGAGGACACTGAGATGGATCGCACGATTGTGGAGGAGCTGGCCGATCCGCTGCTCCACATGGTGAGGAATTCTGTGGACCATGGCATCGAGCAGCCGGAGGAGAGGGCCGCTGCCGGCAAGCCCCAGTCGGGCACGATCCGGCTATCCGCCTCCCACGTGGGAGGCAACATCCTGGTGGAGATTTCCGATGACGGAGCCGGGCTCCGCGCCGATGCCATCCTCGCCAAGGCGATCGAGCGGGGGATGTTCCCGCCCGGCACCTCCCTGCCGGAAAAGGAAATTTACGAGCTCATCTTCGCCCCGGGGTTTTCCACCGCCGCCACCGTCACCGACCTCTCCGGCCGCGGAGTCGGCATGGACGTCGTGAATCGGAACATCTCCCGCCTGCGAGGAAAAATCGAGATCGAGTCCTCGCCGGGACACGGGACCAGCTTTAAAATTTATCTTCCTCTGACGCTGGCGATCATTGACGGGCTCATGGTGGCGGTCGGGGAGCAGAGATACATCATCCCAACGCTTTCCGTGAGGGAGTCGTTTCGTCCCACGCCCGGCATGATCTCCACCGTTCACGGCAAGGGAGAGATGGTCAACGTCCGCGGAACTCTCAGCCCGCTTCTTCGCCTTTACGACTACTTCGGGATCGTTCCGCGCACCTCCGACCCCTGCCAGTCGATGGTCGTCGTGGTCGAGTCGGCCCATGAGGCCCGATGCATCCTGGTGGACGATCTGCTCGGCCAGCAGGAGGTCGTCATCAAAAGCCTCGGAGACAGCTTCAAAAACAACCGCATGCTCTCGGGGGCCGCAATCCTCGGCGATGGCCGGGTCGGGCTGATCCTGGATCCTCGTGCGCTCGTTCAGATCCGGGAGTCGCAAGCGACCATGGCATGAGACCGCATTCGCTGGGCAGGGCGCTTGGGGCTCTGCTCTGCCTTCTTGCTTTTGGGGCCTCCCCCCCCCTCCATGCGGATCCCGAACCCATTCTTGCCCCTTTCGGCCTGAGCTGGGGCATGGCACCAGAAGATCTGGAGGAAATTCTCCGGCGGTCCAAAATATCCATCGCCACCAAAGAGCAGTCTGGATCTCTACTGCGCATCGAAGCCAAAGGCATCCCGCAAAAAAACCTGCTCCGCGTCATCTTTTCTTTTGAAGATGGGGTCCTGTGCGAAGTCGAGCTCCAGCTCGGCCAGCCGACGTGGGCGGCCACCGACTATAACCGCTTTTTCCTGGAAACCAAAAAAGTCTTGGATTCCCGCTACGGGCGGGGGTTTCCGCTCGTGCTGGAAAAGCGCAGCGAGGGGGACGTGGAGACATTCCTCGGGGGGTATTACTGGTCGCAGTTTGGCGGAAACATCCGCCTGTTTCTGTTCCAGGCCAGCAGCCCGACCGAGGAGGTCCAAGTGCTCAGCCAGCACTACCGGGCCTACTGAGCCCCGGCACCTCGCTGGCCCGGCATCACTTCTTTGCGGTGGGAGATTGCACAACGATCCGCTGGGTCATGTTCGCGGATTGCGAGTCTTGCGTCTCCTTCCTCATGTGCGCGATGAACTCGTCGAAGAGCTGGATGGCTTGCGAACGCGAACGGATCTGGTTTTTATCCGCGAGCTCCAACCGTTCCCGGACGTGGCGGAACTCCACGCGCACTTTGCCGTGGGTCAGCAGCCGCAAAACAATCGCCAGAACATGGTCATTCGAATGCCCCAGCTTCAAAAGGTATTCCTCCAATAAATCGGAGAGCGCAACCTCCCGCTCCGGCACCCCGCTCCGGCGGGCAAGCCCATCCTCAAAAATCTCGTCCCGACACTTCAATATGATTCCATCTACCAGCATCGGCCCATGGTATCTAAAATATAAAATCCGTCAATCCTGTCTCCATCTGGCACATCTATGCACGTCACAGTTTTGCAGGCAAAAAATCCCGGCGCGAAAAAATATTTCTGCGAGCGCTGCAGGGTCCGAAAAACCAGGCAGCCAAGGAAACCAGGGCCTCTGCGCAACCCCGCAAGGTGCGATAAATCTTCTATTCCTCAGTGCTGTCGCCAGCGATCCCAGTCAAATTCCGCCAGCTTCAAGAGGCACACGGGCGCTGGCTCCCCGCCGAACGGCTGCGTCAGGCAGGAATTGCCGCTGAAGTCGAAGTCCACAGGTAGGACATCACCCCATTGCTTCTGCGCATTATTTTTTGATATTAATGCACGGAGAAAACCAACCTCCCCGGGGAGATTGGAAACATGCATTCAGAAACAGGAAGGACAAAAAAGTGAGAACAAAACCTGAAGCCAACAGACAAGCGAACCATTCCCGCAACCAATATCTACCATGTATGAGCATCGAAAACGCCCACTGATCAGCACCGCTGCGTTTGCCATGAGGGTGATGCGCCATCTTTTGGTTGCGTTGCTGATTGTTTTGATCGCGCTGGGGGCTGGGGTAATGGGTTATCACTTCGTTGGAAAACTGAGTTGGATCGACTCGCTCCTTGATGCCTCCATGATACTGGGTGGAATGGGCCCCGTATCGACGCTGCACTCTCCGGCGGCGAAGATCTTCGCCTCCATTTATGCTTTATTTTCCGGGTTGGCATTTATCGGGGTCGCATCGCTCCTTATTCTGCCGTTCGCTCACCGGATCCTACACCAGTTTCATTTCGATAAAGAGTGATGAACCCGATGTTGAGACTGCCCGTGTTGGATTCTGGAGGTGAACCTCTGTTGTCGATTGTCGGGGATGCCTGGATGTGTTATAGCACCCCGATCTGCCTTACCATGGGTAAGGCGATCTTGGAGATGTATCAGGAGGGTCATCCGCAAAAGTGAATGCCTGAGTTTCTATTGCCAAACATCACCCCCTGTTGCCTACTCCAAATATGGACATCAAACACCTCACCAGCGATACCCTTCGCAACTTGCTCCGCATCACCTCGAAGAAGGAGGAACTCATCAAGGCCGTCGCGGATATTGAAAACGAAATCGCCAAGGCAATCATAGGGGCAGTCACATCGGTTGTCGAAACCGATGAAAGATACTGGCGTATGAAGCTCCTTCTTTGTCTCCAAGTCGGTATTTTGATGATGTCCGCATCGTTCTCCCAGGGCCAAACACCGGTTGCCCCGAAGGAGTGGATCAATCCTGAGAGCCTCGCAGATGTGCAGAATCCGCTCCAGGCTCAACTGGACACCGGAAAAAGCATGCTGAGCACAGTTTGGAGCATGGCTCGCGTAAAAGATGCTGAGTTGTTCATCACCTACGTCATTTTGTGGGAGAAACTGCCTGCCAACGAACGTGAGACCCTGTTTAAAGAGCAGGAACAATGGTTGAGGCAGCGTAAGAAAGTAGTGGCGGAATCCGACGACGGAGAAAGTGGTGAAGTTGGTCGTTTGCAGGCCGCTTCCGAATACCAGAGCATGACAGAAGCCCGACTTGTAGCGATCAAGAAACGGCGTCCAAAGAAGTGAAGAGAGAATCACAATACTTCAAGTTCTCACCAGCCCAACGGCGGCCAATGGCCGGGGTCTTCCACCCCGAAGGAGCGCGCAGCTTCGCAGCGCACGAGGCAGCCCGCCCTCGAGCTGCTCAGCAAGGCGGCCGGGGGCGACCGCCCTCCATTCATTGCGCTGACGTGCGGATCAGGGAGAGGCTTCCCTGTTGACACTTGCCGCGGGCGGAGCATTTTCTTTACTGGCGGGCCGCAAGCCATCTAGATTCTTCGCTCTGTGAAAAACCCTTTCCACCACGTCCATTTTCTCGGCATCTGCGGCACGGCGATGGGCTCGGTTGCGGCCGCGATGCAGGAGCGAGGATTTCAGGTGACGGGCCAGGATGATAAAGTGTATCCGCCGATGTCGACGTTTCTGACATCCCGTGGGATCGCGATCACCCCGGGGTTCCGTCCGGAGGACATTCCTGCGGCGGATGTGATCGTTGTCGGCAACGCGATGACGCGGGGGAACCCGGCGGTCGAGGCGGTGCTCAACCGGAAGCTGTTTTATCTCTCCCTGCCGGAAACCCTGAAGCAGTTCTTCCTCCGGGGCCGCCACAACATTGTCGTCACCGGCACCCATGGAAAAACCACCACGACCTCGCTGCTCGCCTGGATATTCCAGCATGCTGGGCTGGCCCCCGGCTACCTGATCGGAGGAATCCCCGCGAACCTCGGCCAGGGCGCGTGCCTGGCGGAGTCAAAGCATTTCATCATCGAAGGGGACGAATACGACACCGCATTTTTTGACAAGCGCTCGAAGTTTATCCACTACCTTCCGGAGCTCGTGATCGTGAACAACATCGAGTTCGACCATGCGGACATCTACAGCAGCCTCGACGAGATCAAAACCAGCTTCCGCCGGCTGCTGAATATCGTGCCCTCCGAAGGCATGGTTCTCCTGAACGCGGACGATGCGAACTGCCTGGATGCAGCGAAGTCGTGCCCGGCGCCAATCGTCGAGGTCGGGTTTTCTCAGAACGCCGGCAACAGGATCCGCAACGTGGAGCACGGCCCGGACCGGTCGTCGTTCGAGCTCTTCGGAGAAAAGTTCACCATCCCGATGTGCGGGGACTTCAACATCCGGAACGCGGCGATGGCGGCCTCGGCGGCGCACTACTACGGAATTTCTCCGCAAATGATCCGCGAGGCGCTCGCGTCGTTCCAAGGGATCAAGCGGCGCCAGGAGGTGCGGGGAACGGTCCGGGGGATCACGATCATCGATGACTTCGGGCACCACCCGACCGCGATCCGGGAAACCTTGTCCGGGCTTCGCGCGAAATTTGGCCGGGCGAGGATCTGGGCGGTTTTCGAGCCCCGATCGAATACCACCCGGCGGGCGGTTTTTCAAAATGTTCTTCCCGCCGCCTTTGAGGAGGCCGATGGCGTCTTCATCGCGAAGGTTGCGCGCCTCGACCAGCTTCCGGAAAACGAGCGCCTGCACCCGGAAAAGGTGGTGGCCGACATCGCGGCCACCGGCAAGCCGTCCTTCTATGAGCCGACGGCAGACGACATCGTCGATCGGCTTCGCCCGCTCGCACAGCCTGGCGACGTCGTCGCCGTCTTCTCGAACGGAGGGTTCGATGGCATCCACCAGAAGCTCCTCGACCGGCTCTGACCACGTCTTGAATTATGGAAACGCCTGAGTTCTCTGGGGCTGTGCTTCTTGTCAAAAGCTTGGAAAGAAACGGGGCCCGGTTCGTTTTCGGGATCCCCGGCGCGAAAATCGACGCCGTCTTCAATGCGCTGCTCGACTCGCCGATCCGGCTGATCCTCTGCCGCCACGAACAGAATGCGGCCTTTATGGCAGCTGCTTACGGGAGGATCACCGGCGAGCCGGGCATCGTCCTGGCCACCTCCGGGCCCGGGGTTTGCAACCTGACCACTGGCCTCCTCACGGCGACCACCGAGGGGGATCCCGTCATCGCCATCGGCGGTGCGGTGGCCAGAAACATGCTGCTCAAAAGCTCCCACCAGAATACCGACAGCTCCAAGATCATGGAGGCGGTCACGAAGCGGAGCGTCTCAATTTATAATGTGGAAAACATTCAGGAGGCGATCGCCAATGCCTTCCGAATCTCGAAGGCTCCGCGGAAGGGCGCCTGCTTCCTCAACATCCCGTGCGATGTCCTCGCCGACACGGCCTCCGATGTCATCTCGTGTGCCAGCAGGGAAGCCGGCTACGGAACCGCCCTGGAGGCCGAGATGGAACGGGCGGCAAAAATCATTTCCGAGGCGAGGTCGCCGGTGCTCTTTTTGGGCGAGGACTCGAGCATCGAACAAAATGTCGAGCCTCTCCGGGCGCTCATCCGGCGGCACGGGCTTCCGGTCGTCTCGACATTTCAGGGCGCGGGAGTCGTCTCGCGCGACCTCTTTTCCCATTTTGTCGGTCGGGTCGGGCTTTTCAAGAACCAGCTTGGCGACCGGCTTCTGGATCGCTCGGATGTGGTGGTCACGGTCGGCTACAACCCGGTCGAGTATGATCCCGAGGTCTGGAACGCGGACCGGTCGAGGAGGATCATCCACCTCGATTCCGTGCCCTGCCACATCCACAACTGCTACCAGCCGGAGGTCGAGGTCCTCGGCGACATCCCCTCCAATATCGCCTCGCTGTCCGAGCGCCTTTCGCTCCACATATCCCCTGAAGCCGGAGAGCTGGCCGACAGCCTCCACCAGGAGCTTCTGGCCAATGTCCATGGCGGGCCGCCCGCGCAGGCCGGTAGCCGGAGGATCGCGCCCCTCCACTTCATCGGCGCGCTGCGGGAATACGTCAGCGACGACGACCTGGTGATGTGCGACATCGGGACCGTCTATATGTGGATGGCCAGGTATTTTCTCGTCTACAAGCCGCGCCATCTCTTCTTCAGCAACGGGCAGCAGACGCTCGGGGTGGCGATGCCCTGGGCGATTGCGGCCAAGCTCACCTGCCCGGAAAAGCGGGTCTTCGCGATCTCCGGCGATGGCGGATTCCTCTTCTCCTCGATGGAGCTGGAAACCGCGGTGAGAGAAAAAACCCCGTTCGTCCAGTTTGTCTGGACCGATGGATCCTACAACATGGTCCTTGAGCAGGAGGTGCTGAAATACGGGAGGAGAAGCGGAGTGGACCTCGGGCCGGTCGATCTCGTTTCCTACGCGGCGGCCTTCGGCGCAAAGGGCTACAGGCTCGAATCTCTTGACGGCTTCCGCGACCTGCTCGACGAGGCCATCCGATCCGATGTCCCCGTCCTCATCGACGTCCCGGTGGACTACTCCCATAACCAGGAGCTTTTCCTCACCGTCCAGGATGCGGCCGGCAACTAGCCATGAGCCCAGCTCATCAACTTCGGCACCCCATCCATCGAGTATAAACGCCTTATTTACTCTCTGCGAAAATCTGCGAAATCTGTGGACGAAACAAAGCCGAAGCAAGCTTCGGCGTATCAGAACCAAATGGAATGAACGAAATTCAGATCGCAGAAGCCAGCCGGAAAAAGAACACGCTCGCCTACATCGGCTCGGTCGATAACGTCATCAAGGGGATCGTTCCAGAGGGCCTGAAAAACCGGCGCTTTTCCGCTTCCGAAGTCAAATATGGTTTCGAGCTCGGCTCCCCGCAGGGGATCTTCAACATGGGCGAGTGCGTGGTCATGAACGGCCTCCTGTATTCGAGCCGGACCGATGCGACCCGCTCGGAGCGCGACCCGCTGATGTGGGGGCCGGAATTTGTGACCTCGGGGATCTTCCTCGTCCCTGCGGACTGCGAGGAAAACTTCAAGGTTTCGTATTGCTCGCTCGAGCGCAGCCTCCCGCTCCGGAGCATCTACAGCGAAATCTACTCCCGCACCGGCGCCCCGTTCGCCATCGCCGGCTGCGCCGAGCTAGCCCTCCTCCGGTCCAGATCCATCACGTATTCCCCGATCGAAAAGGAGAATATTTTTCTCAACGAAAAGAAATATTACACGGAAGACGAGCACAGGGATCCCAACATCAGCATCTCGTTCGTCGGCGTCGTGAGCGACTTCGAAAGCGACAGGGAAAAAGAGATCAACGACAAGCTGAAGACCGTCCTCTACTACAACCCATACAACAGGCAGGGGGAGGGCCTCATCTCGCACTCCCATGCGGCGACGCTCACCAACCCGATTGTGGACATCGCCGAGGTCCGCCCGCACCATGTCAAGGATGTCATCCATCTCATGGACGACTCGCTCGTCAGGTATCTCAAGGCCGATATCTTCCTGATTGACGACATCGCGGAGCATGCCTGAAAGCTGCGGGCCGCACACGCTCCCAAAAATCCGCGAAAATGCGTCTAGCAGGCCTGCGCCCGGGCGCGCCAACTGGCGTGGATTCGCCTTGATCGCAAGGTCGGAATGGATGTCTAATGGCTCGCATGCGCAGCATTTCTCCCGAATTCATTCCCTTTGGGTCTGATACCCCGAAGCCTGCTTCGGCTTTGTTGCTGGAGGGACGGCCTCCGTGTCGTCCGTGGATAGCAACGGACCGGATAGAGCCGGTCCCTCCAAATGCCTCGGGGCTTGCCAAGGGGTTCTTTACGATCCGGATCCTCTGCCTTCTCGGGGCGGTTTTTCTTGCTGCTGGCTGCGGGAAGCCTCCGGCTAAGCCTGCCGTCCAGAGGGCAACTCCCACGCCCCCGCCGGGCACTGCCGGCGTTGTCGTCCCTGCCAGCCCGGCAGCTCCGATCGCCTCCCCGACCCCTGCGCCCGCCCAGCCGCTGCCGGCGGCCGAGGAAGTTTCTGCGCCCAAGCAGATCAACCTCAATGCTGATGATGCGGGGAATCGCGCGATGCGGATCGAGGTCCTGAAGCGAATTGATGTGATGCCGAACCTTGGCGACGAGGAGAAGGACAAGCTGTACGTGCAGGTCGAGCGCGCCCGCGCGATGGGGAAGGTGATCACAATCCCGTTCTCATCGGGCGCGCGGACGCTCGCGCCTGGTGCCGTGGCCGGGATCGCCAAAGCCCTCGCCCTTCCCCAGGTCGAAAAGTTTGCCGGCGACCCGACGGTTGTTTTTGTCGTGCTCGGCTATGCCGACAAGAAGGGGGATCCGAAAGCGAACCGGGCGATTTCCCTCCAGCGGGCGGAGGCGGTCGTGGCGGTGTTGAAAAACAAATCCGGGCTGGGGAATCTGGTCCATGCAGTTGGTATGGGGGGGTCGGAGATGTTTGATTCTTCCGCCCTGGAAAAGAACCGCGTGGTTGAGGTCTGGGCCGTATTGCCTTGAACCCGGTGCCCGCCACCGTGGCAGGAATCCCGCCGATCCCGCTGCGGGACGGGTGGACATTCGGCCGCAGCGGGAT
>Ga0194058_10001965_pt1 | contig 10165 bp, 8 predicted proteins | sample SepL4417m_MetaG_FD_155490 | JGI IMG/M metagenome (GOLD analysis project Ga0194058, IMG submission 155490) | Anoxic zone freshwater microbial communities from boreal shield lake in IISD Experimental Lakes Area, Ontario, Canada - Sep2016-L442-17m | ecosystem: Environmental > Aquatic > Freshwater >... | reverse complement strand
GACCGGCACCCACTGATTAATGCCGTCGCCAGCTGCCAGCGGCAGCCCACACGATGCGAGTGCACCCGCCAGCTCACGTTGACGCTGCGCGTAGGTACGGCGTGCCTGCGCGACGACATCAATCGAGTCAGGATCAGTGAGCAGCTCGACCAGCAGTGACTGCACCATGCGACTGGTCCACCCAGGACCGAGAAGTCGTCGCTCAACCAGTCGATCGATAAGTTCGGCGGGTCCACCCACAGCAGCAATGCGTAAGTCAGGTCCGTGGGACTTCGAAAAGCTGCGGATGTGGATGACGCGGTTATCAAGGTACCGACCCAGACTCACATCGTCGGCAATCGAAATGTCGCCACAGTGATCGTCTTCAACAACGGTAATCGGATGATCGCGCAACAGAAGTGAAAGTTCACGGGCCCGTGGCTCACTCATGCTGATGCCCGTCGGGTTGTGCGCCCTGGGCTGCAAGAACAGAGTCGACGGTCGCAGTTGCAGTGCGTCGGACAGTGCGCTCGGCACAATACCTTCGCTGTCGAGGGGAAGTGCGATGAGTTCGGCGCCCTGACGCTCCAGCAGGTCGATGAGTGGAGGAAATGCAGGGTTCTCGATGAGCACCCGATCGCCGAACCCCACGATCAGGTCTGCCACCCGTGACAGTGCATCAAGAGCGCCGTCGACGACGGTGAAACCACCAGGGGCAAAAGGCCACGAGTTGACCAGCAGTTCTTCCAACTGGGGCAGCACCGGCCGATCGAGATAACTTCCCGACAATGCCTTGCCCCCCACACGACGCAGCAGTGGCCCCAGTTCTGGAAGTAAGGCCGGGTCCGGAATACCCGTGGAGAGATCGAGAGCTAATGCACCACCGCCGGACGCCAAGCTGCGATACCGATGCGCCAGGCCGGACGTGCGCAGCGCGAAAGTGCCCGCTCGCCCTCGCGCCTCGATCGCCCCTACCACTGTGAGCATTCGCCACGCCTCGGCGACGGTGCCCGGACTGACTCCCAGCTCCCGCGCAAGATCTCGGACCGTCGGGAGTCGTTCACCGGCCGCAATGTCCCCTGAACCGATCAGCCGACCAAGTGCGGCGGCAATTCCCTGAGGTGAACGGTCACCAATGGATGCAGCAACGCGCTCCATGGTCTTCTCCTCCCCTCAGGGCCCAGCCGAACCGCACCCACATCGCCTAGCAGACTGCGCGACGCTGCGACCTGCCCGAAACAATGTTCAAATCGCTGCGTAACGTATCGCGGGTTGCCTAGTGTGTGGGGCACAAAGCGAAAAGATCCACCACGAGGTACAAGATTGAGTTCACGACACAAGTTCACTGCGAGCCAGCCGAACCTTCGGCGGCCTGAGCGGAAGTGAGGACGGCAATGCCGATTGTCAGGGCAGCTCTCTTGCAGACCCCATGGACCGGGGACAAGGAGTCCATGATCCAGGTACATGAGCAGAAGGCCCGAGAGGCCGCCGCTCAAGGTGCCCAGGTGATGTGTTTCCAAGAACTCTTCTACGGCCCCTACTTCTGCCAGGTGCAAGACAAGGCCTACTACGAATACGCCGAGTCGATTCCCGGTCCTACCACCGAACGCTTCCAGGCCCTGGCCAAGGAACTGGGCATGGTGATGATTCTTCCCATGTACGAGCTCGACGGTCCTGGATTCCTCTACAACACGGCGGCGGTGGTCGATGCCGATGGCAGCTACCTCGGCAAGTACCGCAAGCAGCACATTCCTCACGTGAGCGGTTTCTGGGAGAAGTTCTACTTCCGTCCCGGCAACGGTGGGTACCCGGTGTTCGACACCGCAGTCGGCAAGGTGGGGGTGTACATCTGTTACGACCGCCACTTCCCCGAAGGTTGGCGCGCTCTTGGCCTCAATGGAGCCCAAATCGTGTTCAATCCGTCGGCAACGTCGCGCGGACTGTCGCAGTACCTGTGGAGCATTGAGCAGCCCGCAGCCGCAGTCGCGAACGAGTATTACGTCGGTGCGATCAACCGCGTCGGTATCGAGGAACTCGGCGACGACGACTTCTACGGGCAGTCGTACTTCGTCGATCCCGAGGGTTCGTACGTCGGGGAGAAGGGCGACCCTTACAAGGAGGAGCTCATCATCCGCGACTTGGATCTTGACCTACTGTTCGAGGTGCGCGAGCGTTGGGCGTTCTACCGCGATCGTCGCCCCGACGCCTACGACGACCTAGTTCGCCCCTGAACGACTGACACGGAGGCTGACGTGACCACCCTGATTAAGAACGGAACCGTCGTGTCGCCCACGGGGCGCACACAGGCGGATGTACTGGTCGACGGCGAAAAAATCGTGGCACTGGTCACCCCGGGCGATACGTCGCTCGGGGTTGACCTCGCCGCCTCGGCCGACGTGGTGATTGATGCCGCGGGCAAGTACGTCATTCCCGGCGGTATTGACTGCCACACCCACATGGAGTTGCCCTTCGGCGGCACCTTCGCGTCCGACACGTTTGAGACCGGAACGCGCGCTGCCGCTTGGGGTGGCACGACGACGATCATTGACTTCGCCGTTCAAGTTCAAGGCGCGAGAGTTCAGGATGGCTTGGCGGCGTGGCACGAGAAGGCCCGCGGCAACTCCGCGATCGACTACGCGTTCCACCAGATCATCGGTGGCGTCGACGACGATTCGCTCAAGGCGATGGACGAACTCGTCGCTGAGGGCATCACCAGCTTCAAACTCTTCATGGCCTACCCCGGAGTCTTTTACTCTGATGACGGCCAGATTCTCAAAGCGATGCAGAAAGCGTCTGACAATGGCGCGATGATCATGATGCATGCCGAAAACGGCATTGCGATCGACGTGCTGGTGGCACAGGCATTGGCCCGCGGTGAAACAGATCCCGTTTACCACGGGCTCACGCGTCCGTGGGAAACCGAGGAAGAAGCCACGCATCGCGCGATCATGCTGGCGCGACTGACTGGCGCACCGCTCTACATCGTGCATATGAGCGCCAAGCAGGCCGTCGGAACTCTTGCCATTGCGCGCAACGAGGGCCTGAACGTCTTCGGCGAAACGTGCCCGCAGTACCTGTACCTCTCACTGGAAGAGAACCTCGCGGCGGCAGGTTTCGAAGGAGCCAAGTGGGTGTGCTCGACCCCGCTGCGATCGCGCGCTGAGGGCCACCAAGAGGAACTGTGGCGCTACTTGGCCACCAACGACCTGTCGGTTATCAGCACCGACCACTGCCCCTTCTGTTTCAAGGAGCAAAAGGAACTTGGCGTCGGCAACTTCTCCAAGATTCCCAATGGAATTGGCTCGGTTGAGCACCGCATGGACCTCATTTACCAAGGCGTCGTTGACGGTCGCATCTCGGTTGAGCGCTGGGTCGAGTTGTGTTCGACGACGCCGGCCCGCATGTTCGGTCTTTATGGTCGCAAGGGAGTCATCGCACCAGGCGCCGACGCCGACATCGTGATCTACGATCCCGCTGGTCACACCAGCATCGGACTCGAGAAGACCCACCACATGAACATGGATCACTCCGCGTGGGAGGGTTACGAGATCGACGGCAAGGTCGACACCGTCATTTCGCGTGGCTCGGTTGTCGTCGCCAACGATGAGTTCCACGGCCACGCCGGTCACGGCCAGTTCGTCCCGCGTGGCCTGTCCCAGTACCTGATCTAGTACCTGATCTAGTATCACTGCACCTAAGTCAAGGAGACGATCAATGCGCACCATCACCCACTGGATCGACGGGGCCTCAAGTCCCTCCGCGTCGGGTCGTACTTCCCCTGTCTACAACCCGGCAACCGGTGAGGTGCAGGCCCAAGTCGCGCTGGCCAGCATCGACGAGGTTGACGCCGCCGTCGCTTCCGCGCTCACGGCCTTCCAGTCGTGGCGATCAGCCTCGGTATCACGGCGCACCGAGGTGATGTTCAAGTTCCGCCAGATCGTCGACTCGCGCCGCGCTGAGATCTCAGAATTGGTCAGCATTGAGCACGGCAAGGTTCCCTCTGATGCCGCAGGTGAATTGGCTCGCGGAATCGAGAACATCGAGTTCGCCTGCGGTATCGCACCTTTGCTCAAGGGCGGCTACAGCGAGCAGGTGTCCACTGGAGTTGACGTTTACTCGATTCGTCAGCCGCTCGGGGTTGTGGCCGGCATCACGCCGTTCAACTTCCCAGCCATGGTTCCGATGTGGATGTTCGCCAATGCCATCGCCTGCGGAAACACGTTCATCCTCAAGCCCAGTGAGAAAGACCCGTCCGTTGCCCTCCTGATCGCGCAGATGCTCAAGGAAGCGGGCCTCCCCGACGGCGTCTTCAACGTCCTCATGGGTGACAAGGTGGCTGTCGACCGCATCCTCGAACACCCCGACATCGCCGCGGTGAGTTTCGTGGGGTCAACGCCGATTGCGCAGTACGTGTACTCCACCGGAACTGCCAACGGCAAGCGCGTTCAGGCTCTCGGCGGCGCTAAGAACCACATGCTCGTACTCCCCGACGCTGACGTTGATCTGGCCGCCGACTCCGCGGTCAGCGCAGCGTACGGTTCGGCTGGCGAGCGGTGCATGGCCGTCTCAGTGGTGGTCGCCGTGGGCTCCGTTGCCGATCCGCTGGTTGAGGCAATCGCCGCCCGACTTCCCAAGGTGCGTGTTGGCCCGGGCACCGATCCCACTGCAGAGATGGGTCCGCTCATTACCGCCGAGCACCGCGACAAGGTCGCCGGCTACCTCGCATCGGCTGCCAGCCAAGGAGCGACGGTTGTCGTTGATGGTCGCGAAGGCGACCTTCCTGCCCAAGGCTTCTTCCTCGGCGTCTCTCTCGTCGATCACGCGGCCCCGGGTATGTCGGTGTATGACGACGAAATCTTCGGACCTGTTCTCACCGTCGTTCGCGTCGACACTTACGACGAAGGGCTCGCACTGATCAACTCGAACAAGTACGGAAACGGCACCGCGATCTTCACTCGTGATGGTGGGGCGGCCCGTCAGTTTCAGTTCGATGTGAGTGTGGGCATGGTCGGTGTCAACGTGCCGATTCCGGTTCCGGTGTCGTACTACAGTTTTGGCGGCTGGAAGGCCTCGATTTTCGGCGACACGTCGATCTACGGACCATCCGGCGTCGACTTCTACACACGCACCAAAGTGGTCACCTCGCGTTGGCCCGATCCTTCAACATCGTCAGTTGATCTCGGCTTCCCGCGCACCCGCTAATCGGAGGATTCATGGATATCGGCATCGTTCTTCAGTGCAATCCCCCCGCAGCACGAGTGATTGAACTCACGCGTCAAGCCGAGCAATGGGGCTTCTCCCACGCGTGGACTTTTGACTCGCATCTGCTGTGGGAGGAGCCGTACGTCGTGCACAGCGCGATGTTGGCGGCGACCCGCAATATCGTCGTTGGACCCATGGTGACTAATCCCGCAACGCGCGACTGGACCGTCACGGCATCGGTCTTCGCCACCCTCAATGAGATGTACGGAAACCGCACTGTCTGCGGTATCGGGCGAGGTGACTCAGCGGTACGCGTCACCAATGGCAAGCCGGTCACCGTTGCCGATCTTCGTGAGTCAGTAGGCGTCATCAGCGGGTTGGCCAATGGTCGCGAGGTTGAGTACAAGGGCAGCATGCTGCGATTCCCTTGGAACCCCACGTCGCGCACACCTGTATGGGTGGCGGCCTATGGCCCCAAGGTTCTTGCACTTGCCGGTGAAGTGGCCGACGGGTTCATTCTTCAGCTCGCCGACCTATCGATCGCTGAGTGGAGCATCGCCGCCGTTCGTTCGGCAGCCGCCGCCGCCGGGCGCAACCCCGACGACATCTCCATCTGTGTGGCCGCTCCGGCCTACATCACCGATGGTTCCGCCGAACAACAAGCGCACGCCTACGACCAATGCCGGTGGTTTGGCGGCATGGTCGGAAACCACGTGGCAGACATCGTTGCCCGCTACGGCGATCAGGGGGCAGCGGTTCCGCAGGATCTGACCGAGTACATCAAGGGCCGTCAGGACTACGACTACAACGAGCACGGCCGCGCCGGAAACACGCACACGCAGTTCGTTCCCGACACGATTGTCGATCGCTTCTGCATCATCGGCACAGTCGAGCAGCACGTGGCCAAACTTGAACAGTTGAAGGCACTCGGAGTCGATCAGTTCGCGATCTACCTCCAGCACGACGCCCAAGATGAAGTTCTCGCGACGTACGGACAGAAGATCATCCCAGCCATCCGCGACCACGTAGCTGCCAAGAGCTGATGGCGACCACTGCCCCCACGTTTCTTCAAAAGCCGGTAGATCCCGCGCGCTCGAATTCGGGGCGCTCTGGTCCCTCGGCATTGAGCAGATTCGCCCGTCGCACGGTGTTTATTATCGGCGGCATTGTGGCGGTGGCGCTGATCTACACGGCCGTGAAGGCAATGGGGCACGCCACCGGGGGTACGTGGCCTTTCACCTCAATGCCTCTGCCCTTTTCGACCGACGACGTCACGATGCCACCCGTGATGGACATCGTGCTGCGCTTTGGCCAACCCCAGCGCACTGGTGACCCGAAGAACCTCACGATGTGGATTCTCGAGGCGATGCTCTTCACCTTCCGAGAGGCCTTCGTCGGATTCATCATCGGCATCATCATCGGAATGGCCATTGCGCTGATCATGCTGCGCACTCGCTGGCTCGAGCGCGGCGTGATGCCCTGGGTGATCGTGTCTCAGACTGTGCCGCTGATCGCTCTTGCCCCGGTGGTTGTTGCGTTTGGCAACCAGATCAAGGTTCCTCTGTTCTCGTGGCAACAGTGGATGTCGGTGGCACTGATCGCGACCTACCTCACCTTCTTCCCCGTTGCAGTCAACGGATTACGTGGCCTCAAGTCGCCCACCCCGCTTGCTCTCGACTTCATGCGCACTAATGCCGCCTCAGGTAATGCCACGTTGTGGAAGTTGCGCATGCCTGCTGCTGTGCCCTTCCTCATCCCCGCACTCAAACTTGCTGCGACCGCCTCGGTGGTCGGCGCGATTGTCGGTGAGATTTCAGCGGGCGTGCGCGGTGGCCTCGGTCGACTCCTGATCGACTACTCCGCTCAGTATCTCAGCGATCCATCGCGGCTGTATTGCGTCGTGATCGGAGCCGCCCTCTTGGGCGTCTTATTCGTCGCACTCATTAACGTGACTGACCTACTGCTCATGCGCAACCGTCCCCGGGAGGCCCGATGACCACCGCCGACACCACTACCCCCGCCATTGAGATTCAGGGGGTCGGAATGGTGTTCAACGGCGGGCGGCCTAACGAGGTCACCGCACTCACCGACATTGATCTCACCGTGCAAGCCGGCGAGTTCATCTCGCTGATTGGTCCCTCTGGTTGCGGCAAGTCAACGCTCATGCGCATCGTCGGAGATCTTGAGACCCCGACCTCGGGCGCGGTGCGCGTCAACGGCAAAGACCCCCGACAGGCGCGACTTGACCACGATTACGGTATGGCTTTTCAGCAGGCCGGCCTGTTCGATTGGCGCACCGTTTCGGCCAATATTGAACTCCCACTTGAGTTAATGAAGTGGAACAAGGCCCGCAGGCAGACGCGCTCGAGTGAATTGCTCGATCTCGTACACCTCGCGGACTTCGGTGCGATGCGTCCGTGGGAACTTTCGGGTGGCATGCAGCAGCGCGTGGCGATCGCGCGTGCGCTGGCCGCTTCACCAGGGTTGCTTCTCATGGATGAGCCATTTGGTGCGTTGGATGAAATGACGCGCGAACGGATGCAGGGAGAGTTGGTGCGCATCTGCGCCGAGACTGGTGCGACGGTCATCTTCGTGACGCACTCCATTCCTGAGGCGGTATATCTCAGCGACCGCGTCGTCGTGATGTCCGCCCGCCCGGGCCAGATCACAGACGTCATTCCTGTCGCACTCGGTGAGCGCAATGAAGACACCCGCGAAGATCCGACCTTCTTCGCTTCGATCACCGCGGTGCGCGAAGCCCTGCGCGGTGCACCGGTGCCGGCCGTGACCGGCTCGAACTCGGTGGACACTTCGTGAGCACCGTTGAAGCGCCCCAGACTCAGGCGCCTAAACCGAAAACTCCGTCGACCGATTCCGGACGATGGCGCTCGCTCCTGCCTCCGCTCATCGTCGGAGTTGTCGCAGTTGTTGCCTGGGAAGTCTTGGTGCGGGTCTTCAACATTCAGAAGTTCCTGATCCCGCGACCCTCATCGATCATCGCCGCACTCAGCACATCGTGGGCTGACATTCTGGAAGGAACAAAACGCACCGGTTACGTCGCAGTATCTGGCTTGATCGTCGGAGTCATCATCGCCGTCGCCCTGGCGCTGCTCTGCACTCGCTTTCGATTCATGGCCGACGCCCTCACCCCCATGGCAGCCGCCTTGGCAGCGACACCGATCGTTGCGTTGGCGCCCATCTATTTCAAGTGGTTTGGCGCCACCGATCCCACGGCCAAGCAGTTGGTAGTGGTGTCCGTCGTAATCTTTCCAGTGTTCATCAACACCGCGCGTGGATTACTTGAGGTACAAAACGTGCAAATCGAACTCATGCACACCTACGGCGTTGGTGACTGGGGCATTTTGCGCGAGGTGCGCCTGCCCAATGCGCTGCCTTTCTTCTTCACGTCGCTGAAGGTTGCCTCCTCGCTGGCGGTCATTGCGGCAATCGTGGCTGAATATTTCGGCGGCCAGCAAGGCACTCTCGGATCGATCATCACGCAGTCGGCAGGGCTTTCCCGGTACGACCGTGCGTGGGCTGCGGTGCTGATGGCTGCGCTGCTCGGCATCGTGCTTTACGCAATCGTTGTCGTCTTGGAACGTACATTTATGCCTTGGCAGCGCGCAGAGGCGAGACGATGACCCTTAACTTCCCTGTTTCACCGATGAATCTCCGCCAGTCAGCCGGCTCGTGGATCATGAACGAGGTGCCTTCGCGCATCGAGGAAGGACAGTGCAGATGAGGAAAAGCACATGGGGAGTGGCCGCGGTTGCCGCCACCTCGGCATTGCTGCTCGCCGCCTGCGGCGGCTCTAGCAGCGGAACGGCCAGTACTGCCGCGTCGGCCTCGGGTTCAGCGAGTGCCTCGGCATCAGAGTCAGCAGCATCGCCTTCCGCAACGGCGTGCGCCAGCCTGACACCGGTCAAGTTGCAGCTGCAGTGGGTTGCCCAGGCTCAGTTCGCGGGTTACTACGCAGCCAAGGATCAAGGCCTATGGGAGAAAGAGTGCCTCGACGTCACGATCGTTGAGGGTGCGGTCGACATCGTGCCGCAGACTCAGCTCGCCACCGGCGCGGTTGACTTCGCCATCGCGTGGGTGCCCAAGGCCCTCGCATCGCGTCAAGAAGGTGCCGGTATTACCGACATCGGCCAGATCTACCAGCGTTCCGGAACCCTCCAGATCTCGCTGAAGGCCAACAACGACATCACCAAGCCCGAGCAGTTGTCGGGTAAGAAGGTCGGTAGCTGGGGCTACGGAAACGAGTTCGAGCTTCTCGCTGGACTCACCAAGGCCGGTGTCACCAACCCCGGTCCCAAAGACCTCATCCAGCAGCAGTTCGACGAGTCGGCACTTCTTGCCGGCCAGATCGACGCAGCTCAGGCGATGACGTACAACGAGTACGCACAGGTTCTCGAGACGATGAACCCGAAGACCGGCAAGCTCTACACCCCTGAAGAGATCGGCGTCATCAACTGGAACGACGTTGGCACCGCGATGCTCCAGGACTCGATCTGGGCAAACACCGAGAAGTTGTCGAGTGACCCGGCCTACCAGGACACCGCCGTTCGCCTACTCAAGGGCGCCATGGCGGGTTGGATGTACTGCCGCGACAACTTCCAGCCGTGTGTTGACATCGTTCTCAAGGCTGGCCCGACATTGGGCAAGTCACACCAGGAGTGGCAGCTCAATGAGGTCAACAAGTTGATCTGGCCGTCGCCCGGTGGCATTGGTCTGGTTCAGGAAGCTGACTGGGCCCGCACCGTTGCTGTCGCAACGTCAACGGGACTGCTCAAGGCTGAGCCCGAGAAGGGTGCGTACGACAACACGTACGCACAGAAGGCGCTCGACCAGCTCAAGGCGGAAGGCGCCGACGTCAACGGCACCAGCTTCGCTCCGCAGACCGTCGTCCTGGCTGAGGGCGGCAAGTAACTCCAGTTCGCTAGGCGGGCGTCCATCCCTCATGGGGTGGGCGCCCGCCTGCATG
>Ga0194058_10001959_pt1 | contig 10181 bp, 10 predicted proteins | sample SepL4417m_MetaG_FD_155490 | JGI IMG/M metagenome (GOLD analysis project Ga0194058, IMG submission 155490) | Anoxic zone freshwater microbial communities from boreal shield lake in IISD Experimental Lakes Area, Ontario, Canada - Sep2016-L442-17m | ecosystem: Environmental > Aquatic > Freshwater... | reverse complement strand
CCTTGGTTGAGGTGTAACCGTGACTAATGAGCGAGCTGTACGTGCTGATCGGTGAATGTCCAGTGAGTGAGAGGAATATTCCGCCCACCAAGAACGCAAACACCAACGAACCGGCAGGTACCGCCAAGTACAGCCACTTAGGCGACGAGAGACGCGGCTCTAATTCGATTCTCATGTTGCCAATAATCACGACAGTCCAGCCATTGCTAGTCCAACTGCTTCTACATCTACTTCATTGCCCGATGCCTCATGCACCACAGCACCGCGATACAGCACTAGCACTTTGTCGGCGAGCGTAAGCACCTCGTCAAGGTCTTCGCTAATTAAGAGCACCGCTTTACCTGCGCTTCTTGCTTCATCAAGCAACTTGTGCACCGCCTCTACAGCGCCAACGTCAAGTCCGCGGGTCGGTGAACACACCACTAAAACACGGGAATTGCCGCCAGTTGCAAAAATTTCACGAGCAAGCAATACCTTCTGCGAGTTTCCACCAGAAAGCTTTCGCGTTGCAGTATGTGCATGTGGCGTTTTGATTTCCAGTTGCTTAATAAACGCTTCAGCCTCAATAAGCGCCGACTTGCGGTCGACAAGGAATCCGCGGTCGCGTGTAAGCACCAAGTTGTCCACAATAGAAAGTGACGGCGCTAGACCAGTGCCGAGTCGGTCTTCAGGAACGTATGCAAGACCAGCCTTGCGAACATTTCGAGTACCAATTCCATTCACACGCGAGCCATTGATAGAAATTTCGCCACTAGTTGGAGCTTGCAAGCCGGCCACAATTTCTGCAAGCTCACGCTGGCCGTTACCCGAAACTCCAGCGATACCCACAATTTCACCTGCTCGAACGCTGAACGAAACGTTGGCAATACGTTCAATGCCATCTTTTGTTAAACCAACATTGTCTAGGTACAGCAGCGTTTCCTGTGCAGCAGCACGCGACCTACGTGGCGACAAGTCAATGTCGCGACCCACCATGAGCTCTGCAAGTTTGCGCGTGTCGGCTTCGCCGCGGGCAACTGAACCCGTTACCCGTCCGTCGCGCATGACGGTCACTCGATCTGAAATATCGACAACTTCGCCAAGTTTGTGGCTCACGAACACCACCGACTTGCCCGCTTGCGTCATAGCGCGAACGGTTTCAAATAACTTTTCCACTTCTGGCGGAGCCAACAATGCAGTCGGCTCGTCAAGGAGCAATATCTCTGCTCCTTGATACAACGCCTTCACAATTTCTACCCGCTGACGCTGACCAGCTGACAAATCGCCAACAGTTGCGCGAGGGTCGAGCGGCAGGCCAAAACGTTCTGCAACTTCGGCCACCTGATCTTCCAAATCAGAATTGCGTAACACGAACGGCAGACTTCGATGACCGAGCACCACGTTTTCCGCAACTGTAAAACGATCGACCAAACGGAAGTGCTGGTGCACCATTGCAATACCGTTTTGCAATCCATGACGCGGACTAGTGAGGCGAACTTGTGTGCCATTACGTAAGACGGCACCTTCGTCGGGTTTGTACAAACCACACAACACAGACGCAAGGGTGCTCTTCCCTGCTCCGTTTTCGCCAAGCAGCGTGTGCACTTCGCCAGGCAATAAATCAAAGTCAACGCGGTCGTTTGCAAGAACTCCGGGGAAGCGTTTCGTTACTTGTCGGGCAGACAATGCAAAGAGGGTCGCACCGCCTAAGCGGTGCGACCCCATTGCGGCCTCAGAAGAGGCACTACTCATTAGGAACTAGCCCTTTGGAATCTCGCCAATAACACCTTCAACAAGGTACTGCATGCCGAGCAAGTCGCCCAAAGGCGCAACTACTCCAGCGGCAATAACTTCCTTACCGGTGTTGTCTTTGATTGGTCCAGTGAATGGTGCAAAAGATCCATCAATGATTGCAGCAGCTTTCGTAGCAATGAGAGCCTGTGTATCTGCGCTAACCGATGAGCCGAATGCTCCCAACTTGACCGTTCCGTCTGCCATGTTTCCGTAGAACTGGCCTGCGTCGCCTGCAGGGCAGGTTCCGGCAGCTACTGACTTAGCAGTCTTGATGTAGTAAGGACCCCAGTCCCAAATTGGAGCGGTGAGCCAGGTGTCTGGGAAGTCGCCAGCCTTGGTGTCTGAGTTGTAACCAACCCACTTGGCACCAGCTTCTTTTGCTGCTTCACCAGTTGCAGTTGAGTCCTGGTGCATACCAAGTACATCTGCTCCTGCTTGCAACAACGACTGTGCTGCTTCCTTTTCCTTGGCTGGATCAAACCAGGTTGAAGTCCATGCAACTTGAACAGTTGCTTTTGGATTCACCGAACGTGCACCCAATGTGAAGGCATTCAAACCACGAACAACTTCAGGAATTGGGAATGCTGCAACGTAACCAAGCTTGCCGGACTTTGATGCTGCGCCAGCTGCGATACCCGAAAGGTAACGAGCTTCTTCTGCTGCGCCGAAGTACGTGCCCATGTTTGTTGAAGTCTTGTAACCAGTTGCGTGCTCGAAGCACACGTTTGGATACTTGGCTGCTGTTTCAAGCATTGGGTCCATGTAACCGAATGAGGTACCGAAAATCAGGTTGTAACCCTCGCTCGCGAGTTGATCGTAAGTTGCTGCGGATTCTGCACCTTCTGGAATGCTCTCCAAACGGGTAACAGTGATTCCGAGTTCTTTTTCGAGTTCAGCGATTCCCTGATCATGCTGATATGTCCAACCAGCATCTCCAGGAACGCCGATGTAGACAACGGCAACTTTCAAGTTGCTGTAGTCGGCAGCAGCGGCGGCTGTGGTGTCTGAGGATGAACTGCTGCTGCCGCATGCTACGAGTCCTACGACCGCAGCTGCCGCAAGGGCAATCCCCTTAAGGTGTTTCATTTTCATCTAATTGCTCTCCCCCTATGCAATTTGCATAGTCATTGTTGGTTCTCCGCGCCGGGTGGCACGCCCCGAGAGTAACACGGTCTGACTAGGCCAAAATCCATTGAATGACTACGTTTTACAAAAAATTAGGAAGGTCCGTCAACTAACCTGAAGTCGTATGAAAACCTCGCTTGATGGTCTGATTGACGAGTCGGTCACCATCATTCGCGAAGTGGCCGCCGAGTTCGAGCGCCCAGTGCTGCTGTTCTCGGGTGGAAAAGATTCAGTAGTCATGCTGCACCTGGCCATGCGCGCCTTTGCACCAGCACGCATCCCTTTCCCTGTGATGCACATTGATACTGGTCACAACTTCCCCGAAGTTATTGAGTTCCGCGATCGTTGCGTTGCAGATACTGGTGTGCAGCTGATTGTCGGCTCGGTGCAAGCCTCAATCGACGCCGGAAAGGTTGCCGATGTGTCTGGTCCCCGCGCCAGCCGCAACCCGCTGCAAACTGTCACCCTGCTCGACTCCATTGCCGAGCACCGCTTCGATGCCGTATTCGGCGGAGCTCGACGCGATGAAGAACGTGCTCGCGCGAAGGAACGTGTTTTCTCCCATCGCGATTCCTTTGGCCAATGGGACCCAAAGAATCAGCGTCCAGAGCTGTGGGGCATTTATAGCGGTCGGCACCGCCAAGGCGAACACTTCAGAATATTTCCACTATCCAACTGGACCGAACTCGATATCTGGACATTTATCGGCCAGTACAACATCGATTTGCCAAGTATTTATTACGCACACACTCGCCCAATTTTTATGCGCGACAACATGCTGATGGCCGTTACCGACTTTTTGCCTCCGGATGAAGGAGCCGCAGTTGAGCAGATGCAAGTGCGTTTCCGAACTGTTGGTGATGCAACATGCACAGCCGCCGTTGCATCGAGTGCGTCCACAGTTGACGACATCATTGCTGAAACCGCAGTTGCCCGAGTAACAGAACGTGGCGCGACACGCGCCGATGACCGCATGTCAGAAGCCGGCATGGAAGACCGCAAGCGAACGGGCTACTTCTAATGGAACGCCTGCGCTTTGCAACAGTTGGTTCTGTTGATGACGGCAAATCAACACTGATCGGCCGTTTGCTGTACGACTCGAAGAGCATCTTCGAAGACCAACTTGAGCACATTGAAGCAGTGAGCAAGCGCCGTGGTGACGACTATGTCGACCTTTCATTGCTCACTGACGGATTACGCGCCGAGCGCGAACAAGGCATCACCATCGATGTTGCCTACCGTTACTTCGCAACTCCGAAGCGGTCTTTCATCATTGCTGACTGCCCCGGCCACATCCAATACACGCGAAACATGATTACTGGTGCGTCAAATGTTGACCTCGCCATTGTGCTTATCGATGCGCGCACTGGAGTGATCGAACAAACACGCCGTCATAGTTTGCTGGTTTCACTGCTCGGTGTCCCTCACCTAGTGATTTGCGTGAACAAGATGGACCTCGTTGGCTACGACCAAGAAGTTTTTGACCGCATTCGCGGAGAGTTTGAACAGTTTGCATCACGACTTGATCTCCAAGATGTGACCTTCCTGCCAATCAGCGCTCTCGCAGGAGACAATGTGGTGACGCGTTCAACGAACATGGATTGGTTTGAAGGACCAACGCTGTTGCATCATCTGGAAAACGTATACACCGCTAGCGATGACAACCGCATTGACACACGATTCCCTGTTCAATTTGTCATTCGCCCGCAGCGAGCCGACTTTCCCGACTATCGCGGATACGCAGGACGAGTTGCTGGCGGAGTGTTGCGTGTAGCCGACGAAATTATGGTGCTGCCTTCTGGGCTCACTAGCACCATCACTGGCATCGATTCGCCGCTTGGGCCACTAGAGGAAGCAACACCGGGACAAGCGGTCACCGTATTGCTGGCAGACGATCTGTCAATTACACGTGGCGACATGATTTGTCGTCCAAACAACAGGCCCCGAGTATCTCAAGAACTGGAAGCCATGTTGTGCTGGATGGATGACGCAGCGCCAATGCAGCCAGGCAAGATTTACAGCATCAAGCACACCACCAAAGTTGCGCGTACAAAAATTACCGAAGTGCTCTATCGATTGAACATTTCTACATTGAGTCGCGAAACTGGTGTGAACCAATTAGCGATGAACGAAATTGGCCGCGTCACATTGCACACCACCGCTCCACTGATGTTTGATGATTACCACCAAAACCGAACTACTGGTTGTTTTATTATCGTTGACGAAGCAACAGGACAAACCGCTGGTGCAGGAATGTTGTTATCTCCTCGCACATGACAAACTCGGCAAACCAACCCGTCTGGCATCAGCCACAAGTAAGTCGTGAACAATTGTGGGGTGCGCACGAATTTCATGGCATGACTATCTGGCTCACAGGGTTGTCAGGTTCTGGAAAGTCGACTATCGCCCACGAATTGGCTCAACAGTTAACCGATTTGGGCAAGTTTGCTTACGTATTGGATGCCGACAATGTGCGACATGGTCTGAATAGTGATCTTGGGTTCACCGACGATGATCGAGCAGAAAACGTTCGTCGTATGGCCGAGGTTGCAAAGTTGTTTGCCGGTTCTGGTGCGATCACCTTGGTTCCAATCATTAGCCCGTTTGCTTCTGGGCGCCAATTCGCTCGCCTCATTCACACAACTGACAACTTGGAATTCGTTGAAGTACATGTTGCGACCCCACTTGCCGAATGCGAGAAGCGCGACACCAAAGGTCTGTATGCGCAGGTGAAGTCCGGAGCAAACATTGGTCTTTCCGGCGTCAATGCTCCATACGAGGCGCCTACCACCCCTGAATTCGTATTGTGCGCTAGCGGTGAATCGCTAGATCAGTGCGTAGCAGCTTTGTTGCGTGACGTTTTGCTGCGTTGCGACATGAAAAGATAGTCAACGTGCAATACGATCCGCACCCACAGCTTCCGTTGATGATTGGCCATGCCCTAATCGCTCCGCGCATCAAGGTGATGTATGTGCCAACAACAAAGGTTGCTTGTAGCACATTGAAATTATTGATTTCACAAATTGAAGGTTCGTACAACGAACAAGCGGCCCGCGAAATTATCACGCCAAATATCTCGCAGGAACAGACCATCCACAACTATCGCGTGCACGGCTTGCGGCGCATGTTTGATCTGGCCCCGCAGGAACAATGGGAAGCTATTCAGTCGCCGGATTGGCTACGCGTTGCCGCATTGCGTGACCCATTAAAGCGTGCATATTCATCATGGGAGAACCGAGCGTTCCTCAGGGCGCCTGGCACACCTGCAGCCATTTTGGAAGCGTGCTCTGATGCATTGGTCGATGGTCGTGTAGACGTAGCGGCCACCTTCAAAAAATTTGCTCGCGCAATTCACGCCGACCGCGATGCCTTTGCCATTGATGATCACTTCAGACCGCAGTTCAACAACTTGTATTCAAACCAATTGGAATACCAAGAGTTTATTCGCATCGATACACCTGGTGAAATGCAACGTTTGGCAGACGTACTGAACTCGCGAGGCGGAACGAACATTGCGCTCCAACGCCTCAACAGCGGTCTTGGCATCAAAGCAGAACAGGTCTACGATCGTGAAACCGCAGACCTCATTGAACAGACTTACCACGAGGACTATGAGTGGTTTCATTTCGAGCGACACAATTACGCAGCATCAACTGCATCGTTCGTACTCGACCCGCTTCAGCAGGCATTTCTTCTCAATCTGCGACAAACAACCGATCGACTGCAAACACTTTCTAACGCTGCGTTAACTCGAGTCGGGTTCCGTTACGGCTTGCGGCAAGTACTTCGTTCGTTGAAACTTCGTTTTACGCGCCCGAGCCGACGACACGATGTGAAGTTGTTGCAGTGGTAGTAGCTCGCATAGGCGTTGTCACAGTCTCTGACCGCGCGTCACAGGGTGTGTACGAAGACTTGGGTGGACCAGCAATACGCGAATACCTCGGCAAACACATCACGAGCGAGTGGACCGATGTTTCGCGCATCGTTCCAGATGAAACCGACGTGGTAGCCGCGACATTGATCGAATTGGCCGATACCGAAGGCTGTTCACTCATTGTGACTACCGGAGGAACTGGACCTGCCCTCCGCGACATCACTCCAGAAGCCACTGAAGTCGTATGCACAAAGATGATGCCTGGCTTTGGCGAACTGATGCGCCAAGTCAGCCTGCAATACGTGCCGACCGCAATTCTTTCGCGACAAACTGCAGGAATCCGCGGCACATGCTTAATCGTGAACCTGCCAGGCAAACCAACTTCAATAGCGCAGTGCCTCGACGCTGTGTTGCCTGCGATCCCCTATTGCATCGACATCATCGGAGGCGCTCACATAGAGGTGGGCAATGGTGTTGCAGCGTTTAGACCTAAATCTCAATAACGCTTACTTGCTGGCGTCGTACGCCTGACCGGCAGCTTTCGGTGCGCGACTGCGACCAACGAAACCGGCAACAACAATGAGCGTCACAATGTATGGCGCCATCAACAAGAACTCTGAAGGAATGCCCGTATTCAGGTTGGACATCTTCAGCTGAATTGCTTCAGACAGTCCGAACACCAATGCTGCAGTGAGCGCACCGACTGGATGCCAACGGCCAAAGATGACTGCAGCAAGCGCGATGAAGCCGCGACCGTTCGTAATATTTTGATCAAATCGACCAACTGTCCCTAATGGCCACCACGCTCCACCAAGTCCCGCAACTGCGCCAGCGATCCACACGTTGCGATAGCGCAAACGAATGACATCCACTCCGAGAGTGCCTGCAGCTTGTGGGTACTCACCAACTGCTCGGGTGCGAAGTCCCCACCGTGTTCGATACAAGAACCATGTCGACACCACAACAGCAATGATCGAGATATACACAAATATGGTTTGCGTAAACAGCACCACGCCAAGAACAGGAATTTTGCTGAGCAATGGAATAGCCCACGGCCTAAACGGCTTCACGATGTTGTATTCGGGGTGAGGCGTCAAAATTCGCTGCGCCAAGAAACTGGTGAGACCGAGCGAAAAGAAGTTAATTGCGAAACCGACGATGACTTGATCAACACGGAACCGAATTGCAAACACTGCCAAAATTGCAGACAGCGCAACTCCCATCGCCATCGCGCCAACTAATCCTGCCCAAGGCCCGTACAACGAGCCAACAACTGCTCCAGCAAACGCGCCACCAAGCAATTGTCCTTCAATCGCAATATTGATCACTCCACTGCGCTCACACAAAATTCCTGCGATTGCACCAAGCGTGATGGGCACACTGCGGGTAACCGTGTCTTGCAACATGCCCGTCAGGCTGAACGATCCGCCCGAAGCCGCCCAGGTGAGGAATGCAATAACGAAAGTTCCAGTCGAAATGGCAAGAACGACATTGGTCCATTTCCCGAAACCACGAAATAGTTGAATAGCGCCGAGCGCGATAAATGCGACTGCGAGAGCACGAGCAAACGGTTGAGCAGGCAGAAACAAGGTGTACGTATCGACAAGTTTGAATCCGGCATTCCCAGGACGCCCTGCTAACAAAAATGCGCAAACCAGCCCAAGGAAGACCAGTGAAAAACCAACATTGCGAGCTCTTTTACGCTGCTCGAGCGAAAGCATTGGTGTTGTTGAATCCACTGCGATGCTCATGATCCCCATCCCCTAAATGTTTGTCCTGCAGAAACGGTTGCCGATTTTGTGCGCCAAATGCTCTTCACTAATAGCGGTGCTGCAATAAACATGACGATCAGCGCACGCAAGACGACAATTAAGTCAATTGGAACGTCGCTAGCAACTTGCATCTGTCGGCCACCTGCCTGCAGCGCACCAAACAAAATGGCTGCAAACAGCGTCCCTAACGGACTGGATTGACCGAGCAATGCAATCGCAATGGCATCAAAACCAATGTTTCCTGCAAAGTTCGCAGACGCATACCCATATGTTCCAAGCACTTCGGCGGCACCTGCCATACCTGCAACAGATCCTGCAAACACCATGGCGAGCACCGTAAGCCGCTTGACATGCATTCCTGCATATGTAGCAGCATCAGCATTTAATCCATACGCACGGAATTCAAAACCAGTTGTGCTCTTCTTCAAGAACCACCAATACGCCGCGACCACCCCGAGCGCTACAAAGAATCCTGCATGTGCCACCAAATCTGCACGACCATCGAGGAAACCAAACAAGCGTGGCAATCGACCTTGCGCTGTGACCATTTTAGAAATTGGGTCGGTGCGCCCTTCACGCTGGAACATATTTGTTTTCAGCATCCACAAAATAAAGAAAGCCATCATGTTGTTGAGCATGATGGTGGTAATCACCTCATGTGCCCCCGTGCGAGCTTTTAATATTCCTGGAATTGCACCGAACGCTGCACCGCCTAATGCGCCGGCAAGCACTGCAAGTGGCACCTGAATGATTCCTGGGCCATGCATGCTGAAACCAACCCACAACGCGGACATTCCACCCGCGAGCATTTGCCCAGTTGCACCAATATTGAACAGCCCCGCCTTAAACGCAATCGCTACCGAGATTCCACACAAAATCAGTGGCGTAGAACTATTGATGGTGTTTGAAATAGCCCGCAAAGACCCAAATGAACCAACAACTAGAGCCCAGTAAGCATCACCAACGGTTGCAAATGCACCTGCAATATTTCCGTTCTGCAATTTGTCAATGTCGGAAATGATGATGATGATTGCACCAACGATGAGCGCAGACAACACTGCAAGCAATGTGAGTTTCATTGAACTGATGCGGTTCAAACGCTCTCCAATTTTATTGAACAGCTTCTTCATGCTTTAACCGCACTATCTGGACGTGAGCCCGCCATGTACAGGCCAACTTCCATTGGCGTGACTTTCTTTGGATCAAGCTCGGCTACTACTTTCCCTCGAAACATGACAAGCAATCTGTCAGAAAGCGCCATTACCTCATCAAGCTCCGTACTCACGATGAGCACAGCAGTGCCAGCATCACGCTCTTTCACTATTCGCGAGTGAATGTACTCAATACTGCCCACATCAACTCCACGCGTGGGCTGCGCAGCTATGGTCAGTCGTAAATCGCGGCTGAGCTCTCGTGCCACAATCACCTTTTGTTGATTACCGCCAGAAAGGGTCCCAACACCGGTTTCTTTACTTGGCGTACGAATGTCGTACTCACTAATCAACGTGTCTGCAATTGCATTTGCCGCGTTCCAATCCACGATCACACCATGTGAAAACTGGTCGTCGTGATAACGCGTAAGAACCAAATTCTCGGCAACACTCAGGCCACCGACTAGACCCTGACGCTGACGATCT
>Ga0194058_10001957_pt1 | contig 10183 bp, 13 predicted proteins | sample SepL4417m_MetaG_FD_155490 | JGI IMG/M metagenome (GOLD analysis project Ga0194058, IMG submission 155490) | Anoxic zone freshwater microbial communities from boreal shield lake in IISD Experimental Lakes Area, Ontario, Canada - Sep2016-L442-17m | ecosystem: Environmental > Aquatic > Freshwater... | reverse complement strand
CATCCCCGTAATCAACCCCACCACCTGCTGCGCCGTCACCGGGTCCACCACCCGGGCCAGCACCAGTCTCACTAATTACGTCTTTTCCACCGGATGACTGAACCCCGGTTTTGCCCACAGCAGGAGGATTGAACTAAATACGACAGAGATACACCCCGCCTCCTGGTAGAGGGTCGCAGTTATCGGTGAGAGCATAGCCTGCACCCCGAGTAAAAGCCCGATCGCGTTGTACACCATCGAGAGCCCAATATTGATCTTGATCCGCCGGATGACTTTTTTCGACATCCAGACAAAGTCCACGAACTGCCAGAGATCGTCCTTCATGAGGGTGACATCGGCAGTCTCAATCGCGACATCGGTACCTGATGCACCCATTGCGATACCCACATCTGCTTTTGCAAGGGCGGGGGCGTCATTGATCCCATCGCCAATCATCCCTACAATCTGCCCCTTTGCCTGAAGTTCCTCAACCACCGCAAGTTTCTGCTCCGGAAGCAGGTTTGCCTGGTAACGGTCAACGCCGATCGAGGCACTCACGGCCTTTGCAACCGTTGCGTTATCCCCGGTGAGCATGACGATGTTCTTTATCCCCATCTTCCGTAAAGCCGCAATGGCCTCCGCAGTTCCCGGGCGGATCTCATCGGCAATGGCGATCAGTCCCACGACCGTAGTATCGCGGGTGACCATGATGACGGTCCGTCCCAGGTCCATCTGTTTTGTGACAATGGCGAGGACGTCCTCTCCCGGGTGTACACCTTTCAACTCAATGAATTCCGGTTTGCCAATAATCAGGGTGTGTGCACCTGACCGTGCGGTGATACCCATGCCGGTTTCGCTTTTGAATTCCTCCGGGTCCGGAACCGTAATATTCCGGGCTGCGGCAGCGGCAAGGATGGCCCGGGCAAGCGGATGTTCAGAGAATTTTTCACCGGTTGCCGCAAGAAGGACCACATCCGCTTCCTGGAATCCGGGAAGCGCAATAACTTCGACAACCTTTGGTTTGCCGAGGGTAAATGTCCCGGTCTTATCCACCAGCAGCGTGTCAAGTTTTCCCGAAAGTTCGAGAAAACTGCCTCCCTTGATCAGGACACCGCGCCGGGCAAGGTTGGAGATCCCGGCAGTAACCGCAGTCGGGGTGGCAATCGCAAATGCACACGGACATGCAACCAGCAGGATGGAGACAAAGACGAGAACCTTTCCTGACAAGAGATACCCAATCACCGCGATGACGATGACTACCGGCAGGAACCAGGTCGTAAACCGGTCGGCAATTCCCTGGATGGGGGCTCGTGTGCCCTGTGCACCTTCAACCAAGTGAACGATGCGGGCAAGAGTTGTGTCTTCACCGACTCGCGTTGTCCGGACCTCAAGGTGACCGGTCTCGTTCATGGTCGCGCTGAATACTTCGCTCCCTTCGTTTTTCTCGACCGGGATTGATTCCCCGGTAATGGGGGCCTGGTTTACGCTGCTCGCACCCTTTGTGACGATACCATCGACCGGGATCCGTTCTCCCGGCCTGATAACAACGATATCCCCTATCTGGACCTCTGCGGCTAGCAAGGAAACTTCTTCAGTGCCGCGACGCACATTTGCCATCTTCGGCGCGAAATTCAACAGGCTCCGGATATTTTTCTTTGTTTTATCGAGCGTGTAGGACTCGAATGCCCCGACAACCGACATGATGAAAACGATCAATGCCGCTGACAGGAACTGGCCAACGGCCATCGTTGCGATAAGGGCAACGGTAACAAACACATTGACCGTGATCTTCCGGTGGTACATGTCGCGGAATCCCGAGACAAAACGCGTGTATCCTCCAAAAAGTGTAGCAACGAGGGCAATACCTCCGCTCACATAGAACGGTACTACCGGGTAGAACGAGAGGACATAGCTGGCGATGATAAGAATAAGGACGATGAACGGCACAAGACCGAACACCAGGGCATCCCAATATACGGGAGTTTCAGTTTGATTATTATCCATAGATTCGGTTACCTCAATTTACTAAAAAAACACAGGCCCCTTCCCCGGAGGGTACAGACCCGTTAATCGCGATTGTACGGTGTGTTACTTCGAGGGGGTCTTTTTCTTGTCTTTTCCCTGAGTTGCGTCAGGAGCTGCACCGCAGGTTTCTCCGCCGCCACAGCATCCGCCGCTCTTGTTCATCGATTCCTTAATCGCTGCAAAAAATCCTGTTTTCTTCTTTTCGTCTGCCATGATACTATACCTCACTGATTTCTTTATTCAGAATTCGATACCTTGAATTGTGTTATCCGATATTTAAAGATGAGCGATATCGGGGAGATCCTGGACCTCTTCACTCTCCCCCATCGTTCTCACGCACTCTCTGGTCCGAATGTCCCGTCAATCCACCGGATGATCTCGTCCCTTACGCTATGGAACCCGGCCCGGACTTCCTCATCAGACCCGGTGAATGCCGAAGGGTCGGGAAAACTCTGGTGAATCACTTCTTGTGCGCCCGGGAAGAACGGGCAGGCTTTGTTTGCCGCGTCGCAAACCGTAACGACAGTCTCAATACCCGTTCCGTAAAATTCATCCGTCAGTTTTGACCGGTGCCCGGAGATATCGATTCCGATCTCCTGCATCACCGCGATCGCCATCGGGTGAACCCGGGTAACTTCCGTACCGGCGCTGAATACTTCGTACCGGTCACCGTATTTAGACTTCATGTACCCTTCCGCCATCTGGGAGCGGGCGGAGTTGTGGGTGCAGATGAACAGGATCTTCTTTTTCATAAGGTCCTCATTTTGTTTCACCGCACCGACGTGCTGCACGTGCCGTCATTCTTTCCGCCGTACCATTTTTCCCTGAGCCAGAGCGAGACGTTCACGAGACCGATAAGCACCGGCACCTCGACAAGCGGCCCGATGACCGTAGCAAATGCTGCCGGTGACGCGATACCAAAAACCGCAATCGCAACTGCAATCGCGAGCTCGAAATTGTTGGACGCAGCGGTGAACGAGAGCGAGGCCGACTTTGCGTAATCGACGCCAAGACGGTGGGACATCCAGAAGCTGACAAAGAACATGATGACGAAGTAGAAGAGCAACGGGATTGCGACACGGACCACATCAAACGGCACGTTCACAATATACTCGCCCTTGAGCGAGAACATCACGATGATGGTGAAGAGCAGGGCGATGAGGGTGATGGGCGAGATCTTCGGTATGAATACCTGCTCGTACCACGCTTTTGATTTCACCCGGATCAGGGCATACCGCGTGACCATCCCGGCAATGAACGGGATGCCGAGGTAGATGAAAACGCTCTCCGCGATCTGGACAATGGTAATCGACACTGCAGAGCCGGCTCCGAGGCCGAGCAGGGGTGGCAGGTAGGTGATGAAGAACCATGCATAGACCGAGTAGAAAAATACCTGGAAGAGCGAGTTCATCCCCACGATGGCAGCGCAGTACTCGCAGTCACCTTCAGCAAGATCGTTCCAGACGATCACCATCGCGATACATCTTGCAATGCCAACGAGGATCAGCCCGTACATGAACAGCGGCTGGTCGCGGAGGAAAATAACCGCAAGGGCGAACATCAGTACCGGACCAACGATCCAGTTCTGGACGAGTGAGAGACCGAGAACCTTGGTGTTCTGGAACACCCTGCCGAGTTCCTCGTACTTCACCTTCGCGAGCGGCGGGTACATCATCAGGATGAGCCCAATCGCGATCGGTATGGACGTGGTCCCGATTGAAAGGCCGGTTATCAGTAACGGTACTGCGGGCATAAAGTACCCGATGCCGATACCGACAGCCATGGCAAGGAAGATCCAGAGCGTCAGGTAGCGGTCAAGAAAGGAGAGTTGCTTAGTCGTGTTCATTCTTATCTGCCTCAGGGATGTGCTTTGATTATTTTTTCAAGGACGAGCACTGCATCCTCCACCAGTTTCGGGCACTTTTGGCCGGCAATGCGTTTTTCCTGCGCTTCTGCATGTGCCTCCGGATTGCTCAGGTCATACCCGAGCAGGTCTGTGCAATTGACCGAACCGTGCAGGACTGTGTATTCCCGGACAAACTCTCGTACGAGTTCGTAGGTTCTCTCACGCTCCGCACAGGTTTCCGGTACGGCCTTCCCGTATTTCAGCCCGATCACCATGAGGGCGCCGGATACCGCGCCGCAGATGTTCCCGGTCCGCCCGACTCCTCCGCCAAAGCCACTGGCAACTTTGCACGCGGTTGCCCGGTCCATTCCCAGTTCTTCTGAAAAGGTGGACAATAGTGCCTGAGTACAGGAAAATCCACCCTTGAAACCGGCAACCGCCTCATCTGATTTTGTCATGCCTCTCTTTTCTCCTCTCTGAATTCTAACCTAATATCGCATTAAACAAATATCCCGTCAGGGTGATCGCCACGAACATGATTCCCACGAAAACCGCAAGAAGTTTGATCTTGATCACTTTCCGGAGGATGATCAGTTCCGGCAGGGAGAGCCCGATGACGGCCATCATGAACGCAAGCGCCGTACCCATTGCCATGCCTTTTGCCGTAAGGACTTCCATGATCGGGATCATACCGGCAGCGTTCGAATAAAGCGGGATACCAATCAGCACCGCAATCGGCACTGCGAGCGGGTTGCCGGGTCCTGCAATGTTGACCAGGAAATCTGCCGGGGCGTACCCGTGAATGATCGCACCGATGGCGATACCGATGAGGATGTAGGGCAGAACCTTTAACGTGATGCTCTTCGATTCGCTGATACCGAAATCGACCCGCTCCCGCCCGGTCATTGGTTTCTCGGCCTGCTCGTGTATCTTGCACTTGTACACAAACTCCTCGACCTCGCTTTCCAGGTGGAGACGCCCGATGATAATACCGGCGACAATTGCGATGATGAGACCCGAGACAATGTAGATAAGCGCAATCTGCCAGCCGAACATTGCAAAGAGCATGGCTGCTGCTACCTCATTGATGAGCGGAGATGCAATCAGGAACGAGAAGGTGATGCCAAGCGGTACACCGGATTCCACAAATCCGATGAAGAGCGGTACTGCCGAGCAGGAGCAGAACGGCGTGGGAATGCCAAGAAGGGCAGCAACCACGTTGCCCACCCCTTCGCTGCGTCCTGCCACCCATTTCTTCACCCGCTGGGGGGTGATGTAGGTGCGGACAACCCCAACGGCAAAGACGATCACGGCGAGCATCAGCGTCACCTTGATCGAGTCGTAGACGAAGAAGTTCACTGATGATGCAAGGGGAGTACCCTGTAACAGGCCGAGGATCGAGTATGTCACCCAGTCGGCGAATAGTTGTAAATAATCCTGCATGGTGTTATCCTCCGGTTATTTTCTGATCGATAATTTTCTCCATATCTTCGGTGAACTGGCGTACCCGTGCACCCGCTGTGGGAGACACGTTGTTGATGGATCGCATGAGTTCCCGTATGTGGAGGAGCCCGGACAGTTCCTTGTCGCAGGTCTTGCCGAAACGGGGCGCCCGGCAGAAGTGGCAGATCCGCAGGCCATAATGCTGGAGCTGTTCCGGGCTGAGCTGTGTCCCGTGCAGTTCTGCGCTTGCCTCAATGGTCGAACCGCAGGGAGAGCCCCGGATTACCCGGACATTGTCAATGGTGCCGTCTTCCTGTACCGTTACGTCAAACGAGGGGCGACCGAACACTTTTGCATACTCATTGATTGCCGGTACCCAGGTAGTGTCTTCAAGCGAGCACATCGTCAGGGGCGCAACGATATCCTCATTGATTGCCTTGGCCTGCCGGAGAAACCCGGGTCCGAAACTGACCCCGAGGATCACTGGTTTCATTTTCTCGATGATCGCTAAAGCGACATCCGGGTGACGGACATAGGAGATGTAAAGATCGCATTCCGGGAGCGTGAGTTCAATATCATCCGCAATCACGCTCTGCGGGAACGGTGCCATGATCCATTCAGTAGGGAACCGTTCCTTAATGATCTCATAGGCCCGGTCGCCGAATTTACCGTCACTTACAATGCCGATTTTCATGAGGAGATCTCCTTTGAATTCTGCCTGTCCGGACCTGCCTTGATGATCGCCCGTACCACTTTCTCGATCTCATCGTACTGGACCTCGTCCATCCCCTTTTTCTCGATGCCGAGTTCGGTAGCGATGATATGATGGTGGGGGACGAGGCTGGATGCTGAAAGTTTTTTCTTCGCACAGCAGTCTGTGCAGCCGTCGATCACGATAACCTGTTCCGCGTCCCCGATCTCCGCTTCCAGTGTTGCGGCGGATTGCTTGGCATGCATCCAGACGTACTGCCCGGGTTTTCGCTGCATAAGCAAGGTGGCTGCCTGCGTCGTAAGTTTCCCGGTATTCGAGATACCGGAGCAGGTGACAAGGGCGTAGGTCATTTACTAACCTCCGTTACCGGCTGTACAGAATCCTTCCTGTAATAGAGCTGGCAGTGGCAGTGTCCGTCTTTCGCGATCTCGTCCCGGTGGTAGATGCACGGGCAGATGATCGCCCGGTCCTTCTCAACATCTCTGGACCGAATCCGGCACGGGCAGTACTGCTCACCGAATTTCTGCTTGTTGCGTGCGAGCCCCCGGATAACCGTATCGAGTATTTTTTCGTCCGGGTTCAGCACCCAGCCATTCTCTTGTGCGTACTCTTCAGCCCACGCACGGATCCCTGCTTCGTTAGTCGTTGTTCTCGCTCCTTACCGTTTCAGCAGGTTCCGCCGCATCCGCAGCCGCACCCACCATCTTTTCCGCCGGCCTTCTTGTCCGGTATTGCAGCCTTTTTCATCCTGCCCTCACCTTTCCAGCACGCAGCGACAATCTTCTCGATATCGTCGTTCGTATAGGATTTCGAGGGACCCTTGGTGATACCGAGTTCAGTCATGACCAGGTGCTGTCCTACCGGGACTCCCTGTGCCTCTGCAATCTTCTTTGCGCAGAGCATCGGGCAGCCATCGAGAATGACAACTTCATCGACATTCTTTGCGTTCGTGACCAGTCCTTCAGAACCGATCGCGAGCAGCGAGGCACAGGCAATACTGCCGTAGCCTTCCTCGGTCAACTGGATTGCTGCAAGGTTGGTCAGTTGTCCGACATTCGCCTGCCCGGCGCAGGGAAAGATGATCCGTTTGGGTTCGTTTGCTCCGCATGAACATGTGGGTTTTTCTGTCATTGTTTTCACTCCGTTAACATTTTCTTGATCTCATTCACGTCCGGTATCCGGCCTTCCGCCCGCACTTCACCGTTGATGAAGAGCGCCGGCGGGAGCATGACGCCCCGCTCGACAATTTCGATAAGGTCGTCCACTTTGACGATCTCTGCCGTGATCTTCAGTTCGTTTACTGCCTGCTCGGCATTGGCAAAGAGACGCTTGCACTTTGCACAGCCGGTTCCGAGAATTTCGATTTTTGTCATAAGGTCACACCAGGATGGACAGGTTTTGCTTCATGGTTTTACGGAGGATTTCTTGTATTCTTCATAGAGTACACGGGCATATTCGTCCCCGGCATTCCGGGGGATGTAATTGTACACCTTTATTCGTTTGAGGAGTGAATCCCGGATCTCCGGATCGCTCTTAAGATCCTGCGTTTTTACTTCTGCTATGCATTCATCGAGCATACAGATCCCGGTCGGAATCCCGTTGACCGGGATTTGCCGGATGCGCCGAAGTGCATCGGCAGCACAGCAGGGTTTGTTATCATTTCCCATGGGACATACCTGTTCTGAATAAATCTTGAGGAGTAATTCAATTTTAATTGAAACAATTGTTGACTTCCAAGATATTAATACTTGAGTATTTCATCATTGTTTGAAATGAAAAAAAGAGGATTGGAATGTTGAAAAGATCCCAGGGACTCCTGAATCACTTTCACGTTAATAGTATAGCGGTCACTCCCGCTTTTTTCACTGCTGCTTCAATGTCATGGATGGTAACTATCGAGGGATCGTAACTGACCTTCATCTTGTTGGTGATTGGGTTCAGACCGAACGCTACTATCCCGCGAAGAGATCTTACCTGCTTCTCAACGATCTGCCCTTCACAGGAACAGCCAAGCCCTTCGATCCGGAATGTCGCTATCTCCAATGCCCCCGGTTCATTCGCATCGCGGGTCATGGGAGCAGGAGCGGATGCGCCTGTCAGTTGTGTCTCTCCGGAACAGCAACAGGAACTTTTTACAGCAACAACAACAGGAGCCGGAGCCGGTGCTTCAGTGAGTGGGGCCGTGCAGGAACAACTGGATCCCGCAGACCCCCTGCTCTCCGGAGATGATACTGGTATTTCGGTAGCCGGCCCCGCACAGGAGCATCGTGCTACGGCGGGTGCTGCTACTGTCTCGCGGGGGATCGCGACAGAAGATTGCTCTACCGCTGCAAGTGTGAGCTCGGTTTTGCTCTTCCATTTCAACAGCCGCAGGGCATTCAGGATCACAAAGACAGCGCTCGCCTCATTGAGGAGCAGCCCCGTGACCAGCCCGAGGTACCCGAGCAGTGCTGCAATGACCATGAACGCAACGTTGATCAGCGAGACGGCAATGTTCTGCCGGATCGTGGTTACGGTCCGGTGGGAGAGCTCCCGGACGTACGCAATCTTTCCGAGGTCATCGGACATCAGGACAACATCCCCGGCTTCGATCGCGATGTCCGTGCCCGCCGCACCCATAGCGATGCCGACATCTGCAACGGCCATGGCCGGTGCGTCATTGATCCCGTCGCCGACCATGGCGACCGCACCGTACTGCTCCCTGAGCTGCCGCACAACGTCGACCTTGTCCGTTGGCAGAAGACCGGCCCGATACTCGTCAACACCGACACGGCGTGCAATGGCCTGAGCACTCCGTTCATTGTCACCGGTCAGCATCACGGTCCGGACGCCGGCACGCGAGAGGCGCTGGAGAGCCTCAACCGCACCGGCACGCATCTCATCAGCGATCGCGATGAGACCGGCGAGGGTTCCGTCACAACTGACAAGGACCACAGTCCGGCCTTCGCTCTCAAGTCTGGCGATTGCCTCTTCAGCCTGGTGGGTATCGACACCCTGTTCGAGCAGGGCACGGGGGCTGCCGATCCGGCAGGCCCGGCCGTCAATGGTGGCCGATACCCCCCGCCCGGCAGTCTCCTCGAAATTCTCAACAGGCCGGGCAGAGAACGTACCGCTTTCTTTAACCTTCCGGACGATTGCGGCCGCAAGCGGGTGGCTGGACCGCGCTTCGATGCAACCGGCAAGGTCGAGCAGTTCGTCTTTTCGGAGATCCCCGAAGGTTACAACATCCGTGACCGCGGGCCGGCCGATGGTCAGGGTCCCTGTCTTGTCAAACGCGATCACCTTCACCGTGTCAACCGTCTCAAGATAGACGCCACCCTTGAAGACGGTCCCCTGCTTCGCGGCGTTTGCCATCGCGCCTACGACTGCGACAGGAACCGATAGGGCAAGACCGCACGAGCACGAGACTACGAAGACAACAAGCCCGCGGTAGATGAACGGGTACCACTCGGCGCCGAAGAAGAGCGGCGGTACGGTGGCAACGAGCACGCCAAGAACGAACATTGCCGGCGTGTACCACTTCCCGAAGGAGTCCGAGAACCGCTGGTACGAGGTCCGCTGCGCCTGTGCCTCCTCAACCGAGAGGATGATCCGCGAGAGCATTGTCTCGGACGCAGGCTTGGTGACCCGGACCTCAAGGGACCCGTTCTGGTTGATCGTCCCGGCGAAGACATCGGAACCGGGTTCGCACCGCACCGGCACCGGCTCTCCGGTAACTGCGGCCTGGTCAACGTACGACGACCCCGCGACAACCTTGCCGTCGACAGGGACCCGTTCGCCCGGACGGACGATCACGATTTCACCGACGCTGATCGAATCGACCGCACAGACCGATTCGCAGCCGTTTCTTCTGACCAGTGCCTCCTTCGGCATCAGTTCCATGAGCGACCGGATCGCTCCACGCGCCTTGTCAACCGCAAAAGACTCAAGCACGTCGCCGAGCGAGTAGACAAAGATCAGGACCGCAGCTTCGCCCCAGAGTCCGAGCGCCATCGCACCGACCGAGCCGATCAGCATGAGCAGATGGATTGTCGGTGTCATGGCGCGAAGCGCGATCAGGGCCTTCCGTGCCGGGTAGTAACCTTGATTCCCGCCAACTCATAACGAGGCGGGAGGGCTTACTCCCAAATCATCATACAGCCGTTTTTGTTGTTCTAGGATCTCACCTACCTGAAGAG